>Ga0364866_11110_pt1 | contig 10780 bp, 11 predicted proteins | sample ExccelAu500001D3_3_FD_206913 | JGI IMG/M metagenome (GOLD analysis project Ga0364866, IMG submission 206913) | Enriched cells from Trout Bog Lake Hypolimnion, Wisconsin, USA - BchlTB.Aug13.5000.01.D3 | ecosystem: Environmental > Aquatic > Freshwater > Lake > Hypolimnion/Profundal zone | place... | reverse complement strand
TGGGGCAAACTTTTATGTGACGTGCCCACCGCCGGAGCCATCATTGATCGCTTCCTGCACCACGCCCAGGTCGTCGCCATCACCGGCAAAAGTTATCGCATCAAGGAAGCGCCGGTGGTCCCCCAGGAAAACAAGAAAAGTGGCAAGTCCAGCGAACCTCCGACCGCCGGGGCCGCGAGCTAAGGCTCGCAGCTCGGCCCCGGCTCGTTTTAGCTCGCTTCGGAGATTATGGACAGGATTGGATTTTTACGCGGAAATCGCCCATACTGGGCCGCAACGGCGCTGGCAAATACCTGCGCCGTTACGTCGCCATCGAAGCTTATGCCAATACCGCCCGCATTTAACCAAGCCACGGACTGGAACTCATTGCAGCTCGCGATTCACGATTTTGGCGACGCAATCGGCGTGAGCGAAAATGATCTGATCGCTGCGCTACGCGCCATTGGAGGCTGGCGCGAGCGATTCACGGACTCATTCACAATCCAATCAGGGGAGAAAATCACTTGGCGTCGCTATGAAAACCTTGTGTGGGCACTGGGCGAATCGTTTCGACGAATCATGCTTCGCACCAGGGGACTTCGAAAAAGCGAGCCCGTATTTGATTCGGTGCGTGTGATCTGTTCGGACGGTCGGTTTGGTAAGGGGCGAGAGAGCTTCACGATGCTGTTGGGTCAATACGGCGGATCAGCGCAAATCACGGCGCTGGTGGGCTTGCTCGACGACCCGGAGGTCTGTGGCCAAGCGATCTATGCTCTGCGCTTGCTCGGCGCAGTTGAGGCGGCGGAGAAAGTGCGGCCCTTCCTCAATTCACCCAAAGCGTGGATTAAACAGGAAGCACTCAAGTATTTCCAAAAAATCCAGACGCAGAGCGAAAAACCGCTTGCTTGAATCAATGAACCTGATATGAAATTAGCACCTCAGAGTGGCTGGTTTTGATTCGACCCCGGCTGGCTGGTTTTGAAGTGACCGGTGACACTGATGCCGTTACGCAACTGTTGCAACGTTACGCGGATCTGTTCGCTAGTTTCGAGGGGCGCACCAAAGTCAGCGAGCATCACGACCAAGCAACTCTTGGTGACGCCGCACTGGAGCCCCATATCGAAGGAGAAGCAGATTTTTACATCGTCAACACCAATTCTAGGAGCAACCCCGATGCCTGGCGCGACATGCTTTCTGCTTCCAAGGCTTCAGCTTATTACGATCGGAAACAATCGGTTGCCAAAATCCCCAAAGGCTCTATTGTTTACCTATTCCAGACTCATGTTGGAATTATTGCCAAAGGGAAAACCACCGCAGCCTGCCAAAAGACCGTCTTTGAAGGAAATCCGGACGAGGAGTTCTATGTGCCATTGAAGGTGGACTGGAAACTCGATGAGCAAAGCACATGGGATCAAGCTGTAAAAGCATCTGAGATAAAAGATAGAATGAAAAAATATCACCCATTTCGTGGAACTGCTTACAAGATTTCCCAAGAAATGGCCGAGGCAATTGATTGGATTCGTGCAAAAACATTTCAGCCAAATGACCCGCATCTCCCAACAACAGCTTGAATCCTACCTCTGGGGTGCGGCCACGCTCCTGCGCGGGACGATTGACGCCGGCGATTACAAGCAGTTCATCTTTCCACTGCTGTTTTACAAGCGCGTATGCGACGTGTTTGATGAAGAAACGCAGGCCGCGTTGACGGAATCCGGCGGTGACAAACGCTACGCCTCCGGGCGCGAGCAGCATCGTTTTCAAGTGCCACCCGAATCCCATTGGCGCGAGGTGCGGCAGGCCGCCAAGAATGTCGGTGCGGCGTTGCAGACCGCCATGCGAAACATTGAAACCGCCAACCCGGACAAGTTATTCGGCATCTTCGGCGACGCGCAGTGGACCAACAAAGACCGGCTCTCGGATGCCATGCTGCGCGACCTGGTCGAGCATTTCAGCACGCTGGAATTGACCGTCGCCAATCTGCCCGAGGACGAACTCGGCCAGGGCTACGAATACCTCATCAAGAAATTCGCCGATGATGCCGGCCACACCGCCGCCGAATTTTACACCAACCGCACCGTCGTTCATCTGATGACCGAAATGCTCGACGTGCAGCCGGGCGAATCCGTTTACGATCCGACGTGCGGCTCCGGCGGCATGTTGCTCTCGTGCATAACGCACTTGCGCCGGCTGAAAAAAGAATGGCGCAATGTCCGGCTCTACGGCCAGGAGCGGAACCTGATGACCTCCTCAATTGCCCGGATGAATTGTTTCCTCCATGGCATTGAGGATTTTCGGATTGAGCGCGGCGACACGCTGGCAGAACCCAAGTTTTTGTCCGGCGACCGACTCCAACGCTTCGACGTGGTGCTCGCCAATCCACCGTATTCCATCAAGCAATGGGATCGCGATGCGTTCGCTTCCGACCCGTGGGGCCGCAATCTTTACGGCACGCCGCCGCAGGGCCGCGCCGACTACGCCTTCCAGCAGCACATACTCCAAAGCTTGAATCCCAAGACCGGCCGGTGCGCGGTGCTTTGGCCGCATGGCGTTCTGTTCCGGCAGGAGGAAGCCGACATGCGGCGCAAGTTGATCGAGGCCGACCTCATCGAATGTGTCCTCGGTCTCGGTCCGAATCTTTTTTACAACTCGCCGATGGAGGCGTGCGTCGTCATCTGCCGCACTGCCAAACCCAAGGCGCGCCGGGGGAAAATCCTGCTCATCAACGCCGTCAACGAAGTCACCCGCGAACGCGCCCAGAGTTTTCTCACCGACGACCACATTGAGCACATCGTCAAAACCTACGAACAATTCGCGGACGCTCCCGGCTTTGCCCGCGTCGTCACGGTGGTGGAAGTCCGCGCTAAAGACGGCAACTTGAGCATCCCGCTTTACGTCGCGCCCGGGGCGAATGGCGAAACGGATGCAAACCTAGCCGCTGACGGAAAGCCGGACCTGGCCACCGCCCTCAACGCCTGGAGGGTCAGTTCGCAAGCCGTTCGCGCGTCGCTGTCCGTAATTCTAAAAGATTAACAAAACATGTTAATAGTTTTGACAAGGAGGGAAAATGGAGGTATTTTTTCACAGCAAGAAATTCCAGAAAATCTGTAATAGCGAGAGCGTCATGCTCCGCGAGTTGGGCAAACAGCAGTCGAACAAGTTGAAAGTGCGGCTGATGGAGCTGCGGGCGGCAGCCAGTCTGGCGGAAATATCGAGGGTTCCGCCCCCGCGCTGCCATGAATTGGCGGGCGACCGGAGTGGTCAGCTCAGTGTGGATTTGGATCATCCTTTTCGGTTGATCTTCATCCCGGCAAATGACCCGCTGCCCGCCAAACCGGATGGCGGGTTGGATTGGGCGGGCGTGACCGCGGTGGAGATTCTGGAAATTGCCGACACACATTAACCAAGCAAACACCATGAAAGCCTTGCGCAAATTCACTTTTGAACCCGACTACGCGGTGCCCCCGGGTGAAACCGTTAAAGAAACCATGGAAACTCTGGGCATGACCCAGCGTGAGCTCGCGGACCGGACCGGACTCACCGTCCAGACCTTGAACCGGATTTTCAAGGGCGAGCAGCCCATCAGTTACGAAACCGCCAACAAGCTCGAATTGGTCACCGGCACGCCGGCCAACTTTTGGAACAATCTGGAAGCCCAATACCGGGAGCAGTTGGCCAAGTTGGAGGAAAAAGCCGCTTTGGGTGCCAGTCTCAGTTGGCTCAAAACCATTCCGGTGGCCGAACTGATGGCCCGCAAAGTTATCGCCCAAAGCGAGGATCGCGTGCTCATCCTGCGCGAAACCCTGCGTTTTTACGGCGTCAGCAGCGTGGCGGCCTGGGCCACCATTTGGGAACGCCCGGCGGCGGCGGCTCGGCGGTGCGTCCATTTTGAATCCAGTCCCGGCCCCACCTCGGCTTGGCTGCGGCTCGGCCAGCTTCAGGCGCGGGACATTCAATGTGCCACATATTCCAAAGCCCGCTTTCTCGAAGTGCTGACCGAAATCCGCACGTTCACCACGCGCAAGCCCGAACAATTCCTGCCGGAAATGGTTCGCCTCTGCGCCTCCGCCGGCGTCGCGCTGGCGCTCGTGCCGGAGATCAAGAAAGCCCCCTGGAGCGGCGCGGCGGAGTGGCTGACCCCAGAAAAGGCCATGATTATCCTCAACCTGCGCGGCAAAACCGCAGACCGTTTCTGGTTTACCTTCTTTCACGAAGCCAGCCACATCCTGCACGACAGCAAAAAGGAACAGCACATTGACGACGGCAAACCCTACGCTGACGATCCGGCGGAACAGCGTGCGGACGATTTCGCGGCGGAGATGCTCATCCCGCGCAAGCACGACCGGGCCATTCGTGCGGCCCGATCTGCGACGACGCTCCGGCAAATTGCGGTCAGCGTCGGCGTTTGTCCGGGCATTGTCGCGGGCCGCTACCAGCACCTCACCAAGAAATGGACGCATTTCCACGACCTCAAATGCAAATTCCAGTGGGCAGAGGATACTGATTCAGGTGAATGAACCTTCTCACCAAACTCCAGCAGTGGTGCAAGCATAGACTGCTCGTTCTGCCTGACTACAGGGGACGTGGTATTTTGATCGGTTGCTTAATCACCCAAAAATGAAGCCATGAATGTTCCCAAACGTTTTCATCTGCTCTTTGGGCCATACGCGCCACCAAAGGTGTCCCCTTACCAGCGCCTCGATTGCGAAATGCGCGGACGGCTTAAGGTTTCGCCGAATTGGTCGGACGCACCAATTCCGTGGCCGCGACGGTATCGGACCAACTCGCTAATCCTCTGCGGAGACTTGGTCCGCGCGGTCAAATTGGAATCTGTGGAGGCCATTTGTTATCATTGGGGTGTCTGCCGGAATGTCGTTCAAAATTGGCGCCAGGCTCTGGGCGTCCAGGAAAACAACCCCGGAACGAGCCATTTACGCGAACAACTTCGCGCTGAGTCTGGTTCAGCAGCCCAACAAAGGGCGTTGCTGCGAGTCCGGCATCCGACGGCGGTTCTTCCCCGCGAACATTCGCCGCACGAACAAGCTCATCCTTTGGTCCGGCCCGCCACCTCGCTCCGAGTCCATGAGCGTCTGGCAAGAACGGGACGGCACATCAATCCCCAACTGCGGCTCTGGAGCGACCGCGAAGACAAACTGCTGGGCACTGCTGCCGATCAACAGATTGCCAAACAAATTCGACGGAGCGAGAATGCGGTGCGGGCGCGGCGCAGCATTTTGGGCATTCCCGCTTGGCATGCCATCTATTCCAAGCCGTGGACTGCGGAAGAAGATGCCCTCCTGGGGGCCTTGCCCGACCGAGTCTTGGCCAGGAAATTGAAGCGGACCTTTGCCGCCGTCCAATTCCGGCGCGAAATCAAGCAGATACCACCGGTCAACCCTCAAAAACGCCGCTCCATTCACAATGAATGGTTAATAAATCTCCATAAATCGTAAACATGGCCGTCACGCTGACAGCACTGGAAAAGCTCAAGCCCAATCCAAATTGGGCCAAGCTGCCGCTGTTCAATCGCCAGAACTGTTCGCGCGTGCGGTTTGGGGATGTGGTCGAGAATCTCAATGAGACATGCGATCCGGCGGCGGCTGGCTTGAAGCGCGTCATCGCGATGGAGCATCTTGAACCCGGCTCGCTGCACATCCGGGCGTGGGGCAAGGTGGCGGACGGCACGACGTTCACGCGGCGCTGCCGCCCGGGGCAGGTGCTGTTCGGCAAACGCCGGGCGTATCAGCGCAAGGTGGCGGTGGCGGAGTTTGACGCGGTGGTGTCCGGCGACATTTATGTGCTCTCGCCCAAGGGCGATCTTCTGCTGGCGGAACTCCTGCCGTTTCTCTGCCTCTCGGAGCGGTTCTTTCAGCACGCGGTCGGGACCTCCGCCGGCTCGCTCTCACCGCGCACCAACTGGAGCAGTCTCGCCAGCTTTGAGTTCGACCTCCCGCCGCTCGACCAGCAACGGCGCATCGCCGAAATCCTCTGGGCGGTGGATGAAACTTCTGTAGCCCATGACGAAACGATAAAGGCCGTGAGTGAAGCGATGGAAGCTAAACTCACTCACGCTCTCGGCACTGGCGAAAATGGAAAAAATTCCGTGCAATTTCCAACAAAAGCACTGAGCGAAGTCGCGTTGCTTCAAACTGGCATCGCAAAGGGGAAATTGTATCCGGCCACGGTGCCAACAGTTGAATTGCCCTATCTGAGAGTTGCGAATGTCCAAGATGGTCATCTCGACCTCGCCGAAATGAAAACGATTGTTGTGCCGAAGGCACAGGAAGCACGTTTCAAACTTCAAGATGGTGATGTCGTTATTTGCGAAGGTGGAGACTTCGACAAAGTAGGTCGAGGCACAATTTGGCGAAACCAAGTTCCAGATTGCCTTCACCAAAATCATGTTTTCAGTTTGCGTGCAAATCGGTCTTTGCTCTTGCCGGAGTTTCTTGCGCTCCAACTTGGGAGCGCCTATGGTAAAAAATATTTCCTTGGGTGCGCGAAGAAAACATCGAACCTCGCGTCCATAAATTCAACGCAGGTCAAAGCGTTCCCGTTCCAACTTCCGAAGCTTGCGGAGCAACAGCGGATTGTTGGTGAGGTTCAGAAGCTCCAATCGGCGAAAGATGCACTTGCCTTACACCAAGATGCGACTCGCAGATTATTTAACCAACTCACGGAATCATTCACATGAGCTTCAACGAATCCAACACCGTCGAGCAGATGATTCTCGACGCCCTGTCTGCCGACGCCGCCAGCGGTAACCAGCCACTTGAATTGAAAGATGCGCCCGGCTGGGGTGCTTCGCTCGGCGAGGACTTGCGCCCAGCTACCTGGAGTTATGTTCCCGCCGCCGACGTTCCGCGACAACCCGCCGATGTGATGGTGGAATCGTGGTTGCGCCAGGCCCTCATCCGGCTCAATCCCGAAATTGCCAACCAGCTCGACCGCGCCGACGAGGTCATTTACGCGCTGCGGGCCATTCTGCTCACGGTGCAGGCGGATGGCTTGGTCCGCGCCAACGAGAATTTCATGGATTGGTTGCGCGGCGAGAAGACAATGCCCTTTGGCCCCAACGGCGAGCATGTGCCGGTGCGGCTGGTGGACACCGCCAGTCCGGCCGGCAACCAGCTCGTGGTTACGAACCAATGGGTGTATCAGGCCGGCAGCGTAGAAAAACGGTTCGACGTGGTGTTCGTCGTCAACGGTCTTCCCATCGTCATCGGCGAGGCCAAAACCCCCACGCGCAGCGCGGTGACGTGGTTCGACGGCGCGTTTCAGATTAACGAGATTTACGAAAAGCAGGTGCCGGCCATGTTCGTGCCCAGCGTCTTTTCCTTCGCCACGGAAGGCAAGTTGTTCCGCTACGGCTCCATCCGTATGCCGATTGACATTTGGGGACCGTGGCGCACCCGCGAGAATGAGCCGGAGGGTTCTCTGGCTGATGTACGGCGGACGGTGGAAAGTATGCTCCAGCCGGCTGTGGTGCTGGACATCCTGCAAAGTTTTACGGTGTTCGCCACGGACAAGAAATATCGCCGCATCAAGGTCATTTGCCGTTACCAGCAGTATTTTACCACCAACCAGATTGTGGACCGTGTGGTGAAGGGCTATCCCAAGAAAGGATTGATCTGGCATTTCCAAGGCAGCGGTAAGACATTGCTCATGGTGTTCGCCGCGCAGAAGCTGCGGTTGCATCCCAAGCTCGGCAATCCCACCGTCATCATCGTGGTGGATCGTATTGACCTGGATACGCAAATCACCGGCACCTTCAACGCGGCGGATGTGCCAAACATGGTCGGCGTGGCCACGCGGCAGGAGTTGCAGTCGTTGCTCGGTCAGGACGTGCGGAAGGTACTCATCACCACGATTCACAAATTCGGCGAGGCGGAAGGCAAACTGAACGAGCGGTCAAACATCATCGTCATGGTGGACGAGGCGCATCGCACGCAGGAAGGCGACCTCGGCCGCAAAATGAGGGAAGCGTTGCCAAATGCCTTCCTGTTTGGTCTCACCGGCACACCCATCAATCGCGCCGACCGTAACACGTATTGGGCCTTCGGCGCCAACGAAGACGAAAAGGGTTACATGAGCCGCTATTCGTTTCAGGAATCCATCCGCGACAAGGCCACGCTACCGCTGCATTTTGAAGCGCCCGAGGTGAAGCTGAAAATCAACAAGACGGCGATTGACGAAGCGTTCAAGCACATCACCGGCGACTTAAGCGAACAGGATCGTGACGACCTGGCCAAGCGCGCCGCCAAGATGGCCGTGCTGGTGAAAAACCCGGAGCGCATCCGGGCAGTGGTGAACCACATCGTCAAACATTTCCAGTCCAAGGTTGAGCCTAACGGATTCAAGGCGCAGGTGGTGGTGTTTGACCGCGAGTGCTGCATTCTTTACAAGGCGGTGATGGACGAATTGCTTGGGCCGGAGGCCAGCGCCATTGTCATCAGCGGCGCGCAAAATGATCCGACGGAATGGAAACAGCATGTCCGGGACAAGGATGCCGAGGAAAAGTTGCTCGACCGTTTCCGCGATCCGGCGGACCCGCTGAAATATGTCATTGTTACCAGCAAATTGCTTACCGGCTTCGATGCGCCGATTTTGCAGGTGATGTACCTCGACAAGCCGATGAAGGATCACAACCTTCTGCAAGCCATCTGCCGGACGAACCGCACTTTCGGTCAGAAAAAGACGCATGGGTTGATTGTGGATTACATTGGCATCTTTGACGACGTGGCGCAGGCGCTGGACTTCGATGAAAAGGCCGTGCAGCAGGTCGTCAGCAACATCGAAGAATTGCGCAAGGCGCTGCCGGTGCAGGTGCAGAAATGTCTGGCCTTTTTCCCCCACGTGGACCGCAGTGTCGGCGGTTACGAGGGCCTCCTGGCCGCTCAACAATGCCTGCCCACCAACGAAGTCCGGGACAAATTCGCCGCCAACTACATTGTGCTGGGCACCATCTGGGAGGCGCTGTCGCCCGACCCGTGCCTCAGTCCCTACGAAAAAGATTACCGGTGGCTGACGCAGGTTTATGAATCCGTGAAGCCGCCGAGCGGCAACGGCAAATTGCTCTGGCACGCGCTGGGCGCCAAAACGGTGGAGCTGATCAACCAGAATGTCCACTTGGAATCCGTGCGCGACGACCTCGAGACATTGGTGCTCGACGCGGAGGTGTTGGAAGAAATTCTGGCGGATGCCGACCCGGCCAAACGCGGGCGCGAAATTGAAATCCGCCTCATCGCCCGGCTGAGAAAGCATCTGGGCAATCCCCAGTTCACGGCCTTGGGTGAGCGGTTGGAAAAAATCAAAGAGCGCCACGAACAGGGTTTCCTCAACAGCCTCCAATTCCTGAAAGAAATTCTCGAAGTGGCCAAGGAAGTCCTGGAGGCGGAGAAAGAGGCCGACCCGAAGGAGGAACGCGACCGCGCCAAGGAAGCACTGACAGAGTTGTTCAAGGACGCGAAAACCAAGAACACGCATATCATCGTCGAACGCATCGTCGCGGACATTGACGACATCGTGAAAAAAGTCCGCTTCCCGGACTGGCAGCGCACCAACGCCGGCGAACGGCTGGTGCAAAAGGAGCTGCGCCGCACGCTGCTCAAATATCAACTACATACCGACCAGGAATTGTTCGACAAAGCCTACGGGTACATCCGGCAGTATTATTGAATCATCTGCACGCAGCGTTCACAGCGTCGAGCAGTTTCATTTTGGTTTGAGATGGGTTCACAAACCAGTCGGTTGGCCGAGGCCTGGGTGACGTTGTTCGAGCCGCTGGATGTTGGGACCGATCTCCAAGTGCAGGGGGTTCTGGCAGTCGCAGGAAACCAGCAGGCCGCCTTTGCCCCTGGTGTCGTCGTTATTGTTGCCAAGGCTGTCGTAACCGTCCTGATTGAACAGGGAAGTGTCGCTGGCCACCATGACACCCAGCTTGACAAGCGGGTTGGGGCGGTTGCGGCGGGTCACGTCTTCGAGCGCAATCTCGATCAAGTGCTTCGCGGCGGGTTCGGATTCAAATTTGAAGGTGGCGGCGAGTGTCTGGTTGGGTTTGCTCGGGTGCATGTGGCGGTAGAGCTGTTCCATGTGTTCGGGCCGCAGGATGCCGGCGTCGGCCAGGGCGATGGCGCAGGCTTTGAGATGGTCGCTCCCGGCGGCATTGCCGGCGGCGAACGCGACGGGGACACGGGCGAGTGAGGGCAGCGCCAGCGCGCTGGTCACAGCGGGAACGGTAACAAGGCCGAGGGCAATGGCAGGGGCTGGCTGGCGGCGGCGGCGGCGAACTGGGCGATGGCTCTTGAGCATTTGGTGAAATCGGGTTGACCGACGGGCAAGGGACACTTGGCAGCGTCGGGGATGGTGTTGATGAGTTGGCGGAGAGCCGCCGCCCCGGGGTCGGGGCGGCGGTTGGATGCGGTTTTCATTTGTGAGATGGCGTTAGGATGCCTTTTTGGATTGCTGCCCGCAGGAATAAAGCGAACCGGGGGTAAACATTTCCGCGGCTACACTTCATCACGCGCTGACATTGGATGATAGTGACCTCGTCGTTGGCCCAAGCTATGGCGAGGTTGATCTCTTCCAATGTGATCTTGGGGACTCGTCCGGTGGACACGTTGGATGACGCCTTGGCTTGTTCGAGTAGCGTCATCAGCCTTTGGTGCCCACTGAGGCGATGAAGTTGTAGGTATGAGTGGCACCCTCCACCTTCGGGCCGTCAATGGCGGCGTTGGCGATCTCCGGGTGAGGGTTTTGTTCAGCGCCGTACGGGGGAGGTCCGCGCGGCGCACGGCGTGGGTGG
>Ga0364866_11108_pt1 | contig 10792 bp, 7 predicted proteins | sample ExccelAu500001D3_3_FD_206913 | JGI IMG/M metagenome (GOLD analysis project Ga0364866, IMG submission 206913) | Enriched cells from Trout Bog Lake Hypolimnion, Wisconsin, USA - BchlTB.Aug13.5000.01.D3 | ecosystem: Environmental > Aquatic > Freshwater > Lake > Hypolimnion/Profundal zone | place: USA... | reverse complement strand
TGGGCTCGTGCCGTTGGCCTGGCTGCTGGACGATGCGCGCCTCAAGGCCAAGGCCCAAAAGTACATCGACTGGACCCTCGACCACCAGGCCGCGAGCGGCATGATCGGACCCTCCACCAACGATGACTGGTGGCCGCGCATTGTGATGCTCAAAGTCCTGACGCAGTACCAGGAGTTCACCGGCGACCCGCGCGTGATTCCCTTGATGGAGCGATACTTCCGCTTCCAATTGAAGGAGCTGGCCACCCGGCCGCTACGCGACTGGGGCAAGTTCCGCTGGCAGGATGAGTTGCTTAGCGTGCTCTGGCTTTATAACCGCACCGGCGAGCCTTTCCTTCTCGATCTGGCGCGCCTGCTCAGGGCGCAGGGCTTCGACTGGGTGGCGGAGTTCTCCAACTTCCAGCACACGCAGCGCATCACCGCGGAGTTCCTCAAGCTGGAAGAAGGCAACGGGCTCAAGGACCTGGCGCTGGCCACGCATGGCGTGAACAACGGGCAGGCGGTGAAGACCGGCCCCACGTGGTCGCTCGTCTCCGGCGCGTCTTCCGACCGCTTTGCCGCGCTCAAGATGATCGCCGAGCTGGACAAGTACCACGGCCTGCCCAACGGCATGTTCTCCTGCGATGAGCATCTGGCCGGGCGCGATCCGTCGCAAGGCTCGGAGTGCTGCACGGTGGTGGAGTATATGTTCTCACTCGAGCACGCACTGGCCATCTGCGGCGACGCCTCCCTCGGCGACCGCCTGGAGCGGCTGGCCTTCAATGCGCTGCCCGGCACGCTGACCGACGACATGTGGGCACACCAGTATAACCAGGAGCCGAACCAGGTGGAGTGCAGCCTGCACCGCAAGCCATGGGTCAGCGATGGGCCGGAGTCGAACCTCTTTGGCCTGGAACCGAACTTCGGCTGTTGCACGGCCAACTTCCACCAGGGCTGGCCCAAGTTCGCAGCCAGCCTCTTCATGCTCTCCGGCGGGCAAAATTCCAATGCGGAAGACGGCCTTGTGGCGACGGCCTATGCGCCCTGCGAAGTCCGCACCATGGTGCGCGGCACCCCGATTCACGTGGTCGAAGAGACCGGCTACCCCTTCCGCGGCACCGTGCTGCTCACCGTCAACCCGGCCTCTCCGCTCGGTTTCCCGCTCTCGCTGCGCATTCCCGCCTGGGCCGGCGCGGGAACCGGAATCTCCGTCAACGGCAAGCCATGGCCTGTCACCTCCGGACAGACATTTGCCCGCATCGAACGCGTCTGGGCCTCCGGTGACCGCGTCGAGATCGTCTTTCCCATGAGCCCCCGCATCTCCCGCTGGTTCCACAACTCCATCGCCGTCGAACGCGGGCCCCTGGTCTTCTCCTACGGCATCGGCGAGAGCTGGGTCAAGCTGCGCGACCGCGGCATGACCGCCGACTGGCAGGTCTTTCCCACCACGGCCTGGAATTACGCCTTGCAAGTGGACGCCGACGCTCCAGAGAAGAGCATCTCGGTGAAAGAGACTCAACTGGGCGAGGGCCCGTTCACCGCCCGGCATGCCCCGGTTCGCCTCAGTGTGAGGGCGCGCAGGCTCAACGAGTGGCGCGCGGAAGACGGCGCGGCCAACCCCCTGCCGGAAGGCCCCGTGGCGGCCGATTCGCCGGAGGAGACCATCGCCCTGATCCCGTACGCCGCCGCCAAGCTGCGCATCACTGCATTTCCTGAGTGCAAAAGTTAAGGGAGGAGCCGCTGCTGGACACGGCCATCTTCCGGGACTTAGACTCGGTGCGTCGCTGCTCTTATATCTTTGCAATGCGGAAAGAAAGTCCACGCTATGAACGGTCGTGAACGGATCAATGCGGTTCTTGAAGGGCGGAAGGCCGACCGCCTTCCCTGCATGCCCATTACCATGACGTTCGCCACCGATATCCTCGGAGTCAAGTATCTCGACTATGTTCGCGATCATCGCGTGATGGCGGAGGCGCAAATCAAGACGGCCCAGACCTTCGGCTTCGACTATGTCTCCACCATCTCCGATCCCACCCGCGAGGCAGCAGATCTGGGCGCAAACATCCAATGGTACGACGACCGCCCTCCGGCTATTCTCGAGGATGTGGCGCTTTTTGCGGACAAGGCCGTCCTTGCCCGAACTAAGGTCCCGGATGCGTCCACCAGCGGGCGCATGGAGGACCGCGTGCGAGGCATAGAACTGCTGCACAACCGTGTCGGCAAAGAACTATTCGTTGAGGGATGGGTCGAAGGCCCCTGCGCCGAGGCTGCCGACCTGCGCGGAATCAACCGCTTGATGATGGACTTCTCCGACGACCCGGAGTTCGTTGACGATCTCTTTGACTTCACGCTGGCCCTTGGTATTCGATTTGCCAAAGAGCAGATAGAGGCCGGCGCCGACATCATCGGCATTGGCGACGCTGCCGCATCGCTGGTGGGTCCGCGCATCTACAAGGAGTTCGTCTGGCCTTGGCAGAAGAGGCTGGTCGATTCCATCCACACCAACGGCGGAAGAGTGCGCCTGCACATCTGTGGCAATACGCGGCGTATCCTTGATGGCATGGGTACCCTCGGCTGCGAGATGGTCGACATCGACTATCCCGTCCCCATGAACCAGGCCCGCGCGCAGACCGGACCACGCCAGACTTTGGCGGGAAACCTCGACCCGGTGCGGGATCTGCGCGATGGCACGCCCGATAAGATTGCGCAATCGCTTGAAGCGCTCCAGGAACAGGTGGGCCCCCAATGGATCGTGGCCGCGGGGTGCGAACTGGTCCGCGATACTCCGCATCGGAACGTTCATGCCATGGTGAACTACGCTCTAACCCACCCGGCAAATGGAATCGAATAAAAGACGCTCGGCAGGAATCGATCATGGCTCAGTCCAGACAACTTTACGATGCAATCTTGAACGGCAACGCCAAGCAAGCGCATGCCGCAACGCTGGCCGCAATCGAAACCGGCACCACGCCCATGACTCTCATCGCCGACTCCATGGTGCCGGCCATGGATGAAGTGGGCCGCCTGTTTGAAGAGGAAGAGTACTTCGTCCCCGAGCTGCTGCTGGCCGGCCGCGCCATGAAGACCGCCATGGAACTGCTTCGGCCGCTGATGACAGCCTCCGGCGAAAAGCTCCCCGTGCGGGTCGTCATCGGCACCGTCAAGGGCGATCTCCACGACATCGGCAAGAACATCGTCGCCTCCATGCTTGAAGGCAGCGGCTTCGAAGTCATCGACCTAGGCGCGGACGTTGCGCCGGAGAAGTTCGTAACCGCGGTCGTCGAGCTCGCGCCGCAGTTTGTCTGCATGTCGGCCTTGCTCACGGTAACTATGCCTTCCATGAAGACCACCATCGAAGCGCTCAGCAGCGCCGGACTGCGCACCAAGGTAAAGGTGTTGATTGGCGGCGCGCCCGTTACCATGGCCTATGCCCATGAAATCGGCGCGGACGGGTACAGCGAGAACGCAAGCGGGGCCGTCGGCTTGGTGAGGAGCTTTCTCGCCGAGGCCTGAAACCAGCTTTCGAACCGTTGCCTGAGTTAGGTCGCCTTCCGCGGCAAAGCAGCGTTAGGCCAGCATTCAACACCTCCCGGAGAAGCCATGCGCCTAAAACTTATCGGCTGCCAGGTTCTTACGCGAGAGTTGGAGTTGGTCGCTGCCCGCTCCCCTCATTCGATTGAGGCGGAGATAGTGCCCATGGGACTGCATGACCTGGGCGTTGCGATGCGGCCGCATTTGCAGGAACGCATCGATTTGGCGGACACCGCCAGCTATGACGCCATCCTTCTGGGCTACGCGCTCTGCGGAAGAGGGACTGACGGCTTGCGCGCGGGAAAGACACCGCTCGTTCTTCCCCGCTCCCACGATTGCATTGGCCTGCTGATGGGCAGCCGCCATCTCTACCATGAATACTTCGACGCCCATCCCGGCGTATACTTCCGATCTCCCGGCTGGATAGAACATCAGATCCCCGGCCAGACGCTTGAGCCGGCCTTCTCCGCAGCATATAACACCGACGGCAAACGTCACACTATCAAGGAACTTGTAGCTCGGTACGGCGAGGAAAACGGAACTTATCTCTTTGAGCAATTCGCATCGTCTCGCCGGGGTTACTCCGGGCTGACGTATATCTCGACTGGCGTCGATTTCGAAGATAGCTTCCGCGAGGCTGCTCGCGGTGAAGCACGGAAAGAGGGATGGGACTTTGAAGAGATCGAGGGTTCTCTGAGCCTCCTGCAGCGCCTGGTCAACGGCGACTGGGATGCGGCCGACTTCCTTGTGGTGCCTCCGGGAGCTGCCGTCACAACGACTCTGGGCGACACGATCGTGGGAGCCAAATGACCTCAGGGACAGTGAGTATTCGCTTGGAGCCGCTGTCGGTGGAGTTGGAGATGCTCTTAGGCGTCCCGCTCATCTCCGCGCTATCGGCGCATGGCGTTGAGTTCCCTTGCGGAGGATCGGGCCTGTGTGGGGGATGCGGCGTTCGCGTCATGACTGGAGCCCTCCCAATCACTGCTGCGGACCGTGCCACGTTCAGTCCGGCCGAGCTTGGAGATGGATGGCGCCTGGCCTGTCATGCCAGGGCGACGATGCCACTGGTCATCGAATGCGGCCAATGGCAAATGGACATCCTCACAGATAACTCAACCATGACTTCTACTCTTAAGTCAGGACTTGGTATTGCCATCGATCTTGGCACCACCACCATTGCCGCGCAGATGGTTGACCTGGCCACTGGCAGAGTTCTCGGCGTGGAGACCGGCTTCAATCCCCAGGCGCCCTTCGGCTCGGACGTGATGAGCAGGATTCGCGCGGCTTTGAACGGCGCCGATCTCACATCGCTCGTGCGGCTGGCCCTGGGACAGATGATCTCCAAGCTCGCGGGCAGCCACCGGGACGAGATTGTCGAAGTTATTCTGGTTGGCAATACAGTTATGCATCACATGTTCTCTGGCCTCGATGTTGAGCCGCTCTCGCGCGCTCCGTTCCACTCCCCCAATCTCGGCCAGCAGCACTTCCATCCGCGAGACCTGGCGTGGGAGTTGCCATCGTCGTGCCGCATTCGCTTTGAGCGTTGCCTCGGCGGCTTTGTTGGCTCGGACATTCTCGCCGGAATTGTCGCAGCGGGCATGTCCAGTTCGACGGAACTGCTTGCTTTAATAGACCTGGGAACCAACGGCGAGATCGCCATCGGCAACCGCGATGGAGTTATTTGCGCATCTACCGCCGCGGGGCCCGCATTTGAAGCCGGAGCTATCCGCATGGGCATGAGGGCAGCCACCGGCGCTATCTCGCGCGTCTGGCTCGATGGTGGCGAAATTAGCGTCAGCGTCATTGGCGGGGTGGAACCGCGCGGCCTATGCGGCAGCGCCCTGGTGGATGCCGTCGCGGCAGGCTTGGAAACTGGATCCATCCTTCCCTCGGGGCGCATCGCCGATCGCAGCAAGGTCTTTGCGGTGAAGCTCCCGGTAACCCTCATCCAGTCAGATATCCGGGAGTTACAACTTGCCAAAGGCGCCATTGCTTCGGGGTTCAGGTTGTTGCTGAAGCAACTGGGCGCGACTGCGGCCCAACTGGCAAGCATCCATCTTGCCGGCGCGTTCGGCAATTATGTTCAAGCCGAGAGCGCCATTCGCATCGGCCTGATTGAGGCGCCCAGGGCGCTGATTTACTCAGCCGGCAACACAGCGCTGCGCGGAGCCAAGATACTGCTCTTATCGGAGGAGCGGCCCTTATTGCCGGCCATCGAGCATGTGAGCCTTGCCGCGGACCCCGACTTCCAGGATGAGTTCATGAGTTGCATTGGGTTTCCATGACCCGAGACTGCTGGTCTCACTCTAACTGGCGGTATACTGCCACTAAGCCGAAATCAACAATGATGCGCCCAGCGCATCCATGGAGATTTGCATGATCCGGCTAGACAGGAGCATCGCATGAACCGCCTTCGTGCATGGCTGACGGGAAGCGTCTTGATTACCGATGGCGCATGGGGAACTGAGTTGCAGTCGCGCGGCCTTCCCCCTGGCGCCATACCAGACGCATGGAATCTGACCCATCCCAAGCGCGTGGAATCAGTGGCGCACGCCTATGTTGAGGCGGGCAGCCAGGTGATTCTCACCAATACGTTCCGGGCCAATGCAATCGCGATGAGGGACGCCCTTGAGTCCGACCTCGACGCCATCAATCGCGCCGGCGTAACCCTGTCAAGGCGAGCCGCGGGGCAAGCATTGGTATTTGCTTCAATCGGCCCAACCGGCAAGATGCTGCTGTCGGGCGAGATCGACAGCGCTCAAGTTGCCGCGGCCTTTGCCGCGCAGTCTCGTTCGCTGGCCGCCGCGGGAGCCGATGCCCTGTTGATTGAAACCATGAGCGACATCGAAGAGGCGCGCATTGCGGTGGAAGCCGCAAGGCGCACGGGCCTGCCCGTCATTGCGTCCTTCGCATTCGACTCTGGCAGAAACAGGGACAGGACCATGATGGGCTCAACGCCTGAGGCCGTTGCCGCGGCCATGGTAGAAGCAGGAGCCGATGCGGTGGGCGCCAACTGCGGCGTTGGCGTGGAACAGGCGGTGCCCATCTGCAGGCGATTGCACGCCGCGTGCGATCTGCCAATCTGGATCAAGCCAAACGCGGGCCTGCCCACGATGGAAGGAACCACCATCCGCTATCGCACCTCCGCCGAATTCTTTGCCTCGCACTTTGCGGAACTGCGCAACGCCGGCGCATCTTTCATCGGCGGCTGCTGTGGTTCCACGCCGGAGTTCATTCGCGCCCTCGTGTTCGCCAGTTCCGGACTTTAGTGTGAATGCTCCACAATAGAAGCGATCTCCGGCTCCCTGGGTGGCCAAATTCCGGCCTGCGCCATCGGGAGTCGCACGATGGCTCGCGCGCCTTCACCATCTTCTCGATTGACGAGCCTTATCTCTCCGCCGTGCGCGCGCGCGATCTGCTGGGCCAGAGCCAGACCGACGCCGCTACCCGACGGCTTGGTCGTATAGAACGGCACGAACAGGTTCTCGGTATTCGCGATGCCTAGGCCACGATCTTCAATTGTGACCCAGGCAAAGGTGTCCGTGATTCTCCAGGTCGTCAGCACCGGCTTGGAGCCATTGACCAGCGATGCATCCACAGCGTTCGCAAGCAGGTTGATGAACATCTGCTCCAACTGGTCTGGATCCGCGTAGAGCATGGCAGGGGGCCCCGGATCGAGTTCGACAGCCAGTCTCTGCTCCAGCAGCACCACCCGCTCCAGCAACGGCCCTAGCGTCACCGGCTTCAGCTTTGGCGGGGGCAACTGCGCGAGCAAGCGATAGGACTGCACAAAGCGATGCAGCGCATCGGCGCGACTCTCAACCACGCCGAGCCCGCGCCGAAAGTCGCGTAGCACCGCATCTTCGCCCTCCATCCTATCTACGCGCGCCAGCAGGCTTCCGGCGATGGATTTTATGGGCGCCAGCGAATTGGAGAGTTCATGCCCCAATACGCGGATCAGCCGCTTCCAGGCCATCTGCTCTTCCTCCTGAAGCGGAAGACTTACGTCCGCCAATAAAAGGAGAGTGTGAGGCACCCCATCCTGGCGGAAGACAGCCTTGCGAAGAAGCCACCGGGTAGGCCTTGCGCCAATCGAATGGATGGTCTGATCGGGTGCATCCAGCAAGCTCGAAAGTCCCAACTCGTCCACGCTGTGCCCAAAACAGCGTGAGTGCGACCGTCCCAGCAACTGTACTCCCGCATTATTGACCAATTGCAGGATCTCGTCGCGGTCGAATGCAAACAAGGGCGCGTGCATCACTTCAAGAATGCGCGCCAGCAGGGCGGTGGCCTCAAGTGAGCGCACCCGCTGCTTCTGAAGCAGGTCGGCCAGTGCATTGACCTCCGCGGCCAACTCGCCAAGCGCATCCTGCGATCCCGCGCCGCGCGCGCGAAATGAGTAATCGCCCTCGCGCAGTGAAGAGACCACATTCGAGAGAGTTTGCAGCGGCCGGATCATGCCCTCGATCAGCGCCGCGGCTACCAGTGCGAGATAGAGCATCAGGCAGCCGGTAAACAGCAAAGCCGCCGCCAACGAGAGCCGCCCCCGATAGAGCAGATTCGCGACAAATAGCAGCGAAGGGATCGTGAGCAGCAGGCAATAAAGCCAAGCCCGGCGCACGGCCGAGCGGCGATGACGGCGCACGTTCTTGTCATAGCCCATATTTCTCTATGCGGCGATAGAGTGCCGCGCGGCTCAACCCCAGTGCCTCGGCTGCCTGTGAGATGTTGCCATCGCAGCGGCGCATCACCTTGCGAATGAGCAGGGCCTCGACCTCGTCGATACTCATATTCTCAAATGATTGGCTAGACTGGCGCGCGGCGGCAATGGCGAGATTGGCCGGCTCGATCTCTTCGCCGCGGCACAGCAGCACCGCCCGTTCAACTGTGTGTTCAAGTTCGCGCACATTGCCTGGCCAGCCATATTGCATCATCTGCTGCATCGCGACGGATGAGAACGCATTCACCTGCTTGCGATAACGCGCGCGGTTGCGGCTTAGAAAGTGCTGGGCCAGCAGCGGGATGTCCTCGCGCCTGTCGCGCAGTGCGGGCAGATGAATCTCGACCGTATTGATGCGGAAAAGCAGGTCTTCGCGAAAGCCTCCAGCCTTGGCCTCATCGTGCAGATCCGCGTTGGTGGCGGATAGGATGCGCACATCCACGCGCCGGGTTTGCGACGAGCCCACACGCTCCAATTCGCCTGTCTCCAGCACACGGAGCAGCTTTGCCTGCTGGCGCAGGGGCACATTGGCGATCTCGTCCAGAAACAGAGTGCCTCCACTGGCCAGTTCAAAACGGCCAATGCGATCGGTCCGCGCATCGGTAAAGGCTCCTTTGACGTGCCCGAATATCTCGCTCTCAAATGTCCCCTCGGGCAACCCGCCGGCGTTCACCGCCACCAGCGGCATGCGCGAACGAGGCGAAGCTGCGTGGAGCAGCTTGGCAACAATCTCCTTACCGGTGCCATGCTCCCCGGTGATCAGCACATTAGCATCGGAGGGGCCGACCTGTCCGATCAGTTCAAGCACCGGCTGCATTGAGGCCGCGCCGGCGATAAACTCCGGCATGCCTTCGGCGCGCAGCAGGCGGTTCTCCAGCTCAAGTTGCCGCGCGCGGCGCAGGGCATGGTGCAGCTCGGCGTGAACGCGCACCAGCGAGACCAGCCGCTCGTTCTCCCACGGCTTTTGCACAAAGTCCCGCGCCCCGCGCTTGATGGACTCCACGGCAAGATCGATGTTGCCCCACGCCGTCATCACAATGACCGGCAGCCGCGCGTCGAATTCCTGAATGCGCGCCAGCAGGTCCAGCCCTTCCTGGCCCGAGGTCGTGTCGCGCGTGTAGTTGAGGTCGATGAGCAGCACGTCGTAGTCGCGGTGGCCAAGCGAGTCCAGCAGCAACTGCGGCGAGCGCACGCTGTCCACATCGATGCCCTGCGGCTCGAGCAGCAGCTCGACGGCCTCGAGAATGTGCGGTTGATCGTCGGCAACCAGCACTCGAATTCGCTCTTTTCTATTGGGGATGGTCTGCCTCCACGGCGCCGGCTTTGGCGTCGGCAATCGAGATTCCATATAAATCAAGAACGGTGCCGGTGGCGCGCCTCACCTCGATGCGCGCCTTCTCATATGCAGTCTCGGCAGTTACCAGCGCCGACTCGGCCAATGCCAGATCGTGCTCCGCCCCAAGCGTCTGCTGGTTCGATCCCGCGCCCAGTTTCTGCTCCTTCTGCATGATCTCCAACGTCCTCTGCGCCAGGTCGCGAGCCTTGCGCGCGGCATCCACGCGGCTTGCTCCCTGCTCCAGAGCATAACGCGCGTTGCGCACCTCGATGCGTATCCGCTTCTTCAACTCCTCAAGATACACCTGCGACTGGCGATACTCGAGTTCTGTGCGCACTTGATCGGCCTTGGCGATGCGGTTGCGCAGAGGGATGGTCAATTGGAAGCCCACCTGGTATTCGGGCGAATTGTTGTCGAGAGCGCTCTGGAGCGCGCCACCATAGTCTTTGGGCAGGGTGGTCGGCACCGTCTTGTCGTAATACTTGGGGTTCAAGGTGCCGGCGGTTCCCGTGCCCGCATAAAATCCATACGCCGTCAGCGCGGGCAACAGCGCGTTGCGCGCAGTCTTGCGGCTCAGTTCGCGATTCTGCAGGTCGAGGCTCGACTCCGCCAGTTCCGTGCGGTTCTTCAGCGCCGCAGCGATCATATCCTGCACGGGCTCTGAGACTGGCTGCACCTGGTTGGCGATATGATCAACGGGCACCACCGGCATCTCTTCCAGAATCGGATCGTCGAGAGTGCGGGTGATCGCATTCTTCATCAACAGTTCCTGTAGTTCGAGATTGGTCCGCGCCACGGTAAGCTCCTCTTCGCGCACGGCCAGTTCCCCCTCGGCCTTCAACACGTCCATCTCCGGAATGGCCTGGACTTCAAACTCCTTGCGGCTGGTGCTCAGCGTTTCGGTGGCGAAGGCCACTGAGCGCTCGCCCACCTGCTCGTTATCGTAGGCGCTCACCAGATCCCAGTACATATCGCCGATTTGTGTTACCGTCGCGGTCACCTGCGCGCCAAAAGCAATGTCGGATATCTTCTGGTTCGTGCGGGCGATGCGCAGAAAGCGCAGATTCGGTCCCAGCCCAAAACCCGCAAGAAGTTGCTGCGCCGCGAGCACACGTACCCGAGTGAATAACTCCGGGCTGAAATAGTCATAGACGCCGTTCGAAGTCTGGCGGCTGTTGTTCCAGTCGACTTCAATGTTGCTTCCGGTCGCGAATGCCTGGGTATAA
>Ga0364866_11107_pt1 | contig 10818 bp, 10 predicted proteins | sample ExccelAu500001D3_3_FD_206913 | JGI IMG/M metagenome (GOLD analysis project Ga0364866, IMG submission 206913) | Enriched cells from Trout Bog Lake Hypolimnion, Wisconsin, USA - BchlTB.Aug13.5000.01.D3 | ecosystem: Environmental > Aquatic > Freshwater > Lake > Hypolimnion/Profundal zone | place... | reverse complement strand
GGGTTGTGTGGGATTGCTCTTGCTGAATCCCTCGATAAGTCATGCCATCACCATTGAGAGCATTATCAGCCGCACGACCAGTTATTTACAAGGAGGCATTGCGCGATCTACTGGGGTGTTAGCCGTTGTTGTGATGGGGTATCTCTGCCTTGTGCGTCATAAATTCCCCAAAGAATATTTGATGATGGTTTTAGTCGGGCTTGGCATCATTTTTGGCGGCAGCTCGCTCTACAACAGCTTGGTTGGGTAATGCGATGGAGTCTGCCGAGATCATGATTAATCCTGTATTTGGCGCATTAACACGACCTGCGATGATGGCCGGTGTTACCTTTGAATATCACATGTTGAATTTGATGGTTTCGATGTGCGCCTTCATTGGTCTTGGCATTCTTTACGGATTTATCTTTTTTCCATTGCATGTGTTTGGTTGGCTCATTTGCCGTTATGACATGCATTTTTTTAGCATTTGCAGTAAACGGATTTTAAATTTGCCGCAAATGCCCAACATCACCCTATGGAGAGTGCGGGCCTATGAACCTTTCTAAAGCGCGTAAAGTCGCAAAACAAGAGGCACGGGTCTCGGATTTATGCCCCATTACGCATCTAAACTCACCCCATGTTTTTGAAACCAAGACGGGGCTTATTGGATCAGTGATTCGTGTGGCAGGAGTGGCCTTTGAAATTGAGGAGCCAGAAACCTTAAATCATCACAGTCATTTAATTCATCAAGCTTTGGTGGGCTTGGATGAGCGATTCATCGTCATGGCAACCATTCACCGTAAGAAAAAATCGGTGATCATTGACGGTCACTTTCGCTCAAAGTTTTTAAGTGATTTAAATAACCGTTATATGACACGTTTTGCCAATCAGAGTTTGTATATCAATGAGCTTTATTTAACTGTGATTTTAAAGGGGGATACCTCAAGCAAAACGGCCACGTCGCTCACCTGGCTTAAACGATTTATGGATGTTAAAACCAAGGGTAGTCGGAGCACATCCCGCCAAGCGGCAATGCTGGTTTTAAACCAAACCATCCAACAAGTTAAATCCAACCTAAGCACCTTTAAACCAGAGATTTTGGGTGAAGCCGATGCACGATTAGGCTACAGCGAACTCATGCAATTCTTAAGTATTATTCCCAATGCGGGCGAGTCGTTGGCGTATCCATCGCCAGCTTTTTGTCCGCCGATTGCAACGGATATTCCGGCAGTGTTTCAACAGGAAAATCTTTATCCTGACGGCAATTTAAGCCAATACCTGTCTCGTTATCAATTGCTATTTGGGGAATACGTCCAATTTCAAGGTAATACAACGAAGGATATGCGCTTTGCGGCAATGTTGTCCTTGAAAAAATACCCAGGCTTCACCGCGTGTTGGCTGCTGGATTTAATGCTATCGCTTGATTGTGAATTTGTATCAACTTCAACCTTCGCACCGATTGGACGCGAGGCTTCGTTAAAACAGATTGAATCGAAACGTAATCAATTAATCAGTGCTGAAGACAAGGGTGCTAGTCAAATTGATGCCTTGGCTGGTTTAGAGGATGGATTAGCTTCTGAAACAGAACGACTGGGCATCCATCATCACACCTTGATGTTAATTGCACCCCATAAAAAACAATTGGAATTGGCGGTGATGGAAGCCACCAAACGCTACTCGCAAGTCAATATTGCTGTCGTGAAGGAATCCCCGCTAGGCATTGAGACGGCATTCTGGAGTCAACTACCGGGTAATCATTACCTCATTGCGCGTGCCTCGCTGATTACCTCGAAAAACTTTGTGGATTTTGCACCACTGCATAACACCCAATGTCAATTCCACACGGGCAATCATTTAGGTGGGGCCGTCACCATTCTTGAAACCCCCTCCAAAACCCCCGTGTTTTTTAATTACCACACCAAAGGCTCTAGCACCAATCCCTCTAAAGGGCATACGGCTGTGTTTGGGGGTAATGATGGTGGCAAAACGACGCTGGTGAGTTTTCTGGATGCGCAAATGAGTCGCTTTGCTGGACGCAGTTTTTTTATTGATAGGGATGAGTCCGCCAAAATTTATATCTTGGCTTGTGGCAACAGCGCTTATACGGTGGTGTCACCCTCCAATCCCATTGCAATGAATCCCTTGAAATTATCAGATACCCCAGAAAACCGCTCGTTTTTGAAAGCATGGTTGGCCTCTTTAATTCAATTAGAGGGTGAGGTTAGTCTTCCTGGGGCGCTATCCAGTATTGTTAACGATTGTATCGATTATGCGTTCGAGCAACTCTCGCCCCAGTATCGAACATTAAGTCATTTAAGTCGTTATCTGCCCGTTGATTTTGCGCGATGGCCTGAACTGCACAAGTGGTTAAAAGGCAATGAAAAAAGAGCGGATGGTGATTACCACTGGTTATTTGATAACGAATCTGATGCGCTGGCTTTTGATTTTGACAAGGTTGGCTTTGATGTCACTTACCTCATGGATAAAGCACCACATCTCATTTCCACACCCGTTTACATGTACTTGGTGCATCGCATCAGTGAATGTTTAGATGGCCGGCTGACCTCAATTTTTGTGGAAGAAAGCTGGCAAGTGTTTGCTTCACCGTATTGGCGTAAGGATTTATCTGAGAAGTTGCCCACGATTCGTAAGAAAAACGGACATTTTATTTTTGCAACCCAATCGCCAAAGACCGTGGCCACTTCAGCCATTAGTCATGTGGTGTTGGATAATTTAGCAACGCTAATTCTATTTCCTAACGCCATGGCTGATCGTGAAACCTACATCGAGCGATTGCAGCTGACCGAATCGCAATTTCAATTTATCAAAGAAACCCCTGCTGAATCACGTATTTTTTTATACAAGCAAGGTAATGATGCACTTTTATGCAAATTGGATTTGAGTGAGATGCCGGAGTTTATCCGTATCCTTTCTGGCAATACTAAATCGGTACAATTGCTCGATGCCTTAATGATTGAGGTGGGTGATAACCCGGATATTTGGGTTCCTGAGTTCATGCGAAGGAGTGCCTTATGAAAAAAGGTTGGGGAGTTGTCCTCCTTCTAATGTTTGGCCTTAATTTTCCAGTCCACGCCGATATTATTACCGAGCTGCAATTATTGGCAACGGCCATGAAGCAATTGGATGAGCTGCGCAATCAATACAGCATGTTAAAAAACACCTATGACAATGCCCAAAACCAACTTAATAGCTTGAACAATCTGAAAAACATGAACAGTGGCCATTACGGGTTTGGTGAACTTGAAAATGGGTTCGATCAATTACGCAGTTGGCAGTCACCCACCAGTACTTGGGACGATGCGTTACGCAGTTTATCCGGTGGTAATCCAGCGCGTTACGAATCGCTGGTTAAGGCTTATGAAGCCAATCATCCCGCTTTAAGTGATGCGAATACGACGAAATACATGTCAGCAGAAACCGCGACCCGTTTTAAACAAGACAAGGCCGTGAATCGTGCCGTACAAGTACAGACCACGGAAGCCTACGATCAAATCAATCAACACATGGAAGCCTTGCAAAAACTCTCTAAGCAAATTGAAAAAACCGAAAACACCAAAGGGGCCATTGATTTGAATTCACGCCTGATAACCGAGATTGGCTTTATTCAGCTCATGAATTTACGTCTTCAAACTTTGGTGAGTCAGCAGTTATCGCAAGACAGTTTAAGTGAATTAAGCGATCGCGCCGAAATGGCGAAGTTCAATCGCGTTGCAAAGTAGGAGAATTAGATGTTGAAAATAATCATGAGTATTGCCTTAGTCATCGGTTTAAGTGCCTGCACGAAGCCACCTGATTTAGACGCGCCATGCCGCGAATTTGGCCGCTATTGCCCACAACAACCCATTAACGTTGATCCATTAACAATACAACCAGGAGATAAATAATGAATCGGATGATCGCCGTAGGGTTTGCAGCTTGGTTACTCAGCGCTTGTCATCATGACAATCCCTTACAAACCCATACAAAAACAGAAAGCGCTACCTTTTTAATGAATGCGTCGGCGAATGCAGAAAAACGACTTCAGTTTGCAGTCAAAAAAGACGAGCGCGGCTACGGTTATTTGGAGTGTATGGAGGGTCAGAAAAATATGGAAATTAATTGCAACGCACTGTATCAAGCCATGATCTTATTTGCTCGCGAGGGCCATTACAAAGGCTTTGACTCCATTACGTTAGCTCAATTGACGGATAAGCGGATATTGAATGATCTCAGCGATGATTATTTTGAAGTAATGACCAGCACCTGGCCGACTTACTATTAAAGAGGCGGCATTATGAGCATTACTCCCACCAATTTTTTAGTCAGCCTCGCTAATGAAATAGACTCATTAACCAATAGCTTTGTGTTTGAGGGTTACAGCGCGCTGGCTTCACTATTGCGAGCGCCGTTGGGTTCAATGATTGTGCTGTACATCGTTTTAGTAGGCTATGCGATGGTTCGCGGTCTTATTCAAACACCGCAGCAAGAGCTGTTTAAATTTTCCATCCGCGCCGGGTTAATTTACATGTGCGCAATGGATTGGGGATTTTTTTCCGAGCACATTCGTGATTTGTTTGTGGTGGGCAGTGAGTCCATCTCAACAACCTTAATGAAAGTGGCCCATACCAAAAGCGGTAGCGGCTCTATTAATCAAGGACTTCAGGATGTGTTAACCGAAGTCATTACTTTGGGCGGTACATTATTTGATATGGGATCCTATCGAAGATTAACCCCTTATTTTGCAGGTCTTATGGTGTTCTTTTCAGGTGTTGCCACCATTGGTCTTGCTTTTATTGAAGTGGTGATTGCCAAACTGATGTTGGCTATCACACTTGCCACCGCGCCGTTATTTATCCTACTCACCTTATTTGAACAGACGAAGTCTTTTTTTGATCGCTGGCTTGGAATAATTGTTGGATTTTCGCTGGTTTTGGTTTTTGTATCAAGCGTTGTGGGTCTTTGTATGCATTTGATTCATACCGTAGTTGCGGGGCTTGGAACGACAGAGGGCAGCGATTTAAACGCATCGGTTTGGGTGCCGTTATTCATTGTATCGTGCCTGTGTGTCATGAGTATTTTACAAGCGGCAGCCATTGGTAAAAGTATCGGTGGTGCGTTATGCACGTCGGGGGCCTCTGCCATGGTCGGTGGTTTTGTAGGCGGCCTAATGGGCTCATCGGCAATAGCACAACAAGCCTACGGCAAAACCTTAAAACGGCCAATGGATTACGCCCGCAATAAATTCAAACAGGCAGCTAGCGTAAGCTCTGCCTCCAAATTATATCAATCCATTCGAAGGGGAGGCGCATGAGCCAAGAAATTCTAAATACTTATTTTAAAAAAGCACGGTCTTGGGCAGATGACCAATTTGGTCGGCTGGAGCAATCGCGCAATCGATATCAAACGGCGTTCATTGCCTCAATGGGATTAAATATTGCAGCGGTGGTGGCCATTGCAACCCTTGCCAACTACCAAACCTTAATTCCCATCATGATTCACCATTATGACAATGGGGTCACGACGGTTGAGCCACTAAAGCAACGCGAGGCCCCGATTAATCGCGCCCAAGTGGAAAGTGATATTGCCCGCTATATTCAGCATAGAGAAGCCTATGATGCGACAAGCTATCGTGCGCAATTTGATTTAGTGCAATTGTTATCGAATGACTCGGTGGAGCGTGACTATTTAAAAGAGCAGGAAAAAGACAATCCCAATGCACCCATTAAACTTTTAGGTTCCACCAGTCAACGTGAAGTTCATGTGTATAGCATCAATTTTATGGATTCGTTATTGGAGAACCAAACCGATACTCATAAAAACCATCAAAATTTAGCTGAAGTGGTTTTTACCTTAATCGATACTGACAAACAATCTGGCAAAAGCACGGAGGCGCATTATAACGCACTGATTTCTTGGCAATACACCAACGTATCTGATTCACCGGATATCCGCTGGAAAAATTGGGATGGCTTTGAGGTCACCCGTTACAGTAAACAACGTCGTGTGGAGCATACAGCATGAAATTAATTCCTATAGTCATTGGCGGGGCGTTGGTTGTTTCAACTGCCCTTGCTCACGCCCAAAATAAGCCCATAGCGTTTTCATCGGATTCACGCATAAAGCATGTGACCTATCAAGACAATAACGTGATTCCCATTAAAGCGATGGCATTAACAACCACGGAGGTGCTGTTTCATGAGCAAGAGCAAATTCTTGATATTGAGGGTGGTGACACGGCCACGTGGATGGTGACTTTTCATCCCAATCTTCCCAACATGTTCTTTGTGAAACCGACACTACCTAATTCAGACTCAAACATCACGGTGGTGACTAATCGACATCACTATTATTTTCATGTGATAAGCCAAAAGAAAATTGTGCGTTCACCGGAAGCACAAACCTATGCGGTGAAGGTGGATTATGCAGAAACGGCCGCTGGTGCAAAGCCTGCGGTTGCTAAATTAACAACTTCCGCAGCGCCTCTATCTCGAGAGGCTATTGCCCCTAAACAAACACCTCACCCGATGAATACGGCCTATCGATTTAGCGGTAGCTCACAATTAGTCCCTTTACATGTGTTTGATGATGGACGATTCACCTACTTTGAATTGGCAGCCAATGCACCCGTGCCGGCCATCTTTGCTGTGGAAGATAAGCAAGGCAAGGAAAACACGGTCAATATCCGACGGCAAGGGAAATACTTAGTGGTACAGCGTACCGCCCCGCAGTTCACCCTTCGCAGTGGAGCAATGGTGACCTCCGTTTTTAATATTAACGAAATTAGTCGTATCCAACAAAACAGGAGACCCCAATAATGAGCAACGAGAAACGACCTGTTGAGGAAGTGGCACGGCTTCGTTCCAAAGTCGATAAGCCTTCTAAGTTTAAAGCGGTACAAGATAAATTGCTGTTTGGTGGGGTGTTATTGGTCTGCGCAATTATTGCGTTGGTGGGCTTTTTACCCAGCCATAAAAAAGAGCCAGTGATAGAAGCCCAAGAAAAACAAAACACCGACCAAACCCTGTCGCAAAACATGGCCTTACTAGCGCAGATGAAGAAGGATTCTGCTGTTGTTATGCCGGTTGCCAATAGTTATTACGCCAAAACCGACAGCCATCATCCGCCAAAATTACGCAGTGAGGATTATGTCAGTAAAGAATTATTAGCGCGGATGAACGCCCCTTCCACTTTTTATTCCGATACCACCAGCACACCGAAATCAAAACAGATGACGGATGGGCAAGGTATTCATGCAACGCTTACCGGTAAAGATGCCAATAGTGAGTTCTTAAATCAGCAAAACGATATTACCGCGGTCTCTGCCAAGCAATTACCGCATCCTCGCCTAACTATCCCTGCAGGTGAGTTGATTCCAGCAACCTTAGAAACGGCAATTAACTCTGAACTAGCTGGCATGGCACGCGCTATTATTACCCGTGATGTGTATTCATTGGAGGGCAATAATCTTCTAATCCATAAAGGTGCCACATTGGTTGGACAATTTAACTCGACCATTAACCAAGGACAAAATCGCGTCTTTGTGGTGTGGAATCGGGTGCAAATGACCAATGGCGTGATTGTGACCTTAAATAGCCCCAGCACGGATAGGATTGGGCGAACGGGCCAAGCGGCTGATTACATTGACCGGCATTTCTTTGAGCGATTTGGAACTGGCGCGTTATTATCAGTTCTCGGCGCTTATGCCGCCACGGGTGGAGTCAATGGCCAAGACGAATACAATTCTGTTGCGCAGTATCGTATGAACATTGCCAATAACTTCCAGCAAACCGCTAATCACACGATTGAAAAAGACATGCAAATCAACACCACCTTACAAGTCAATCAAGGCACACAGATTAATGTGTTTGTGGCGCATGATTTAGACTTTTATCGTGTCTATGGTAAGCGAGCTTAGCATGAGTGTCGTGAAAGCCTCTTTTGCCCCTGGAGTGGCGGGGCTTTTGGCTCCGCTGCAAGATTTCTTGGATGATAAGTTGATTTCAGAAATATTGATTAATCGCCCCAATGAAGTGTTTATTGAAACTCAAGGCCAGATGATTCGTTTTGATATGCCAGCATTGACCACTCAATATCTGCGGCGATTATTTTTGATGATCGCCAATGAAAATCAGCAAACTTTATCTGAAGCATCACCCATACTGTCTGGCAATCTGTTTGATGGCTCACGGGTGCAATTAGTGATCCCCCCTACATCACTTCATGAAACCTTATCGATACGTAAGTTTGTGGTGCAGCAAATGACTCTTGAAGATTATCAGGGACAGGATTTTTTTAAAACCGCCAAGGCTTTTGATTTGAAAGATGAAGGTGTGACACCTGGTGCGGATCAAGCGCTTAAACAATTCTATGAACAAGGCAATTGGTTGGCCTTCTTAAGACAGGCGATTCTTGCAAAAAAGAACATCGTGATATCGGGTGCTACTTCTTCAGGGAAAACGACTTTTCTAAATAGTTGTATCAGTCAAATTTCTCTTCATGAACGTTTAATCACCTTAGAAGACACCTACGAAATCAATGTGCCGCATCGTAACTTGGTGCGCCTGAAATCACTTAAACAATCCGGCAACCAACTCACCACCGTCACCATCCAAGACTTAGTGCAAGCCTCGCTTCGTCTTCGACCTGACAGGATTATCATGGGGGAAATTCGAGGTCGTGAAATCTTTGATTTTGTCTCAGCCTGCTCAACGGGGCATAGTGGCGCATTGGCCACCATTCATGCCAATAACCCCCGCGTGGCTTTCATGCGTATGGCACAGCTTTATAAATTAAATAATGTATCGGGGATGAGTGATGCCGACATACACCGTGAATTGCATGAGGTCATTGATATTATCGTGCAGCTAGAAAAAACCGACGTGGGCAGGCAGTTGGTGCAGGTGTATTACAAGGGAGCTGAGCGAAAAGATGCGTAGATTAAAACAACTCAATTTAAACACCTGTTCTTATACTTTTCTAACGCTCCTCATTATGGCTGAGCTGACGAGCCAATTGGGCGTCTTATTTATTGGAATAGCGAAACCCGTCACACCCCTTACCTTGATTGATTTGATTCGGAATGGGTTTCTCATTGAGACAACGGCGGCCTTAATTTTATCCCTTCTGATTGGATTTTCTTGCTATGGTATTTTAAAGAAAGGTTTTGCACGATACGTAAGCCTTATCTTGTTAGCTGGCTTATTTGGCCTCGCATTTGTTTTCTTTTTGGGATTTATTGCCTTTGCTGAAATTTTTTTAGATGGGTTTAAAGGATTTGGTGGCTTGATCCATCTATTTTGGAAGCACTACCAATCGCCCATGTTATGGCATGATTTTATTTTATCGGAAGTGGTCGTGTTTTTGATTGCAATTGGATTGATTGGCTACCTGGTGTTTGAGCGATTAAAACCAGCCAACAAAGTGCTGGGCAATGCGCACTTCTCCGATGGATTTGAAATACAACGCGCGAGATTTTTTAAACAAGAAGAGCAGAGCATCATTATTGGGAAAAAATATGGGGTACCCCTCTATGCCAATGGATTTGAACATGTTTTAGTGTTCGCACCCACAGGCAGCGGTAAAACGCGTAGTATCGGCATACCAAACCTTTTTCAATACCCGTATTCAGTCGTATGCAATGATGTGAAATTAACCATATTTAAAACCACATCTGGTTACCGCGAGCAAGTGTTGGGGCATCACTGTTATTGCTGGACCCCGGCCAGCGAAGACCGGAAAACACACTGCTATAATCCGCTGGCTATGATTTCAGAAGACAGACTACAACGCATCACCGATATTCAGCGAATCGCGCATATCTTAATCCCTGACAGCAAAAAATCTGATCCTATTTGGCAGCAAGCTTCCAGAAAGCTATTTAAAGTGGCTGTGTTGTATTTGCTGGATACCCCTGACAGACTCACTACTTTAGGTGAAATTAATCGCCTTATTAAGCAGCCTTCCTTTGATGACTGGCTCGCTACTCAGTTGGAGGAAACCAAATATTTGGATCCTGAGTTTTACCGCAATGGTTATTCTTATTTGAACAACCATGAAAAAATCAGAAGCTCGATCCTGGAAACCTTTTCTGGGTATTTTGAGTTGTTTGATGATCCGATGATTGATGCGGCGACCAGTAAGTCAGACTTTGATTCGCGCAATCTGCGCCGTGAAAAGATCACTATCTATGTGGGCTTTACTGATGATGATATGGAGCGCCTTTCCCCTTTATTAACCTTATTTTGGCAACAATTAATTTCGGTGATGATTAAAAACATTCCCGACCCAAAAAACGAGCCTTATCCGCTATTGTGTTTGATTGATGAGTTTTCATCCTTAGGCCGCATTGAACGATTACGGCGATCGTTAAAGTTACTGCGTGAATATCGAGTACGTTGCGTGTTGATGCTGCAATACATTGCCCAAACCTATGAACAATATACGCATGATGAGGCCAGGGCCTTCACCAATATTAAAACCAAAATTGCCTTTGCTGCTGAAGATATCCACGATGCGGAATACATCAGTAAATTATTGGGGACACGCACCGCCAGGGTTCCTGCTGGTTCTAGCAGTAATCAAACGCAAGGATATTCGGAGTCAAGAAGTTATAACTATCAAGCCATCCCGTTATTGCGACCTGAGGAGGTCATGAAATTACCACAGCATCAAAGCTTAATTATGCGAACAGGGTATGCCCCTGTGAAGGCAGGACAGTTTGTATGGTACAAAGAAAAAGCCATGAAAAATTTAGTTCTAACCCCATCGGTAATCTCTGTTTGTTTTCTAAGCGCTTTATCAGGTGATTCTCGTGAAAAAGCATCAAAGAATGTTGTTTGT
>Ga0364866_11105_pt1 | contig 10828 bp, 13 predicted proteins | sample ExccelAu500001D3_3_FD_206913 | JGI IMG/M metagenome (GOLD analysis project Ga0364866, IMG submission 206913) | Enriched cells from Trout Bog Lake Hypolimnion, Wisconsin, USA - BchlTB.Aug13.5000.01.D3 | ecosystem: Environmental > Aquatic > Freshwater > Lake > Hypolimnion/Profundal zone | place... | reverse complement strand
TTAGGAACTTAAAGCGTAATCCCTCTGAAGCCTTAAGACACGCTGAATTAGAACCCGTGTTGATCTTAAAAGGCAATCAACCGAATGCTTTGTTATTAAACTTAAAAACCTCATTGGGCGAGTTTGACGGACAATTAAGACCGGCAATAGCCGCCAGTTTATTTAAAGATAGAGTTATGTCATTAGGGGCGGCTGCAAAAATCAGCGGTTTAAGTTTATCTGAGTTTATTGATCATTTAGCCCAGTTAGATATTGATTTGGTCATACCCGATCAACAAACCCCTAAGGAATTAGATGTTCTATCTTCATGGTTGTCGTAATTGCCGATGCGGAGCCCTTAATCGCACTGGCTAAGATTAAGCGCCTGCATTTATTAGAAGACCTTTTTTCTGAAATATTGATCACGCAAGCCGTAGCAGACGAATGTTTAAAAGTAGAGTCAAATGATGCTGCTTTAATCAAACAAGCTTTAGATGCTGGTTGGTTAAAATGCGTTGCTAATCCACTTTTTCAACAGGCTTTATCAAGGAGTTTGGGATTAGGTGAGCAATCTAGCATTGAGTATGCCTTACAATCAGATAGCAATACCCTGTTAATTCTGGATGATGCCTTAGCCCGCAAACAGGCATTACGTAAACAACTACTTATAGTTGGCACTGCAGCAGTGTTATTTACCGCGCAACGAAAAGCCTTAATTACCGATGCAGAAGCTGTTATCGCTGAACTTAATCAAGTGGGTTATCGTATTTCAACTGCCGTAGTGGCTCAACTTAAAAATACGATGCTATGAACCCATAGTGTATTAGCCGGACACCAACTTAAGGTGGGACAATTTGAGGCTAAGCGTTCACTTTTGAACAGGGTTCTCCTGAGCGCAGATAAAGGACTTAAGACGAAGGCTTAAAAACCTAGCATCTGTGAGCTTTAAGGTGGTAACTTACGTTCCTAAGTTTTCAGTGCGCTTGGAGTAAAACTGCTTCAGCTGTTTTACAAAGTAATAGCTGAAGCTATTACACTCCAGCACTGGATGAATCTGCCCCGCTTTAAGTTGGTAGCCTATTAGCCCAACACTTACATGAGAGTTTAAAAATTTCCTATGACTTTAACGCTTAACGAAATCCTTAAAGATTCCGCTTACAAACTCACACAATTTAGTAACGCACAAATCCAAGCACTGGAAAACAGTATTATTATTAAAGAGGTGCGCGATAAAGCCACACCTTATATTACTTGTCTAGTGCGTGCTAAAGACATAAAGCTCACACCCGAAGAAGTGGTGCGCCAGCTTTATTTGATGGTGCTGATTCAAGATTTTAAATATCCCGTTAATCGTATCACTATTGAATATGGCGTAACCTTTGGTCGAGAAACCAAACGTGCAGACATTTGTATTTTTGATAAAGACCGGCCTACCGTACCTTATATTTTGGTGGAATTAAAAAAGCCCAAATTAAAGGATGGTAAAGATCAACTCAAAAGTTATTGTAACGCCACAGGCGCACCCATAGGCGTATGGACTAACGGCGATTCAATTTCTTGGTATCAGCGTAAAGACCCCAATTATTTTGAAGACATTCCCAGAATCCCAAGCGCACTGGAAAAGTTATCGGATGTTTTATCAGAACGTTGGACGATTGATGATCTGGTTAAATATGACAAACTAGTCAATGAGAAAAAATCGCTCAAGGATCTGATTCTTGAAATGGAAGACGAAGTCTTAGCTAATGCCGGGGTTGATGTTTTTGAAGAGCTGTTCAAGCTAATATTTACTAAGCTCTACGATGAAATGGAAGGCGGACGTGATAAAAAACGCCACTTGGTCTTTAAAAATTATGGTGACACCGAAACCGAGTTAAAAACTAAGATTCAAGAGCTGTTTGATAAAGCCCGGGGTAAATGGGATGGCGTATTTACTGATGATGCCAGATTACAATTAACACCTAGCCATTTAGCGGTATGTATTTCATCGCTAGAAGGCGTCAAGCTATTTAACTCCAACTTGGATGTGGTCGATGAGGCCTTTGAATATTTAATTAATAAATCCAGCAAAGGTGAAAAAGGCCAATATTTTACGCCTCGTTATGTCATCGATATGTGCGTAAAAATGCTTAACCCGCAAGAGCATGAAACTCTGATAGATACCGCCGCTGGCAGTTGCGGTTTTCCCGTACATGGCATTTTTCATGTCTGGGAACAGATCATGCAACAAGAGGGCTTAAGTAAAAGCCATTTGTTTACTACTGAAAAAAAGCCCGCCCGTTGTGAAACCTATGTGCAAGACAAAGTCTTTGCCATTGATTTTGATGAAAAAGCCGTGCGCGTAGGCAGAACACTTAATCTAATTGCCGGTGATGGACAAACCAATGTCTTACATTTAAATACCCTAGATTATGAACGCTGGGATGAAAAAACCAAAGACGAAGACTGGGGCGATATTTACGGCGAAGGCTGGAAAAAACTGCGTAAATTACGGGTTAATAAAGATAGCAACCGTGATTTTGGTTTTGATGTATTAATGGCGAATCCACCCTTTGCCGGTGATATTAAAGAAACGCGTATTTTGGCTAAATATGAACTAGGTAAAAAAGATAACGGCAAGTATCAAACCACCGTCGGTCGCGATATTTTATTTATTGAGCGTAATCTTAATTTTTTAAAACCTGGTGGGCGTATGGCGGTAGTGTTGCCGCAAGGTCGTTTTAATAATTCCAGTGATAAACAAATTCGTCAATATATTGCTGAACATGCCCGTATTCTGGCGGTGGTTGGTTTACATGGTAATGTTTTTAAACCGCATACCGGCACTAAAACCAGTGTGTTATTGATACAAAAATGGGATGACGAACTTTGCCCGAAAGTTGATGATTACCCGATATTTTTTGCCACCATGCAGGAACCCAGCAAGGATAACTCCGGCGATAAAATTTATGTGAAGCAACAAAAAGTATCTACTTTTGAAGCTAATGATAACAAGGATGGTTTTAAGCTCGTCAAATACGAGCAAGCCGATTTTCTCAAGAAATACGGCAGCATCAAGGAAGCGACCATTTACGAGTTTCAGCGTGACGGCAAGAAAACCCGAATGAATCTGGAGCAGATCGAATCCAGGTTTGGGGGTTTGGCGTTTGTTGAAAACCCCGCCAATTTGATAGCGCCCACTGAAAGCAATGAATTACTCATGGATACGCATGGGCATTTGATCGTTAAACATGATTTGTTTAATCACGATGGATTAACCCAAGACGGTATCGCCGAAGCCTTTATTGAATTTGCCAAGAAGGAACACTTAAGTTTTTTTGATTGTGGCCTGTCAGGTTCAAAAAACCTGACAGGCCTATATGCTGAACCATTTAATGAAATTAAATATCGGGCGTTGTTGGAAAAATTGGAAGTTTCAATTTTAAATTTGAGCGAAGTTGAGATGGGAATTAGAATTGATGCAGAACTTTATCAAAAGAAATTTGTGCATTTTTTCAAAAAACTTCAAAGCCTTAATACAACCACATTTGAAAATGAGGCAACTATAGTTAAAAAAGGAATATTTGATATAAAATCAGATTGTTACTCTAACAAAGGAATCTCTTTTGTCAGAATATCAAATCTAAAAAATATGATTATTGAAGACGATGACATTATTTATATTCCACTGACTGAAAATGAAAAAAATTTGGATACTTTTCTCGAAAGAGGCGACATAATTTTATCGAAAACTGCAAGTCCAGCGGCTTCCCTTGTAAATTTAGATTGTTGCAATACATCGCAAGATACAGTTGCTATTAAACTTAAATCAACATCAAAACTATTAAGTCACTTTATTGTTACCTACTTAAATACAACTTATGGCTTAGAGTTAATGAAGCGATGGTTTACTGGTAATATCCAAATGCACCTAAATCTTGATGATTGTAAAAAAAATCTACTTATTCCTATTTTTAATATTGAGTTTCAACAAGTTATTAAAAAAATATTTGAACAATCAATAGATACTAAAAATCAATCGAAGAATCTTTACACCCAAGCCGAAAACCTATTATTCAACGTATTAGGTATTGAAAATTTTTCACTCAGCTCCGAAAACATTAACATCAAATCATTCAAAGATTCCTTTGCTACCACAGGTCGCCTGGATGCGGAATATTACCAGCCGAAGTATGAAGAAATGATGGTACATATCGCCACCCAAACTCACGAAAAACTAACGGCACTGGTAACGATTAAAAAATCCATAGAACCAGGTTCAGATGCATACGCTGAAGATGGAAACGGTTTACCCTTTTTACGTGTTGCCGATTACAACAAGCTTGGTATCACTGAGCCACAGAAAAAACTTAAAGCCGCTTTTGTAACTGAAAATAAAAAAAAATTAAATACCTTAAAACCCAAAGCAGGCACTATTTTATTTTCTAAAGATGGTAGTGTTGGTGAAGCTTATTGTTTGCGCGAAGATGCTAACTTCATCACATCAGGTGCGATTTTACATCTCATCGTGCGCGATACGAAACAAGTTTTACCCGACTATTTAACGCTTGTCCTCAATTCAAAATTAATACGAATGCAAGCAGAACGAGATGCAGGAGGTTCAATTATTTTGCATTGGCGTATCAGTGAGATTGAAAATGTCATCGTGCCGGTTGTCAATATGACCATCCAAACCCAAATCACATTTTTAGTCCGTGAAAGTTTCACCCTCAAAGCCGAAAGTGAACGCTTATTAGCCACTGCTAAACGCGCAGTAGAAATTGCTATTGAAACCAATGAACAAACAGCGATGGCTTATATTAACGAACAAACCGGAGAAAAATCATGCACCCCCAAAAACTGACCAATTTACAGTTAGAGTTATTAAAGGTTTTCAGCTACCAACTCAATCAACAACAATTAACCGATATAAAAAACCTGCTCAGCCACTATTTTGCCGAACAAGCCACGCAAGAAATGGATAAGCTTTGGGAAGAAAATAACTGGGACAACAATACAATGCTGGAATGGACGAATGAACATTTAAGAACGCCTTATAACCCCTTATGAAAGTTGTTTTAGATACCAATATTTTATTAGTGTCTATCGCTAAAAAATCAGCATATCGACTTATTTTTGATAGTTTATTAAGCAACAAATTTGATTTAATCATTAGTAATGACATTTTGAGCGAATACACTGAAATCATTGCACTAAAAACTAATGTTATGGTTGCCACTAACATTAGTGAAATGTTGTTGGCTTTATCGAACGTACAAAAGCAGGATGTTTTTTACAAATGGAATTTAATTGACGCTGATAAGGATGATAACAAGTTTGTCGATTGCGCTATCGCAGGCAGTGCAGATTATTTGGTCACTAATGACAAACATTTTAACTGCTTAAAAAGTATAGAGTTTCCAAAGTTGAGTTTACTAAACATTGATGGTTTTATGGATCTTCTGATAACTTAAAAATCTGCTAATATCGGTCAATCGTGCAGTTGTGCATTATTTAAATCGATGAACCAACCGCTTTAGCTTATATTAACGCACAAACCGGAGAGCACTAATGCACGGCCAACAACTTCTACACGAAATCGAAATTCTTCCTCCAGAACTGCAAAAACAAGTGTCTGATTTTGTAGTTTTTTTACGTAAGCAGCAACAAAAGCAATTCGTGAAAAAAAGAACCGTCGGTGAATATAAAGATAAAATTGTTATTCATGAGGACTTTGACGAGCCGCTAGGTGATGATTTCTGGTTAGGCAAACAATGAATATTTTGTTAGATACCCATACGTTTTTATGGCTTAGAAACGCACCTGAGAAAATACCTGAGCAAGTATTAGCAGCGTATTACGATACAGATAACGATGTATTTTTAAGCATGGCTAGTATTTGGGAAATGCAGATCAAACATCAGCTAGGAAAGCTTGAGCTTGGATTACCGCTTTATACGTTAATTGATGAGCAATGTATCAACAATGGCTTACAAATATAGCCATTGAAACGTATCATATTTTTGCATTAGATGACTTGCCCTTCCACCATAAAGACCCGTTTGATAGGTTGATTTTAATTCAATCACAATTGGAGCATCTAAAATTAGCCAGTGCAGATGCCGTTTTTACGCACAATGACGTTAATTTGTTCTGGCAATAAATATATTAACTTGGATGAACAAACAGCCTAGCAACTATTTCAAACAGATCCTTTAGACGTCAAATACCCCTTAGGCTGGTATATTTTTTGATTAAATTGTCTAAGTTCCGAATAATGCAATAAATGTACACCTGTCACATTCGCTAATTGTTTGGCCGAACTGGTGTAACGTGAATTTGAAACAACGGCAGCGATATCGGCCTGCACAAATTTTTTGCCAGCTATAATTTCTTGAACCGCTTTATTACCGATAGGGCTGGTATATTTTTTACATTGAAAAACGACATTAACATTATCGTATTTAGCAATAATATCGACACCTTGATCACCGGATGCTAGGGTCACTCTAGCTTGCCAACCATTTGTCTTTAAAATATCACTACAATAATGTTCAAATTCTATAGGCGAGAGTAGCTCTACATCTCTATTTTTAGGGTGCAGCACAGCCGCTGTTTGTTGCTCATAAAGCTGAACAATATCCATGATGCGTTGTTCAATATCGGATCGATTTGGATAGCCTTTTATAAGGTCTTCGGCTTCTAACAGCCTTTTAATGTCAGGCTGCTTAGCTAACACATGCTTTATAAAATAAGTAACTTCAAGTAGCCATTTATCATAAAAAATATTGCCGTAATCATCATATACAACCGTTTGTTTATATTTTAAAGACAAGACTTTAATATGCTGATTAATCAGGGTATTGATCTGTTGATTAATCACTCTAATTTCATGATTAAGTTTTTCTTCTCTATTTTTTAATAACTTATAACGAAAAACAATAAAGCCTAGTAGCAATACTAGCGACAATACTAAGGTAAGGTCGCCAGAAGTATAGCTATTTTCTGGTGTAACCGTTTGATAAGTTAGTTCAGTTGTTTCTACATTAACTGGCTTTATAGGTGTGATGACGGGCTGTTTTTCAATGGCCACATTCGGTATGGTTTTCATCATGACTAAAGCAGCATGGTTACCTGCATCAGCTGATTTTTTAAACCACTCTTGCGCTTTAATACTATTTTTAGGTAAACCACCAATACCTTCTAAATAACGATAGCCGATAGAATACATTGCATCGTGATTGCCTTTTTCTGCTAATTTAAAAAGCGTCTCTTTGCTGTAATGTAATTTATAAACGGTCATGATAATAGTAATGCTTCAACGTTATTTAGGCTTGTTTCTCTTAATAATTGTGAGAAGTCAGAGTAATTATGCAAAAAACTCTTTATACCCGCCGTATTAGTTGACGCACTTTAAAACATATTTTCCAGCAGTTTTTTAGAGCAATCTCTTAGTGTTCAAATATTGATTCAATGGATACTTGATACCAAACGGATTTAATTCTTTTCTTCTTTTTAGTGTCTGGTATCTGTTTTTCTTTATAATTTTGATATTCAAAATCACTTAATTTATCCAACATAAGTAATTCTTCTTAGGTATCTGCCAACTTTTTTACATCATCAAGTTGTGTTGCAATATCGAATATATCAACTTGATCTGGGTTTTTCTTAAAGTGCCTGCGATTCATGGATCATAATTACATTAATACGGGTATTGCCGTTTCTTTTAGCCGATGGTTTTTTTAGGGTAAGAGTCTTTATTACCAATACTTTTTGCCTTACCTTATTTTCAGTCATCAGATATATTGACCAATTTATCTTGACAACAAACATACCTAGCATGGGCGCGAGCATAGGCATGGTTAAGCCGATCATGCCGCCTTTCCAAGACCTTCTATTTCTAGGCATTGCCTAAGCTTTACTCGTAAAAACCATGCCTGTTGCACTAATATTTCAAGATTCATAAGTTATCCCTAATAAGTTGTAAACATTCCAGGATGCCAACTTTCGTAATTTTAATACGCTTGCTTTTCGCACCCTAATACATTCACGTAAATAGGTTGGAGGGAAAAAACTGTTAACCCAAACCCACTGATATTTTCTTTTAGGAACCAGCACGACACACTTCAGCAACTATGATTTTAAAATCCCCCCCATTTTTCAAAGGGGGAGAGAGAGCTGGATATAACTTAACTATATTATTTCGTGCGCATTCCTTTACTGATATAGCACCGTTAAAATCCATTATTTAACGTTAATTGACTCAACAACAATTAAGCTATTCACCCGTCTCAGTAATAATCACATCAATGCCATTTTGTCTGAGTCTTCCTCTGATGGTATTAATACTGGGCATTTGAGTATAAGGTCCCATTTTTACTCGATACCAACTGATGATGCCTATTTTTTGTTTCTGTATGGTTGATTCCATTCCCATACTGGCTAATTTAGTTTTTAAGGTTTCGGCTTCTTTGTAGGTTTTAAAAGAGCCTACTTGCAAAATATAATGAGCCTCTTTGGCTTTACCTACATGCTCTTCCCGAGTTCTGGTTTTGATTTCATATTCAGGAACAACCACTTCTTTTTCTGGCAAGATGGTATAAAAATCAAATTGAGGAGGTTGAGGGGTCTGTTTTACTTCAGGCTTTTTCTCTTCTTTAATGGCTACTGAATTTTCTGCAAGTGTTTTATTGGCTGGGACTTCTACAGCCGTTGGAGTAGTTTCTTTATGACGAGTACTTATATAAACCAAAAATACCACGAAAGAAATAATGATGGCGGTAATTAACATCCACCTCCACACACTTACTTTGGAGCGTTCATCATTATGATGTCTTTGCTGCTTAGCAAATTTTCCTTTAACAGGCCTTGGCTTATAATCTCTAGTCATTACATGGATTCGGGTGCGTTAATACTTAATAAACCTAGTCCATTAGACAAGACCTGCTTTACTGCACAAATCAAACTTAGACGGGCATTACGGATCACTTCGTCATCAACCAAAAACTGATGAGCATTGTAATAAGTGTGAAAATCATGTGCTAATTCGCGTAAATAAATAACTAATTGATGCGGTTCATATTGCAGAGCAGCGCGTTCTAGTACTTCAGGATATCGTGCTAACACGACTAATAATGAGCTTTCATGTTCTTCTGTTAGTTTTTCTAAATTCTCTAAACCTAACACTAAATTTCTTTGCCAGCCTTTTTCGTCTAATTGACGTAATACACTACAAACGCGTGCATGAGCGTATTGAACGTAAAAAACGGGGTTATCGTTAGATTTTGAGGTCGCTAATTTTAAATCAAAATCCATGTGTTGTTCTGAGCGACGCATTAGATAAAAGAATCTAGCGGCATCCTTACCGACTTCAGCACGTAATTGTCTTAAAGTAACAAATTCTCCAGAACGTGTGGACATTTGTACACGTTCTTCACCTCGATAAAGTACGGCAAACTGAACTAATAAAACATGTAATTTTGATTCATCAGCACCTAGCGCTTTAATAGCCGCTTTAACTCTAGGCACATAACCATGATGATCCGCTCCCCAAATATCGATAATTTGGTCGAAACCTCTATCTAGTTTGTTCATGTGGTAAGCGATATCAGATGCAAAATAGGTATATTGCCCATTCTCTCTAATGACCACACGATCTTTTTCATCACCTAATTGGCTAGACGCAAACCAAGTTGCACCTTCTTGCTCATAAAGATAATTGCCAATACGTAAGCGTTCTAGGGCATTTTCTACTGAACTATCATCCATGAGCTGACGTTCTGAAAACCATTGTTGATAATCGACACCAAACTCAATCAAATCTGCTTTGATATCTACTAAGATAGTATCTAAGCCAATCTGAAAAAACTCTCGATATAATTCAGAGCCTAACAAGCTCTTCATCCTAACAATCAAAGCATCGATATGTTCATCCTTATCGCCACCTTGAGGTTCATCAGCAGGAATTTGTTCGAACACGACTTCTATGGATCTACGATATTTATCTTTAGCGTTATTAACGATATCTGAGGCAATATTACGTGCATAATCACCACGATAAGCATTGCTTGGAAAAGAAACGAGTTCTCCACAAACTTCTAAATATCTTAACCAAATACTAGTGGCTAATATATCCATTTGCCTGCCAGCATCATTTACATAATATTCACGATGTACTTCAAAACCCACTGCTTCTAGTAAATCAGAGACTGCAGAACCATAAGCAGCTCCTCGACCATGGCCGACATGAAGGGGTCCAGTAGGATTAGCGGATACAAATTCAACCTGAACTTTCTTACCAGCACCCTTTGTACTTAAACCAAAGGAATTGCCAAGCTCATGAATTTGTTTAATAACACCAAATTGGGTATTTGGATTAACAAAGAAATTAATGAAGCCAGGGCCCGCTAATTCTATTTTGGTAATAGCATCATTAGTAGGTAATGCTGCGATGATTTTTTCTGCTAATTGACGAGGATTTAACTTTGCTGGTTTTGCTAATACTAACGCTAAATTTGATGCAAAATCACCATGTTGAGCATCACGCGTACGTTCAATCATAATCACTGGTGGAGTATCTAAATTTAACACACCTTCTGCTATGAGTGTTTCAACAGCTTGGATGAGTAAACCCTCTATTTTTTGTTTCATTTATTCACTGCTTAGTTATCGGATAAATATTGAGCGCATTATCCAACATAATGCCTTGTTTATCCATTCAAACCCTATTAAAAATAACTTTTAAGTTAATAAACCCCTCAATATAACATTATAAATATTATTGTTATTTTAGTTATGCGCTTAGATTCTCTTGTTACTAAATCTGTGATTAACTTGCTATCAAGCTGAATATAAAATTTTTGAAAACTTT
>Ga0364866_11104_pt1 | contig 10829 bp, 12 predicted proteins | sample ExccelAu500001D3_3_FD_206913 | JGI IMG/M metagenome (GOLD analysis project Ga0364866, IMG submission 206913) | Enriched cells from Trout Bog Lake Hypolimnion, Wisconsin, USA - BchlTB.Aug13.5000.01.D3 | ecosystem: Environmental > Aquatic > Freshwater > Lake > Hypolimnion/Profundal zone | place... | reverse complement strand
CGGCCTCCGCCTCGGGCACGTGTCCCGCGCGCTGCAGGCTGATAGAGAGGGCGGTGTGGGCCAGGGGGTCGCCGGGAGTCAGAGCGGTCAGCGCCAGCGCCGCGCCAATCGCCTGTTCCAGCCGTCCGGCATCGCGCAGGGCGCGCACCAGCCCGTGATGCGCCTCCACATTGTCTGGGTCAGCGGCCATCGCCGCCCGAAAGGCCTGGGCCGCCTCGCCCGGCAAGCCCGCAGCCAGCAAGTCGAGGCCTCGCTGGCAGTGCCCTTCGGCGGCGGAATGGCAGTCGGTGGTCATCGCTGGTTCCAGAATAACGGCTCGCGGCCAAGCGACCACTCTCCCGTCACCTTTCAAGGAACCTCTGACCGGCCGGCCCCTCGACCAGAAACAAGCACCTCAACGCGATAGGTCGATGTACTCTAGCGCCCGCTCTTTTGGAAAGCTGTAGGTCTGGAGCATCTTGTCGATAAGCGCTAAGGCCTCTGCGTCCGTGACGCCGGATGCGAAGCGGATGGTCTTGTCGTCTGCTTCAAAGCAGAGCGCGCTGTCCTTGCGTCCCCGTCCTGAACCGGATTCCGGCTGGTAGCGCAGGTTGCGCACCTCGCCGGTGCGGAAGGAACGCCGGGAGTACATTACCCCGGCAATGCTGCGGGTGATGTCGAGAGTGCCCGAATCTAACGCCAGGGTGGTTTTCCCGGCTACCATCCAGAGAATCACCACCGCGGCATAGACGAGTGCGAACGCCCAGAAGGCAAGCCAGACGAGATTGAAGACCGAGAAGTCGGTAGAGGCTAAGGTCTTCTTGAGTATTTGCCATCCCCCAAAGCCCCAGAAAGCAAGCCATACCAGCATGAACAGCAAGCTCCAGCCCGACTTGGCAGGAATATCAACACGAATGCCCAACCCGGAGCGCTCCCAGGTCATCCTGCCCGCCAGCTTTTCGAGCATTGTCCGCTCTCCTCAGGCCCACCTGATCCCTGTTCCCCGCTTCTAGAACGGAATGTCGTCGTCGGAGATCTCGGCCGACTGGGCGTACTCGTCGTGCCCGGCTGCCGCAGCCGGTGGCCGCTGGTCGAAGCTGGCCGAAGAGCTCGACGAACTGGCCGCGCGGCTGTATCCGCCTCCGCCCTGGCCGCCGCCCGCGCCTTCATCGCGGCTGGAGAGCAGAACCAACTCGTTGACGATGATCTCGGTGCGATACTTCTTTGCCCCGGACTCCTTGTCGTCCCAGCTGCGGGTCTGGATCTTGCCTTCGATGTAGAGCTTGGAGCCCTTCTTCACGTAGTCGCGGACGATCTCCGCGGTGCGGGTGAAGGCTACCAGGTTGTGCCACTCTGTGCGGTCCTGCCAGTTGCCCTGCGCGTCCTTCTGCCGGTCGCTTGTGGCCAGGGTCAGGTTTGCGACCATAGTGCCGCCGGGGGTAGAACGAATCTCGGGGTCCTTGCCCACATTGCCCAGGAGGGTGACTTTGTTGACGCTGCGTGCCATAGGTGTTTGCTCCAGTGAAGAATCTTGAAAGAAGTGGCCGGTTTGAAAGGTACGGGCCTCAGCCCGCACGCAAATGGTCCCAAAATGCCGCCGGGGTCGTCAGGCTGCGAGAAACCCTCATGCGGGGCAAGAAACGTCAGGGCACGACCGGGGTGCCCTTTGGGTCGCGTGCCGTAAGTGCCATCAAATCAATGCCGGGCTTTTGCCCCAGAAGGTACGAAAGGCAGAAGCACGGGTCTTGCTCAGACAATTCAAGTCAAAAGCATAGCAGACGATTAGCCGCGGCGTGCCAGCCCGCGGTTGCGTATCCATTTGGCCAGGCCAAGCGCCAACAGCAGGCCGCCGAAGGGGATGCACATCAGGGCAACGATAAGGGCAAACCAGCCGGTGTTTGTGCTGGCGCCGGTCGGTGAAAAGCCGCCCAGGAACATTTGCAGCAGCGTAACGGCCACCAGGCCCGCGCCCAGCATCGACGCGCCCCATTGCAACAGTTGGCGGGTGCCGTCCTGGGACGGGCCCGATTCTGGGATTCGATCGCTTGCGGTCATCCTTGTTCCTATCCCTGCGCCAGGCGCAGCATGGCGTAGGTGATGACGCCGGTAATCGAGACGTAAAGCCACAGCGGGAAGGTCCAGCGGGCGACGCCGCGGTGCTGGGGAATCCGTCCGGTGAGCGAGAAGAAGAACGTGACGAGAATCAGCGGCAGCGCCACAATGGCCAGCAGAATATGGCTGGCCAAGAGCGGCAAATACACCATCCGCAACGCCGCGTGCGCCGGGTAGCGGACGTCGCCGTGCAGGGCGTGGTGCGCGATATAGCTGACCAGAAACAGCGTGGAAAACGCGAATGCCGTGAACATGGCCGCGCGATGCGCCGGGATGCGCCGCGCCCGGATCAGCGTGTAGCCGATAAGCAGGGCGACGGCGCTGAGGCCGTTCAGCGCGGCGTTGAGCGCGGGCAGAAAGGCGTACCTCACGCTGGCCTGGTCGGCGGCGGGATGGACATAAATCAGCCAGAAGAGAAAGGCCGTCGCCGCCGCGCTGACGGCGAGAATGGCAGCGATGGCCGGGCGGGTGCTGGATGGTGCGGTTTCGTTCTTCATATTCCCCAAGAATCTGCTTGAAAACCCGGCTTTGAACGGAAATTACATGCTTTGCATGCCGGAGAAGAATTCCGGCCTTGTGTCAAGGCACGGCTTAAGCCGTGCCGCAAGCTGCTGAAAAGGTGCGCGTGCTTTAGCCCCTGAGGGATCTGCCCTTCCAGAATCAGCATTCCCTCGGCGGCTAAAGCCTCGAGATTTGTTCCTGCCTTTACTGTACGGGCTGAAGCCCATACCCTTCAAAGACTAGACAGTGGCGAGAGTTCCCTAGTACTTCGCGGTGGCGCAGAGCATGAGCGTGGTGAAGAGCAGCGGCAGATAGAGCACGCTGACTTTGAGCAGATCGCGGGCCAGCCTGCGGCTTTCGTCCTCGCTGGTGGCGCGCAGGATGCGGCTGAAGCGGATGGTGTACGCCAGATACACCAGCCCCAGCGTTGTGGCCAGCACGGCATAGGTCACCCCGGCCAGCCCCAGCCGCCACGGCGCCAGGCTCACCGGAATCATCAGCACTGCGTAGAAGAGCGCCTCCACAACCGTGGACCATCCGTCCGGCTGGACCACCGGCAACATGCGGATGCCGGCCTTGGCGTAGTCGTCGCGGTAGAGCCACGCAATGGCCATGAAGTGAGGAAACTGCCATACAAAGAGGATGGCGAACAGGGCGATGGCCGGCCACTCGATGCGGCCGCGCGCGGCGGTCCAGCCCAGCATGGGGCCCATGGCGCCGGGAAACGCGCCGATGAAGGTGGCCAGCGTGGTGACCCGCTTGAGCGGCGTATAGATGGCCACGTAGCTAAATGCGGTGAGCAGCGCCAGGGCTACCGTGAGCAGGTTGGTGTGCAGCAGCAGCCACCATGCGCCAAGCCCCAGCGCGGCCAGCCCCGCGGCCACTCCCTGTGCCAGCGAAAAGCGCCCGGATGCCATCGGGCGGTCGGCGGTGCGCTTCATCCGCGCGTCGGTTTTGCGCTCCAGCGCCTCGTTGAGCGCCCCTGCTCCGGCCGAGACCAGGCCGATCCCCAGCAGCGTATCCAGCAAGCCGCGCTGCACGCTGGAGATGCCGGATTGCATTGAGCCCAGGTAGAAACCGCCCCAGCCGGTGACCAGCACGAGGGTCACCACTTTGACCTTGAACAGCTCGCGCAGGTCGTTGATAAGTGTGGCCGTGGCGCCGGGGCTGGGCGCATGAATGTGCGCCGGGCCGTGAGCGGTGTGGCTTGAGGAGGACGCGGCAAGTTCTGCCGGAGCGGCGGCCTGGGATAAGGGAGTCATGGGCAGGGGTGGAGCCTCAGTGGAAGAGCCCGGATCGCGCTGCTGCCGGGAGCCTGTTCCGATGATAGCAAGCGGCAACGAGAGGGAAGCGCGCTTTGCAGGACTCAGGACCGTTCCCGCGACAGTTCTCAAGCATCAGCGAAAGGGATTCTCAATCGTAATTCCAGCAATCGTCTGGCCGGGATTCAGGTCCTCCGAGAGAATCCGCGTTGCCCCGGCCCTGACCGCCGCGGCGACAATCATCGCATCCCAGAAGCCGATCCGGGCCTCGTCCTCAATCTGAAAGGCCAGTTTGATCTCCCCCGGAGTTGTTGCAACGCACCAGTGGGTAAAGTCCTCGACGATGGCCCGGGCTTCTGCCTTCGGGATGGGAGGCCTCAGCTTTCGTGTCACCGTTGAGTAGAACTCCTGCAACACCTGCATACTCAGGGCGCCGAGCCCCTGTAGTCTGAGGCTTATCAGCACTTCTTCCGCTCTTCGCTTTTTAGAACCTGCGTCTATGTCGTATGCGTAGACCAGCACGTTTGTATCGATGAAGACCTTAGCGCTCATGAAGCGCGTCCCGGTCCAACTTGTGGACTCCTCCCATGTGGAATCCCTTCTCCATACGAGCAAACGCGCGGTCCATCGCCCGCTCGTATTCGTCTTCCTTTTCCGTAATTTGCTCAATCTGGCTGGTCAGCAGACCGCTGATCGAGGTAGCCCGCTGGGCGGCGAGTACGCGTGCCTTCTGAATCGTCTGCTTGCTCAGGCGCAGGGTAATGTTCTGTTTCTCATCGAGTGCGGGCATGATGCTGGGGCCTCCTGTTCACGTGTAATACGTGTAGCACGTTTTGCACGTGAGTTCAAGCGGACCGGCTGCTTGCAGCAATTGCTCAGCTGAGTCGCCCCGCTCTAAAAATTGCCTCCACCACCTCTGTCGGCGTCAGCGCATCGACGGCAATCGAAACGTGTGCCATCCTGTAGAGCGGCAGCCGCCGCTGGTAGCGGCTGGCCAGGTTGGCCTGGTCGGCGAGGATCGGGCGGGTGTGCTCGGTGCCGCGGCAACGAGCCAGGGTTGTGGCCAATTCCGCCTCAAGGTGAACCAGCAGCGTGCCAGGGGTCGTGAGCAGGAGCGCGCGGGTTTCGGCGTGCTCGATGGCGCCGCCGCCCAGCGCCAGCACCAAGGCATCTTCCGTGGCCAGCCGGGAGATGGCGCCATGTTCGCGTTCACGGAACCGAGCCTCGCCGTGGCGGGCGAAAAGCTCGGCGATGGTAGCGCCGCACTCGGCCTCGATCACATTGTCCGCATCGAGGAAACTCCATCCCAGCCGGGCGGCCAGCAGCGGGCCCACGGTGCTCTTTCCCGATCCCATGAATCCCGTCAGGACGATGCGCCGGGGCTGACCGGCGGGCGCAGGCGGCAAATCGGGTTGGGCTTCGGAGCGCACGATCATGAGTTCACTGCCTGCTGGATTGGCGAGGAATGCTCCTCAAGAAGCGCACGGTCCGTGTCTCAGGCCGCGCCCCACTTGTATCCAGTATAGGCAGGCTCTTAGCCCATCACCGTCGCGCCCTACCCCAGCGCCTCGTCGATAGCCGCGGTCAGAGTCCTCAGCCCAGCGGCCACATCGGCCCCCAGGTGAACCCGCACCGCCCGCCGCCCGCGCGACTCCAGCACCGCCAAATCTCCGGCGGCCTGGGCGTCGATAACCACCCCAAAGCTCAGCTTTTGTCCAGGAATGGCCACATCGACGGCATGATCCGCGGTGATCTGCAAGAAGACGCCGGTATTGGGGCCACCTTTGTAGTCCTGCCCAGTGGAGTGCAGAAAGCGCGGGCCGAAACCCAGGCAGGTGGCTACACGCTTGGCGTCGCGCACCTTGTGCCGGAAGCCCTGAATCACCGCCTCGTGCTCGGGGAACATAGGCAAGTAGGCCAACGCGGCAAAGTAATCGCCGGGGTGAATTTGGCCGAGATGCGCGCGCAGATACCCGGCCAGCGTCTCAGTGGGCGCGGCGGCCTTCAGCTGGGCCGCGTAGGCCCCGGTGGCATAGAGCTTGACGCCCTCATCCTCAAGGAACGGCATGCGTTCAGGCAGTTTGCCGGTCTCCTCGTAGGCTGCCGTCAGGGCGCGGGTTTCGATCTTGGCCGACTCCACATCGGGCTGGTTAAAGGGATTAATGCCCGTCACTGAGCCGGCCACGGAGGTCGCCACCTCCCAGGTGAAAAACTGCCCGAAGATCTCGTAGAGGTCCGAGATTTCGATGTACACCACCGGATGACCGGCCGCCTCGATTGCCGCGACCTTGGCGTCCTGGCTACTGTCGGCCGTTGCCGCGTAGCGAATATAAGCAAAGATCCGGTCGGCGCCGTAAACCTCCGGCGCGGCAATCGTCTCGCGGTCCACCGGCGTGATGCCCTTGCCCAGTTTGCCGGTCGATTCGGCAATCAACTGCTCCATCCATGCGCCCAGATCGTAGATCTCCGGCGAGGTAAAAATGGTGATCTTGTCGCGCCCGCCATTGGCCGCCAAGCCCATCAGCAGGCCGAGTTGGACGGCAGGATTCTCCGCCGGGTCCAGTTTGGCCGATGCCACTGCCTTTGCCGCTTCGAACAGCAGCTTCGTGTAGTCCAGTCCGGCCACGGTGGCAGCCACTACGCCAAAGTTCGACAGCGCCGAGAATCGCCCGCCGATTGTGGGGTCGCCGTAGAAGATGTGGCGAAAGCCGTCCGCCTTGGCCACCTGCTCCATCTTCGAGCCAGGGTCGGTAATCGCCAGGAAATGGCTGCCTGCCTTGTCGGCGCCCACGGCCTTCTGCATCTCGGCGAAAAAGTACTGCTTCAGGACGTTCGGCTCCAGCGTTGAGCCGGACTTCGAGGCCACCACCACCAGGGTTTCGGCCAGGTCGATCTTTTCGCGCGCGGCCTTCACCTGGACGGGATCGGTGGAGTCGACGATATGCAGGGCCGGGAACTCGGCCTGTTGGCCGAATGTGACGCTCAGGACTTCAGGGCAAAGGCTCGAACCGCCCATGCCCAGCAGGAGCACGGACTTGAACCCTGTTACCCGGATGTCCTCGGCCAAAGCCGCGAAGGCCGCCAGATCCTGTTGCTGCCGCTCGACGATGTCGATCCAGCCCAGCCAGTTTTCTTCGCCGTCCCTGGTCCATAGGGACGGGTCCTTCTGCCAGAAACGGGCAACCTTGCTGTCAGCTTGCCACTCGGCGGCGGCCAGGTCCACCGCGCCGCGAAGTTCAGGAGGTAGTGCGAAACGTATGCTCATATCGTTCTTGATTTTGCACCAAAACCGCGATTTCCGAAACCGCGGCCGTCACAGATCAACGCGGCTGCGGTGGAAAAGGACTCCCTTCCCCACCCGAAAAAGAAGAACGCCTCCGGGACTGAGTCCGCCGGAGGCGTGGATAAAGGGCATCCTGGATCGAATCAGGCGCCGAGAGCCGGCAATTGGTCCCGGTAGCGGAGCATGAGCGGAGCCAGATGCCGGGCTTCCCAGTAGCGCGGGGCGAATCGCTTGGGATTCGAGAGGCTGCGCAACAGCCAGCCAAGGCCCCATTCGTCTGCCCAAACCGGAATCCGCACCTGATCGCCGGAGAGGAAAGCGATGGCCGCGCCGATGCAGTGAATAGCCGGCCGGTAGCTCAGATTCTCCTTGAGGTAAAGACCCAGCCGCTCCTGGGTCCCGCCGCCAACACCGAGAACAATGTGGCGTGGCCGCCGCTCTTCCAGGCGGCGCAACAGTTCTTTATCTTCAATTACCGACCCGTACATCGGCGCCAGGTAGGTGTCCTCTTCCGCCACCGTGATCCCGCTCCCACGGAGCCAGGCAACGTTGCGCCGAGCCGAGGAAGGTGTGGGCATCACCCAGAAGCTGGCCTCCGCCTGCCGGAACTGCGGCTGGTCGATAAGCGCCCTCAAGTATTTCAACCCGGATAGCTTGGGAACGCGGTCCCGCTGCATCACATTCCAAAGCAGCACCATCATTGCGCTGTCGGCAATGGCGAAATCTGCGCCCAGCAGAGCGTCCCGGTAGCGCTTGTCGTGCGTCAGGTTCTTGAGCGCGGGGGCCGCCGGAACCACCACCAGGCCACCGTTGCCGGAAACCTGCTCGATAGCTTCCTCTGCGCTTCCTACAAAAAAACGGATCCCTAATATTTGTTGAAAACGAGGCCGGTCGCCCATGGTCGTCGTCTCCCTATCTGGTTATTGATACGTCTTAGATTCTCCTGAAGCGGGATTGGGTGCATCTGCCGCGGATGCAGGAGGAGAAATTCCTCTTGCATCCGCAGCCAATCCCGTTGCAGCCGCTACTCTGAATTCCTGGCCGGTGAAACCGGCCTTCCGGGGTGATCCCTGGGACTTCACTCTCGCCGGAGCCGATTCCCCGCCGAAAGTCAACTTAGCCGTTCGTCGCAAGTGGGGGAGGTTTCCTTGCTACGGCTAGAGGTTGTCTACTTGGATGCTACACCGGTTAACATCTGTTGCTCAATCCAGGACAATGTCTTTTCCATTCCGTCGTATAGCCGGATGGAGGGCTCCCAGCCCAGCAGCTTTTCAATCAGCGTATTGTCGCTGTTGCGGCCGTTCACGCCCTTGGGGGCGCTCAGGTTGTAGTTCCGGTGCAGCTTGACGCCCGCAATGTCTTCGGCAATGTCCACCAACTGGTTAATGGTGACCAGTTCGCTCGAGCCGAGGTTGATGGGCTCCAGAATGTCGCTCTCGTAGATATCGACAATGCCCTTGGTGCAGTCGTCGATGTACATGAAGCTGCGGGTCTGGTGCCCGTCGCCCCAGATCTCGATCTCGTGCTTGCCCGATTGCTTGGCTTCCAACACCTTGCGGCTGATGGCGGCGGGCGCCTTCTCGCGTCCCCCCGTCCATGTGCCCAGCGGGCCATAGACGTTATGGAAACGGGCAACGCGGGTCTCCAGGCCGTAGTCCTCGCGGAAGTGGCGGCACATACGCTCGCTGAACAGCTTTTCCCATCCGTACCCGTCTTCCGGCAATGCAGGGTAGGCGTCCTCTTCCTTCAAGGCCACCACTTCATAGTCCTTCTGCTTGTCGCCGTTGTAGACGCAAGCCGAGGAGGAGTAGAAGAAGCGCTTGACACCCTTTTCGCGCGCGGCCACCAGCATGTGGGTATTGGTGAGCACGCTCAGCATGCACAGAGCCTTGTTGTTCTCAATGAATCCCATGCCGCCCATGTCGGCAGCCAACTGGAAGACTCCGTCGATGCCCTCAGCCGCTTCCAGGCAGGACTCGCGCAGTTGCAGGTCCAACACCCGGTTATCCGCGGCGGGGTTCTTCTGGTACCACTCGTCGAAAGGCTTGATGTCCACCGCGCGAACACTTGCCGCGCCTTCGGCGAAGAGCTTGTTTACCAGGTGGCCGCCAATGAATCCGCCGGCCCCACAAACCAGAACGTTGGCATTACGAATGTGCGTCAATAGATTCTCCCGGAGAGATTTCTCCATAAGGGTTCAATTCAAGGGATGGTGAGCAAAATAGGCGCTTGCGCGCTCTGGGAATCCGAGCAACTGCAGGCTTCAACAAGACAAGTCCGGCAGAAACGCTCCCCCTGCCAACACCACTGTTCCAGTATTTCACAAGAGGCCCGCTAGGAAAACCTCATTCTGGTGAAAGGAGTTACCTTGGTTCGCCATCGGATTGTGGGACGCCGGGTCAAGGGGCGAAATTCGCTCCCGTTCCCATCCCTGCTTGCCGGAGCCTCCTCACCCTCTGCCGGAACCCCGCCGCACCGGATCTTTACCTGGGTCCGCCCGGTGTCTGGGCGGACCCTTCTCCCATTTGCCAACGTGGGATCCCTGGCATTCAATACCCGCGAACGCGCCCGAAGTGATAGGACCCGCCAATCGTGATGCCCTGAGGATCGAGTGTCTGCTTGTGCTGGAAGAGCTGGGGCCAGAACTGGTATTCGTAGTCGGCCCGCACCCAGATGTTGCGGTAAGCCCGGTATTCGAAGCCGGCTCCCGCGGTGGTAACCGTTCGTGTGTCATGCGTATAGGCGGGGTTCTTCACCTTGAAGTCCAATGATCCAAAAGATCCCAGGAACTTTGCATATGGGCGGAAGTCCCGGAAATGACGCCAGGTGTAGATCGCCCCTCCCCCGCCAGTCGTCAAACGAAAGTTCGATGGCAGAGTGGAAGGGCGGCCAAAGTTGAGGTCCCGCGCCTCCGCCTCGATGCCCAGGCCCTGGAGCCGGGTAGGAAGCCAGCGCGGAAAATAGTCTACCCAGGCCGCCACGCCCATCATGCGGCTCTTGCCCCAATCCACATCGAAGTCTGAGATGCCGCCCCCGGCGGCCAGCGGTAAGGTGCGTTCCCAAGCGGCTGGAACGGACTGTGCGTGCATGGGCGGCACGGCGCACGCGACAAGCGCCGCAAAGATCAGCCCAAGGGTCGGTTTCAAACGCATTCTGCGTCTCCTTTCACGTTGCAGAACACCCTCCCCCGAGGCCATTCCCTTCGGGTCGAGCGTACATTCGCAAGCTGAGCGTCCAAGGCAGGACTCTCCAAAAAACTCCAAGAACTGCAGTCGGCGAAATACGATTTTGGGGCCTCTTCTCCACGAACCTCACAGATTCGTCCCCTGGAAACTGAGGCTCCGTGCCCGTTGTTGTGAGTCTTCTGGCGCAAAGGCAGGAAGCCGCCAGACTCTTGACAGCCGAATCATCAGAGAAGCAATTCACCGGCTTCGTTCTCAATGGCGGCCAACAGAGAGCGCAACAGCGCGATGCGCGGAAGCGCCAACTCTCTTGCCAATTCAAGACGCAGCAGACCGGGCAAATGCTCGACTGCCCGGCGCAAGACCGGAAGCACCGAGGTGAATGTCGGATAGCGTGAGTCGCGTCCCACCTTGACGATGGCGCGCAGGGCGCCCACCGCTCCCAGTTGCTCCAGGATGTCGGCGTCGCGCAGCAAAATCGCCTCAATGGACTCGGGTTCATCCTGGGGC
>Ga0364866_10980_pt1 | contig 10843 bp, 9 predicted proteins | sample ExccelAu500001D3_3_FD_206913 | JGI IMG/M metagenome (GOLD analysis project Ga0364866, IMG submission 206913) | Enriched cells from Trout Bog Lake Hypolimnion, Wisconsin, USA - BchlTB.Aug13.5000.01.D3 | ecosystem: Environmental > Aquatic > Freshwater > Lake > Hypolimnion/Profundal zone | place: USA... | reverse complement strand
GAACAACGTGAAGATGCCCTGGACCGGTTTGCCAATGACCCTGATGTCACCATCATGGTTGCCGGCACGCGCGCAGTCTCCGAGAGTCTCGACTTCTCGGCTGCTGACACCTGCATCTGCTGCGATCTGCTCTGGGCGCCTGCATTCCAACAGCAGGCCTGGAGCCGTATCCTGCAGGCCATCAGGAGGCAGAGGATCTGTGATATCTTCCTCGTCCTCTCGGCCAATTCGATCGACGAACACAAGTACGACACCTTTTACGCCAAGCTGGTGGCCAGCGAGCAGTCTCAGGACCGCCGTGTGGTCAGCAAGAAAGCGATGATGGTGGACATCAAGTGGTTCGCCGACCGGGTGATCGAAGAAGAGGCTAATCTCTCGCTGCAGATCCGGGACCTCGGCATCAATGAGGACAGCTTTATGCTTCCGGAGATGGAAACCAGCTTCGTCGAAGCACGCATGGTCTAAACCGCCGAACTAAAGGGAAACAGGGGGATGGCCTAAGGGCTCTCCCTCATTGTTTTCTTCGGCAGAATTCATAGGATAACCACATGATCCAACTGGTTGACCGGGGTCTGGATGACAGCATCATCCGGTTCACTCCGAGGCACGCTTATCGTAAGCTGGGTCTCATCGAATGTGACTTGGTGCATGGGCATTTCTGCCCGTGGTGCAACAACGTGATTCAAGCGTTGTACTATACCGACAAACCGATTGACCTATCCAAGTACGAAGAGACCCGAGTTATCTCCCAGGGGGAGAAGAACGAAGGCGAGTTGCTCAAGATCGTCCCCAACTGGGAAGACGATGGCAACTACAAAGTCCAGACCTTTCGAACTCCGCAGGGCAATGCGCAGAAGATCGTACTGAAGAACCACGTGATCAACTGGGCAGGCACCGCAGCTGGTAACCGTGACAACTTCTTCGAAGTTGGGGAACGATGCTGCATTTACACCTGTCTGATCCCGCTTACAGAAGAGACCGCCATGCGGGAGTTTTCCGTGGTTGCCGGCTTCAGCCTGACTGTTGGGAATAGGTATGAACAGGTCGAACCGCCCATGGCTTTCGTGGCGGAGTGGTTCAAGAACGCCAACACCTGGGATACCAAGGAAACTCGCACACTCCCAGCCATTGGCAGGTCACCCCTCGCATTCCTCATGAAGCGAAAAGAACTGAAGGATCAGTTCCAGTACGTGGCCTCGAAGCTGTACCAGGCCTGGGACACGCGTGCAGAAGAAGAGAAGGTGGCTCGTGAACTACAGGTTCAAAGTGCGGGCGCACTAGCGGAGTTCCTGGATGCCCCAGATGAATCAAGACTCTGAAGGAGCAAGGATTAGAGTGAAGGATCAAGCATTCGTAAATCAGGAAGTCATCGATGGAGCCGATCTCGATCCAGGGGATCTGCGCTGCCCGCGATGCCACAGGAATACCTTCGTGGTGTCCGGCCAGGCGCAGATGGCGCAGAGAGAGGTCTGGGAACAGGGTGAAGTAGTAGATCGGCAAAGCGATCCAGCGCAGGGTGGTTCGTTCGACATCGAGCGCATGGATTGCCTCCACTGCAACAAGACCTATCTGATTCGCAGCCCGGAACTGTTCCGATTGGAACGGGAAAACCTCATCCTGCAGAACAAGAATCGGGACCTTCAGCGCGAGCTGATCGACCGCGGCGGTACGCCCAGCGGGTCTGGTGCAGACCCGGGCTACGTGCACTAACGAGGAATTCACATGCGTTCAGCAGCAGACATCATCACCGTCCAGGCGACGGTGACAAGACGATTGTCCATCGATCTGGAACGGCTGGAGAAAGACTCGGTCTGGAACCAGATCCTCGAACAGGGTCAAACCGAACCGACACCGGTCTCTCTGGAAGAGGCGATGAAACGGTATCTCCAGTACTACATCGTGCGCGACCAGTTCCCGCACCAAACCCCGTGCACCAATGGCCCGGGTGACATCGATTTCTACCTTTTGGAGGTGAAATGGCCTCAGTAACTGAGACGAAAGTGCCAGACTTTGTGGCATCCATCAACAACGACTACCGTTCGCAGATCGCACACGTGTTCATTCTGCACGGCAACATCTATGACTACTGCGACAACACGGGGCGCGACCTGACCGTGAAACAAGTCTTTGGCACTGCATACGACGATAACCTGCAGAAGGACGTATCCAGCGAAGCCGCGCTCGACAAGACCGCGCCCGGCCTCCAGACCTCAGACTCCAAGGGAGTGAAAGTCACCCGCATCCTGGCTACCTACAACATCAGCCAGGGCCTGGACTTCCCCCATCCTGTAAGCGCCAAGGCCATCCAGACCATGATGAAGGATGCCCTGGGCGAGATCGTCACCGACAAGTTCATGAAGCCGGTGAGCCTCGGCAAGCTGATCGAGTTCATGAACCTATGGTTCGCGATCTCGAAGGAGCGCGCCAAGACCAACAAGAAGAACCGGGAGGAGGGCAAGCCCCTTCAGCCCGAGCTCCTGGTGACCTGGCTATTGCAGGACGCCGATACGATCGTGCCGAACGGGGACATCTCTCAAATCGGCCCCGACCGCAACCCAATCGTTTCCATCCGCGAGTGGGCGCAGGACGAATGGCTGGCCCTCCGTAACCGGATCATCCTGATGACCGAGCACGCGATCGACCTGCATACGTCGATCCGCAGCGAGATCACCTCGACGCACATAATCCGTAAGCCCAACCTGAGCGACCGCCGGAGCTACATCACCGGCTTTGACGAGACGGTCAAGAAGCGCGCGCAGGCCTCGAAGACCGGCAAGCTGGTCATCTCCGAGAACAACTCCGTCACGGGTATCAACTGGGCGCCTGACTTCGACGCAGAGCAGTGCGCGATTCAGTCGGCTGGCATGAACCGGAAACAGCTCAAGGACGTGTTCCTGAAGTCCTGGATGAGCGAAACTCCGGTGGACTACACCGGGATCCTCCAGCGCAAGCAGAAGGCCCTGCGTGAGGAGTATCAGGGCATGCTGGACTTCAAAGAGCCGACGTTCGGCTTCGAGGAGATCGGTGGCCACGATCACTTCAAGGAATACTGCCGGCGCCGGATCATCATTCCGCTGCAGGAGCGGGACGTCAAGACCTGCTCGCGCGGCGCTTTGATGACCGGCCCGCCCGGCACTGGGAAGAGCATGCTGGCGATGGCGCTTGCCAAAGAAGCTAAGATGAACTTCATGACCGTTGACCTGGGCAAGGTGTTTGCCGGACTGGTGGGCGAGAGTCTCCACGGCGACCAAGAGATTTACTTCTGTGACAAGTTTGGCCGCCAGGTAGAGCGGAAGACAATCCGCGACGCCTATAAGAACGGTCATCTTCCTTGCACGATCGCTATGTCAAAATACGGCGGGTATCTTATCAAGGAAGTTCCCGACGTTATCCGGCACGACCGGAAAGAGAAGTTTGTCAAGATCGTTACCAAACACGGCAAGGAAGTAATTGTCACTGAAGGACATTCTGTATTTACCAGAGCGGCAAGGAAATCCCGTTTTGGCGAAACAGGAGCAGATGACAGTGGTTATCTTACAACGACTGTAGCGGGAGATCTACAACCAGGGATGCCTCTCGCGACTCTCGGCTATTGGATTGGGCCCGGCCGCGGTGACCCTAGACGCCAGCTGCGTGAAATCCAAACAGATAATCTGAACGTCCGTTTGACTCCATCCTTAATGGAATTGATTGGCTTCTGGCTGGGCGGCGGGTCAAAGCACGGAGGAAAACTCCGGCTAAGTTTGGGGCCTGACGATCAGCAGCTCGTTGAGCGCCTAAAGAAGTTTGGAGATGTATCGATTGATCCTGACCCCCGCAGCGATGGCTTCGGGGCAACCCTCGCGCCGGATGCTATCTACGCAATCCTTGTAGAACTAGGCGCTGCTGGAAAACACTCAAGTGCATACAATAAGCGAGTTCCGGCTTGGGTCTTTGGAACCAGCGATGAGTGTGTGTCTGCGCTACTCCGCGGCTACTTTTCGACCGACGGTTGCTTCAGTGGACACAATCTGGAATCGAGTTCAGCCAACTCGTTCTTGTCAGAGGATGTCTCGCTCCTTCTAGCAAGGTTCGGTGTTGTTCCCTACCTGGATTGGAAGTACGAGGAAAAAGGTCATAGGTATCACCGCAGATTGACAGTGTCAAAAGGCGCTGACCTAGCGGTATTTCATTCGCAGATCGGCTTCGTCCAGGATCACAAGCAGAAGGCGTTGAGTGACTACCTGGCTAAAATAGGCGAGTCGATTACCAGCAGAGGAAAGGGGAAACACAAGAATCGCTATTCCGTCCGCTGGGATGAAGTTGTCAGTGTCAGCGAGTTCAAGTCCGATGATCCTTATAGCTACGATTTATGTGTTCCAGGACCTCAGAACTTTGTTTCAAACGGTATTGTTCTTCACAATACCGAGAAGAACATGCGCAAGCTGCTCGAGGCCATTGAGGCCGCGGCGCCCTGCATCGTGTTCATCGACGAGATCGACTCGGTGCTGTCCGCTGGAAGGAAGAGCGGCGGCGACTCCGGTACTTCGGGGCGCGTCTTCAACAGCTTCATGACCTTCCTGTCCGATCCTGGACGTGTCGGCCGCATCGTGGTGCTGGCTGCCTCGAACCGGCCGGACCTGCTGGACAAGGCTCTGATTCGGCCTGGGCGTTTCGACGCCAAGATCCCGATCCTGCCGCCTGCGGCCTGCGATGTCAATGGCCGGAAGCAGATCCTCAAGGCGCTCACCGTCAAGAACAAGGTGAAGTTCGCCAAGGAACTGGAAGGCACGATGAAGAACCCAGACGACGGCTTGGGCCGGCTTCTGCTCGATAAGGAGCGGATCTGGACCGGTGCGGAGATCGAGGACCTGATTCGGGAAGCGATGTCGTCCGCTGCGTTCTCTGGTCGCAAGACCGAGGACGGCAAGAAGGACTACACCATCACGAAGGCAGACTGGAACTACGCAATGGATGTCATCCTGCCGAATACAGGCGACATCGAGTATCAGACCAAGCTGGCGCTGCTGTACGTGAACAACCTGAGCTACTGCCCAGTCGATTGGCAAGAGCAAGCGAAGGATAAGTCAGCCATTCGCACCGAACTCGGTCTGGACAACGAGCAATACCAAGAGGCCGCGTAAACCACACAAACAGTACAGGTCCAGTTGCGGGCATGGCTTTGGCTCGCAACCGGACGTTATGTACGGTAAGGAATCATGTCACGCTTCTCTATATTTGAGCATATCGATCTCGCCATCATCAGTGACGAGTCGTCCACGGTAAAGGCTTCGAAGTCGCCTTCCGCGTGGCCTTCCGAGGCCTCTGCGATCCGGGTCGACAAGTCGTTCTACAACATCTACGGGACCTGCCTGCGCAAGGCATTCTACCGCATGATCGGCTGGCCCAAGAAGGAAGAAACCAGCGCCGAAGGCCCATGGAAGTGGGTCATTGGACGGGCTGTCGAAAACAAAGTGACCGACCTCTGCGTCCTCGCGCAGGCCGGCGACAACAACGAGTCCCTGTATGTCGCGAACGGTGTCAAGCACTACATCCGTGACCTCTACCTCTCGATCGAAATGGATATCATCGTCCGCGACCCCGCAACCAACCGCGGCTGGATTCTCGAATGCAAGAGCTACGACGGATACTTTGCGGAGAAGCAGATCGAGACGGAGATGAAACCCAAGGAAGAGAATCTCATCCAATTGTGCATCTACCTTTGGGCAGCTCGCACGGGGAAAGGCCTCAAGGAGATCATCTATAAATCCCTTGATGACCGTGCCAAGCTGGATGCCCTGGGCAAGCCCCACCGCAACCGGGCCGAGGCCAACCTCGAGATCCTCGACAAGATGGATGACGGCCCGCTGGGCGCCAAGCTCATCTACATCTCCCGTGGCACGTGCAACCGCACTGAGTTCGACGTTGAGATCATGCAGGACCACGATGGGTTCCACTACCCCATGGTCAACGGCATGCCCTACCGGATCTTCACCGTCGAATCGATTTACGACCGCTTTGTCACGCTGCAAAGCTACTGGTTCCGCGCTCGCCAGCAGGCTTATGAGATTCTGTCCGACCAAGGCATGCTTCCGCCACCAACACTCAACCTGCTGATGGCCCGCGGTGAAGTTCCCGAAGACATGACGGTCTATCGGGACCTGACCAAGCAGGAATGGGCCACTGAAAAGGCCTACCTCGAGCAGCTGGAGGAGACGGTCAGGACCCTTCATGATGAGTACTTCCCGCCGCCAGAGTACGAGTACTCCTACTCTGCCGACCGCATCAAGCGGATGGGCGCTGCCAAGCTGATCGGCAAGACCAAGCTGAAAGAGTGGAACGACGGCAAGATCAATCGTCTCGGCGACTGGCAGTGCAGCTACTGCCCCTTCGCAGCGACAGGATGCGTGGCACGGCAGCGGCCGGACCTCGCATATCAGCTGTATGACATCTCCAACCTTCCCGACAACGTGGAAGTTCAGATCGGCGCTTGAGTTTAGTTGTACTCAACAATAAAGAAAGAGGTAAAGCAGCATGGCAGAAGAATGCGTCTACAAGATCACCATCAAGGATGATGGTGAGGTATTTTTCACAGCACTGGTTCGGGATCCAGAGGATCGACCGATTGTCAAGTTTATCCCCGAAGCCACGAACAAAATCGAGAGGATCCTTTCCTCCTGTGGTTCGGCGACTGAATTTACAGACGTAGACGTTTCGCTCGATGTAGCAGATGAATCTTCGACTGTATATGAGTCGCTGGACGCTGTTCTCAAAGCCATCAATACGGTGGTTGAGAACAAGTTTACTTGCGACCTAGACGCTTAGACCAGGAGACAAGAAGTGGCAGTCAGTTCAATTGCAGAAATCATTGCGATCACTTCAGAACAGAAGCTGATCGAGGAGATGGCCCTCTTTGAGAAGGCCCTCGACAAACGGGTCGAACCGATCGAGAAACTCCTTCAGATCGACGTCCGCGCGCAGTCTGACAGCGAGGTCAGCGTCGAGAACCACATGACCGCGGTCGAATCCAAGCGGCAGAGTGCGGTGCGCTACCACGCGCTAGCAGCCTGCTTCCTGGAGCACGCGAAGAGCCCCTACTTCCGTCTGAAGAAGGGCAATGGGGTCAGCGAGGATGACCGGCGCAGCAAGGAGAAGATGTTGGTCGCGCCGTTCGAAGGCCTGTCGGTCCGCACCGAAGGCCTCATCAAGTCAATCGACTCGCGTACCAACCTGTGCAAGGTACTGCTCCGGCTGGTCGACGAACGCGTAAACGGACAGCGGTAACAGAAAAGGAGCAGTGACGGAATGGCACCAAAAAAGGGAAGCAAGAAGGGCGCACCGACCCAGGAGTCCGAAGAAGCGATCTTTGAGAAGCAGCTCACGACGCTTGGTCTGGCAGATGCATTACAAGTCGCTGATGAATATGACCAGATCAACTACCACGTTGTGACCACAGGCTGGCCTGGTGTGGACATGCTGATTGGTGGCCCGCGGGAAGACCAGCGTGGCTGGCCGAAGGGAGTGCACGCGGAGATCTTCTCCGAAGTGGAGCACGTCGGTAAGACCTCCTTCAGCCTAGGCGTTGGCGTGACCTGGCAGATGAAGGGTCTGAAAGTCGGCATCGTGGACATCGAGCCATCGATCACGCCGGACTATCTGCGCCAGCTCAAGTACATCACCTCGAAGGAAGAGGCGGAGAAGAAGAGCAAGGAGCTGGGCTACACCATCTACCCTGTGCGTTTGCTCCGTCCGAAGGTCAAGCCCGAGCAGTGCGAGACCGAGATGGTCTACGTCGAGGAAGTCCTCAATGTGGTCTCGATCGCAGCCAATGTATTCGATCTGCTGATCATCGACTCGGTCGATGCCCTGGTCTCAGAAGCGGATGCAGCCAAGACCTCGGAGCAGCCGGACCAGATGGGTGGTGTCGCCAAGCCCATCAAGTCTTTCATGCGGAAGAACACTTCACGAAAAAGTGCATGCATCTGGATAAACCACCAAAGTCAAGGCTTGGGAATGTATGCCAAGTCTTATACGACCGGCGGCAAGGCGATCCCACGCTACAGCACGATCCGTTTGAAGCTCGACCGCGTGGAATTCCTGCGCGAGACCGACAAAGGCGACCCGATCGGATTCACCACCAAGGTGTCGACCATCAAGAACCGTCTGGCCGGCGGCATCGGCAAATCGACCAATCTGTCCTACATCTTCGGAGAAGGATTCTCCGTGGATTACGACTACTTCATGACTGCGCTCGGTCTAGGCATCATCACGAAGAAGGGAGGCTGGTTCTTCGTTGGCACCGACAAAGAGAACTCCAAGCTGACCGTGCAGGGCCAGATGAACATGTACAAGGCCCTGAAGGAAGATCCAGAACTCTTCACCTGGGTCAAGCAGCAAGTTGATGGTAAGGACTCAACTGTGGCTCTGGCTGATGAGGAGCTCACGGACGAGCAGCGGTTGGAATCGCTCGACGTGGACGTCGATGAGCTGGAAGAAGCTGCGGCGTAAGGAGGCCTATGCAGGTCTTTGAGATCCTGCCGTGCTCGGAAGAGAGCAGCTGTTTGAACTCTCTTCAGCGCGCGGGTCTTGGCTCGGGGAAGTGCGGCATTTGCCGACTCTCCCCGGGCGACAATGCCGGCGCTACAGTGTCTTACTGGAAGCCGGATATCAAAGGAACCAAGCACCCGGCTCTGGTCGCTGCGAAGAAAGAAGTGAACCTGAAGAAGCTTCAGGACACGCGACTGAAGCGCCGGTCGGTAGACCCAGCCAAGCGACGGATTCTGACGCAGGCGGCACGTGCAGAGAAGCAGACTGAGCGCCAACTGATTCACGCCACCAAGAACTCCGGCCGCAGCAACAAGGACGGAGATCACATCGCCTGCGGTGAGATCACACTCGACACCAAGCTTCAATCAAAGCGGACGAACCCGGTGATCCTGCTGCACGAGCTGGTGAAGGTGGGTGAAGATGCTCGACGGGCAGGGAATTGGATGGGTGCCTTGGTCCTCCGCAACATGAACGGCATTGGTGTAGTCGCCATAGCCGAAGCAGACTTCGCGCGGCTGGTCCAGCGCATTCAATAGAAAGGTAGACCATAAAGAATCCACTAAAGAAGCTGTCCAAGAAGGAGCTGCGAGAGCTACTGAATCATGTTCTGCATGATGCAGTCTCCAGCCAGTACTTCGGTGAGGCTCACAAACACCGGGCCCATCTTTGGGACATCACCAATCGGATCGACCCCGAGATCGCCGAATTGATCGGCGAAGGCGAAGAGTCGAAAGCATTCAATATCACCGCCAAGAGAATTGGCTTGCAGTAATCGACGCCGCGCGCGTCAAGGATCTATGAGCACACTCACACAGTTCGACGCAGTCCGGGAAGAGATCAAAGGATTCCTTCCCCAGTACCTGGCCAAATTCGGAATCGATGCGCGGGACAAGAAGTGGTTCACTTGCCTGAACCCGCTTCACCAGGACCGGCATCCGAGCTGCGGGGTCGTCCCAGGGTCCCATGTATTCCACTGCTTCTCCTGCGGGTTCACCGGCGATATCTTTGACGCCGCGAACGCGAAAGAGAACAAGCCGCTGTCCGGCCGCGGCTTTATCACCGACAACCTGATGTACCTGGCCAAGACCTTCGGCGTCAACATGCCGGAGCTGGACCTTAGCGACGATGAGTTGTTCCTCATCGAGGTGCGGCGCGCCTATGCTCAAGCCGCGCGGATCATTACCCAGCAACCGGAGGAGCGGTCCGAGCTGATCGCGGCCAAGATCAAGAACTACATGTGGCCTGAAGAGATCATCCAAAAGATCGGCATCGGCTCCGTCAAGAGCTTCGCCGACTACTGGAAGCGAATGACCGAAGACCATGGCCATTCGCCGGACCTCCTGAAGAAAGTCAACCTGGATGCCAAGGGGATCTTCAACGAGAAGTGCCTGATCTACACCATCCGGGACGAGCATGGCTCGCCGATCGCTTTCTCCGCGCGCAACCTCAAGTACGAGTCGGAGAAGGAGACCTACGAGCAGAAGAGGGCCAAGATCCAGGCCCGCACTGACCTCGATGAGCTGCAGAAGAAGGAGGAGGTCGAAAAGCTCTGGGTCCCGCGCAAGTACATCAATACCGCGGAGACGATCCTCTTCCAGAAACGCTGCGTCCTGTTCAACTTCGACCAGGCCAAGAAGTCGTCCAACAAGAGCATCGTGGTCTTCGAGGGTAACGCTGACTGCACCACCCTGTTCTCTGGCGGCATCAAGATGGCGGTTGCGACGTGTGGCACGGCATTCACCACCGAGCATCTCGAGATGGTTCTGGCTCACGGGACCGCCAAGATCGTCCTGGTCTTTGACCCGGATAAGGGAGGCAAGGAGGGCACTGCCCGCTTCATCAAGATGCTGGAGGAGTTTGGCAGCCGGCCGGGTCTCGAGGTTGAGATCGTAGTCATGCCGGGCACCAGCGACCCAGATGCCTACGTGCGCGCCTTCGGCGATCTTCGGGTTGGCGTGGCCGAGTTCCGGAAGCTGACCCGGACCGACCTCTTCACCTGGAAACTGAAGAAGGAAGTCGAGGAGGGAGGAGATCCCTACGACATCGCCAACCGGACTCTGCCCCTGATCGTCAACGTCGAGAACAACCTGGTCCGGCTGCAGAAGGCCGACCGCCTGGCGGAAGCCACAGAGCTGCCCCGGGAGTTCATCCACCGGGAGTTGCTCAGGCTGCTCGACACCAATGAGATGAAGGTGGACGAGGAGCTGGCTGCTATTGCGCAACAGACCATCAAGGCGCTCCAGCAGAACCCGAAGGCCATGGATTCCATCCTAGCCACCGCGGCAATGCGCAGGGACGCCGTGCTGGACTCCAAGCT
>Ga0364866_10824_pt1 | contig 10926 bp, 13 predicted proteins | sample ExccelAu500001D3_3_FD_206913 | JGI IMG/M metagenome (GOLD analysis project Ga0364866, IMG submission 206913) | Enriched cells from Trout Bog Lake Hypolimnion, Wisconsin, USA - BchlTB.Aug13.5000.01.D3 | ecosystem: Environmental > Aquatic > Freshwater > Lake > Hypolimnion/Profundal zone | place... | reverse complement strand
TGTTCCTGAAAGAGCAAAAGAAGATTTCGGATGTGCTGCCCAGCTATGCCGCTTTTGTGACGCCCACGGCCGTGGCGTCGCTCAAGAAGTAAGTCGCTGCTTTCTGGACTCTAGCGCCGTGCCGGTGGCAAGCACCGCACGGCGTTACCAATTTCTAGACCAAGAGAAGCACATGTTGAAAGTTGAAAACGCCAGTGTCTTTTTTGCCGCGCGCGATGGCATGGCGGTGCAAGCGTTGGACCGCGTGTCGATGGACATTCCCAACGGTGGCTTTGTCGTCGCGCTGGGTACCTCGGGCTGCGGCAAGTCCACCTTGCTCAACGCCATGGCCGGTTTTCTGCCGCTCTCCAGTGGTAGCATCACACTGGACGGTGTGCCGGTAACATCGCCTGGTGCAGACCGAGGCGTGGTGTTCCAGAAAGACACCTTGCTGCCCTGGAAGTCGGTGCTGGACAATGTCTCACTCGGACTCAAATTTGCGGGGGTGTCGCGCTCTGAGCGCAATGAGCGCGCGCACGAACTGTTGCGTCTTGTCGGCCTGCAGGACTTTGCCAAGTCTGCACCGTATGAACTCTCCGGCGGCATGCGCCAGCGCGTCGGCCTGGCGCGCGCCCTGGCGCCCGACCCCAAGATCTTATTGATGGACGAGCCCTTTGGCGCGCTGGACAGCATGACGCGCGAGCAGATGCAGGAGTTGCTGGTGTCTGTTTGGGCACGCACCGGCAAGCAGGTGTTCTTCATCACCCATTCGATTGAAGAGGCGCTCTTTCTGGGCACGCAAGTCATCGTCATGTCGCCGCGCCCAGGGCGCATCGTGGCGCGTTTTGACGTGGATTTCGTGCGGCGTTTTGCAGCGGACCGCGACGCTCGCGCCATCAAGACGCTGCCCGCTTTTGCGGAACTGCGTGAAGAGATCCGTGCCATCGTGCACCAAGCCGAAGAGCAGGAGCATGCAATCCTATGACCGACCTTGCCGCACAACTTTCCCTGATTCAACATGTAGATGCCAGCGCCACCCTGATGTTGCCGGACGCCAAAGCACCCACGCAAAAGCTGGTGAAGATGCGGAGTTTTGGTGTCGGCGAAGGCAGCACGGTTTTCATCAGCATTGCCACCGGCATCGCCATCCTGAGCCTGTGGTGGCTGCTTTATGCAGACGATGCCGCAGCGCGCAGATCGGCCGGACATTCAGTTTCATGTGGCCACGCTGTCGGCTGATATGGCGGGTGGTGCGGTGCATCCCTATTCCGGTTTTACGCTTTCGGTGTGCCAACTGCGGCCAGAGTCGCGGGGGCATATCCGCATTCAATCGGATGACCCCTTTCAGACACCAGAGATCGTGGCCAACTATCTGAGAGAAGAGCAGGATCAGCGCACGGCGGTCGCCGCCGTCAAAGCCGCGCGGAGCATTGCGAACTCTGCTCCCTTGCGTGCTTATGTGGCGCGCGAAGTCAACCCCGGACCGGCTGCTGTCGGCGATGAGCAACTGCTGGAATTCATACGCGCAAACGCCGCCACCATCTTCCATCCCGTGGGAACCTGCCGCATGGGTGTGGACGCGGATGCGGTGGTGGACCCGCGCCTGCGTGTTAACGGTGTCAGGGGCTTGCGTGTGGTGGACTGTTCCATCATGCCCACGCTGGTGTCGGGCAACACGCACGCCACTGCTGTCATGATTGGAGAAAAGGCTGCGCGAATGATTCTGGACGACGGAACTTCTCGTCCTCCAGCCAGTACCAGCGGTACAGCGCCCGTTGACCCAGGCGCCGAAACGGTGCCAACGCAGGCGATCTGACGGCGCCCAGAATGTTGGGGTATTGCAAGGGTGAGTTGTAGATCGGCAGATTGAAAACCTCGCAGGCTTCATCCTTGCCGGCGACACGTTGGGCCAGTCGCTTTCCGGCCCAGGTGGAAAACGCCACGCCGTTGCCTCCGTAGCCCAGCGCATACCAGACGCTCTGGCCAGGATCCGGCCGTGTGATGCGCGGCATCATGTCGTGGCTGACATCCACCCAACCCCACCAGGAATAGTCAATTTGAATGCCTGCTAGAGGCGGGAACTTGCGCGCAATGGCATCGGTTAGCAATTTCAAATGCCGGGGGTTTGCAGCATCGGCACCGGTCACGGCACTGCGGCTGCCCAATTGCAGGCGACTATCCGGCAGCAACCGGTAGTAAAAGCGCAGCGTGCGTGTGTCCGTCAGGATGGCATGCGAGCGGAACTGTGTAGCTTCCAGCTCGGCAGGTGTGAGCGGCCGTGTGACCACCGAGTTGGACAGGATGGGCATGATCTTGTTCTTGGCCAGAGGCGTCAACACCTGTCCGGTGTAGCCACCGGTGCACACCGCTACCCGCTTGGCACGCACGGTCCCGCCTGGCGTGTGCAAGTGGTGCTCGCCTGCAATGGTCTCCCAGCCATCCACTGGGCTGCCAGTATGCAGCTTGACGCCCAGAGCCCTTGCCTCACGCAACAGACCCAAGGCAAATTTGACGGGATTAATGCCAACGCCCTCTGATTCAAACAGGGCACCAGAGGAGTCGCGATCGTCGCAGAACTCGGCGCGCACAGCCTGTGCGCTCAGGATGCGGTTATCGTAGCCAAAGACCTCGCGATGCACGGTCGCCAGGTCCTGCAAGTAGTCCAACTTCTCGGGCCGGTGGGCGATGTACAGATGGCCTGCATCCACGGCATCACAGTCGATCTGGCGGGCCAGGTGTCTGAAGTTGTCAAAGCCAGCGCGAATCTCCGCATCCAGCTTCTTGGCCACATCCAGACCCCAGCGCGCAATCCATTGCTTGCGGTTCAGGCGGCCGCTGGCATTTTGGCCTTGTCCACCATTGCGGCTGGAGCAACCCCAAACACTCTGATTGGCCTCCAGCACCACCGCCCGGGTGCCATGCTCTTTCGCCAGGTACAGTGCGGTGGAGATGCCCGTCAATCCGGCGCCAATGATGACCACGTCAGCCTGTATGTCGGTTGTCAGCGGGCTATCACCCTCCGGCCTCCGGCCCGCTTGGTCAATCCAATACGTGGGCGCGTGGGCCCTGCCAGCACCCGGGGAACGGGCTATGAGGGGATCGTATTGGGGATCATAGGGGGTGAGAGCGGGACGCATGGCCGTAGAACTCCTGGAAAAGTGGTGCGCAGGCTTTAGATCGATGCCTTGCGGGAGTGCACGCTGTCGGCCAGAACGCACAGAATTTCAAAGACCAAAGTGGCCGCCACCAGCGCCGTGTTGCCACTGGCATCAAACGGGGGCGAAACTTCCACTACATCGCCGCCTACCAAGTTCAGCCCTTGCAGGCCGCGCAGCAACCGCTGCGCCTCCAGGGTGGTGAGCCCACCGATTTCTGGCGTGCCCGTGCCGGGTGCGTACACCGGGTCCAGGGCATCCACATCAAAGCTCACATAGGTGGGGCCGTCACCGACCACGCGGCGAGCCTCAAGCAGTACTGCGTCAATGCCGAGGCGATGGAACTCGTCGATGTCAATCACACGGATACCTTGCTCCTGGCCCCAGGTGTCTTCGGCATCGTGGTACAGCGCTCCGCGTATGCCAATTTGTATAGTGCGCGTTGGGTCCAGTACGCCCTCTTCAATGGCGCGCCTAAAGCCGGTGCCGTGGGTGTATTTGTAACCACCAAAGTAGCTGTCCCACGTGTCGGTATGGGCGTCAAAGTGCACCATTCCGACCGGGCCGTTTTTGCCAAGTGTGCGCAGTATGGGCAGGCTCACCAGATGGTCGCCACCAATGGAAAGTGGCGCCACTTTTGAGGAATGCAGGCGCTCGTAAAAGGCCTGAATGCGCCTTAGCGAGTCCATCAGGTCCACCGGATTTACCGGCGCGTCGCCCAGGTCAGCACAGTTGCACAGAGCAAAGGGGTTGATGCCGCTGGCCCGGTTGACATTGCGCACCATGGTGGAGGCGTCGCGGACTTGGCGCGGGCCATGGCGTGCGCCAGGGCGGTTGGTGGTGCCGCCATCCCAGGGGACGCCGACCAGGCCAATATCCAGTTGTGCAAAGCGCGCGTCGTCCAGCGCCAGTTGGGGTAGACGCATAAGCGAAGCCACACCGGCAAAGCGCGGCTGCACCGAGCCGGTGATAGGAGTAAAGAAGCTGGAACTCACGGATGCACGGGCAGCAGCAACAGGTTCACAAAAACGAATGCAAGTACCACCCACAAGGTAGCTAGGCCCAGGCCCGGCAGAAACTCGACCTCATCAAACGGGTTGTACGCATCGGGGTCGTAGGGTGCTACTGAGTCGCTGCGTTGCAACTTTTCTGGGTGTGACATGGTTTACTCCTGGCGCCCTGAGTGACGGGGTAGGCCATTGTGCTTGGGCATACGCCAAAACCAAACGAAGAAAAACGTCAATCCAAATAACCTTAGCGCGTAAGTACGCCAGCACCCATCCATACATGCGAACATGTCTGAACACAAGGCGATGCTCGCATGTTGCGCAAGCGAGTTTGCTTATGCGAATTGCATTGTTCCAATCCCGCAGCAAACGCCCTAATCTGCAGGCAGGGAGAGTCACAAGCTCCCCAACTTTTTAGCTTGCAACACCTATTCACTGGAAAGAAACCATGCGTTTTCCCTTCGTACTCAAAGCCCTCACCGCCGGTCTGATCGCACTGTCAGCCATCTCCGCCTTTGCCGACCAACTGAGTGACATCAAAAAAAAAGGCGAGATCGTTTTTGGCGTACTTGGCACCGACGAGCCCAACAGCTTTGTCGATGCCAACACCCGCGAATTCATAGGCTACGAAGTTGATCTGGCCAAGGCCATTGCAGCCAAGATTGGCGTCAAGCCGGTGTTCAAACAACTCGCCGTGGCAGCGCGCATTCCTGAACTGACGCAGGGTGGCGTGGACATCCTGGCGGCGTCCCTCACGCACAACAAGGAACGTGAGTCGCAGATTGACTTCTCGCTCACCACCTTTGTCACCGGGCAAAAAGTTTTGGTCAAGACCAGCAGCGGCATCAAGGACCTGAGCGCCCTGGCGGGCAAGAAGGTACTGACCGTCAAAGGCGGCACGCAGGAACCCAACATCCTCAAGGCCGTGCCGACTGCTAATGTAGTTACGTTCGAGACCACGCAACAGGCCTTCCAGGCACTACAACAGGGCAAAGGCACCGCCTTTGTCAATGACGAGGTCAGCCTGATTGCCGACTACGCCAAGTTGGGTTCGGCCAAAAAAGACTACGTGATCCTGCCTCAAAACCTGAGCGTAGAACCATTGGCTCTGGGCATTCGCAAGGGCGAGGCCAGCCTCAAGGCGGTGGTGGATGACACGCTGCGCGGTCTGGAGAAGTCCGGTGAAGCCAACAAGGCCTTCGTGAAATGGTATGGCCCGGCTACCAACCTGAAGTTTGACAAGCGCAGCTTCAAGATTGAAACCGACAAGGTCGATAGCTAAGCAATTTGCAAAGGGCAATAGCGCGTTCCAGGACGAGCTCAAGGGAGGTGCCAAGGCCGCACTGCCAACGCAGTGCGGCCTTGGCGTTCACGAGAGATACGGATTTGCATGACTGCTTTTGACTTTTCAATTTTGCTTACTGGCCGCTACCACGACATGCTTCTGGGCGGCCTACTGCTATCGCTGCAACTGCTGCTGATCACCCTGGCGCTGGCCCTGCCGCTGGCACTGTTGATTGCGTTGATGCGCCTGTCCGAGTCTCGATTGCTGCAGGCCATTGCCTGGACCTATGTGGAGGCCATTCGCAATGTGCCGCTGCTCGCCCACATGCTGTTCTGGTACTTCGGCGCACCCGAGTTGCTACCTGAAGAAGTGCGCACCTGGCTCTATGAACACAACTTCGAGGCTGTGGCCGCCATCGTCGCCCTCACTCTGTATGCCGCCGCTTATATGTCGGAAGACCTGCGCAGCGGCATACGCGCGATACCGAAAGTGCAACTCGAAGCCGGGCGCGCACTGGGTTTTGGCTTTCTGGCCACCATGCGCTTGATCATCCTGCCCCAAGCCTTGCGCGTGACGGTGCCGCCGCTGGTCTCCCAGACACTCAATCTGTGGAAGGACACCAGCATTGCCACCGTTATCGGGACGGCAGAACTGATGTACCAAGCCGCCAAGGTTGAGACCGCCACCTTCCGCAGCTTCGAGCCCTTTGGCTTTGCAACGCTGAGTTATTTGAGCGTGTCCCTGCTGATCACTGGTCTGGGCCTGTGGTACCAGCATCGCTACCCGGCGAGGTCCACATGACCTATCTGGAGATGCTGGACAAGTACGGCCTGTACTTCTTGGTGGGCCTGTATCCTAAGGGCCCGCTCGGCGGCCTGGCGCTCACCCTGGCCCTGGCCAGTGCGGGGCTGTTACTGGCCCTGCCACTGGGACTGCTATTGGGCCTAGGGCGCATCAGCCCCTGGGGCGCGCTGCGCTGGCCGGTGACCGCCTTGGTGTTTGTGGTGCGTGGCACGCCGCTGCTGATGGTGATCTTCTGGGCCTACTTCTTTTTGCCCAGCCTCACCGGTGTGCGCACCGACCGCTTCAACACCATGCTTATTGCGCTTGTGGTGTTTGATGCCGCCTACCTGGCCGAGATCGTGCGCGCCGGTATCCAGGCCTTACCCAAAGGCCAAACCGAAGCCGCACGCTCGCTAGGCTTGAGCTATCTGCAGGCCATGCGCCTAGTGGTGCTACCACAGGCCTTGCGCCACATGCTTCCCTCGCTGGTGAACCAGTTTGTCTCCACAATCAAGGAAACCTCGCTGGGCTACATCATTGGTCTGGCCGAGGTGTCTTTCATCGCCACCCAGATCAACACCTTGGTGTTTGTACTGCCCACGCAGATATACCTGACGCTGGGCCTGACTTATTTCATCCTGTGTTTCGGACTCTCGCGCTTGGCCTTTTGGCTTGAGCGGCGACTGTCCGTGCGCGAGTTCACTGCCCCCCTGGAAGTCACCGCATGATTCAGTTCAACAAGGTCAACAAATGGTTTGACAAGTATCACGCTCTGGTTGACATCAGCGAGACCATTGCCAAGGGCGAGGTGGTGGTAGTGTGCGGGCCCTCGGGTTCGGGCAAATCCACGCTGATCCGCACTATCAACCGGCTGGAGCCCATCCACTCCGGCAGCATCCATATCGGCGGGCAGGACATCTACACCGACGCGGCCAGCGTCAACGCGCTGCGCCAGGGCATTGGCTTTGTGTTCCAGCAGTTCAATCTGTTTCCGCACCTGAGCGCGCTGCAGAACTGCACGCTGGCACCGGTACGCCTGCTGGGTTTGAGCAAGGCTGAAGCGCATGAGCAGGCTATGGCGCTGCTGGCGCGCGTCGGCTTAGCGCACAAGGCGCATGCCCATGCCAATGAGCTCTCCGGTGGCCAGCAGCAGCGCGTGGCGATTGCCCGCGCCCTGGCGATGAAGCCGCCGCTGATGCTGTTTGACGAACCGACCAGTGCGCTTGACCCCGAGATGGTAGGCGAGGTGCTGCAAGTGATCAAGGCGCTGGCGCGCGACGGCATGACGCTGCTGGTGGTGACACACGAGATGGGTTTTGCCCGCGAGGTCGCCGACCGGGTACTGTTCATGGACCACGGCCATGTACTAGAGCGCGCTACACCACAGGCCTTTTTCAACACACCGCAGCACCCAAGGGCCCAGCAGTTCCTGTCGGACATTCGCTCGCCTTTTGTCACCGCCTGAATCGCCCTTCAGTTAGCCGATTTCAAGGCTGCATTCACCACCTCTTTTGTCAAAGTGGGTACAAACAATTCAACATAGCTGTACGCAAACCGGCGCAACCATGCGCCCTTACGTAACCCTAAGTGGGTGACATTTTCCAATTCAGCACGTCGGTGTTCTTGATAGCGAAGTCGCGCGAGCTGAAGTAATACTGGCGGTCGTTGACGATGGCGTTGCCATCCACCAGCTGGCGCACTTCAAGTGTCTTTTGCACTGCGGCGAGGAATGGGTCCCAAATGATCCAGGCATCAACTGCACCCTATTGAAAGGCGGCGAGGGCATCGGGTGGCAGCAAAAAGACGGGTGTGACGTCGCTGTACTTCAGGCCGTATTTCTCCAGCAGCTTGCCCAGGAAGTACTGCACGTTAGAGCCCTTATTGAAGGCGATTCACTTATCGCGCGCAGCCGCTTTGCGTCAATGCGCTACGGGCGGTTGGCCTGGGGGCCTTCATGTACTACTTGCATGTTGTCTCCTCGACGGCCGCTGGAGTGGCACTGAAATTTGCATCAGCCCGGTGATATCGCTATTTTTCTCTATCGCCAATAAAGCACCAAGCTGGCCGCACAGTAACACACCCGGCACCCGGCCGGGCCGTTCGAAACCGGGCAGCAGGTGTTGCAATTAAAACAGTGCAAGGTGAAATTGAAGCACATCAAGGCGCTGATCGACGCGCTTTACTCGCCTGCCTCGGACCATACCCCCCTATGCCATGCGTGGCACGAAACATGCGGGAAAACCTCGTCTCATCGTAAACAACATCACGGCATGAAAAATCTTTGGCGAACCATTCAATTCATACCGGAGTACCGCGGCAAGCTCATCGGCGTCATTCTGGTGGGCGGTGTTCTGGGGTTTGTCGGAACCGCAACGCCTTATCTCTATAAAAATATCGTCGATGCAATCGCGCAGATGCTGTCGGGACGCATCACACAAGACGTCGCCGGTCAGCGGGTGCTGTGGTTGCTGGGAATTTTCTTTGCGCTCAGGTTGACTCTGGTGTTCTTTGGCGCACTGCAAAACAAACAGGCGGACCACCTTTGGCTGGATACCGTAAGCACGTTTCGGCAGCGCGTTTTTGACAACATGACACAGAAGTCGATTGACTATTTTGAGCGCACCCGTGTCGGTGAAATCATGGACCGCTTTGGCAACATCACGAGCATCACCATGTGGCTTTCTTCGCTGACTGACGGGGTTCTGGCAAGCGTCATGCAAATGCTTTTTACAATCACCGTTTTGCTCATGAAGGCACCCTGGGTGGGCCTCATCATGCTGGCGGTGCTGCTACTGAACTTGTGGATCTCTTACCGCACCGTGGGTTGGACCAAACCGCACCGCCGCGGATGGCAGAAACTGGCCGGGCGCATGACCGGTTTGCTGGCGGAAATGATTGGCAATATTGCCACGGTGCGCAGCTTTGGCGGCGAACCGGCCGTCAAAGAACGCTATGACCAGACACAAGAAGAATGGAAGGTCACGCGTGGAAAGCTGCATGAAACCGAATGGCGCTCCGAGCAGGCACTGAATGTCATTAATACCTTCGGCGTGTTTGCGGCGGTCACGGTGACCGCTGTTGGCGCCTTGCGCGGCGGCTTTACCACCGGCGACATTCTGCTCGTGCTTACGTTGTCGCAAATGCTGACCAATACCATCGGACCGATCGCACGACAGGTCAATCAGGCCGGTGAAATTGAAAGCACCGCCGAGCGCCTGGTAGAACTGCTTGACGTTGAACATGAACTGCAAGATGCCCCCGACGCTGTGCCGCTCAAACAACTGCAGAGCATTGCCTTTGACCAAGTGAGTTTTCAGTATCCGGGCAATGAAGCCTATGCGCTAAAAAAAATCAGCTTCCATTTGAACGCCGGCCAGACGCTGGCTCTGGTGGGCCTGAGCGGAAGTGGCAAAACCACCATTGTGAAGCTACTGATGCGTTTCTACGACCCCACCCAAGGTGAGTGTGATCACGAAATTTGCTGGGCTGTTGGTCAAGTTGCGTGATGGGCATCAAATGGTTGATTGCGCCCAGTAAAAACGCCACCGGCATTGTGTGCGGGTGGCGTTTTGGTCAGTTTGGTGATGGCCTCATCGTGGGGGATCGGTCAGCGTGGTCACGGTGCTGGTGGCCGCAATGTAGTCCTCGCAGATGGTCTCGTAATAGCGGTCAATTTCTTCACCATACCGGGCCTCATAGATTTGAATGACGATTTGCAGGAAGTTGTGGATTTCCACGGCCACCTCGTCACCGAGTTCGGGCAGACGGAATCCAAATGGCAGTTGGTCAATGTTCTTCATGATGCAGTCCTTCAATGGTCAACGAGTGGGGGCAACCCGACGCTTGGGCGCCGAGTCGGGTTGGGCAAACACATCCAGGTACAGCTTCTCATCGAGCTGAGGCAGTTCACGCTGGGCACCCACGGCCAGCAGTTCTGCGGCCATGGTGGTGAGGATGCGGTAGTTGCCGGCGGCGTGATCGCACAAGGTATGGCGCAACTGCGGGGTCATCAGACTGGCATTGCCGGCATCAGCAAGCAGATGCTCCAGGCAAGCCAGTAGTTCCTGGCGGCTGGCGAACTCGGTGGTCAAGCGGGTACGGATGCGTGAACCCAGCGGCACCAAATCGTCATGACGCAGCTTCTCTATTAGTCTGGCGTCACCGGCCAACACAATGCATAAAAGCGGCTGAGAATCAAAGCGTGCACTCGACAGAAGGCGCAGTTCGGACAGCGCTTGGGGCGTCATCTCCTGCGCTTCGTCAATGAGCAGTACGGCCCGAATGCGGCTGGACTCCAGATGGCTGAGCCAGCGTTCGCGCAATGCCTTGAAGCCCGCCCAACGATTGGAGGGGCGCAGTCCAACGCCAAAGATATCACCCAACTCGCGGTAAAAGTCGGCCAGGTTGCTCTGTGGATGATTGATGGCGCCCACGGTGATGTCGGGCACGTTTGACAGGCGCTGTGCGAGCAGGCGCAGCACCACGCTCTTGCCCGTGCCGGGGTCGCCATGGATCATGGCAAATCCTCCTTCACGGACCTGGGCGTGTTCGATGCGCCAACAGAAGTTCTCGACCTTGGGCGGCACGAATATCGCCTTGGTGGGCAACTCTGGCGAGAAGGGATTGAACTTGAGCCCGTAGAGGGCCAGCAGTTTGTGATTCATGCCGGGTCCTTCTGGGCGGTAGGCAGGAAGGCCGGAGGCATTCCGCTGCTTGA
>Ga0364866_10131_pt2 | contig 10947 bp, 12 predicted proteins | sample ExccelAu500001D3_3_FD_206913 | JGI IMG/M metagenome (GOLD analysis project Ga0364866, IMG submission 206913) | Enriched cells from Trout Bog Lake Hypolimnion, Wisconsin, USA - BchlTB.Aug13.5000.01.D3 | ecosystem: Environmental > Aquatic > Freshwater > Lake > Hypolimnion/Profundal zone | place... | reverse complement strand
CCGACAAGGGTGAGTCGGCGACCATATCGGAAACAACGTCCCACAATTCTTTGCCCGTCAGTTCATGCTGCCGGATTTTCTCACGCTTGCGAAGCGCATCCACAATTCTGCGACGACAGATGATATAACAGAAACCGTAAAACTGGCGGTCCGTGTCACCCTCAAAATTGTCCAAATTGAGCGCAATATCCACGAGCGTTTCTTGCAAAACATCCTCCACCATGTCCGGCGGTGTGCGCAGTCTGATGAAAAGTTCCATACTCGGGGTGATGAGCACGACAATTTCATCGGCAAGTTGCAAACGCTCCTTGTCGTCTTTGATTCTCTGATATCGATGGACGAGTTCTATCGCCGAGGCCATGCGGTGGAAAATCCTAATGGCAGGCCCGCCGCGCTGCAAATAAAATGAACAGGCTTGGGGGAATTTCCGCCGGGTGTTCGATTTTGGCCTTGGCCGGCGATTATACCTTTGAAACGAAATGCAACTGCTTATGTCGTTGCCCAATAAAGTCAAAAAAAAAAGCGAACCGGAAGTGATCGGATTCAAGTTGGACGACGAGAACCGCGCCAAACTGGAGGCGCAAGCGAACCAGTTGGGCACAAAGCGCAACTTGCTGGCTCGTGACATGGTGCTCAAGGCTTTGAACGAAGGCGGGGACATCACCGGCCTGGTGGTTGCCTTGAACCATCAACTGTTTGCGCTGCGCGAGGAGTTGGCGCTGGTTGCCGAGGCATTGCTCATCCATGCAGGAAAAACCAGCCCTGAGCAGGCGAAAAAGTGGGCTGATGAGAATATCAAGCCCGCTGACTGATCATGCTTTCGATTTCACCACCCATGCGCGGCGGCGGCAGCGGCGATTATTACGTCAAACTGGCTCGCCACGAATACTACACTACATCGCTGGGACCGCCGGGGGAATGGTTTGGCAAAGGCGCTGCCCGTCTGGGCTTGCACGGAAAAGTCGAAGCCGAAACGTTGCGCAATCTGCTGGAAGGCCAATCTCCCGACGGTTCAAAGTCGCTGATTCAAAATCAGAACTGGAAGGACCGCGAGCGGCAAAGCGGTTGGGACCAAGCTTTTTCCCCGTCCAAGAGCGTCAGCACTTTGTGGTCGCAGTGCTCCGAGGAATGGCGAGCCCGCATTGAAGCCGCCCATCAAACAGCAGTTAAAGAGGCAGCTTCGTTCTTGGAAAATGAGGTTGGGATTACCCGGCGCGGAAAGGGCGGACGCATCCGAGAAAAAGCCGATTTAGTTTTTGCAATGTTCCAACATGGAACATCGCGGGCAAACGAACCGCAACTGCACACCCATGTAGTGTTGATAAACCTGTCCATTCGCCAGGACGGCAGCACCGGCACGCTATGGAGCAAAGGTTTTTTTGAAAAACGAATGGCAGCGGACGCGATCTATATGATGGAGTTTGCACAGCAATTGCGCCATGAGTTGAAACTCGAAATCGTTCCCGCCAAGAATGGCTTTGAAATCAAGGACGTTCCGCAAGAACTCTGTCGGGCCTTTTCCTCGCGCCGCCGCGATATTGAGGAGGCCATGGAACACGAAACCGACAAATCCGCCAAAAATGCGGCGCGCATAGCCTTGAAAACCCGTCCGCCCAAACAGGAATTGCCGGCAGAAGAGTTGTTCGCAAATTGGCAGCGAACAGCGCGCCAATTCGGTTGGGGGCCGGAACAGGCAAAGGCGCTGGTCGAAGAATCCGCCAAGCGATACGCCGAACAACCGCAACAATTATCACCCCTCAAAATCACGATTTCCGGCGACAAGCGCGTTGGCAAAATCAGCAGGCGAGAACTTTTGTCCTTGATTATGGACGCGCACAAACAACAGCAGCAGATGCAGGAACCGACACCCACGTGGGAGCGGCATTCTGATTCTGGCGAGCGGGAAAAGGGAGCGCAAACCCAGACAAAAGATGAACCGAAAACCCGTGCGAAGAAATCCCAGGCGGCGCAAAAACATCGGCTGGCAGCGGGGCGCAAACCGGAACGCGCACCGAACCAGCGCCAATCCAGCCGGGAGTTTAGCGACGCTTCACGGGACGCGCGTCCGAAACGGTTTATCCGTTTTGAATCCCGCTGGCTTGCGCCACGTGCATCCAAATACAGTCCGCTCTACAACGTGAGTATCCCGGTCCTGGTGGTAGGCGAGAACAAGACCAAAAACTGGTGGGGCAAGGTGCATTTCAGCATCAACACGCCGCTGGGAAAATTGCAATTTCGCGACAAAAAACTTTTCCCGCGCGCGCCCGAATGGAGTCCATTCAAGAATGCGATGCTGCCGAGATTGGTATTGCATCAGGACACGCAATGGAAATGGCGTGAAATTATCTGGAAGAAGAACACGGCGTTCGGACAACTGCAACTGCGGCAAAAGGCGTTGTTCCCTCATGCCATTGAGGGCAGTCTGGCTCACAAGCTGTCCATTCCCGCTTTTCGCTTGCAGACCAAGCGGCCGGAGCGACATTATGAGGACATGCGCAAGCAAAAACTGCACCATTGAAGAAAGACCATGCGGTTGCTTTGTCCACAGTGCGGCGAAGCCGTTAAGTTGAGCCAAAAGTGCTGCCATTGTTGCGGCGAGCCGTTGGACGCTCGTTCGGTGTTCAAACGCTGGCTGCAAGGGCTTGGCTTCCGGTTCAACCGTGCGACCGCCATCCGTTGCCCCGCGTGTAATGCAACGGGTTCGCTCAAGTTTGGTTACTGCGCGCGTTGCGGCTGCAATTTCACCGTCGCTGCCGCTTTTGCTCCAATAGTGAAACGGCTCAAACGGTTGGTGACGAATATAAGCCCGGCCAAGAAACGGGCGTTTCAGTGGTGCTTTTTGTTTTTGAGCGTTGGCGGCTTTCTCACGACATTGACCGTTTACGAGAATTTGCAGCCGCAAAATTGGCTGGCCACGGCGCTGTTAAGCTTCCTGTTTCTGCCGGTGTTGCTGACGTTATTCTTCTGGCTGATGCCAAAGCCGATGTTGCTTTCCATTGCCCAGAGAACCGCCCGCAAGGTCAAGCTCGCAATGACATTCAATTACTTCACCTTGTTGCTGTGGCTGCAACTGACGGTGACCACGTGGATGGCAAAGGCCATCATTCTTGCGGGGATATGCGGCATGACCATTGTGGCTTTCTATGTGTTCCTGTCATACGTCTGGCCAATTTGGCTGGCGATGGCCTTGTTTTTTCAGCAACAAGCCACTGATACGTTTGACCCGGCTGGCTATCAAGGAAAACGCGCCCGCACCGATAACAGGAGGCAGGTTTGAGTGGCTCGGTTTGGGAATGGTTCGCAAGCGACGAGCCAGTGCCAACACCGGCACAAATCCCGCCGCTTACGGCCACGGTATTTCATCCCGATTACGTTTGTTGGGGACTGACCGATTTGCCGATCAAACGGGCAACGGAACATTTTCTTTCCTGCGGAGCCATCGGCAGCGGCAAGACCACCGGCATCCGCTTGTTCCTCCAATCCATCGCCCCCCGCTTTCAGCCGGCGCATCCGCACGCCGAGCAATTGATTATCTTTGATGCCAAGGGCAACGCGTTACCCATTTTGGACGGGCTCGGCATCCATCCCGACCGCGAGGACGTTTGGATTCTCAATCCCTTCGATGAACGCGGTGTTCAATGGGACATCGGCGCGGTCATCAACTCGCCGGCGATGGCGCGTTACCTTGCCAGGCTGCTCATTCCGCACGAACCGAACACCACCGCGCCCTATTTTCCCAATGCCGCCCGGCAAATTGTTTTTTGGACGATTATCAGTCTGATTAACATCCGGCCCGGCAAATGGTCGCTGCGCGATTTGATTAATGCGCTGGAGTCCATAGAACGAATCCTTTCAGTTTGTGAGCGGTTCCCGCGCGCCCACGCGGCGGTGAAGAAACACGAGTCGGACTCAACCAATTTCGGCGGTGTCCTGTCACACATGGAAACCAAGATGGGAGAATTTCACGAAGTTGCGGCGCTTTGGCATACCGCCCCCAACCGTCGGAAATTCTCGCTGACCGATTTTCTGAACGGCCGCGGCGTCCTGGTTCTCGGCCACGACCCCGTGCTTGAGGAAAGCATGTGGCCGATAAACGCCATCATTTTGCAGGCGCTGACCAACGAGATTTTGCGCGAGCCGGACACCAACCTGCCCCGCCACTGGTTTGTGCTGGACGAATTTCGCGCGATGCAACAAGTGCAGTGCATCCGCAATTTGCTCAACCTCGGGCGCTCCAAAGGCGCGTCGGTTCTGCTCGGTGTCCAGAGCGTTGAAGGGTTGCGCGAGATTTACGGCGCGGATGCCACGGAGGACATTCTGCAAGCGTGCAGCACCAAGACCTTTTTGAAGGCGGGCGGAGCAGTCACGGCGGAATGGGCGGAAAAACATTTTGGTAAAATCCGGCACACCGAACGCTCGACCGGTGTCAGCCGGGGTCCGACCGGGACAACGCACTCCGAAAATTTTAGCCTTCAAGACCGTCCGCTGTTTTTGGCATCGACCTTCCTAAGTCTTCCGTTGCCCGAACCGGGAGGGCCGTTCCTCGCCATCAATGATATTCCGTGCCGGAACGAGACGTTGATAAATGATTGGTGGTGGGATGATGTCTTAGGCATGTGCCAGCCACCGGGAAACATCCCCGGCGTAATCAGGCGCACCAACAAAAAGCACCAATATCTTCGGCGATGGAACGCCAGAGAGGAACGAAAATTCTGCAATACCACTTCGCCTGACACCCCAATAAAGGATGAACCGGCAGAACTGCCATCCAAGGAACAGCAACAGACGCGCCGCTACAAACAGCAGGGTTGATGGCGTTTTTTGTGTCTCGACAGCCGCCAGGAATTTCACTATTAAAGTTGGCAAAAATCTTATGTCACTGTCCTCTCTGCCGCCTAACGAGCGTTCGCCGCGGGGTATGTCCATGACGACGCTTCTGGGCATCTGCGTCTTGTTGCTCGTGTGCATTGTCACAGCTTTTGGCTTTTTGGTCTATTACATCCGAAGCGACAACGCCAAGCTCAAGCATGACCTGGCCAAGGTGGAGGCGCAGAATTTGCAAATCCAACTGGACGCCAAAAAGGCCGCCAACGAGGGGCAACTGGCCGGGGCGCGCAGCGGTCAGGCCAACGTGCTGGTTTCAGTGCGACAGGCCACAAACGCCTTGGCTGAACTGCTTCGATCCTGCGCTGATTTGCGGTCGCGCTTGTCCGACTTCAGCACCAACAGCGCCGGACAGGAAGCCGCGCTCCACCCCGACCTCGTGGCGCAAGCGCGGCGCCTTTACGAGAACGATGCCGCCGATATTCCTGCCAACCTGGCCATTGTACAAAGACTAGAAAGCGCGCGCCGCATCGAGCAACAGTTGGTTGAAGCCTCCGGCACCGCGTATGTGCCGGACGATGGCCTCAAGCACTCTGTGGAAGAGGTAAATTCATGGGCGCAGTTGAATACGGAAAAAGTCAACACCGCAGCAACCGCATTGGCTTCCATCAGCCGCGAGGCGAAGGTCAAGGTCTTCACCGGAACCCGGACAGCGGACCCGATGACGCTTCAAGTCGCGATTAAAAGGCTGGATGAATCGGACGTTGTTGCGCAGCAAAATGTCATTCTGGAAAAAACCACGGGCGCAAAATCGACCGCAGCGGATGTCATCGCGCAGGCTGAAGCCGACAAAATTATTGCCGAGGCCAAGGCCAAGGCCCAGGACATTGTGAGGGCAGCGGAAGATGATGCCACCGCGCGGAAACGTGCCGCGCAAATCCAGGCTGCCGAAGGCAAGGCCAAGGACACGGTTGTTGGGATTAAGTCGCAACAAATTTTGGACGAGGCCGAACATGAACGATTGCTTGCCAAGGCAGACGACCCACAGGTCAAAATCAAACTTGCCTCGCTAACGACGCCAGGCTACCTCCAGGTTCGAACGATTGAAATTGACAAAATACCCGTATCTCTGCGTGCTTTGGAAGCGGCTGGAGCGCTCCGGCCAACAAAAGAGGGATTGAACACGCTGGTGAACATCGTCAGCACCCAACAAGATAAAGTTCGTCCGCGAATGAACTTCAACCCCGTCCGTTGGCTCCAGGACCCCAAGCAACTTGAGGAAATCAAAGATTTGCAAAGCCTGCTGATTGAACTCCGGCCCGTGCTGGTCGAAAAGGGAATGCTCGCGCCCTGATGTTTTCTACTTTGGTTTGCGCTGCGTTCGTCGCGACCCCAAATTGTGAATCCAGTAATAAATGGATTTACGTGAGCGTTTGATACCATGATGAGTTTCGAGCCAGGCTGCAATGTCCGAGGCCGAGCGCCAGCGCCCGGATTCCAAACCCGCCTTAAGCTGCGCTTGGATTTCCTCTCCCGAAAGAGGGCTGAACCTGCCGGGCGGCGTGGCCCGGTCAAGCAGTCCGGCAATGCCATCAGCCTCGAATTTAGCCAGCCAGGTTTGAATCGTGGCCCGCGAACGGCCCAAGTGCCGCGCCAGGTCTTCCAGCGTCTCCCGCCCAGTCGCGGCCCGTAGCGCAAATTGCAGCCGCTCCTTCAAACGGCGGTCGCCGGTGGTTTGATGCAGCCGCCGGACATTGTGAAGTTCGCGGGAGGAAAGAATTAACCGCGTGCGATGCCGTCCCATGCTGGCATTCAACCATATTACTTTTAGAAAGACAACGCACGTATCTACCAATTATCTTTCGGCTGTGCTACGTTCGACGCGATGGCATTCCTTTCAAGGAGGACTATGAACAAACTTCCCACTGAAAAACTCTTTTCGCTTGGCCGCGTTTTGATTACCGCCGACGCCCATGATACGCTGGAACGGGCTGACATTGCCGAGGCGATGGGACGGCACGCCCACGGCGATTGGGGAGACCTAAGACCGGACGACATAAGACAAAACGACTTGGCGGTGCGCGAAGGCGGCAGACTCGTTTCCGTCTATCATGACCGCAGCCAGACGACGTTTTGCATCATCACCGAAGCCGACCGTTCCGCGACCACCGTGGTACTGGCCGAAGACTGCTGACCGTCCTTCCGGGGCGACACCCGCGCCCCGGAAACTTCCGACTCCCATCGAACCAATTCAGAAGATCCCATTCCCAAAAATGACCGCGTCGTCTGACGTTGAGCCCGAAGGGAGGCTCCGCTGCGGGGGCTTTTTATTGCCCCGCTCCGCTCCGCCGCGATTTTCTTGCTCAACACACGGACGCCGCGTCCGGTTTCCCACGTCGCCAGCCGTCTCCTGAATGGAGACGGCGCGCCGGTTGAAGAGTCCTTGAACGGACTCTCCGCCGGAGTCTTGTCAGGCAAGACTGCCGGCGTCGTCGCGCGAAATTGATTGCGCGCGCGACAAAGGGACAGCCTGCTTCATGCAGGTTGCCGTTTGATTCAACCTGGGTGATTTCACCCGGCTGTCGCGTCGGCAAAATAATTGTTCCCGCCCACGAACACTCTCGCCTATTTGCAGTTGTCGTTTCGGGAACCCGCATATGACAACGGCAGGTTCTAATTCGCGATGAATGCTTCCATTCTCGGCCGAGTAGTGAATCGGGCCTTCGTTGGTTGGAATTGTGAAGGCCGCAGTGGTTGCCACAGAACGGCTGGCTAAAAGGGTGGTCGCTTTTCGACACAAGCGGGGCGCGCGGCATTTTTCCTCTGCGGCGAAGCGAAAAAAAATCAAAAATCAGAAAATACTTTGCGAAAATATCTACCAATTATCATTAAGACATGCTATGACCGTTTTGTTGTTCGGAACTTTTATTTTTTGGAGGACTTCAGACATGGACACGAACACAGCCACACTCACCCAGGAATTTTCCCGCGAGGATTCCAAAGCAGCAGCGACACCGACGCGGCTTGACACTGCGCCGGAGAGAAACGGGAGCATTTACGAAAAAGTCACGAGCCGAATTTTGAGCCAGCTTGAAGCCGGGCGGATTCCGTGGCGGAAGAGCTGGGCGTGCGGCCTGCCCAAGAGCCTGGGGAGTGGCCGGGAATATCGGGGCGTCAACATCCTGTTGCTTGGCTGCGCCGGTTATTCGTCGCGCTACTGGGTGACGTATCGAGAAGCGATTAGACTCGGCGGTTATGTCCGCAAAGGAGAAAAGGCAACCCCCGTCATCTACTGGAAATGGCGCACCGAGGAAGACATTGAAAAACTGCGCGCGAAGACCGGACGGGAAGCTTTCGCGCCTTGCGTGCCGTTCATCAGCGCGGTTTTCAATCTTGACCAGGTCGAGCAGGTGACGCGACCGGACGATGATGTTGGCCAGACACCCAACCGGCCGCTTGAAATTGCCGCCGGAGTATTTGATGTGATGCCGGACAAGCCGGAAATCAAACACGCGACGACTGACCAACCCTGCTACATGCCGGGCTTTGACCGCGTTTTGATGCCGCACCTTTCTCAGTTCAAGAGCGCCGAGGCATACTATGCGGTGCTCTACCATGAACTGACCCACTCGACCGGCCATCCGAAGCGATTGCACCGGTTTGAAGACAGCCAGTCAGCGCAGGTTGAAAAATATTCCTTCGAGGAATTGGTCGCCGAATTTGGCTCAGCTTTCCTCTGCGGATTCGCGGGAATCAGCAACCCCGAGACCGACTCGTTACAGGTCGGATACATCCAAGGATGGATGCAGGCCCTCAAGAACGACAGCCGCCTGGTGCTTAAAGCCGCGTCAGCCGCGCAGCGCGCCGCCGATTACATCCGGGGAAAAATCGTGTCGGAGGATTGTTGAACGAAACAGCCCGCCGGGGCCTTTCGCTCGGCGGGTTTTCCCCATCGAAAGATTATTTTGCAATTCATGTTTTTTGAGGACTTTGGACATGGAGACAGGACAAACACCGGGGGCGCAGGATGCCGCCGCAGAAATCATCTCGCTGGTTGATGCTTACAGCAACGAGCAGTCAACGGGAGACGTGCGGCCCTATTTGGACAGGGTCATACTTGGGGATTGCGCGGAAGAAATGCGGCAACTGCCGGACGGCAGCGCCGACATGGTTTTGACCGACCCGCCCTACTTGGTGAAGTATCGTGAGCGTGGCGGACGCCGCATTGCCAATGACGATAACGACCGGTGGCTGCACCCGGCTTTTTCCGAAGCCTACCGGGTGCTCAAGGATGATGCATTCTGCGTCAGCTTTTACGGGTGGAATCAGGTGGACAAATTCCTCGCGGCCTGGCGCGCGTCTGGGTTCAAACCCGTGGGACATTTTGTTTGGGTGAAAACCTACAGTTCCAGCGTCGGGTACTCGCGCATGTGGCATGAATGCGCCTACCTCTTGGTGAAAGGACGACCGGAGAGGCCTGTCAATCCACCCCCTGACGTCTTGGCCTGGGGCAAATATTCGGGCAACAAACTGCATCCGACCCAAAAACCGGTCTCGGCGCTAGCGCCCCTCGTGGAGGCGTATTCCAAGAAGGGCGACGTGGTGCTTGACCCGTTCGGCGGTTCTGGTTCCACCGCTGTGGCCGCGCGCGCGTGCGGACGCCATTTCGTTCTTTTTGAAAAGGATGAACAGTATTTCGAGGTTGCTAGGACGCGACTTCTCAAAAGCGGCAGCCTTAACGACGAAGGAGACGGGGAGAGATGACGATGCAACCGAAACAAACTAAACCCATTCCACCAGACCCAGAGGAGATGAACGACCTGCGCGCTCAGTGGGCCGAGTCTGCACTCCGGGATTTTCGAGAGAACACCGGCACAGATTTGGAAGATGCGGTCTGCGACCTGCTGGCCGACCTCATGCACTGGTGCGACCGGCACGGGCAGGATTTTGAACATGAACTGCGACGCGCCCAGCTACACTACGAGGCCGAAACGGAGGCTTGACGAATCAAAGACGGACAGGAGCACCACCGAGCCGCGCCAGGTTTGGAGGGGGGAGCCTGCGAGGAAAATGGAATCGGCCCTGTTGACTGGCTGCGCAACGCGGGGACAGGGGAGAATCGCAAGCCATGCCAGGGAACCTGTCATGTCTTGCACTTGATTCTCCCCTGTCCCTGGCCGCGTTGACTTCGCCGATCCAAACGGTCGAGCCCTCCGGTCTCGGCTGTATTGTTAAACGCTTCCCCCTGATTGGCGTCGGGGGGACGGGTTCTGCGAACCCCCCGACGCCAACCAGGAGGAAAGCGATTGGCTGGTGGCGGGCGAAACTTTGGAGGATTGAAAATGGCTACTGAAAACGAATCACGCACATTCCCGCTCGGACAGACTGTGGCGACACCCAATGCGCTGGACACGCTCAACCCGGAGGACATTTGCGTCGCGCTGCGGCGGCACGCTGCCTGTGATTGGGGTGACTGCGGCGCGCACGATGCGAACGAGAACGAATTTTCGCTCGGGAAGCACCTGCGCCTTTTTTCGGTGTATCACGACCGGCATGGCACCAAATTCTGGATAATCACGGAAGCCGACCGAAGCGCAACAACCATACTGTTGCCGGAAGATTATTAACCAAACGCCTGCCGTGGTCATGCCCCGGCAGGCTTTCAACGAATTGAACCGAGGTTGTCCATTGTCGGACGGTCAAGACAAGGTTCAATCCGCGACCCTTTCCCGACCCATTTTTCACCCCGTTTTCGGTTTGGCGCTTTCTTTCTTCTTTTTGTCACACATTATGCACCTTACGGTGCGGGAAATCCTTCGCGGCAACTCGCTATACCGCAATGACCTGTGTGGTTAACGGATGGTTAACGAACGGTTAACGCCTTGTGATTCCGAGGGCACGAGACGCAGTAAAGACCGACGGTTAACGCGGTTAAAGTCCCCGTGGCACATGTGTCGTCCGCCTCGTTCCGCCCGGACGATGAGTCGTTCCAGATAGTTCTCCGCCAGTGTTTGACTCAACTGCCTGGATGTCCGAACCTGCTGGTGCTCTGTCGCCGCAAAACCTTATTGGGGAAACCCGATAAGAAACGTGAGTCAAGGAGGTGGTGGGTGGGGCGGAGTC
>Ga0364866_11098_pt1 | contig 10969 bp, 6 predicted proteins | sample ExccelAu500001D3_3_FD_206913 | JGI IMG/M metagenome (GOLD analysis project Ga0364866, IMG submission 206913) | Enriched cells from Trout Bog Lake Hypolimnion, Wisconsin, USA - BchlTB.Aug13.5000.01.D3 | ecosystem: Environmental > Aquatic > Freshwater > Lake > Hypolimnion/Profundal zone | place: USA... | reverse complement strand
CCAGGTTGTGTTTCGAGTTCCTTTCATGTTCAAGTCCGCCAGAAAATTTTCTTTCGCGTCAGGAAACTGGTCGTCAGGGCCACCAAGAGAGTGATGAAGGTGCCGGTGCAGAGACCGCGCCACGGCGAAGTGGCCAAGTAGGTCAGCCACTCCCGCACGCCGGTCAGCGCTAGCAGCGGGACGACGAAATTGTTAATGCCGGCATAGGCGATCATCGGATTCTGGCCGTTGTCAATCAGCCACCGCAGCCGGCGTTTTTGTTGAAACACATCAATTAGAATTGAAAAGCCTATATATACGCAGATGGCCAGACCAGAGGTGATAAAATAGTAACTCAAAGTGGGGTGATCCTTCTTGATGCCGCCTTCATAAGGCTCGAACACCAGTCCGAGAATCAGCCAGTACAGCGCCCACTGAAAAAGGCTCTTGTAAAGCCCTTCGATTTCGTTCCGGGGATGTTGCACCAGCTTCCACCCCACAAAACCCAGGACGAAGGTCACCAGCGTGGTTCCCAGCAGCCAACGAGCCTTTAAACCGGCAAGTAAAACCACGACTAACCCAAACATCAATGTGCCCACGCCAAGGTAGCGGAGCAGCGGCCATGATTTTGCCAGCGAAATTTCGCCGGCCGGACGAGTGGCCTTTGTCCACTGCAAGATTAAATCGCCGGCGATGGTGCCCGGAATCACAATGCAGAGGTATTGCAAATAATAGAGCTTGTAAATCCATTGCAACTGGGGTGGCGAAAAGGTCCAGAGGTCATGCACCCAGCCGTCGGTGGGGTGTGGCAGGTTGGACAGTCGAATGCCCAGCACCAGGCCCAGGAGGCCGACGCGCAGCAACAGGTTTTGGCGGGTGAGCAGCCAGGTCAGCGAACCAAACACGGCCATGTTGGCCAGTACCACAATGATGATGTCGTTACGCGCGAGCCCGAAGCCAGAGCCGCCCGGGTATTTTACGAGGGCGAAAAAGGAAAGCGCCGCCAGCCAGCCGGCTGCGCGGATCGAGATCTTCACCGCCAGCGGCCACGCCTCGGGCAGGCGAGTGAGAATTGGAAACAGAATGAAGAAGCCCAGGAGGGCGAGGAGCCACGTTTCGGCCGTCGGAAGATGATTCAACTCGTAGGGCCGGATGGCCACGATGAACAGGGCAAAAAAAGCCAGCAGAAATCCGCGCTCCAAAATAAACGCGATCAGTTTCCACCGCGGCATCTGGCATTCCATCCGCCGGGTAAGGGCGAATGGAACGGCCGCGCCCATGGCAAATAGAAAAAATGGAAACACCAAGTCCACCCATGTAAGGCCGGGCAGATCGCCAATCCATTCGAACTGCGGCGGCGGCTCCTGCGCGTGGTACATCCAACTGGGCAGCGCATTGTGATCAAACGGCAATCGTCCGGACAGCACCATGGCTAAAATGGCCAGCCCGCGCAGTGCGTCGAGCGCGTAAGCGCGACTGGGTAGTGGGGGGGCGGGAACTTTGCGTGCTCACGGTTTTAGTCCCTCGCGGTTTTTAGTGGAGCACATTTGAATAGCAATTCAGCCGCCCTGCAATCCCTTGGGCCAGAGGCGCCTCATCCACGTCGGCGATGACCGCACCGTCAATTTCGGGATTGCCGAAAAAACACTGCAAATCCACTTGGCTCTGGCCCCCGCAGCCGATGAGACCGAGGCGGATTTTGTCGTTCGCTCCCAGTTCACCCGCGCGGGCAACGCGGATGAATGGAGAGTCCGCAGTGCCCCAGACGAGCGCCGCCAGCGCGCTTTGGCCCACGAAATTTCTGCGATTAATTGTTTGTTGCATGATTTGAGAATTCCCGCCGTCAGTCATCCACTGACGGCGGGCGGTGTCAGATGGCCATTTTAGCTGATGACGCGGTAGAACCGGGTTCTCCCGGCGCTGTGTTATTCGTTTGGAGGGACCCCGCTTTCCTCCCAATCGCTGATGACGCGATAGAACCGGGTTTCACCTGTTGCGGTGGTATCGGGATAAGACATGGTGGCATCGGTCGCCGGTACCGGCGAACCTAAACTGGTCCACGTGGCGTCCAATAATTGGTTTTTGTATTGCACTTGATAGGTATGTGCGTCAAAGGTATTGTTCCAGTTGAGGATCGTTTTGCCGGGTGAGTAGGCCACGCTGGTGATGGTAACCGCCGGGGCGGACGGCAGGCTGTAAGTAAAGCCAACCACGCCATTGTTTAAGTCCAGCCCAAAGCCCCAGCCGCCTTTCAGCGTCACCACGGAGTTTTCCTGAGTATTGGGGTTGGTTGCGGCGAAAAAGTCCTGTTCAAACAGGGAGGGGGCGTTGGAATTGCCACTTAGCAAATACAGTTGCACATCGTGCGGCGCGTCGTTGTAGCAGACACCCCCCAGTATATGGTTGGTGATGTCCACGCCCAACCCAGTGAGGTCGTTGGGCACCTGCGTGCCGGCTGTGTACGTTTGCAACAGCGAGCCCGTGTCGGCATTGGTGTCGAATGAAACCCAGCGCAGGTTGTAATTATGTCCGCCCTTGGCATAAAACGTATTGTTGGGGCCGAACGCAATGCCTAGTGAGGCAAAACCCAGCGGGACTCCGCCCTGCACGGCAAGCAGAGTGGGCGTGAAGTTTACCCCATCCGGCGTGGTAAAGAGCGCCACATTGGTCCCATGGTAGGAGCCAAGTAAGATTTGAGTGTCTTCGCCTGAGCCGCGCACGGCCATGGTGTCACCCCAGCGATCCCCAAGTGGATCAAGCGTGTTCAGGTCAGAGCCGCCGGCGGCACCCCCATAAGCGTAGCTCAGGCTGCCATACGGGCAGGAGCCATACGCAATAATTGAGAACGCGGTGCCGTCCGGACTCAGATTGCACGAATAAAGCGTGCCGTCGTCGGCCACTCCCACCTGATCGACCGTCCAGCTGTTGATGCCGCCGGTCGGCAATGCCGCGGTGTTCAGGTCGGAAAGGTACTGTCCATTGGTCCCATTGTAGAGGTGGATGTAAAAATGGTCAGCCACGAGGAGATTACTGGTCGTCAAATCAAAGGCCAAACCGCGGGTTTCATTCCCGGAGGTGGTCAGATAGGGCCCGGTGGAGGAGGAATTGGTGCCGGGGGCGATGCTCCATAACGGGGTCACCTGTGGACTGCTGACCGGTACCAATAGCGTGAGCAGGGCGGGGGGCGTGCTCGTGATTGCGCCGGCAATGTTATGCACCACCACGTCATAATAACCAGCCGCGCTCAGCAGCACGTTGGAAATGGTATAGGTGCTGGCGGTGGCGCCGCTGATATTGTTCGAGTTGAACCGCCATTGATAATACAGCGGCAGTGAGCCGGAAGCGCTCACCGAAAGGGGCACCGATGGCACAGTGGTATACACAGCGAGGCTGTTCGGCGGCGTACTGATAGTCGGCGCCGTGGTCGCCGGTGTGCCATACGTCACGGCCACAAGGCCGTTGTTCACATCCCGGGCATAGATGCGCGGGTATTTCACCGTTATGATGGCGTTTTCGTTGCCATTGGCATTGGCGGAGGCGAAGAACGCCTGGTCAAAGAGCACCGGCGAATCCGCGGTGCCGGTAAGCTGAAATAGCTGCAGATCATTCGCGGTATCATTTAATTGCACACCCGCCAGCAGATTGCGAACCGGATCCACGCCCAAACCCACCAGCGTGCTGGAAATCTGACTGGGATGCGCGTAGTCAAAAATCACCGTGCCGGTGAGGGCATTCGGGTCAAAAGCGATTTCATACAGATCGCCGCCCTCACTCTTGGCCCAAAAAGTGTTCCCGGCGCCGAAACTGATGCCATAGCCGGCAAATCCATTGGGAACACCGCTGACCGCAATCATCTGCGCGGAGTAGGTCAAGCCGACTCCGTCATTGGGCGTTAGGAACGCTACATTGGTTCCGCCCGGGGCCGAGGCGCGCGAGCCCAGCAGAATTTGTGTGTCGGGTCCCGCGCCCCGAACCGCCAGCGTATCACCCCAGCGTTCACTGCCGGCAGCGCCGGCGCCGGGATCCGCGCTGAAGGCCTGAGTGGCGGTCACGATGTTGCTTGGGTTGGACCAGCGATACAGATTGAAATTGCCGCCCGCGTTATTCAAATTTCCGGCATACACTGCACCGTCATCGGCGATGCCAACTTGATCGCAATAGCCCAGCAATCCTCCAAAACTCACATCCGTCAGATTCAACTGCTCAATATTCGCGCCGTTGATGCCGTTGAGCACATATAATCCCGTGCTGGCCGACACCACGACCCGTTGCGAATTGGGGTCATAAGCAATGCCGCGCTCAGCGTTGTCGCCCGCTAGCCAACTGTAGCCGGATTGTGCCTCCGCCACCCGCCAGAGCGAACTGACCGCCGCGTTCACCACCGGTTGCAGAATGCTCATTTGCACCGGCGTGCTCGTGACCGAACCGGCATTGTTGGTGATAATCACCTCGTAAAAATTGGCGGGGGCTGAGGCTAAAGTATAGTTCAAGTTGGTGGCACCGGGAATATTGGTGAAACTGCCGGACATCGCCGTATTGGTGGCCAACCATTGGTAGGCGAGGGGGGCCGTGCCGGAAGCGGTAACGCTCAAAGTATAGGGCGGATACGCCGTAGCCCCTACAGGTTGAACGGTAATGATTGGCGGAATGATCGTCGCGGCGCTGACTTCCACTTGAAAGGCCTGCAGACTGTTCGCGGAATTCAGCACATACAAATAATCCCCGCCGAACGTCACGCCGCCGGTCAAGTTCCCGTTGCTCGCGGCTGGGTAGTTGGTTGAGGCTAGTAACGCGGGACTGCTGGCAAAATTGAAACGGTAGAGTTGTCCGTAATAACTTTGACCGCTGCCGCTGCTGCCCAGAAATGCCACGCCCAGCAACGAGGTCGCCGGGTTATATGCCAGCAGGGCCGTGGCACTGCTGGACGGACTGGCCGGCGTGGGGAGCGTGGTCGTGGCAATAATCGTGCCGCTCACCCCGGCTTGGCCTGGAAAAGTCGCGGGGAACTGCACCAGGGAAATTGTGCTCGAATTCGCTGGCTTCACCATAAAGGTGTTGTTCGTGTAAAAGGCCAAACCAAGGCCGCCTGTGCTAAAGGAAATGGAGAGGTTCGTCACCACGGTGGGGGTGAAGTTGGTACCATCCGGTGTGCTGAAGAGGACGAACGTGGATTTGGCCTCGTTGCCAACCACAATCAGCGTGTTGGTGCCCGAACCGGTCACCGTTAGGCTGTCGCCCATGCGCCCATTATCCACCGTTGAGCCAGCGGTGGGATCCCCGACGTACACATTTTGCCCGGAGGCATTCCAAGCTGGCCAGCGGTAGAGCCGAAAGTTGGACGTGGCCGTGGCTGTAGTCAAATTGCCCCCATAAAGCACGCCATCGGCCGCCACCCCAATCTGGTTCAAGGGCTGCGTGCCGGAGGTGGTCACCCCCGAAAAATTCACCGAGCCCAGGCTAACACCGAGGCTGCCGTCGTAGACGGCGATGGAGCCAGCGGTATTGGCCACAAACACTTGATTGGAGATGGCACTGTAAGCCACCCCGCGAGTGGAGGTGGTGGTGGACCCGCTGGCCCAGGCATTGCTCAAGGCGAAGGTTGCCGACGTGGTAACTATTTGGAGGGCCTGCACATTATTTGCGGAATTGAGCAGATAAAGCGAGCCGCCCCCGGCAACCACAGAACCTCCAGCCAACGCGATGCCGCCCGTCAAGTTGCCATTGCTCGCGGCCGTGTAATGGGTCGAGGCCAGTAACACCGGGCCGCTGGCAAAGTTGAAACTGTAGAGCTGACCGTAATAACTTTGAGCGCTGCCGCTACTGCCCAGAAACGCCACGCCCAGCAACGCGGTCGCCGGATTATACGACAGCAAAGCCGAGGCACTACTGGCCGGACTGGTCGGTGTGGGGAGCGTGGTGGTAGCAATAATCGTGCCGCTCACCCCGGCTTGGCCTGGAAAAGTGGCGGGGAACTGCACCAAAGAAATCGTGCTCGAATTCGCCGGCTTCACCATAAAGGTGTTGTTCGTGTAAAAGGACAAACCCAAGCCCCCCGTGCCAAAAGAGATGGCGAGATTCGTCACCACGGTGGGAGTGAAATTGGTGCCATCCAGCGTGCTGAAAAGGACGAACGTGGATTTGGCCTCGTTGCCTACCACCAGCAGTGTGTTGGTGCCCGAACCGGTCACCGCCAAGCTGTCGCCAATGCGCCCATTATCCACCATTGAGCCGGCGGTGGGATCTCCGGTGTACACATTTTGTCCGGGCGCATTCCAGGCTGGCCAGCGGTAGAGCCGATAGTTGGAGGAAGCAGTAGCCGTCGTCAAATTGCCCCCATAAAGCACGCCATCGGCCGCCACCCCAATTTGGTTCAAGGGCTGCGTTCCGGAGGTGGTCACCCCGGAAAAGCTCACGGCACCCAGGCTGGTGCCGAGGGTGCCGTCATAAACGGCGATGGAGCCGCCGGTGTTGGCCACCAGCACTTGGTTGGCAATGGCATTGTAAGCCACCCCGCGGGTGGAGGTCGTGGTGGCCCCAGACGCCCAGGCATTGCTCAGGGCGTAGGCGGAATTGGTCTGGATCTGTTGGCTGCTTTGAGCTTGGACTTGTGGGTGTATTCCCGCCAGCAGCATGGTGGCGGCAATGAGTTTCCCTGCCATGATCCGGCCGGTGGTCTTCGTGAAAACGAAGCCGTTCAAGGCACGGTTGCTGAAGGTTTTAGTTTTCATTTTATTTTGATTTTGGTTTGGCTGGTTAACCGGACTCGGTCGCGAAATCTTTCAGAGAGCAGCATGGTTTGAGGCCAGATTTTTTGGTGATCAATCTCTGCTCGGAGGGCTAAAAACCTTGAATCATCGGAAAGGTGGACTGCAAACGCGGCAAGTCCTGGTCCGCCGAACTGCTGGGCGCTTGCCAGCCCGGTCCTGGAACCTGGCTCGAATTATCGGGAATGGCGTTGCCGCTGGCAATGTAGCTGGAACGCCACTTCCAATACTCCGAGTGGCCGTCGGCAAAACTCAGCAAGCCCCCGTGGTTGTGACGGCTGGTGGGCAGCTTCCAATATTGGTACGTGCCCTCGCCGGCATTATAACAGGGGAATTCATTGTTATCGATGCTGTTGGCGGAAGCATCAATAAACACTGACGCGTTCACGGGACTCGGATTCTGAATGGCGGTCAATTTGAAAAAACTGCCGTTGGCCGGATTGAGGTCGGCATTATCGTTGGCCCAGTTCATGCCACAACTGAGGGCATAGCTGCGGTTGCGCGGCACGGGAGGCGAGGAGGCATCCAGCGAGAGATCCGCGGGGCAATGATAAATGGCGGCGTTGTTGTTGTAAGTGTAAAGTGTTCCGTTCCGGATGGCCCAAGCCGAGGACATGGCCAGCGAACTCAATTCGCTGCGCGCACTGCCGTTCCAAGCGCCGTACCCCAACTTGCTGCCAGCGGTGATCCAGGCATACTGGCCGGCCGCCTGGTTGCCATTGCCGTGGTTGTTGACCAGCCGATCATTAGCATCGTTGGCATACATGGTCCAGGCGAGGGTCAATTGCTTGGTATCATTTAGACATTGCGTGGTCTTGGCCCGGTTTTTGGCGGCCGCCAGTGCTGGCAGCAACATCGCCGCGAGGATGGCAATGATGGCGATCACGACCAGCAACTCAATCAACGTAAAGGCTCTGCTTGGAGCCTGGCGCGCTGGCTGAATCCGTTCGTTGCTGGCCAACTGGTTTCTCATGCGGCTGCCGGAGTATGCTCTCGCTAGCTGGGCACTGCCAGCCAATACGCCCGCCAATTCGCGAGCGTCCGCAGTGCCTCGTTTGCGAGGCCTGCCGTCAGGGGCCTCGCTCGATTTACCGATGGCCAGGCCTGCCGCACCCCGCCAACGGGACACCAGCAGGTGCCAACGGGTTCTTACCTGTGCCGCAAATGACTGCCCACCATTGGTTTCGATTATTTCCCGTCCCGAATTCCGGCACAATCGAAAAATGTGGGTTTTGAGGTGAAAAGTGGCCTCGCTTTCGGCTCTTCCTCCGTTGCATTTCCTGGCTTGTTTTTTGCGGGCTCGAGGCTATGCTTTTGTGGCTCCAACATCAAGATGTCCTCCAACCGTAAATCATGGGACTCATTCGAGGCGATGCGCGCGGCCGCTCAAGAGGGTGACGCGCAGGCGCAATGTTATTTGGGCGTGTGTTATCAAAACGGCCAGGGCGTGGAGCAAAACCACCAGGAAGCCGTGCGCTGGTTTCGCAAGTCGGCCGACCAGAACGACCCGGTCGCGCAGTGTTATCTGGGAGTTTGTTACTGGATGGGCCAGGGGCTGCCGCAGGAATTTGGCGAGGCGGCCAAGTGGTTGCGCGAGGCGGCCGAGCAGGGCGATCCGGCGGCTATGTTCAATCTGGGCATGCTCTACGAGACCGGCCAGGGCGTGCCGCAAAACTACGCCGAAGCGGTCAAGTGGTACCGTGAGTCCGCTCAACGTGGCTACCCGGCGGCCCAGTTTAATTTGGGCGTCTTTTACGAAACCGGCCAGGTCGTGCCGCAGGATTTTGCCGAAGCCGTAAAATGGTATCATGCCGCCGCCGATCAGGAACTGGCGGATGCCCAATGCAATCTGGGCCTGTGTTATCAGACCGGCCGCGGCGTGATGGAAAATTCCTCCCTGGCCGTCAAATGGTTCATTCGCGCCGCGCGGCAGGGTAACAAAACTGCGCAGCACAACTTGGGTGTCCACTACGCCGCCAAGGAACAGCTCGAAGAAGCCGCGGCAGAAGCAGCCGCGTTAGCCGCGTTGGCTGCGGAAAATACGAAAGATACGCCGAGCTGATACAGATTGGCTTTCCACGCCCCGTTAACTCCATAACGATGGATCGGATGATGGGGCGCAGACCGTTCAGGGTCGAAGATCCCCAGAGGAATGGCGCAATTCAAGACGCTGATCGAAGGTCGACAACCTCGCAAGCGCGGAGCGTCTTGGACTGCGCTCGGGAAGCGCAGCACCTCGCCGCTTTTGCGCATGCAGACGCTACCACTCGCCTCCATCCGCCTGCTTCCAGCGCCTATTCTCCACCTGCCGCTTTGCCCTGCGCCAGCCCCGTTCCCCCGCCCGTCAGTTCGGCGAGTTTCTCCCTGGCTCGTCCGCTTTCGATCGTTTCCGCCGCCACGGCCCAGCCTTCAGCCAGCGAATGGGCCCGGCCGGCGACCAAGAGCGCCGCGCTGGCGTTGAGCAGCACCGCGTCGCGCTTGGGCCCGCGCTCCTCGCCCCACAAAATGCGCTGGATGATCCCCGCGTTGACAAACCGGTCTCCGCCGCGTAAATCCGCCAGGGTGGCCGGTTGCAGCGGAAAATGCTCCAAGCCCAAAACCGAAGCATGAAAGCCACGCTCCTGGTAAAACTCCGCGACGTGGCTGCTGCCGAGCGTGGAAAGTTCATCCAGAAACCTCCCGCCCTCCGTCCGCCACTCTTCCACGGCCCCCGCCACGACCATGCCACGCCGTACGCCTAGCGTTTGCAGCGCGTGCGCCAGCGGTTCGCAGAGTTCCGGGCGTGGCACGCCCACCAGCATGGCGGATGGACGGGCCGGGTTCAGCAGCGGGCCCAGCAGGTTGAAAATCGTCCGCCGGCCGCGGCCGGCGCAAATTTTACGCGCGGGGGCGATGTGTTTGAACGCGGGATGAAAATTGGGCGCGAAGAAAAACGCGAAGTTCCGTTGGCTCAAGGAAGCGGCTGCCTCCACCGGCGTCAGATCCACCCGGATGCCGAGTGCCTCGATGACGTCCGCGCTGCCGACGGACGAGGTCACAGCTCGGTTGCCGTGTTTGGCCACGGCTACGCCGGCGGCGGCGCACAGAATAGCCACGGTCGTAGAAATGTTGAAGGTGCTCAGGTGGTCGCCGCCGGTACCCACCACATCCAGTATTTCGCGCGTCGCGCGCCAGTGCGGGTCAATGGGCGGCGGAATGGATTTTTCGCGCAGCGCGGCGGCGAATGCGGCGATTTCGCCGGGCGTTTCGCCTTTGTGGGCGAGGGCCACAAGAAAATCCGCCTTGGTCTCCGCCGCCAGGCCTTCGTCAACCAAATGCGCGACGGCCGCTTGAATTTGCTCAGGGGATAAGTCTTCCCGGCCGGCGAGTTGTTTCGTGAGGGGTTGCAGCACGCCGTGATTTTATGTCACCGCGCCAAGGGCACCAATATTTTTCGTCCCCAAATAAACATCCATCGCCAGTGCGGCTTTCTTGCCGTCGCCCATCGCCAGGATCACTGTGGCCGCGCCGCGGACAATGTCGCCGCCGGCAAAGACCCCGGGAAGGCTGGTCTGACCGTTTTCGTCGGCGACGATGTTGCCCCATTTGTTCAATTTCAATTCCGGACAGGTGGCAGTGAGGAGCGGATTCGCTTTGGTGCCAATGGCCACCACCACGATATCGCAGGCCAGCGTGAATTCGGAGCCGGGAAGGGGCTCGGGTCGGCGCCGGCCAGAGCTGTCCGGTTCCCCGAGCTGCATCTTCTGGCATTTCATGCCGGTGACCCAGCGTTTGTCGTTGCCCACGACTTCCAGCGGCGCGGTAAGAAATTCAAAACGAACGCCTTCCTGTTCCGCGTGGTGCACCTCCTCCGCGCGGGCGGGGAGTTCCTCGTGGGTGCGGCGATACACAATCATGGCCTCCGCCGCGCCGAGCCGCTTGGCGGTGCGCACGGCGTCCATGGCCACATTGCCGCCGCCGACCACGGCCACGCGCTGGCCATTTAACACCGGTGTATCGGATTGCGGAAATTGATAGGCCGCCATCAAATTGATGCGTGTAAGATACTCATTGGCGGAATACACCCCTTTCAGATTCTCGCCCGGCACGTTCATGAACACCGGCAGGCCTGCGCCATTCGCAATGAAGATGGCATCGAACTGTTTCTGCAGTTCCGGGATCGTATAGGTGCGGCCAATGACCACATTGCACTCGATTTTCACCCCGGCTTCCTGGAGCCGTTCCAC
>Ga0364866_11097_pt1 | contig 10977 bp, 11 predicted proteins | sample ExccelAu500001D3_3_FD_206913 | JGI IMG/M metagenome (GOLD analysis project Ga0364866, IMG submission 206913) | Enriched cells from Trout Bog Lake Hypolimnion, Wisconsin, USA - BchlTB.Aug13.5000.01.D3 | ecosystem: Environmental > Aquatic > Freshwater > Lake > Hypolimnion/Profundal zone | place... | reverse complement strand
GATCCAGCGATCATGCCCGCAGTCAGCTACCCATGCAGAAACGGGCTGACTCCAGAGGACATCAACATGGTGGTGGCAGCGCTAAGTAAGACGGAGAAGTTGCGGGCGTTCAACTTGACCGGATATAATTCTACTCTCGATAAGGATGGAGGATGCGGAAAAACCATACTTGACCTCGTCGCCAAACTCCCACTCTGATCAAAAATCAGTTAAGCAAAATGGTGCGGGGGAGGAGATTCTGACCCTGCGGCTATCAGCTTCCGGGTGCGATTCAAATAAGATCAGGCGGATTGGCGATGGAGGGAGGAAGTGTGACGTAAGGCGCGCCTTGCAGCAAGTCATCGACAGCCTTGACAAGTTGGAGGAGGTTCGGCGACGTGTCAAGAAGCTTGAGAAACGCCTCCAAATCTCGCGGATTAGTTTCGGGTCCCTCAGCGTGGTTGTGGCACAGCCTAGTCTTGGAACTGATTTTGTAGATTCTAGGTTTTCGTGTCCTAGGCGGGCATAGTACATGTAGCGTTCGAAAACAAACCGCTAGGCGTTCAGAATCTTACTGATTGAGTGGGGTAGCCAGGTTTTGCCCGCCCTTTTCGTGAGAGTTTAACGTAGAATTCGAAACATTTCGAACTAGTTAGTTGAATAGCTTCACGTGTTGGAACAAGTTTTGATACTGCCCGGTTCTCAGTATTGTGCTTTTTTTCTCCTGCGAAGCCTCATGTGGGTTCTGAAGAACCTAACACATGAGAATCCCCAACACACGATGCCAGTTCCTCCAACTATTGAGCCAATGAGAGTTGGACTGAAGAACCCATACAGGAGCAGAAATGACGCAAAGTATGTGGCGGTCGCAGTTCGATCAGATCTCAAACCCATGTAAAAACACTCGAAGGTGCCAGAAATAAGGTAATCCAGGGACCGAGTAAACGGAGGGACCGAAGCCCTCGGACCTTCTGTTTTTAGTAGCTTCCAATTATCGAGAAGAACTCGACGAATCACACGTTCCATGATGATGAATGCTGGAATTGGCATAACGACCGGCCACAAACCCTGTAGGTAAGGGGGCTGCGCCGTCCTTGTAGGACTAAGCCAGACCATGGTGTATAACGCGCAGAAGTATGTTGACATGGAGAGGAATACACTTGCACCGACCGTTGCACCCAAGACTCCTAAGTCAGAGTAAGAAGGGCGGAATCCAAGAGCGCTGTCGACCCACCTTGCCGTACGCACAGTCAACCAAGCCCCGACAGCTATCAATGTTAATGCGAGTACAGGCGACCAAAGTCTTGAGGCAGTGGCAAAAAAATAGAACGAAACTCCGGCTGTGAAGGTAACCCATCCTCTGGCCCTCTCCAGTATTACGTCGTCAAATTGAATTGCTCCGCGAATGAAGCCAGTGTAAAATGGGTACACGAGGCCAGAAATTAGAAGAGGCATGAATGAGAGAACAGCCACCGTGCCTCCAAGTGTAGCTTGGAGGATCGCGAATATAATGTTCACAAACCCCAATACGAAGAGGAAAGCGTCGTCAAGCGCCTTTGTTCGTCTCTCTACCATGTTCTTCATAGCTCAACCCCCCTCTTGCTATTCGTTCATTTGCGTAACTTGACTTTGCCCTTCATTGTTCAGTGTGACTTGGAAGCGTGCGTCTGCAGCTGTTAACAGTTCTTGGTGGTGGTCTACGATTATGAGTTGGGGTACGCGTCTGAGGTTTTCGAGAACGTTCACTAGTTCCTTTCTTCGGTTTTCGTCAAGGTGGGTTGTTGGTTCGTCTAGGATTAGGAAGTCCAGTTGGCTGAGAACTTCGCTCAGGGCCATTAGGAAGGCCATGCTTGCGAGTACCTGTTGGCCGCCGCTTAGCCTTCGGGCGTGTCTCTTGTATCCCGCCCGTGTTACGATGAACTGGTAGTCCTCGGTTAACTCGAAGTTCTCGAGCTCTGCTCCTGTATAGAGTCGTTGCAGGTAATCGTTAGCGCTCTTACTGGTCTGGGCAACGAATCTGCGCCTCACTACTGGTTGGACGTCCCTGAGTGATCTTCTGATGAGTTCAAGCATAGCCAGTTTCTTTCCATCCAAATCGATTGCTGGCTCTAACAACAGGATTTGACTCTGCGCTTCCTCTGCTTCCTTCACGCGTGCAATCTGGGGGTTCAAGACTTTTTCGTCAAAGGATTTGAGTTCATCTGACAACTCTCTGATCCTTGAGAGCAGCTGCCCGATCTGGTTGGGGAGTGACAGCGCTTGTGTGACTACTTCCTCATCACTCTTGGCGTTACTTATGGAGAGTAGCGTTCTTAGCTCGACAAGCAACTCCTTTCTGGCCTTAATTGGTTCTTGGTCCTGGCTTTGCTCAATTATACGGCGTTGATCCTCAATCTGCTTCACAATTGGAATCGCGTGCTCTAGGTTCGTGACGGTTGTCCGCGCTTCGTCCCAGAACTTGCGACGCGCTTTTACCTCCGTCTCGGCTATCTCTAGGCTCTTCTGAAAGTCCCCAGCCTGCTCACCTAGTTTTCTGATTGTTTCTCGTTGCTCTTTGAGATGTTTCTGCCATCGTGATTTGGATAGTATGCTTCCGCATCTATCACAAACAATCTTCGGTTGTTCGCCTTTTCCAGCCAAATAGTCTTTGACTGCATCCAACTCTTGTTGGATATTCTGAAGATTCTGGTTTGACGTGTCCAGGTTTGCTTGAATCCCGCTCGCCTTCGTTACGCTAGCTGAATGTTCGCTGTCCCGTCGCTTCTCCTCTCCTGTTGCTGTAAGAAGCTCCTTACCAAGCGTGTCGATGAGTTCGCCAATTTCGGGGGAGGGAATCGCCATTAGCTTCTTTCTAGTCGAAGCGGGTAAGAAATCCTCGAGATGCTCGACGAGGGTCCTGATTTGGCCGTGAGCGTTCTCGGCGCCTGCCTGTGCCTTTCGGATGCTATCTTCAACGAGACTCAACCTCTCTAGAGTTTTGGAGTTCTTCTCGGCGACCGCCTTCAGCCTGTCATGCTCTGTTTGTAGGTTTCCTTTGACCTCGTCTTTCTTTTTCCGTTGTTCTCTGAGCTGTTCGAGGTTAGTTCGTTCTTGGTCAAGTTTCTTAGCGATCTCACCTAATCGTTTCTTCTCTGATTCGTTTGCTTGTTTTCTTTGTTTGATTTGTGTGATGGGTGCTTCTTGACGGCCTAATTCTTGATACGTGCTTTCAAGTTGGGAGACTTCGAACAGTCTATCCAAGGAGCTCTTTCTGTCCTGGGTTTCCTCGAGGAGATCTCCGAATTTTCCTTGCGCCACATGTACTACGTATCTCCAAACTGATGAATCGACTCCGAATGATTCTAGGGTTTTCCGTACGGGGTCAGGGCGCTTTACAACCTCATTTGTAGCTAGGTTTGTAATTGAGCACTCGTGATCCGCTTTTTCGCTAGCTTTTTCGCGCGTGAGCGTTCTATGTATTACGTAGGCTTGCCCGGTTCTCGGATCGTCGTATTCTACAATCACTTCGGCTGTTTCGGAGCCGTCTGCTATTAGTTCGGGCAGGTTCACATCTGAAATCTTGTCGCCCATGAACGCGAAGTCGATTGCCTGTAGAATGTTGGTTTTACCCGAACCTGTTGCTCCAATTATGACGTTCTTTCCGTTCACAAAGTCAAGCTGGGTGTCCTCGTGACTTGCGAAATTGTGTAACTCAACGTGTCTAATCATTGCGGGGGCTTCCATTGGTCAACAATTTCGAGTGCTTCTTGGTTTGCCGTCTGGGTTTTCTTCTCGTATACCTTCAGAATGTTCATGGCCAACTTGGCAGTTTCCTGTGCGGAGTTTCCCACGAGAGGTGCGAAGTATTGTTCCAGAATTGTAGACAGTTCAGACGTCTGCGCATATTGGAGTTGATTCAACGGTTGTTCGAAGTTCAGAAGTGGATAGGCTAAGTAGAGCACTTTCTGTTTCAGTGTTAGAATTTCTGTTAGGTCGATGTCGGCTCTGGATGAGGATGGGTTCATTCTTCCGGAGAACACTGGCCGAATTATTGCGCGTTCAGAGAGATTGTTGGAGATAGCCTGCTTGGCGGCACTGGTCACTTGATCACCAGTAGCGTTCTCATAATGGATTTGGATGTTCTTCACATCGCGGGTTTGAAGAGGGATAAATTGGGCATTGATTATCTCACCGTTCACTTCTACCAGATAGTAACCGTGCTCCACTGACTCTCGAGAATCTTCTTCGAGCGTCCCGTCGTGGCTTAGACGGTAGCCGATTGTTGGGGCGTCAGCGAAGCTCGTGATTTCTGGTGACCCTGGGTTGTATACTTCCAGTTGCGGATGCTGCCATCTTCTGTGGTTGTGACCGAGGGCAACGTAGTCTACATATCGGGATGAAAGAAGCTCCTCAATCGTATCTGATTTCACTGTAGGCCCTACGAAGTGGGGCATGTTCGAGACGGAGCCGTGCATGAGAAGGATCTTGAATTCAGATCCCTCATGCATCATCATCTTCAGCTTTTGCAACTCGGTTGCCTGCTCGGCTCCGTGATCGCCTAACCCGTAAACAACCACTCGCTTCCCAGAACTGGTCTCAAACCTGAAGGTTGGTTGGCGCCCGGTGTCGACCCTGTTGACTAAGCCAAGCCTCCTATCCAGAACGTCCAATACGTCGCCTCCAGCCTTGTCGAAGTATGATTCGGGCTCGTCGTGCGAGCCCGGGGTCACGATGAATGGAATGCCTGCCTGCTTTAGTTTCGGAAGCTCCTGCAGTATGCGATTCCAAGCGACAGTCGGCGCCCTAGGGCGATCCACGAAGTCTCCTCCATGAAGGACGAAATCAACATGATGTGCTAGAGCTGCTTCGACTACATTGGCGAAAGCCTGGCCGTAGATTGGAACCTGAATCTGTTCTCTTCGCCCAATAGCAGGCCAATTGGACCCTAGGTGAGTGTCGGCGAAGTGTATGAACTTCAAATCAGGCTTGGGACTAGGCGATGTCAAAATAGTCACCTGGGGGCGCAATTGGGGTGGGAGGTTGCTCATGCTCCGGTTCAGCGACACCGCTCATATCCGGGATGATTCGGGCTTCCTCTCTCCTCTTGTAGGTTGGGAGCTTAATGTCAAGCTCATCTGCGTTTAAGTGCTCAATGCGAGTGTGGGGGAGTGATTGAATTCTGTTAAGAATTTCGTTGAATCTTTCGTGGCCTTGGTACGTCGTCAAGTTTGTTAGTATTACGAGTTTCTCGCGCGCCCTGCTGAGAGAGACGTTCAGTCGGTTCGGTTGGAGTGTGAAGCCAACCTCTTGTTGAGGGTTAGCTCGAACCAGGTCGAGAATGATTAGGTCTCTTTCTTGGCCTTGAAAACTGTCGACCGTTCCGATACTTTCCGTTCTCCCAAGCGCTTTCGCGAGTAGACGTTGTTGCTCCTTGTATGGCGTTATGATTCCAATTTGATTTGAAGTCAGCCCTGCTGTTTCGAGGGCCGCGAGGAGGCGTAAATCAACTTGCAGATTCGCCTGGTTGTAAGTACTCTTCCCACGATACTCTTCCACGCCTTCAATGTCGATCACTCCGATCACCGTTGATGGGTCTAGGATTCTGGCGAGTTGCGGTGGTTCAACCGTTGGCATGCCTCGGTATAGAGGAGGTCTCTCACGAATTTGAGCCGCAGAATCAAGCTTCCCATCATAGAACGTAGCGTTAATGAGGTTGCAGATTTCTTCCCGCATCCTATACTGAAGCCTGAGGTCTCGAATCAGAATCGGCTCGAGATTATTTCTGCGCAATGTCCCCATAGCGATCTCGAGCAGACTGCTGATTGGTTTGTTTAGTTGGGACACAGGCGAGAGCTGTTTATCATCACCGATTATGACCGCCTTGTCGCCTTGCGTTAGTGCTGCGAAAGCATCCTGCATTCGAATTTGGCTAGCTTCCTCGAAGATGATTATGTCGAAATGTCCCGCCTTCACCAAGTCTAATGAAGCGCTGCTGCAGGTGGTCAGGACTGTGGCTGCACTGCGCATCCTATCGACAGCTGCCAGCGCTAGGTCTCCTTCACCAGTCAGAATGTTAATCAGCGCCACCTCCATTGCACGTTCCCTGATCTTGTACCAGTTTCCAAACCTAATGCCGAACCTGTGACCCTGGTCGAGGAGACGTTCCACGATGTTGTCTACGGCGGCGTTCGTGATCGAAACAGCCAGCGCACGCTTCCCTTCTCGTGCAATCTGCACAAGCATCTCAACTATGACGGCCGTCTTACCGGTTCCCGGAGGACCCAAGACTACGGCATAGTCGGGAGCGCTGAGGGCAACTGTGACCGCATCCTGCTGGTTTGCGTTCAGGTTTCCGGTGAATTCGACTTGCCTTAGTTCAATGGTCGTTCTAGGAGGTTCGACGCCCAGCAGTCTTCGTGCGAGTTCGCCGGCCCTCCCCTGAGCTCGATGCACTGCGTCTACAGAGCGGAGTTGGCGACGTGTCAAGTCGACATCGTATAGATCGATTGTCAAGCCGTAATCTGGAAGGCCCATCGGCAAATCGCCGTACGGGACAATTACCACCGAATTCTCGTTCAGTTCGGAAACTTCACCGATGAAACTTGGAGTGGTAAGTGGGTTTCCTCCACTCACTATAACAGTGTCGTCGGGCAGGAGGTTTGGTTGATTATCTTTGACTAGGCGGACTCGCTTAGAATCGAGCTCCGATATCCTATAGCCGCCATCCGTGATACCTAGCTCGATCCTAGCCGCTTCAGGAAGAAGCTTGCGCCTCCACTTCCACTGTTGGTTCAGCCCCTTTTCCTCAAGCGTCTCCATCCTCAACCTCCAAAGATACCTGCGAATGTTGGGAGGCTGAGAATCATTGAAGTAGTGCTGGCAAGCCTGGTTCACACCACAGACAGCGCAAACCTGCGGAATCGGCCTAGCAGGACCTCGAGCATGTTCGTAGATCTCAGTAATTGCTTGAATTCCTTCGTGTAGGTGTCGGCGCCTTGTGTCTGTCATTCGTACGTTGACCACGTCGTCTCTCGAGTACACTTTGACTTTGAATTCTGCGTTTGGGTAGAGTGCTTCTAGGAGAAGCATGTATCCGCAAGCCTGTAGTTTGCTTGTCTCGGTTACTCTGGCGCCGCCGTAGCTCTTGAACTCCCGTATCTCTATGCGTAGAGGATTGTTGTACATTCGATACTCATCTGGGACGCCTTCCAGGGGCAGGTCGAGGTTGATGATGTGATGGCCTGTGATGATCTTGTCTGGTTGACGGTAGCCTTCTTGGATTTCTTCAGCTAGGTGGCGTGAGAAGCCGCGAAGGTTCTCGAGGACAGCTCGTCGTCCGTCTTGCGCACTCATCTGTGCGTCGGCGAAAACCCTCCAGGAGTCGTTGATCTTCTGCTCGGCGGCGTTCACCCATCGCTGATAGACTTGGTTTGTGATCTCGTCGACCGGAGTGTTTCGATCGACTTCCCCGATGACTTTCGATTCAATTCGGCCTAGCTCGGCTAGAGCGGAATGGGTAACGGTTCCGATGGCTAATCCAGCGTTGTATTCGCCAGAAGCCCCATAGACCAGTCTGAGAAGGGAAATACGGGGACATGTGGCGGCTGCAGCCACATCGACGACGTTGGGGACGAATGGCATTCTGGGCATACGTTGCCTTAACTGGGCCATATAATCGACAGCGGTCAAACAGATCTATTCCGGAAACTCATTATTGTCCCAATTAATCAGTTCAGCAACGATTTGAAACACACCCTGTGTTCGCGGAGCCAAGCACAACAGCTACGGGGGGTTCGAATCCCGTCCCTACACTCTACGATGAACCCTGCACAGTCGTTTCCACTGCAAATCAGGATTACGGCCAAAGACTCTTCGCGTCTAATACTTGGGTTTGTTGTACGTAGGTAGTCTTCAAGGGTCCATGTCTTCAAGCAGGTAGACAATTCTCTAAAGTCGGGAGAACGAGTTCTCACCATTTAAGAAAGCCGCCGACAAGAGTACGTGCGCCTGGAGTCACGAACGAAGGCCACGGGATCCATGATGAAGAAGGAATTCATCTCTCTTATCGTACCGCCAAAAGAGAAAGTGGACCCAGCCTGGTGGTTCGCAATCCAGGAGGATAACGTGCTCATTCAGCAAGAGTCATCTGCAGCGACAATTCCGCGGGTTGTGGACTTTGCAGAGTTGGGATTAGAGGTGTTGCGTCAGCATTACCTTGGCCGACTGGATGGGGGTCACTGCTATGCGGTTGAGGTGGCTGAAGAAGCTGCGCCTCCTCACGGGATGAGGTTTGAGGGTCTGCGTCAGATCTATGGACTAATGGATGAGTACCTTTTCGCGTTAGCCGGCCGAGCGCTACAGATCATTGATTGGGACAGGACAAACCAGTTCTGTGGCCGGTGCGGGTCTGAGACTAGAACGCACGCTACGGAACGAGCCAAGGAATGCCCAAAATGTGGTCTTCTCCATTTTCCTCGTCTCGCCCCCGCGATAATTGTCCTCATCCGACGCGACCGGGAAGTGCTGCTGGCCAGAGCACGTCGTTTTACAACAGCCATGTACAGTACGCTGGCTGGCTTCGTGGAACCTGGCGAAACGCTGGAGGAAGCCGTCATGCGCGAGGTGAAAGAAGAGAGCGGGATTACTGTCAAGGACATTCGCTACTTCGGAAGCCAACCATGGCCCTTTCCCCATTCGCTCATGATCGGCTTCACTGCAAACTACGCCAGCGGCCAAATCACGTTGAATGATTCGGAAAACATTGATGTGGGCTGGTTCACGGCCGAGAACTTACCTTCTCAACTGCCCGGCGAAATGAGCATCGCACGAAAGCTGATAGACTCATTCCTAGAAAGCCGTAATTCTCCATGAGGATCTGATGGTCAGTCAGTGAGATTAGCAGCGTACCTCCATCAGAGATCTAACAAGCCTTCGTGATCTGCACCGGAATGTTGAGGCTGCTTTCCAATTCATCGTTGTGCCGCATATAGAATTAAGAGGGCAGCCTGCCAATAGCAGATGTAAGGTATGATGAGGTTGAAAGCGATCAAACTGAATGAGGCTCCCTCCGAAGACACTGAAGGCGGTATCTTTGAGGGCGGAAAGGTCAACGTGAAGACGCTGATTGACAAACAGCTCGGAGCAGAGGAAGTCAAATCTGCTATCGTCACATTCTCCGCGGGCGCCCGGACAAAGATGCATATTCACGACCATGAACAGATCCTCTATATCCTGAGCGGAAAAGGAATAGTGGCCAACGAACATGGGGAACAAATAGCCACCCCAGGCATGATCTTCTTCATTCCGGCAGGAGAGAAACATTGGCACGGCGCAACGCCAGACGGCCCATTCTCACATTTGTACGTCTACAATTCAAAAACAGAGACCAGCTACTAGCAACTTCATAATCGACGGGCGGCATAACGGAACATCGCCCTTCGAAAGTAATGCGCTAACTCAGTGACGAAGATGTCGATTGAGAGTGAGCTGTGACTTAGCCCCCAGCGAAGACCTCTTTGAGGCTTGACGTGAATGGTTCCAAATCCTGCATACGAATAGTCCTCTTATCTGATGCCTCGGCAGCCAATCCTGCAAGGAGGAGGAGGTTGAAGCCGAATCTTATGTCCCCGATTTCGTCCACCGCTTGGGCGGCCGCATGCAACGCTTCTTCCTCCACAGTGCCCGGCCTGAACGCGTGCTTAACCCTCTCCTTCAGGATTAGATAGGCATCCTTAGCGCTGTACGGATAGAAAATTAGAGGGATCGGTTGAAGGCTGCTTTTGGCTCGTGGGGGGAGATTCGTTAGGTCGGAGAACTGGTTGCTGATCAGGATAAGTGAGATGTAGGGTTGACGGTTTAGGTAGTAGATTAATGGTTCCCGTTCCTTGTATAGGAGTGTGTCCACCTCGTCAACTGCAATTATGGTTGGCTTCGCGTCCTTCACCCGTTCAAATTCATATTTCAGACGGCTGAACTGCCACCCATCTCACGGAGAATCTCAAGCATCGTGTAGTAGGGGCTGCGGGTCTGCCCAGCGTTCACGTAAACCACATGCGCCGCAATCTCCTTTCTTCTCAGAAACCTAGTTAGCTCCGACAGTGCGGCGCGGACGCAGAGCGTCTTCCCGGTTCCTGGTTTCCCAAATATGAAAATACAGCTGGCTGCCTGTGAACGAATGTTTTCTAGGATTAGGGAGCGGAGGGCTCTCATGCTCTGCCTGCGGATAGGAACCCTCATGTTCGGTGGGTCTGAGATTGGTCGAAGGAGGGACGGGTCGAGTAGGAGTCGGCGTCTTCGGTCCGCGAGCTTTGCGTATCCCTCCGCAGCCGCGATGCCGATCCTCTCTAAGAGCGCGTTCCTGAGGGCGATTAGGGCTTTCTTCCGTTCCATTTCACGTCTGGATGCCTCTGAGGCTTTGGTTGCCTTCTCGAGTCTCGAGGTGAGCTGTGCCAGTGAAGGCAACGGGTAACGAAGCCTCCTTACTTCTCTCCCGATTCAACCCTGTGACTGAACTTCGAGAGGACGGGGCCTTCCGAGAGCTTGAAGGCTTCCTCCATCATCTCCCATGTGATTTGAAAAGCCCTCGCCTCGTATTCTGGTTGCGCCGCTAATCTCTTCGCGATTTTCGCTAACGGCCGGGTTAATCTTCCAAGCTCATGTAGGGCCTCAGATTGCTGCCGTTCACTCCTTGCTCTCTCGCATTTCCGAATGGCGGCTTTGAAGGCTCGGTGAAGTCCGAGGAGTTCCTCCATATCCGCGGATGCTTCAGCGGATGGCTTGCTCCTTGCCGATCCCTTCTTGGCACGTGCCATCAATCATCAACCTCTAGGATTGTATCCTCGCGTGCTCCCCCCTAGGGGCGGGTTGCTCTGAGGGGGGTGGGGCCGTGTGTCTGTGTCCCAGTGAGGAAGACTCGGTAAAACCTCCTTAGCCTCCAGGTTATTGTCTTCAACAGCCGTCGATATTTTCCGGTTCCACATCCCATCAAGCACCCGTGAGATCAGAAAACTGAGGTTTCAG
>Ga0364866_11095_pt1 | contig 10995 bp, 8 predicted proteins | sample ExccelAu500001D3_3_FD_206913 | JGI IMG/M metagenome (GOLD analysis project Ga0364866, IMG submission 206913) | Enriched cells from Trout Bog Lake Hypolimnion, Wisconsin, USA - BchlTB.Aug13.5000.01.D3 | ecosystem: Environmental > Aquatic > Freshwater > Lake > Hypolimnion/Profundal zone | place: USA... | reverse complement strand
AAATCTGATATTCCTCGCCCTTGAACGATTCCCGAATATCACGGCCTTTTAAGTTCGGATTCAGAATCTTGCTGTTCTCGGTAAAACCATCTGGCCCAGATTCTCTGTCGTTCACTTCACCAGAGAAGGCAACCAACGTGCCGATTTTGTAGCCGTGTTCCAAAATGTATTTTTCAATCGCCAACTTCCATCGCACTGCTTCGAGACGGCTTACTACCACAACCATCGCCTTACCCTGGCCTTTGAGCAGCGGAGCGACGTATTGCCGGAAGTGTTCAACGACGACCTGCACTTTCTGGGAGATGTTGTAGGGATGCAGCCTCACCCAGCCCATGATGCCTTTCAGGGCTGCACTACGTTCCACGGTCTTTTCGTCGTAATCCTTGCCTTCGTGAGCGAGTTTGAAGGCGAGTTTGTAGGGCGTGTAATTCTTCAACACGTCGAGGATGAATTCTTCCTCAATCGCCTGTCTCATCGAATAAACATGGAACGGCTTTGGTAGATTACCGGGACCGGCTGGCTTCGTCGGATCAGGACGAGTTCCGAACAATTCCATCGTTTTGTTCTTTGGCGTTGCTGTGAACGCTACGAAGGTAATGCCCCGGTCATCTGCTCTAGCCGCCATCTGTGCAGCCAAGATGTCATCCATGCTCACCTCGCCGCCGTCGTTCAACTCCTTCAGTTCTTCAGGACTCAACACTGCCTTCAACTTCGATGCGGCCTCACCGGTCTGTGAGCTGTGGGCTTCATCAGCAATGACGGCAAACCGCTTGCCTTGAGTCGCTGCGAGTTTACGGACTGCTTCTAGTGCAAATGGGAAAGTCTGAATTGTGCAGACCACGATCTTTTTATCACCGGACAAAGCTTCGGCCAGTTCTGCGCTTTTGCTGCCGTCGTTGCCGGTGATGGTGGCTACAACACCCGTTTGGCGTTGGAAATCGAACAATGCTTCTTGTAGCTGAGCATCAATGACGTTCCGATCAGACACGACCAGCACCGTATCGAACATTTTTTGGTTCTGGGCATCGTGCAGTTCCGCCAAAAAGTGCGCAGTCCAGGCTATCGAATTTGTTTTGCCTGAACCGGCCGAATGTTGAACCAAATATTTTCCACCGGGACCATCTTTGAGCACGGCTACTTGCAAATCTCGCGTCACATCGAGTTGATGGTAGCGGGGGAAAATAATCTTCGTGATTTGCTTCTTTTTATCACGTTGAGCGATGAGGTAGCGGCCGAGGATTTCCAACCAACTCTCGCGCTGCCACACCTGTTCCCAGAGATAGGCGGTGCGATGACCTTGCGGATTTACGGGATTGCCAGCGCCACCATCGTTGCCTTGATTGAATGGCAGAAAGTCTGTCGCCGGCCCCTCCAACTTCGTCACCATGTAAACTTCGCTATTGGAGACGGCGAAGTGGACCAAAGCGCCGTTAGGAAATGACAGCAATGTTTCTGGTGCCTGTCCTTTAGGCTTGGGGTTGCGGTCAAAGCGATATTGGTCAATGGCGTCGTCAATGCTCTGCGTAAAATCCGTCTTCAGTTCCGACGTAGCGACCGGAATACCGTTGAGGAACAGCACCAAATCAAGGCAGTTCTCGTTGAGCAGCGAATATTTTACCTGCCTCACTACGCGCAGCCGGTTTGCTTTGTAACGAGCGAGGATGTCTGGATTGATGGCCAGCGCAGGTTTGAACTGCGCCATCTGCACCGGCTGTTTCAGGCCCAGCAACTCGATGCCGTGGCGTAGCACATCCAGCGTGCCGCGCTGGTCGAGCTGATCACGCAGCCGGTTCAACAACACGTCACCGGCCTTGTCGCCGTGGTTCTTGGTGAGGGTTTCCCATGCTTGCGGCTGCGTTGCTTGTACCCATGCCAGCATGTCCGTAGGAAACAGGTTGCGTGCTTGGTCGTAATGCTGGGCGTCATCCTGGTCGTAAAGCCAGCCGTGAGCGCCGAGGTATTCGCAAATCTCGGTCTCGAATTTATTTTCAAGATGAAGGCTCATGACGGTGAAATATAACGCGTAAGATTAAAACGAAACTGTTGGAAAAGCTCACCATTAGGCAAGCGGTCAATGGTCTCGTTGTGATAGTGCATCAGCATCCGATATTTGTCCCGAACACGTTCATCTGTCGCGGCATTAAATGCAGCTATGATTCTATCTTTGTGCACTTCAAAAATGTTAGCCGGCTCGTCGTCAGTCAGTGCGACACGAAGGTAATCAAGGGCGAAGAGAGGTTCACAATTCTGTTTGTCTGGCAAACGGCGGAAAAACACATCTTTCCAGTCTGGAACTCCAGTATCTTGACCTGCGGTGGCTTTTATCCAATCCACAGTCGTTTGCGTGAGAACAATAATCGGGTCTATGGCGCATTTGGATTCCAGTGAATGTGCATCCACGAGCGCAGGGCTTACGAGAACAAAGTTCTCATAGAAAAATGGCCCTACACCCACGCCGCCGCGCAGGAAAATCCCATGATTAAGCACACAATCATATTGGGCTTGTATGAGTTTATAGACCACCCACCCAACAAGATCGCAATCGCCCAGCGAATTTTGCGCACTACAATTAAAGTCAATGGCTACTAAAACCGCATCCGACAAGGCAATCACTCGTTTCCCGTAATGACGATTGATCTGGTGTTGTTCCCTAGCGTTTCCGAGAGCCGAAGGCTTTTCAAATGCTAGCTGAATTCGAAGGATTTTATCGTGGACTCTAGCTAGGGCTTCTAAAGTCTTTGCTTCTTTCACCTCGCGTCCGAAGCCAAGGATGTCGATAAATGCCACCAGCTGCGGTGACATGGATAATTTTGGCATACCGAATATTGGTTGTGAGGTGTTCATGTTGCTGCTTAGATTTATCGGACATCAATCTGACCAGTGACGGCGGAGGAAATCAAGGCTGTGCGGCGTTCTTGCAGCAGGTCGATGGCACGCTGGGCTTCGGCTGCGAGGGCGTCAAACTTTGCGGTTTGGGCATCGAGATATGCTGCTATATCTACTTGTTCACTGTATGGAGGCTTCGGAAATCGAAAACGCCGTAGCTGCTCGCCAGTCAGATGTGAAATCGTAGCTGTCCCGCCCACGCTAAACACACCAGTTGCAGCGGCCCAGAAGAATGTGAAATACAAATATCGCGTATGTTCAAGCGAGCTACGAGGCCGTAATCGATGCAGGGCTTTTTGAAATCCAATTACTCCAGGGACGTCTTTGACCATAGCTGCCCGCCCAACTTCACCTCCTTCACAAACCAGCAGATCGCCTGTTTGAATAGTGTATCTTGGATATTCGGACTGCTGAATATCCATTTGGTGAAGCTCCTGATAATTGATTGCGTCCCATTGCACGTCAGTATTTCGAAGGTATGAAACTAAATGAGAACCTGTGATGCGTGATTCATCGAGCATCTTTCCTAGTTCGCATGAATAACGCGTGTTGAGCGAGGGAGTCACCCAATGTGCCGGTAGGTCACCGAGCCATTCGATACCTGAAGGCTTCATGGCTGCTTTGGGATTCAAGCCTTTGGTGACAGCGTGGCTGATGACGGCTTGACGCTTTTCCTTCAGCAGTTCCATCAACCGCTCTTGCTCCGCTACCAGTGCATCAATCTTCGCCGTCTCCTGATCCAGAAACTCTGCAATGCGCTTCTGTTCCGCTGTGGGCGGCATCCCTAGCAGGATGTTCCTCATTTCCGAATAGCTTGTGCTCCACAGGTCGGCAACGATGCCCTTGCCATTGCGATAATACTCTTCCTGAAAAAGCTGAGACCGTAGCAGGTGATGCACGAATGGTGTATGAACCTGCTCTTGCGGCCGTATGACGGTGCATATCAAAGAAACCGACCCGTCGAGATCAGACGCACCAGATGAGCCTTTACGGTCTGATCTGCTGTTGATTACAAAGTCGCCCTTGAGAACTTTTTTACGATTGTCACCATCGTCAGTCTTGGCAGCCGTATCAAGCTGCGGGACGATGCCGTTCTTTGTGACCGACAGTGCAGGAAAATCTTTATCACTACATTTCTCCCGACGCTCATTGAAGTAGTAGCCGATGCGTTTAACATCCCAATGTTCCGGGACTTGGCCTAGCCATTCCACGCCGCTGTCCTTATATTTGGGATAGCGTGGGAAGCTCATTGCGTCAGGCCTCCGATCATTTTCAATATGCGGTCGGTGCAGGCTTTCAGCTCCGTATCAATCTCGCTCAAAGGTCTGGGCGGCTGGAACACGTAGAAGTGACGGTTGAACGGAATCTCATAGCCAACCTTGGTCTTCTCATGGTCAATCCACGCATCCGGCGCGTGAGGCAGCACCTCGCGCTTAAAATAAGTTTCCACGTCTTCGCTCAACGGCACGTTCTCGGTGTCGCGCAGGTTGGCATCTGGCACCGGCTGGCCTTTGCCCTTGCCCTTCGAGCCGAGCACGATGTTGCCCTTAGCATCACGCTCTGGCCGTTCAACCGTAATGGTGCGGTAGCCGAAATCCTCGTTCTTGAAAATGCGGCTGATGGGAACTTTGTCGCGGGTAACTTTCTTGCACTCGCCAAAGATGCGCGTGATGTCCTCGATGTGCTCAGGACTCAATTCCTTGCGCTTGCTACCGAGGCTCTTTCGCATCTTCTGCCAAAAGCTGCTCGCGTCAATCAACTGCACCTTGCCTTTACGGGACTCGGGCTTGCGATTGCTCACGATCCAGACGTAGGTGCTGATGCCGGTGTTGTAAAACATGTCCGTGGGCAGACCGATGATGGCTTCGACCAAATCGTTCTCCAATACGTAGCGCCGGATCTCACTCTCGCCACTGCCAGCGCCACCGGTGAACAAAGGCGAGCCGTTCAGCACGATGCCAAATCTGCTGCCACCGTCTTTCAGTGGACGCATCTTGCTGATGAGATGTAGCAGGAACAGCAGCGAGCCGTCACTAACACGCGGCAATCCCGGACCAAAGCGACCATTGAACCCTTGCTCTTCAGCTTCCTTGCGGATCTCACGCTCAATCTTCTTCCATTCCACGCCGAACGGCGGATTGCTGAGCATGTAGTCGAACTGCTTACCGTGCAGACCGTCAGCAGAAAGCGTATTGCCAAAGACGATGTTCGCGATGTCCTGGCCTTTGATGAGCATGTCCGCTTTGCAGATGGCGTGGGACTCTGGATTCAGCTCCTGCCCATACATCACGAGCCGGGCATCGGGATTGTGTGAGGCCAAGTGCTCACCGGCTACGCTCAACATCCCGCCAGTGCCAGCAGTGGGGTCATAAATGGAGCGCACAACGCCGGGTTTGGTCAGGGCTTCGTCGTCTTCGATAAACAGCAAATTGACCATGAGCCGGATCACTTCTCGGGGTGTAAAGTGTTCGCCAGCGGTTTCGTTGGAGATTTCAGCGAACTTGCGGATCAGTTCTTCAAACACCGCCCCCATCTGTGCATTGCTGACGACTTCGGGATGCAGGTCAATGTTGGCAAATTTTTCAGTAACGAGGTAAAGCAGCCCGGACTTGGTGAGTTTTTCAATCTGAGTGTGAAACTCGAAGCTCTCAAAAATATCACGCACTGCTGGGGAGAATGCTTGTAGATATTTACGCAGGTTTTCGCCGATGTGATCTTGGTCCCCCATCAGCTTTTTGAGATCGAGCGGAGAGGTGTTGTAAAACAGACCGCCAGATTTCTTGAGCAAGAAAGGCTCTGGGTTGACCTTGGCTTGGGTGCGTTTAGCAAGCTCAGTCAGGACAGCAGCTTTGGTTGGTTCCAGCACACAATCGAGCCGGCGCAGCACCGTGAAGGGCAGAATGACCTTGCCGTATTCTGATTGCTTGTAATCGCCACGCAGCAAATCGGCTACAGACCAGATAAATGATGAAAGATTGGGGTCAGACATGGTTCATAAATTCAATATTCGTGACGACCACGTCCGGAGATGACCCTGTGCCTGCGTTAACCTTCGGTTGTGGCATACGCGAAAGCCAATGATGCCGCGTTTGTTGGGAAACTGCACGGAGAATTTGTGCGTCAAATGAGTTTTGGGGGTTTTCTGGTTGCCATTGATAATGATGAAGTTATGATTTGATAAACCACAAATGCAATTATTGTAAAGCCGTAGAACATCAAACAACCGAATTTGCGTATGGTTTAAAATTATTTGATGATTTCATGTCTGATACGCCCGATCAAGTCTATCGCCTAAGCAGTGAAATGCGATTGATCGCTGAGGGTTGGGTAGGTGGACAAGACACAATTGACCATATCAGCAAGACGGTTGAATTCTTTTTTAAATAATAATGAGCGAAGTCGATCAACTTCTGAAGACGCTACACGAAAAGATCAATTCTTGCCACAAGTGTTCGTTGGTGGTTCCAAACTTATTAAAACCAAATAAAATGGAACGCGGCGACCCAGGAACAATTGTCATTGTCGGACAGGGGCCAGGAAACACTGAACTACAAAAGGAAATTGCCTTTGCAGGTTATTCCGGCAAAAGGTTGGATGAATGGTTAATTCGGTGCGGTGCGAGCAAAGACAACCCTCGCGAGGGAATTTATATGACATCAGTGATAAAATGCGTGGGAGGGAAAACATATTTTAAACAGATGGCCCACAATTGCCGCGTGTTTTTAAACCAACAATTATCTATAATCCGTCCCACACTGGTTATCACTTTGGGTCAGGAGGCTTACGAGGAGCTTCGGTTCAATGAAACGCCATACAAGTTATGGGTGAGGTCCCAGTGAATTGGGATGCTATCACCGACAGTTCGTTCCATTTCGTCAAATCACCGGCTTCGTTTGGATCCACGACAAGAACCGGAGCAATCTCAGTTGAGTCAGACGAACTGGCCGCCAACTCGCGCCTCAAGCGTCGCCAAAAAGCTAGGCGGTCTTCCTTTGTGACGACTCCTGATTTGACCTCTGCAAACTCCAATTTATTTTGTGCCAAAACTAGAACATCCCAGTCAGGGCCAGGCGCAACCACGTCGCTACTTGATCCTGAAATTCGCGGAGAGGCTTCGATTCCATATCTTATTTTAGAAGTGGCTAGAATCGGAAGCTCATCTTGAACACCCACCCGCCATGCTTGATCAAGTGAATCGCTCGCATCCTCCAATACACGAGCTAGCAGATATAGATCTTGATATCGAAAACCTGTCCTAGCAGTGAAACCACTCATAAAATGTAGGTTTCTCTCGCCATTCCCCATGGTCCTGGTTGAGAGGCTGATTTCCAGCGAAGTTGTTGTGTGGGTGCTGTGACATCGTTTGTAGATGTGAGCGTGCCAATGAATGCTCTAGCACGCAACTCTGTAACGACCAAACTGAGCATTCAGGCTCAAAAAGCAGAACAGGTCATAGCTGGAGGAGCATTTGGTGAGCTTGGGTGATTTGAAACTCAGCCGGGATGAAGGCAATGGGGGGGGTAAATCATTCCTGGCATTATTAACCGCTGAAGAAACCTGCCTACAATCCATCTTTTCAGCAGGAAGCGGCCTCAGCAACGTCTTCAAAAACTCAGGCTCAAACTTCGGTTCCAGCCACCACGAATAATGTTCAGGGCCAAGAATCACCGGCATTCGATTGTGAACCCTCGAAGCCATCAAATTTGGTTCACAAGTGATGATGGTGAATGTTTCTACGACCTGATTGATTGAAGGGCCGGTGTCATCCAACCCCAACTCGCCTTCTTGATGAGGCCGAATCCAGCGCTCCCACAATCCAGCCATGCAAAAGAATCGGTTGTCTAGCATCGTGAACCTGAACGGGATTCTGCTAGTTCCGGATCGCTGCCATTCGTAGTAGCCGTCAGCAGGAATCAAACAACGATGCTTTTGGAACGGTCTGTTGAAGCTCGGTTTTTCAGTCAATGTTTCGGCCCTGGCGTTGGTCAGTTTGTCGCCGATCTTTTCATCTTTTGACCAGCCAGGAATCAGACCCCAGCGCATTTCCTTCAGCACCGTTTGATTGTTTTCCCAGACCAGAACCGGAACATGAGAACGAGGAGCGATGTTGTAGCGAGGTTTGAAGTCCGAGATTTTGCAGATGAACTTGACCAGTTTTTCAAGTTCACTGAGGTCTTGGGTGATGGAATATCGACCGCACATCTCCGTTTCAGTTAGATTTTGGCATACTTTTCTTCATACGCGGAGAATATCGCGAACCCGGAATAATCCATGAGTTTCAATATCATGCAGTTGATTGTCCCCGCGATTTGAGATTCGGCGAACAATTCTTCCTGAGCAGAATCTTCAGAACCGTTGCCTTTGGACATTCGATGGCTGATTGGGTTTCTATAGCTGCTCCAAGTCCCATATAAATCTTTCCATTTATTTGCCGGCTGAAGATTCAGGTGTTCAACCACAGCCTCAAATCGCATACGCATATTTACCGGATCAGCGTTTGAAAGGATGGCAGCCAATCGGTCATAGGCAGGTTGTTTTCTTTTTAGAAACCCCTCCCGAATTTCAATTTTGATTTTCTGAAAATCTGCAGTTTCCACTGAATTTTTGGACGCGACTTGTTCCTCATAAATGAGTCGCACCAAGCTTTCCAAAAGACTACACAAGCTCAATAAAGTAATTTTCTTTGGAATTCCATTTGAGGTGGCTTCGCGGAATATGAACAGAAGATTTTCCACTTCGTGGGAAATTTTGGAATCGCTGCTAAAGAATGTGTATGACCGATCTAAAACCTCGCTGAAATTCCACGATATATTTTTGGTTAAATTATTGAACCCCATTGCCTCGTTAAACGGGGCATGCGGTGAATCCGCAACATCCTCGTGCAAATGAATTCGGTTAACGACTAATTTGCTGTCTCTGCGATATTCCATCGAAAATGGCCATGCGTGCTGTCCGTGAGTGAAGGCCAGTGTATTTAAGAAGGCGCGAAACAATCTTTGATCCTGCTCTTCCCCTTGTGATTTATGTTCTGGCTTTGAAATAAAATGAACATGAAGGTCCCCATCTTTTTGGATTAAGCCATATTTCCATGCAGGCGATTCTCCGTGAAAAGTATCCAGTGAAGATTGTGTGCTTTCTCCTAAAAAAACGTTTTTCCTGATAGTTTCAGTTCCCCCGTTGCGTTCGATAAGTTTGAAGTTTGGTAAAATGGCATGAAAAGTAACGTTTGTGTTTTGCGGTTGCTGAAAAGAGGCCGCGACTTGAGGTTGTCCAGTCGCTTCCATCTGCAAATTATAAAGCTCATGAACAGTAAGGTTGTCGAATCCGATTGGGACCAAGTCAATGTGGCCAGCAGAAAAATCTAGCGTTTGTTTGGTGGGCTGTCCAAACGTGTAATTTTGCGAAATATTATTAGGCAAGCTGTGAAGGCTAAATCCAATTTCATCCTCAATCACGCCTCGCACATTCCAAAACTCTCGCCGTGTTCTTACCCCAGATTGCATTCCAGGAGCTTTGCAGCCATCGTCAAGAACCACATGAAGTTTGAATCGCCCTGGCAGAACTTGCAGTGAGCCTTTACCAGTCAGCGGAGATCCATCAGTCGCAATCTCAATTTTATCGACGCGAAACTTTGCTTCTCCTTTGCGAACCGATTGTATGAAATCCTGTTTCTTCATTGGGTATTTGATGCCTGTTTTGTCGTCTTGTCTATGTAAAGCCTGCGTTTATAACCCTCAAAATAATGTTCCTTGCACTGGTTTAGCAGGTCCTTCCGCTCCCTACAATTTCGTTATCATTTCTCGCTGTGGGGTGAACGGACACTTGGCTTTGGGCTGCTTCTGGGATTCGTCAATGTGTTGCAGAGCTAATTGCGCTCCTGTAATCAACGCCGTTTTCCCAAACTTCTGATTCAATTCATGCGTAGCGTCGTCCAGAGCGCCCCATCTCTCCTCGTTCGTCCTGCCCCATAAAGTCGGGTGCGTGTCTAGCCTCTCCAAATTAAACATGGCGATGCGGATTTGCCTCACCGGCCTCTGTTTCCCGCCCATGATTTCCCGAAACATCTGCTCAAGAACATTATTGATGACCGAATTCAAAAACTGCGGATGCTTGAAACGGTGACTGGTTCCAACCTCCGTAAAATCGCTGAATCTGACGGCTAAACTAAATTCCCTGGCCTGCATCTGTTCTCGGCGCAATTGACCAGTTAAACGTGTGGCTTCGCTCAACATAAACGTCAACGCAGCTTCATAATCAGGCTCGTCTAGCGGTAATGTCGTGCTGCTTGAAATTGTGGTCCGGTCTTTGATTTCCAAGACCAACGGCTCATTCCACTCACCATTCGAGAAAAGCCACATCTGCTGGCCCCAAATCCCAAACTTCTGCTTCAACAACATCGAGGGGAGTTTTGCCACATCCCCGAACGTAAACGCTCCCAAAGCCGCTAAACTACGCTGCCTATTTTTGCCAATCCCCGACATTTCTTGAACGGGTCTATCTTTAAGAAACTCCTTCTCTCCACCCGCCTCAACTTCCAGAAACCCGACGCCTTTTGCAGCATCCGTAGCGAGTTTAGCCATCTTTGCAGAATTTCCCAGACCAGCAGTAACGGGCAAACGAACCTCTTTTTTAATGCGAGACCTGATTTCTTGAACGTAATCGGCTGGAGTTGTGTTCCGCCAGATGTGCTCGTCAAAACTAGTGAAATCCAAGAATCCCTCGTCAATGCTGTAGGGAACAAGGGTCGGGGCATATTGTTCGAGAATCAAAAACATCTGCTTCGACAATTCCCGGTAAGCGTCGTAATGGGGTTTGCAGAGAACTCCAGATGGACACAACCGCTTCGCTTCAAAACAAGCAGTCCCGGTCTTGATGCCGTATTTTTTAGCTAACCGGTTTGCGGCGATCACAATGCCATCGCCTCTTCTACCACCACCGACCCAGACTGGCCTCCCTTCCAAGCTTGAATCCAAAGCAATTTCACAGCTGGCGAAGAATGAATCTCCATCAACGTGCAGGATTCGGTTGTTGTGCCGGTTCATGGGCTGCAAAGTAAACCCTCTTCACCCTCCGTCTACCCAAAGTTGTTCACACTGGCTGAAACCTTGG
>Ga0364866_11092_pt1 | contig 11022 bp, 6 predicted proteins | sample ExccelAu500001D3_3_FD_206913 | JGI IMG/M metagenome (GOLD analysis project Ga0364866, IMG submission 206913) | Enriched cells from Trout Bog Lake Hypolimnion, Wisconsin, USA - BchlTB.Aug13.5000.01.D3 | ecosystem: Environmental > Aquatic > Freshwater > Lake > Hypolimnion/Profundal zone | place: USA... | reverse complement strand
GCCCACTTCTTGGCTCCCGATGCCGTATCGACGGCGTATAGGTTCGAGTCGTAAGAGCCGAAATAGAGCGTCCCATCCGAAGCGAGTGTCGGTGACGACACGATCGATCCGTTGGTTCCAAAGCTCCACAAGATTGCTCCGGTGGCGCCATTCAACGCAACCATCCTCTTGTCGTTGGACCCGACGTAAACGGTTCCGTCCGGGCCGATTGCGGGCGTCGTCACGACTTCTGCGCCGGACTGGTAACTCCACTTCTGAGTCCCATCGGCTGGGTTCACGGCGTACACATTGTGGTCGGCGCATCCGAAGATAACGGTGCCGTCCTTCGCGAGCGCAACTCCGCTGGAGACATACGAGTTTACGGGGAAGAACCACTTGAGCTTGCCGGTGGCAGAATCCAACGAATAGAAACTTCCGTCCCATGAGCCGATGTACAAGGAGCCATCTGCGCTCAGAGTTGGAGAGCCGTTGAGGATGTTGTTGGTGGTGTACTTCCACTTGACGATACCGGTCGAGCCGTTGACGGCATAGACGTTTGCGTCGCTTGATCCAAAGTAGATCGTTCCATCCGGTCCGATCGCAGGCGACGAGGCGATACCGCCCTGCGCCGCAAATTTCCACTTGACGGTTCCGACTGCGCCCTTTCCGGTGCCGAGACCGCTGTTCGCCATGTCGCGCTGGAACTTCGGCCAAGCCGAATTTGCCAGTCCCGCTCCCGTTGGATTTACCGTAAGAGTCGCTTTGTACGTCACTCCAGTCGGATCGGTCAGTGTAATGTTGGCGACACCCGACGTTGCCACCTTGCTAGTAGAAATCGTCACCGCCGAGCCAATGAGACCGGCTGCAATCGTCTTCGTGGCAGGTACCAACGCGAAGCTCTGGTCGCTGCTCAACTTCACTGGGAATCCAGCTGTGCCGGCTTTCCCGTTCAATGCAATCGTCGCGGTCGCAGTCGATCCGCCCTGCACCGAGGTCGGATTGATCGTAAAGCTCTGAATGCCAATCGGCAGAATCGTAATCGTAATTCCGATTGAAGCAGTCCCAACCGTTGCGGTGATCTTGCAAGTTGTTCTGGAGGTGACTTCTGAGGTTGCAACGTCGATGGTTGCCCCGGTCGACGTGCCTGCGCCGTAGGTGATGTATGGCAAAACGGTGGCGGATTTGCTGCTCGACGAGAGGAGCACCTTGGTTCCGCCCGCTGGCGCGGGGCCGGTTAGAGAAATGGATCCGGTCGTATGGGCGCCTCCCACAACGCTCAGAGGATTAATCGTAAATGCCTGAAGGGTCGGAGGGATGACCTTGAAAGTTGTGCTCGCCGAAGCCTTACCGGTCGTGCCCTTGACTGTGGTCGTCGTTATGGCTGTTACGGGCTTTGTCGTAAACGGAACGCTGACTGAAGCAGAGCCCGTTGGCACAATTATTGTGCTTGGAACGACTCCTGTCGAATTTGTACCTTTTAATGTAACTACGACTCCGCCAGCCGCCGCTGCCCCAGTTAAGGTCACAGTCCCTGACGTCGATGTTCCGCCCGTCACAGAATTTGGGTTGACCGTTATTGCCGAAATGACGGGCGCCTTGATCAGGAGCAACGATAGTACGTCGTGGTTGCCGCTGCCCGGCAAGACTGCCCTGACGTTGACGTTAAAGTCAGTTGCGGTCGGGTATGTCGTTATCGGAAAGGTCGCACTGGTCTTGCCACCTGGAATTGTCAGAGTAGTCTGATATGCCAAGACGTTCGCAGCGCCGCCAGGCGGAGGTAGGTCCACGGTGAACCCCGTCCCCTGCGCTTTAGCCGACAACGTAACAGTGCCGGTGAGCTTTTCTCCTCCGGTCACCGATGAAGCGGAGAGAGTCAGTTTCGAGATCGTTTGACCGAAGCTTACGCTCATCAGCAGCGACAAAAATAGAACCGCTATGGGTTTTGTAAGGCGAGCGATGGTCCGGCTGTCGCCGAATTCCGCCGGTTTTGAAGTAGTTCTGAGCATCGTTCTCCTAGGCTTAGCGCCAAAACGCGACGCGTAGCCCTCCTTTCGAGAACATTGTCGAAGCCTACCGTCAGCAAAACGTCAGCACCCGTCCCGAAACCTCCATATAGGCACGCCTAAACGAATGCTGAGCTGACGACGAGGAGTCTCTTTTCTCACCGAAATGGCTGACCAGAAGGGAGCAGAGTCGCTTCAAACGTCCCCACGATCACACTCTCCGGTTCTTTGAAGAATTTGTCGGCCTGACCACAGAAGTAGATCTTGCCTGGAATCTTCCCGTGCCTCCTGGTTCCAAACTCGATCCGAATCGAGTAGTTCATAACAGCCAGCATCTCGAAAACAGGAAAGAGTTTGTACTCCGGCTTTTTTGCTCCGTGGAGCCATATCGCTTGGAATGCAGGATAGCCACGATGACTGATCTTGTCGATGGACACATCGGGAGAATGGCTCAACATGTCTCGGCTCCAAAGCGTCTTCCCATCCAACGAACTGCCAGGTGGAACCCCCAAGATGATCTCTACTCCGGGCGTGCCCTCGTCAGTAGCCAGTTCCAGCGTGGAATAGCTGACAAACTTGCTCGACTTCCCTGGATTCACTTTCAATCGCATTTGTGCGCGAGTGACCTTAAACTGCTTTCTTCCGAACCTTCCCGCTGCAGGCCGGTTCGGAATCTGAACGTGGCTGACATCGCTAGACCAACCGAGTTCGGCCTGACGTCCAGCAGCCTCGACCATAACGCCGAGGCCAAGCCACAATGTGAGAACACAGAGTAACGCCCTCTTCGAGGGGAGTAGGATCGCCTTGACAAAGTCACGCACCGGACCGGTTCTCTTAGGTTGCATCTCCACTTTCCGGCAGTTTACAGCCTGTCAGCGCTCTATGACTTCAAGCGATTAGGGGTCGGATGACTTCACCGTGGACGTCGGTGAGGCGGCGCATGCTGCCGTTGTGATAGAACGTCAACTTCTTGTGGTCGAGCCCCAATAGCCTGAGAACCGTTGCGTGGAAATCGTAGATCGTGCAGACATCCTCAACCGCCTTGTAGCCGAACTCGTCGGTCGCACCGTAGGAGAATCCTGCTTTCACGCCTGCCCCCGCCATCCATGCGGTAAAGCCCATCGGGTTGTGGTCGCGCCCTTCGCTGCCGGTCTGATGAGTCGGCATCCGTCCAAACTCCGTGGTCCAAAGCACGAGAGTGTCTTCCAGCAGCCCCCGTCGCTTCAAGTCGTGCAGCAGCGCGGCGGTCGGCTGATCCATGATCGGGGCGTGACGCTCGTAATCCTTCTTGAGCGTCTTGTGAGCATCCCAATTAAGGAATCCGTCGACGGCCGAAGCGTGGGCGCCGCAGTAGACCTGAACGAACCGAACGCCACGCTCCAGCAGCCGCCTCGCTAGAATGCAGTTTCGAGCGTAGCCCGCCTTGGTTGGATCGGCGCTGTCGGCGCCGTAGAGCGCTAACGTTTCTCGCGACTCACGTGAGATATCGGTTGCTTCTGGAGCGCTGAGTTGCATGCGCGCCGCAAGTTCGTATGCGCCGATTCGAGCCGAAAGCTCGCTTTGGCCCGGATTGTGGCGCAGATGCTCGCGGTTCAAAGTGTCGAGAAATTCACGCAGTTCGTGCTCTCGGGCAGTTCCCCCGCCGGCGGGAGATTTGAGATTGGCGATCGGCTGATCGTTGCTGAACGGGGTGCCCTGAAACGTCGCCGGTAAAAACCCTCCGCTCCAGTTTGCAGGACCGTTCGGCGGCATCCCGCGCGGATCGGGAATCGCGACGAACGCGGGCAGGTTCTGGTTCATCGTCCCAAGGGCATAGGTCACCCACGCCCCCATGCTGGGGAAGCCTTCAAGAATAAACCCAGTGTTCATCTGCAACATCGCAGGACCATGGGTATTGCTCTTGGCGGTAAGCGAGTGGACGAAAGCGATGTCATCCACGCACTCGGCAAGGTGGGGTAACAGGTCGGAGACCCACTTGCCGGATTTACCGTGCTGTTTCCATCCCCAAGGGCTCTTCATGAGAGCGCCGTTGCCACCCTGAAACGTGACGAGTTTCTCCTCACCCGGCATCGGCTGTCCGTGCATTCGAATCAGTTCCGGTTTGTAGTCGAACGTGTCGAGTTGGCTTACTGCGCCAGGGCAGAATATCTGGACGATACGCTTGGCTTTGGCGGGGAAATGGGGCGATTTCGGGGCAAGAGGCGAGGTGTCGGTCGCGGCGCGAGCCTCTTCCGCTAGCAGGCAAGCTAACGCAATTCCACCCAAACCGGTACCCATCTGCCCCAGGAACTGGCGTCGATTGAGGAGCCCGTCATGATTCAATGACGGGATTTCGCCGTGGGGGTACTTAGAAGTAAAGGAACTCATTTGCGTTCAACAATCCTCGACAAAGCGTCGTCAGTCCTTGGCGCGACACGAGACGTCTCGCGGCGCTCCTCTCCTCGGCAAGCGGCTTGCGACCAAAGGCGAGTTGGAAAGCACGGTCAATCTGAGCCTCCGCGTGGGGTCCCGCCTCCTGCTTCACTCGGTCGGCAAAGAAACCGGCTTGCTGAAGCAGGAATTTGCCGTTTAGCAGGCTCAGCGCCTGAAGGGCGGTTGTTGTCGTCGCCCGTTTCGGCTCGCGTTGCGCGCATTCCGGGCAGTCGAACGTCTCAAGCAGGTCGTCGCGTATCGCGCGCGCCGAGGTTCGGTAGACGCTTCGTCTCCAGGTTTCCGGTTTGTATTCGTCCAGCGGATCATAGGTGGCGACATTCAATTCGCTGTATTTGAACAGTTGGAAACCGGGGCCGCCCATTCGCCGATCCAGTTTGCCGCTCGTTGCCAGAATCGCGTCGCGCAATGCCTCCGCCTCCATCCTTCGAAGCGGCATGTGCCAGAGAAGACGGTTCCCTGCGTCCACCTTGAGTCCGCTCTCATTGACGGCTCCCGATTGGCAGTACGTTGCCGAGGTAACGATCATCCGATGGAGTCGCTTCATCCGCCAACCGTTCGCCATGAAGTCGCTCGCGAGCCAATCGAGTAGCTCGGGATGGGACGGTTTCTCCCCGTTCCTGCCAAAGTCGCTTGGAGTCCCAACGATTCCACGCCCAAAGTGGTACTGCCAAATACGATTCACGATGACGCGGGCCGCTAACGGATTGCGTTCGTTTCCGATCCAATGGGCAAGGGCCAACCGACGAGTAGGGTCCGGGACTTCGGGGGTGCGGCACAAGTCCGATTCAAGCGAGACGATCTGCGAGAGTGCGCCGGGCGACACGAGGTCGCCGCGTTGCATCACGTCTCCACGGCGCAAGACATAGGTTAGGTCAGGATTCGTGAACTGCCCCGCATAGGCGGTATTCAGGGCATCAAGGGTTTTGGTGCGGCGGCGCAGTTCCTCAAGGGTCTTCTGGAATTCTGCTCTTTGGTCCTTTTCCGGTTGGCTCATCGCTTTGAGGAGTGCATCCGGATGGATGTAGTCGCGACCGACTTGATCCTCGCGTCCATGATCGGTCGACACCACCTGCCATGAGTTTCCGTCGACAGATACTTCGATTCGATAGCGAGTCGGCACCCGGTCGTCGAACCTCGGGATTTCGTCGCCGTCCCTGCTCCAGACAACGCGGTCGATCTTTCGGGGAGCGGGCAAGGCGATCTGCACCCAGCCCGTTCCCCGCATATCGCCGATCCAACTGAATTCGTTGCCGAGTCGCCCATCGTTCAGATGCCGAATCTGGTGGATCGCATGGCCTGGCAATACTCCCGATGCGGTCGCGACTGCCCCTTTTGAGGCGAGTGCGAGGTCTTCGGTGCTCCCGGGTCCGCTTACCTGGATTTCGTCGAGGCACGGCTCGGCTCCGTCGCGAGTTCCCAGGATCGTAAAGCGAACGTAACGGGCGATAACGGGTGGAAAAGCGTCAACGTTTCGACGCGCGTTTACGGCCGGTCGCAAGGACCCCGGCTTGCCGGAACTGCGCAACACGCGATACCTTGCTTTATCGTCCAGTTCGTTGAGGGCGTTGACCGTTTGGAAAGCGCGACTTGCGATATCCGCTTTCACCAACATCGTTTTCGCAAGTGCCGGGCCGGAGACGATCGGGCGTTCGCCGAATCGGACTCCGGCGAAAACGGACGCCAGCCGGTAGAAATCGCGCTGTGGAATCGGGTCGAACTTATGGTCGTGGCATCGGGCGCATCCCACGGTCAACCCTAGAAACGCCGCTCCCGTGGTTGATGTAATGTCCTCAAGGTCGTTGATTCGCTGTTGACGAGTTCCCTCTTCGGTGGCATTTCCGACGGTATCGTGGATCCCGGCAACGAGGAATCCGGTTGCCGCTTCGATGTTCGGATCCCCTTTTCCAACTGCGTCGCCGGCAAGCTGTTCGGTCACGAACTCGGTGTAGGGCAGGTCCCGGTTGAACGCGTTGATAACGTAATCCCGATAGGGCCAAGCATTCGGACGCAGGATGTTCCGTTCATAGCCGTCGCTTTCGCCGAACCGAACGACATCGAGCCAATGTCTTCCCCATCTCTCGCCGTAGGCAGGGGAAGCCAGCAGGCGGTCTACCACCTTCTCATACGCGGTCGGCGTGCCGTCCTTTAGAAAATTCAATATCTCCTGTTGCGTAGGCGGCAGTCCGGTAAGGTCGATTGTGACGCGCCGAAGAAGAGTCAGTCGGTCGGCGCGCGGGGCCGGACTAAGCCGGTTGGCGGTCAAGCGATCGAATATGAATCGGTCGATGGTATTGCGCGCTTGCTTGTCGAAGGGTGTTCGGGGAATCGACTGAGGCGCCACCGGTTGGAACGACCAGAGCGGAAGCATCGCCGCATTGATCGCCACCAACTTTTCGGTTGAATAGGAGGCGCCGCCGACGACCCACTTCCGGAGAAGCTCGACGCTCTGCTCCGGGAGCTTTCCACTTGGCGGCATTCGTCCTTCGCTGACTTCGCGGAGAAGTCGGCTCCTTTCGGGCTGCCGCTCGTTCAGCGCAGTAGAAGCGACCGCTTGTGCCCGGGTCGACAGGTCGATTCCCGCCGTTCGCTTGATCGAATCGTGGCACTTGACGCAGTTGGCCTGGAGGATCAAAGCCGCCTGTTGAGCGACAGATTCACGCTTCTCGGCAGATGCCAGGCGGGGGGCCCGGGCAAAAAGAAGATCTGAAAGGCTGGCTCCGTTCGTAGCCGCAGTAACCAACAAGATTGTTGACGCTGTGAGGGCGACCGCGCCGACTTTCATGAGTCACATTATAGGTTGTGTATCCGATTCGAGGAACTCAACTAGTTAAGTTCTGCCAACCGAATCGTCCGCATCGCGAGTATTGGGGCAAAGATTGTCCGGCAACCCGATTAAGCGAGCGATGAGAGTTTCCGGAAAAGAAAGATCCTCCCAGTTCTCCTGGAGTCGCTGAGGTTTGTAGAGAGCTAGCCCGGGCTTAGTGAAGCGTCATTGTTTGAGTCCGATGTTTGTGCGGCGAGTTTTGACGCGACGCCCGGGCGTGCGAGCGTGAGACAGACCTTTCAGGACGGAGTGGAGGACGGCACAAGCGGGCAGCGACCCAAGACGGCGTTCGAAGGATATGCGTCAGAAAGGTGATCACTCGATCGCAAAGGCTAGATTTTGAACGAAAGAAGGCGATGATCGCATCGATATTGGGGCGCCGTTTTCGAGCTTTCCTAAAGGCCTAAAGTCGATCTTTGCGCATAAAGATCCGATCGACTCCCGGCGCAAAATCGGTAAACCTTCCCCAAGCTATGTAGCCGAGTTTCTCGTAAAACCCCTCAGCCTGAAAGCTCGCCGTCTCGACATAGGCGCGCTCCGCGCCAAGACGCCGGCCTTCCTCTTCGATCTCTGTTATCAGTTGCCGTCCCAACCCTTGACCCCGGAATTGCTCCGCAATATAGGTGATGTCGATCGACAGCCAGCCTAAATGCACGGACCCGCCGATTCCCCCAACAAGTTCCTCATCTACTTTGGCCACCACACAGATCGGTACTGACTTGAATTCGCCGAGGACTTTCTGGTTAAGGGCCTTAAGCTCCTTGCGCAGCCATTCATTCGAAGGTTTGATCTCGGATTCGTCGAGCACGGAAATTGTTGGACTCATGGTTCAATTCCTAACTATTCAAAGGACTGTAAATTCAGTTCCCGCGCAGACTGGACCGCCCTTATCGTCCGTACAATGCACTCGGATATGCAGTCGATTCGTTTCAAGACTGTCCCAATTCAGCCGGGAAAGACGAAGTTTCACCCGACGAAAACCGACCCAATGCCCGCCATAAGGACGTCCCCAGCAGAGGTAAACGAATCGATCCTGGGGGGTGCCGTGCGCATACGGCCCCAGGAAGTTCGGGTTTGTCCCCGCTGAATCCTCGGTAACTCGAAGGTCGGCTTTGAACACCGCCGATTCAATCGGTAGCTTGACCTCTTGAACGACCTCCTTCCCGCACTGGATCCCGAGCCAGATCTCCGAGTGACCTCCCCAGTCGTGGGGCGGAAGGTCGACACACTCTATCTTCAGTTCAATGACTCGTTGCTCGCTACCTGCCATTTTCATTGCATCCTCAAGCGACTATTCTAGCGAAATGATTGGTTCGCGGGCGAAATAGAGAGTATCTATCGTTAACTCAAGGCGTCTTAGCTAGGCAACCTTGCGAATACCCGTGCAACCCAAAATGACGGCCCCTTGCCAATTAGGATTGACTTAGCTACGGCGATGAGATTGGGAAACAAATGAAAGTTGCCGCGCTGACACTCCTGATGACGCTTCTGATTCCTTCGACCGTACTTGCTCGGCAGGGATCTGAGATCTTCTTTGCCAACAAGACCTGGAAAATCGACATTCTCACCGAGACTCTTCAGGTCCGAGGTGGCGTAACCGGCGAAGAGCAGGACATGCTCCTTTCCGGCCCTCAACGACAGCACATGCGGGTTGCGGGGCTCAAGTTTTCGGAGAGAGAGGCCCACTGGGAGTACCCAGACAGGCACCTCTCCGTGTCGATGCGCCTTGAGCCGGACGCCCTCGTTGTTGACTTTAGGTCTCAAGTGCCTGGTGAATTCACTTGGCCCATTTTGGTCCCTCAATCCGACCTCCGTGCTTACATCTTGCCTATTGGACAGGGTTCTTTCATTCCAGTGCACGATGCGGCTTGGGGCTCATACCTATCGAAACTGGGCGGACTATCCACCACTGAAGGGCTGTCGCTCCCGCTTTGGGGTTTGCAGGACTCGAAGCACACCTATACCTATCTTCTTACCAACCCGTTTAACAACGAATTCGCTTTTCATGTTGAATCTGGCTGCCTCGCTGCCGCGTTGACGCACAGCTTCACGCGAATCGAAATGGAAAAGCGATTCGGATTCAGAATCAGTCTTGGACCATTATCACCTGTCGAGCCAGCAAGGCAGTATCGGCAGTGGCTGAGGAAGACCGGTCAGTTTGTGACTCTCAAGGACAAATTCCGGCAAACGCCGAACGCAGCAAAACTCCTTGGCGCCGCACATATTTACCTCTGGGGTGACGGAGTCTCCTCTAAGATGCTCGACTCGCTCAGGGCCACAGGATTCGATCGGTTGTGGTTGGGCTCGCCGGGTTGGAAAGGGCTCCGAGATAATCCTCGTGCGATTCAAAAAGCCAAAGCGTTCGGCTACCTGATCGGTCCATACGATTCGTATGATAGCGTTCACTCACCGGATGCGAAGCCAGACGATACGTGGGAAACGGCCCAGTTTGATAGGAAGTTGTTCAACGTCGGGGCGATTGAACTCGCGAACGGCGCCAAGAAATCTGGATTTCAGCAGAAGGGTTACTACGCCAGCGAGAAGGCAGTTGAGCCATACGTGAAGGAGCGGGTAGACCGCCTCATGAAGGAGTTCAACTGTAATTCATGGTTCATCGACTGTGACGCCGCTGGTGAGTTTTACGACGATTTCTCGGCCACACATCCGGCAACTCAGGAAGAGGAGATGCGGGCTCGGCTTCGTCGAATGTCTTGGATTCGCGATGTGCATCAGTTAGTGATCGGATCGGAAGGCGGCGCTGCCTACTCAGCCGGGACGATTCACTTCGCCCATGGCATCATGTGCTCCGTTTTTGGATGGAGTGACCCCGTCCTGAAAGCTAAAACATCAAAGTACTTTCTCGGCGCATACTATCCAGACGACGGCCCTTCCGTGTTCTTCAAACCAGTTCCGCTTGCGCCTGAGTACTATCACGTGCTATTCGACCCTCGATTTCGGTTGCCGTTGTATGAGACCGTCTTTCATGACTCAGTCGTCGTTACAAACCACTGGACTTTGCCCTCACTGAAGTTCTCCGATCAAGTTGTCGAGCGCGCTTTGATGGAGCAACTCTATAATGTTCCGCCGCTCTATCATCTCAATTCCCACGAGTTTTCCAAGCGCAAGGCGTGGATGAAAGCGCAGTATGCATTCTTCTCGCCACTGCACCGACTGGTCGGTCTTTTGCCGATGACCGATTTTGCTTGGCTAACTATCGACCATGCAGTGCAGCGCACGGTGTTCGGAAACGCCGTCGAGATTATCGCGAATTTTCGCCCTGAAACCTATACGTATGCTGGGCGCCAGGTACCCGGACACAGTGCCTTTTCACTGGTTCGATCCACTGGCAAAGTATCCGCCTTTACGCCGAAGTTGAATTAGGATTCGTTCAAAGCGGGTACCTAGACTCTGCGGCTAGTCCGCGTAGTTGAACGGCAAACCAGCCGGAACTTGCGCCCCTTGCTCACTCCAGGCCCGCTGCGCCTCAGTAGCCCGGCGGAAGTAAGCGGAGGCGCGTGCGGCGGGATCTCCGGTAACCCCGGCATCCGCAAGCGCACGATCGAACGCAGCCAAGCACGCCTCGTCGAGTTCGATATGGACGCCGTTGCACGCGTGAAGCTGTTGGACATACGATTCGTCGCCGTATCCCGCCGAGTACAGTTTCGGACCTCCGAACGCCTCGGCAAGATAGCCTGCAAGCCGCTCGTCGTGATGAGGATGCAAATCGTGCTCAAACGGATGAGCCGCTTCGGGGTCCTGCAAGCACAACTCGTGCCATCGCCG
>Ga0364866_11089_pt1 | contig 11060 bp, 5 predicted proteins | sample ExccelAu500001D3_3_FD_206913 | JGI IMG/M metagenome (GOLD analysis project Ga0364866, IMG submission 206913) | Enriched cells from Trout Bog Lake Hypolimnion, Wisconsin, USA - BchlTB.Aug13.5000.01.D3 | ecosystem: Environmental > Aquatic > Freshwater > Lake > Hypolimnion/Profundal zone | place: USA... | reverse complement strand
ATGACAGCCGGGCGCTATGGGAAAAACTGATGCTTGATGGTTTTCAGGCCGGCCTTGCGTGGATCACCATCCTGCGCAAACGAGAGGCGTTTCGCAAGGCCTTCAAATCTTTTGACCCCTGCAAGGTCGCGCGATTCACCGAGACCGATGTCGCGCGCTTGCTCCAGGATCCCGGCATCGTGCGTTCCCGTGCCAAAATTGAGGCGACCATCAACGGGGCGCGCATCTATGTTGCCATGCAAAACGAGGGCGAGGATTTCGCAAAATTCATTTGGAAGCTTGCTGGTGGCAAGCCGATCGAAAACAGCGGTCCAGTTCCCGCCAGCACTCCACTCTCCGAGGAGATCTCCAAGGTACTGAAGAAGCGGGGATTCAAGTTCGTAGGGCCGTAATTGTCTACGCGTGGATGCAGGCTGTGGGAATCGTAAACGACCACAGCTCCGATTGCTTCCGGCGGAAGACGGCGCGCAGCCCGGTGCCTGCAATATAGAGGCTCGGGCTTTTGACCCTCGCCTTCGTCTGCTTCCAACATGGGGAGATACTGGTTCGCGTTGGTTGACCAATCTGCTTCAAGTGCCAACGTAGGTTGGTATGCGCACCTCCACCATGAATCCGCCGCCCGGCCTCGGAAATGCCGCGATCTGCCCGCCATGAAGATGGATGGCACGTTCAGCGATAGCAAGGCCGACGCCAAATCCTCCAGTGCTGCCATTGCGGGAAGAATCCACGCGCACAAATGGCCGGAAGATCGCTTCTCGCATCTCTTCAGGGACTCCTGGACCGCGGTCCATGATGCGAATCACGGCGCTGGAGGGGTGTTGCTCATCGGGGCCGTCCACTTCAAGATCAACCTTCTCGCCCGCGGGAGAATAACGAATTGCGTTGCGAACAATGTTCTCGATGGCTCGTCCGAGCAACTCTGCGTCGACAGACACCTGGGGTTCGGCCAGCACAGTCAGTTCCACCGCACAGCCCCGTGCCTGGGCTTCGAATTGCAGGTTGGGCAGATGCGATTCTACAAGCTGGGCCAGCGAAGCGGTTTCAACTCTAATCGGCTTGCGAAGCGATTCGATGGACGAGAGCGAGAGTAGTTCTCCGATGAGCCGGTTCAACTGGTCTGCTTCGTCTTCGATGCGTTGAAGGTGGACCTCAGTCGATGGCGAGGCCTGATCGCGCGCCAATTCCAGAGCAACACTCATGCGAGCGAGTGGAGAGCGAAGTTCGTGAGAAACATCGCGCAGCAGGAGCTTCTGAGCCTCCATCAGTCCGGCAATGTGGTCGGCCATCTGGTTGAAATCCACCATGAGCGAATGAATCTCGTTGGTTCCAGCGGCAGCCAGACGCAGACCAGGCGCGGGGACCCGGGCATCGAGGCGACCCGCGGCGAAACTGCGCACTACAGATCGCAACTCCCGCACTGGGCGCGAAAAGAAATAGGCAAGAATCAGGGCAATCAGCGCGCAAACACCGAACGCCACCAGGAGATTGGACCAGCGCCAGTGGCCGGATTTTGCCTGCCTGCTGTATTGGGCGACGACCAGCTGGCCGCCTTCGGGAGGTCGAAACGGATAGGCAATAACCCAGTAATCACCGTCAGGTCCACTGGCCATGTCCTGGTTCGTCAGTGCCTTACGCAGGACCGCGGTGAATGCCGGCGACGGTGTCGAGCCGCAAACGAATGTGAAATCGTTACCGGATTGCTGCGCCACCGTGATGATGGTGCCGGGACGGTCGAATTGCAGACGGGGCTTGCAGCCATCACGAAGATATAAAACATGCTCAAGAAACGCCTCGTGGAGCAGAGCAGTCTTGAGTGCTTCGCCGGAATTCTCCGGCGTTCCCATGTCTTTGGGCGGGACCAGGATAAACGTGATGGTAAGGATGGCGTAGAAGGCCAGCAGGAGCGAGAGGAAAATGACGACAAAAGTGCTTCTCATGACTCATCGCCTCCTGCTCGGGAAGTGGCACGTTCCGGGGTGTACAGGTAGCCCGCATAGCGGATTGTCTTGATTGCACCGGTGAACTCTTTGACGGCCTCAATCTTGCGGCGCAGGCGGCTGATGTTCATATCTATGCTGCGATCAAAGGTGTGCAACTCGCGCTCAAGGACCTTCGCGGCAAGCTCATCGCGAGAGACAATCTCACCCGCCCGCTCGGCGAGCGTCAGAAAAAGCATGTACTCCAGGTCGGTCAAATCCAGCGGCTGGCCACCGATTGACGCGGTCCGAGTTCCAGTATCAAACCGGACACTTCCACTCACAATGTGGTCGGGCGCGTCTTGCTGTGGCGGATTGGGACGTCCACGGCGCAGAATGGCGCGTATGCGCGCTACCAGTTCCCGAGGGTTGAAGGGCTTGGGCAGATAGTCATCAGCGCCAATCTCGAGGCCCACTATTCGGTCCACATCTTCGCCCCGCGCGGTCAACAGGAGCACTGGAATGGCCGAAGATACACGCAGACGGCGCAGCACCTCGAATCCATCCAGACCTGGCAGCATCACGTCCAATAGAACCAGGTCGTAGCCAGCGCCATTGAGGGCCTCCTCAAGCCCGTCCGGGCCGCTATGCCGGGCAGTCAACTGCATCTCGTGCCGGCTCAGGTAGTCCTGCAGCATGGTGCACAGTTTCACATCGTCATCGACAGCCAGGACTTTCAGCATACTCGGCTCAAACGAAACACCTTTTCATTGTTGTACCCCGAACTGGCGGGGATTGCACCTGATTCCTTGTCACATTTGTAACGGAGGTCGTTACATTCTGTTACAAACGGTGACCGTGCGCCGGGGCAAGATGCGTTCTTCTTGGAATGGGCGGGGAAGGACCCGATCAAACTAATGGACACGAATAAGATTCATACCAACTCTGAAACAAGCCCGATTGAGCCAACACGGAGCAAACGGAGTTCTTTTGCCCGCTGGATATTGCTCCTGATTGTCCTGATTGTGTTAGGCAGCGCCGGATGGAAGCTGGCGGGGAATACGCGGCCCACAGGCCCTGGCATGATGCCGCCGGCCGGTACACGCGTAACCACGACTCCTGCTCGCAGCGGTTCCATTGATGTGTCCATCGACTCGCTGGGAATTGTGACGCCTGAGCGGACCGTGGCAGTCAACAGCCAGGTGGGTGGGCGCGTCGCCAGCGTCCTCTATCGCGAAGGACAGATGGTTGCACAAGGACAGCCGCTGGTGGAAATCGATCCGCGCCCTTATGAAGCGCAACTGCTCCAGGTGCAGGGCCAACTCGACCGGGACCAGGCACAACTTGCGCAGGCTCGCCTCGACTTCGGCCACTATCAGGATGCGCTAAAAAAGAATGCCATCGCCAAGCAGACTGTGGAGGATCAGGAGCAGTTGGTTCACCAGTACGAAGGCACGGTGAAGAGCGACCAGGGGACCATTGATTATGACCGCGTCCAGCTGAGCTACTGCCACATCACGGCGCCTATCTCAGGGCGCCTTGGTCTGCGCCTGGTGGATAACGGAAACGTGATCTCTGCCGGCAGCGCAAACACCCTGGTCGTCATTACCCAGGAAAACCCAATGACAGTGGTATTCACCGTGGCGCAAGACAACGTGCCGATCGTACAAAAGGAATTGAGCAAAGGCCGCACGCTGCGAGTGGACGCATACGACCGGATGCAGAAGAACGTCATCGCCACCGGTAGATTGCTAACATTTGACAACCAAATTGACACTACGACCGGGACGGTAAAGTTCCGCGCCGAGTTCGACAATGCGGCGGGCGCTCTCTTTCCCAACCAGTTCGTCAATGCGCGCCTGTGGGTGAAGACCATGGCCGGAGCGGTGCTGGTGCCTACCCCAGCCATCCAATACAACGCACAGCAGGCGTTTGTCTGGGTGCTCGACTCTGGCAGTGCCGTGCATATGCGCAATGTGCAGGTGAGCGATTCTAACGAAAAGGAAACCAGTGTCACTGGAGTCGCCGCAGGCGAGGCAATTGTAACCAGTAACTTCGACCGCTTGCAGGAAGGCGGCATGGTTGTCGTTAGCAAGACCGGTGAAGGCGAGATGATGGGAGGCCCCAGACCGTGAACCCGTCCCGCATCTTCATCCTTCGTCCGGTCGCTACTGCGCTGTTCATGGCCGCGATCCTTCTGGTCGGCATGGTTGCGTATACGCAGCTTGCCGTCTCGGCGTTGCCTGAGGTCAGCTATCCGACGATCCAGGTGAAGACCCTTTACCCAGGTGCCTCGTCAGACGTGATGGCATCGACGGTTACTGCACCGCTCGAACGGCAGTTCGGACAAATGCAGGGACTTTCGCAGATGACCTCGAACAGCTCCGGTGGGGCGTCGATCATCGTGCTGCAATTCGCACTGAGCACTAACATCGATGTTGCTGAGCAGGAGGTGCAGGCCTCAATCAACTCGGCCAACACCTACCTGCCCCAGGACCTCCCTACGCCGCCCGTCTACAGCAAGACCAATCCTGCCGACGCGCCTGTTCTCACGCTTGCGCTTACGTCAAAGTCCCTCTCGTTATCCAAGCTCGAAGACCTGGCCGACTCCCGTTTGGGCCCCAAGATCTCGCAACTTGCAGGCGTTGGACTGGTGACCATCAGTGGCGGACAAAAGCCGGCCATCCGTATCCAGGCAAATCCTTATGCGCTAGCTTCCTACGGCCTTTCGCTTGAAGACGTCCGAACCGTCATCTCCAGCACCAGCGTGGATACGGCCAAAGGATCATTCGACGGACCGAAGCAGGCCTACAACATCACGGCCAACGACCAGCTTGCCTCTGGAGAGGAGTACAAGCAGGTCGCCGTTGCTTATCGCGACGGCGCACCAGTCATGCTCACCGATGTAGCCAAAGTCATCAACGATGTCGAAAACGCGCACCTGGCCGCATGGATGAATGATGAGCCGGCGGTTATCCTCAATGTGCAGCGGCAGTCTGGCGCTAACACTATTCAGGTCGTGGACGGCATCAAGAAGGTTCTTCCCGCGTTGCAGTCAAGTCTGCCGGCTGCTGTCCAGGTGCATGTCCTCACCGACATGACTACAACTATCCGGGCATCGGTTGCCGATGTGCGTTTTGAGTTGATTCTTACTGTCTTTCTTGTTGTTCTGGTTATCTATCTTTTCCTCCGTAGTTTTCGCGCCACCATCATTCCAGCGGTTGCCGTGCCCCTCTCCATCATCGGCACATTCGCTACCATGTACGCGCTCGGTTACAGCTTGAACAACCTCACGTTGATGGCGCTTACCATCTCCACCGGCTTTGTGGTGGACGATGCCATCGTGATGGTTGAGAACATAAATCGCTTTCTCGAAGAGGGCATGGCCCCGCTCGAAGCGGCATTGAAGGGCGCCAAACAAATAGGCTTTACCATTGTGTCTCTCACTGTGTCACTGGTTGCGGTGCTCATTCCGCTGCTTCTCATGGGTGACATTACGGGACGGCTCTTCCGCGAGTTTGCTGTCACCCTTGCGGTGACCATCATCATCTCCGCCGTGGTCTCACTTACACTCACGCCTATGATGGCCGCACGCCTGTTGCGCTATACACCGCCCGCCGAGCAAAGCCGCTTGCATCGCTGGTCCGACCAGGCCTTCCAAAACGTGATTGCTTTCTACGGGCGAACCCTGAGATGGGTGCTGCGTCATCAGATGGCGGTTCTTGCTGTCGCGGTGGGCTCGCTGGTCTTGACTGTTGTGCTCTACATGGATGTGCCCAAGGGATTCTTTCCAGTGCAGGACACGGGCGTAATTCAGGCAGTATCGCAAGCTTCAGAGAGTACATCCTTTGAAGCCATGGAGGAGCGGCAGCGCGCGTTGGCGCATGTCATCCTCGCCGACCCTGCGGTGGCCAGCCTGTCCTCGTTCATTGGCATCGACGGCGTCAACACAACGCTCAACAGCGGTCGGATGCAAATCAATCTCAAGCCGCTTGAAGTGCGCGGCATCAGTGCATCCGAGGTCATCGATCGGTTGAAACCTAAGCTGGACGCCGTCTCCGACATCAAACTATATCTCCAGCCGGTCCAGGATCTCACTGTCGAAAATCGCGTGAGCCGGGCCCAGTACCAGTACACGATCGAAGACCCCGACCAGGCAACTGTGGATGAGTGGACCACCAAGCTGGTAGCCAAGCTCAAAACTCTGCCGGAACTGTCTGAAGTGACTACCGACCAGCAACCGCACGGTTTGGCGGCGGATCTGCAAATCGATCGCGTTACTGCGTCGCGGCTAGGCATCACGCCTTCCTCTATCGATAACGCACTCTATGATGCCTTCGGGCAACGCCAGGTTACGACGCTTTATACGCAAACCAACCAGTATCATGTGATCCTCGAAGCGGACCCCGAGTTTCAGAAGAGTCCGAATCAACTGAGCCATATCTATCTGCCTGCGACGTCATCGTTGAGCACCTCGCAGTATGCGGTGTCCTCGACTTCAGGAGTGGGCTCCACCTCTACATCTGCGCTTACCTCATCTGGATCGAGCACTCAAGGAGCCGGCGCAAATACGACCTCAGCTCTCTCAGGCACATCGGGAGCAGGGAACTCGATGTCAAAGTCCATAGTCAGCAACGTCAGCGCCACGCAGACAACGGCTTCCAGTGGCGCCGCTGGTTCCGTGCCTTTGTCGCTTGTGGCTCAGCTTAAGATGACCGGCGCGCCGCTCACCATCAACCACCAGGGACAGTTCCCCGTGGTCACACTCTCCTTCAATCTCGCGCCGGGTGTCTCATTGGGTGCGGCCATCAAAGCTATCGACAAGGCGCGCTCCGAACTCGGCATGCCCGACAGCGTCCAGACCGCTTTTCAAGGGACAGCCGCTTCATTCAAGAACTCCCTGGCAAATGAGGGCTTTCTCGTACTTGCAGCTCTGCTCACTGTCTATATCGTTCTAGGAGTTCTGTACGAAAGCTACATTCACCCCATTACCATTCTTTCCACTTTGCCTTCTGCAGGAGTCGGTGCGTTGCTTGCGTTGATGGTCTTCCACCTTGACCTCGGAATTGTGGCGCTGATTGGCATCGTATTGCTCATCGGCATTGTGAAAAAGAACGGCATCATGATGATCGACTTCGCGCTCGAGGCTGAGCGGGGATCGCATCTTTCCGCGGAAGAAGCCATCTACCAGGCTTGCCTGTTGCGTTTTCGCCCAATTCTGATGACCACCATGGCCGCGCTGCTCGGCGCCCTGCCACTGGCCTTTGGTGGAGGAATCGGTTCGGAGTTGCGTAGGCCGCTGGGCATCGTCATGATCGGCGGATTGGTTGTCAGCCAGGTGCTCACGTTGTACACCACTCCGGTGATTTACATCTTCTTCGATCGCCTTGCACAGCGTTTCCAGCATGCGAGGGACGCAGCACAGAGTGTTCCTCCTCTTGAAGCGCTTCCAGAGGGAGATGCCTCTTGAACATCTCAGCTCCCTTCATTCGTCGCCCCGTTGCCACTTCGCTACTCACTGCTGCGGTGCTTATAGCTGGCGCTATCGCTTTCACAGTTTTGCCGGTTGCGCCGCTCCCGTCGGTGGATTCTCCCACCATCTTTGTACAGGCCAGTCTTCCCGGAGCTAGTCCTGAGACAATGGCTTCGGCCGTTGCTACGCCGCTTGAGCGCACCCTCGGCCACATTGCCGGTGTCAAGGAAATGACGTCGCGAAGTTCGACCGGCTCGAGCAGCGTTTCACTACAGTTTGATCTGAACAAGAACATCGATACGGCGGCCCGCGACGTACAGGCAGCCATCAGCGCGGCTCGCAGCTATCTGCCGGCCAATATGCCTGGCAACCCACAGTACCGCAAAATGAACGAAGCAGACGCGCCGGTTTGCGGCCTCTCGCTCTCTTCCGACACCTACGATACCGGCACACTTTACGACAAAGCATCCACCGTACTGGCGCAGCGCCTGGCTCAGATTGCCGGTGTGGGTGAAGTGAACATCGGTGGCGCATCTCTGCCTGCCATCCGCGTTGAGGCGAATCCGCTGGCCCTGCAGAGTTATGGGATGAGCATGAGCACTCTTCAGACATTTCTCAGGTCGCAGAGTGTGGACAAACCAAAGGGCAGTGTGACCATCGCCGGCCAAACAGTCACCATCACGGCTAACGATCAGATATTGAAGGCTGCGGATTACCGGCCCCTCGTAGTTGGTTATCACAACGGCGCTCCGGTGCAGTTGCAGGACGTGGCGCAGGTCAATGACTCCGTGCAGAGCCTCCGCGCTGCGGGCTTCCTCAACGGCAACCCTGCTGTCAACATGATCGTCTTCAAGCAGCCAGGCGCCAATGTCATCCAGACGGTCGATGCAGTAAAGGCGCAGCTCCCGGCGATTCGGGGCCTGTTACCGAAAGGCATGAAGCTCACACTCGATCTCGACTCGACCACCACCATCCGTGCCTCGCTGCACGACGTCGAGCGCACATTGGGAATCTCAGTGTGCTTGGTCATCTTTGTAGTGTTCCTTTTTCTGCGCAGCGGCAGGGCCATCCTGATTCCGGCAATCTCGGTGCCGGTCTCGCTAATTGGAACATTCACGGCGATGTACTTCCTGGATTACAGCCTCGACAATCTTTCGCTGATGGCCATCACCATCTCGACAGGCTTCGTAACCGACGACACCATCGTGGTTATGGAGAACATTACGCGCCTGATCGAAGGCGGCATGGACCCGATGCAGGCGGCGTACAAGGGAGCCAAAGAGATTGGATTTACCATCGTCTCAATCTGCCTCTCGCTCATTGCGGTGTTCATTCCCATCCTCATGATGGGCGGCTTGGTGGGCCGCCTCTTCCGTGAGTTCGCCGTCACACTATCCATTACCATTCTCATCTCGATGGTTGTATCGCTGACTGCCACGCCCATGTTGTGCTCGCGATTGCTGCGAGCCGGGACCATGCAGTCTCAGAGCTTTATTTCCGCCATGAGCGACAAGCTCATGCATTGGATGATCGATCTTTACCGCGATTCGCTGCGCGTGGTGCTGCGCCATTCATGGGTAGTGCTTTGCGTTTTCGTAGCGACCATCGTGCTCAACGTGGTTATCCTCTTTCATCTGCCCAAGGGCTTTTTCCCCTCTCAGGATACGGGAGCAATTATGGGTGGGATTCAAGGCCCCCCGGATTCATCCTTCGCATTGACCGAGGCATCTGTTGAGCAAATCGGACATATCATCAAGTCCGACCCAGGCGTGGACAACGTGATTGCTTTCACCGGAGGAGGAGGGCCGGGAGGTTCGAATGGAGGCTTCGTCTATATTTCCCTCAAGCCGCTCAGCGAGCGCAAAGCCAGCGCTGCGGAGATTGTCGACCGCCTGCGTCCAAAGTTGAGACAGGTTACTTCAGCACAAACGTTTATGATGGCCGCGCAGGATCTGCACATCGGAGGCAGGCAGAGCAATACCGCCTACCAATACACGTTGCAGGCTGACACTGTTGCCGACCTCCGCACTTGGTCTCCCTTGCTGGTGAGGGAACTGAAAGCGAATCCCGATTTCCAGGACATCAACTCTGACATGCAGGCAGGCGGCCTGGAGGCGCGCCTCACTTATGACAGAATGACCGCGGCCCGTCTAGGCCTCACACCACAGGCCATCAATAATGAACTTGCGGGTAACTTCGCCCAGTCGAATGCGCTCACTCTCTTCAAGTCGTTGAATCAATACTATGTCGTCCTCGAGGCCGATCCAAAGTTCAGTCAAGGCCCAGACTCCTTGCATGAGACTTACCTGCAGAACGGGTCGGGTGCAGTGGCGCTCGATGCAGTATCCACCTACCGCATCACGACGGCGCCGCTATCGGTGAACCACACGGGCCTCTATCCAACCAGTACAGTGTCATTCAATCTCGCGCCTGGCATTTCGCTCAGTGAGGCAACAGGGAAGATGGAAGCCATTCAGTCGCGGATGGGAATGCCCACCAGTATTCACGGCACATTTGCCGGCACACTGTCAGCGTATGGCGAAGCACTGGCCAGCGAGCCGATTCTGATTTTGACCGCCGTCATCTCCGTGTACATCGTGCTGGGAATGCTCTACGAGAGCGTGATCCACCCAATCACCATTCTCTCCACTTTGCCGCCTGCCAGCCTCGGCGCAGTGTTGACTCTGCTGTTGTTCGGACAGGATCTGAACATCATCACTATCATCGGCATTGTGTTGTTGATAGGCCTGGTGCAGAAGAACGCCATCATGATGATCGACTTTGCGCTGCAGACCGAGCGCGAACATCATCTCTCGACGGAAGACGCGATCTTCGAAGCTTGCATGATGCGTTTTCGCCCTATACTTCTTACCTCGTTGGCGGCCATCTCCGGAGCGTTGCCACTCGCTCTCGGCCACGGTATCGGATCCGAGATGCGCCGGCCGCTCGGCTTGACGATCATTGGTGGATTGGTGGTCAGCCAGGTACTCACCTTGTATACAACACCCGTTATCTACCTGTTCCTTGACCGGCTGCGCCTTAGCATGAATCGACTGTTCGGCCGAAGCCCGGTTGAAGCACTGGAGACAATATGAAAATCATCGATGCAAACCAATCCGGATTAATGGCACAAAGACACGCTTTAGGCTCTGTGGCCGTCTTCGCAGCGACAACTCTAATGCTCGGGCTAGCCGGTTGTACTTTGACCATGGGACCTCGTTATCAGAAGCCGCAAATGACAGCTCCCGATGCCTACAAGGAAGCGATTCCGAGTGAAGACTGGAAGCCAGCGAATCCGCAGGACGCAATGCTCCACGGCAAATGGTGGTTGGTCTTCAACCAGCCGGAACTGAACCAGCTTGAAGACCAGTTGAATATCGACAACCAGAATATCGCTCTCTACATGCAGAACTTCGAGGCAGCTCGCTCGCAGGTAGCACAGGCCAGGGCAAGCTACTGGCCTACGATTTCGGTAGGCATCTCAGGCTCGCGCAACCGAACGCCACCCTTGCAATCAACGACCGTCGCTCATTCGATCGCCACTACCGCGAATATCTTTCAGTTGCCGGCAAGCGTGTCGTGGGAACCGGATCTATTCGGACGCATACGCAACACCGTTAAGCAGTCGAACGCGGCAGCACAGGTAAGCGCAGCGGACCTTGAGAATGAAC
>Ga0364866_10945_pt1 | contig 11143 bp, 8 predicted proteins | sample ExccelAu500001D3_3_FD_206913 | JGI IMG/M metagenome (GOLD analysis project Ga0364866, IMG submission 206913) | Enriched cells from Trout Bog Lake Hypolimnion, Wisconsin, USA - BchlTB.Aug13.5000.01.D3 | ecosystem: Environmental > Aquatic > Freshwater > Lake > Hypolimnion/Profundal zone | place: USA... | reverse complement strand
TAATTCAGTCGGGAGACACAACAATACTAATGTCATCTAAAAAAATCATTCAAGTAGTTAGTAAAAATGGAATTTTACATCAATCTGAATATAATTTTGAAAAATCAGTATCAGGAAAGGATTTAAGCAATTTTATTTACAAAAATGGAAATAACATCTATAGGTTTTCAATCTTTTTTAATACTATAAGAAAACTCAATCTTAGTACAAAAAAAGAAACGTTAATAAAAGGTGCATCCAACCAAGTGCAAGGCCTAGCCTACAACAATAACTTATTATATTTCTCAACTTATACCGGCTTTCACTACTTCGACTCCATTTCGCATCCTTTCGATATTCATTTACCAGCGATTGAATCTTTTATAACGATTTCAGATACTTTATGGACATTAAATGGAAGTGCAATTAAAACTTTTAAAATAGATTTAGTACATTATAAACTCATCCCACTCTTTGAATACAATATAAAAGATGCTATTGGTTCAAATTTACCAACCTGGATTTCAACTTTCAGGGGTGATATTTTATGTGGTAATCATCAAGGATATTTCACTTTGAACAATAAGACTTCGGAACCAATTGCCTATAATTATTTGGGCAATTATAGTAAAGGTAAATTCCAATTATCCGATAGTACTGGTATATACTATAACTATGATAACTATGTTACACGAATAAGTGAACCTACTGCATACAAAAGTATCAACCCAAGTCAAATTAATATATCCATATACCCCAATAACAGTATTAATCTATATACACCATTTAGATTGAATTTTAATGCTAATGATTTCATTCTTCAAAATCATTCATTAAAGAAAATTGTATTTATTAAGTCGAATAAAATTTATAAAAAAGTATATACATTAAACGACCATTACGATTTTTCGCTGGGTATGGAACAAGGAAATTATCAAATAGAAATCTATATTAATAACCACTTAATCGCTACACAGAATTTAAAAATAACCATCCCCCTTTCATCTAATCCTATTTTTTATATAGGACTACTGATATTATTAGTCTCTTTATTGATGATTCTATTTAAGTTACTTCTTGACAAAAGAAAATATAAACAATCTGTTTTAGAAAATAGGCTACAGTTATTAAAACAAAACCTAAATCCTCACTTTATATTTAACTCTCTTAATTTGATCTATAGTTTGGTACTACAAAACAAAAATGATGTCGCCATAAAGAATATTAATCATTTCTCCGATTTGCACCACTATTACCTGAATAATATCAACAAGCAAAGAATTACACTTGAAGAAGAATTTGAATTTATAGAAAGCTACTTAAAACTAGAAGCAGCCAGAATAGCAGCCGATAACCCCTTTGAATATGAACTTCCTAATAAAATTGAAGAAAAATTTAAAAAGCTATTAGTACCACCGATGATATTACAACCATTAGTAGAAAATTCGATAAAGTATTGTGGCAAAAAAATGGATAGTAAAAACTATATCTGGATTGATACCTATGTAAAAGACAATAGATTGTTTATTGGAATTGAAAATACAATAGGTAATATCAACGAAAACCTTATCCGTAGTAGTAAAATGGGAATCAAACTTGTGAATGAAAGAGTAGAAATTTTTAATAAAATGTATGGTGATAATATTCTTTTCCTTGCCAATCTAAATTGCAAGTATGCCCAAAATGGGTATAGATGTGAAATCTCTTTTCCACTAAATTAAAATCTTAACCTTTACCTCCTTTAACCCTTGTTATCCCTTAAAAAGTACAAAACCTGGCAGGAACCTGGCAGGAATTAAAAAACCACCTACACATTTTATAGTGTAAGTGGTTCATTTTCAATGTGGGCCCACCAGGGCATGATCCTGGGACCCCCTGATTATGAGGGTTTAAAGTGGTATTCCATACCTTTTCTTTTATTGATAATCAATAGGATACAAGATTGAAATAGATTTATATTTCTCATATTTCACCTCTTTTAACCCGTTTTTGGAGAAAACCTAGCCGGGAATCTAATACAACAATATACACTTCTAAGTAATAGTGAACATTATGCTACATTTAGATTGAAAATCTGAATTCAATTAATGGCTAATACACACTGTTATCCTATTACACTTGATACCAAAAAATATTTTTTACATGAAAATTGCACAACTATTAATCTTGAGTTTAATAACTATAAATAGTTTTTCTCAAGTTTCAGAAAAAGTAAAAAATGTTTTTGGCAATGATCCAAAGCATGGCAAATACCTTGAACAAAGAGGTTTTAAAATGTATTATGAGGTATATGGACAAGGAGCTCCTTTGTTAATGATACACGGGAATGGTGGTTCTATAAAAAGTCTTGAAAATCAAATACCCTATTTTTCCAAAAAATATCAAGTAATAATTGCAGATAGTCGTGCTCATGGTAAATCCATTGACAACAATGATTCTTTAAGTTATGAAATGATGACAGATGACTTGAATGCTTTATTGGAAGCATTACATATGGATTCATGTAATGTGATAGGATGGAGTGATGGTGGAGTTGAAGGGCTACTTCTTGCAATAAGACATCCAAAAAAAGTCAAAAAATTAGCAGTTACTGGCTCTAATTTAATTCCAGATCCAATTTTGAGTACAGACCCTTGGGTAGTTGATTTAGTAAAACAAACTTTAGATAGTCTAAATAATGCGCGATTAACAAATGAAACAAAGCGACAAATAAAATTGCAGAAACTATTATTATATGAGCCACATATTACGCATGCAGATTTACAAAAAATTGAAAGCCCTACCTTAGTAATAGGAGGAGATCAGGATGTGATTGTACCAAGACATACACTAGAGATAGCTGAAAATATTAAGAAATCTAACTTATGGATTTTACCAAACTCCGGCCACTCAACACCAGTAGCGTATAAGCATTTATTTAATCAAACAGTGTATACTTTTTTTACAACGCCTTATCTAAAAAAAGAAAAGGGAGCTAAGTTTTATTAAGGCATAATTTTTCCACCCTTTCACATCCTTTCACTCCTGTTTTCCCTCTAAAAACACAAAACCTGGCACAAACCTGGCACAAAAGAAAAAACCACCTATGAAACGAATCATAAGTGGTTGATTTTCAAGTGGGCCCACCAGGGCATGATCCTGGGACCCCCTGATTATGAGCGGTTTACATAATTTTCTATTTGTTATCCTGTATTGATACACGATTGTAATTTAAAAATAAATCTATTCAAAATGTCCACTGGTTATCCTGTTTTATCAAATAATCTGGCGTGAAATCTGGCGGAGGTATTAGAAAATGTCCTTATTGACATCAAAAGTCTTCTCAATATCCAAACTATCAAGGTAATGTTCGGTAACGATTGAATTGGAGTGACCCAGCATTTCACCAATAATATCCTTTGAAACTCCACTACGTTTCAATGTGGTTGCGTAGGTGTCACGAGCCGTCTTTAATTGAAGTGGTACTGATAGGTTCAGTTTTTTAGTGATCCCTTTAAGACCCCTATTAATTTCCTGTTTAATTACATCATTCCTGTTCTCAAATGTTCGTTCGGTATAACCCTCATGTACTTTCCCAAGAATGTATGGACTATCCTTTACTCCTAATTTATCCAGCAACTCCCTAACCTTTGGTGTGATGGGTACTGTGATTTCTTTTATATTATTCTTTCTTGTCGTCTCAGTTTTTTTTCTAAAGAAAATCAAATATTCTCCTTTAATATTCTCCCACCTCATTCTTAATAAATCAACAAAATTTATTCCGTTGCAGCGGTACAATAATAACCAAACATCGCGTGCGTATTCTTGATTTGGAGTATCAAAGTCTTTTAAATCAACGATTGCTTTTATCTCATCATTCTTCAAGACAAGTTTTTTAGGGAAGAAACTTTTGATACTAAAACCACCCTTACCGAAGGGGTATTCATAGGTCTTTGGAATGAGTTTTACTTCGTAAGTAAAATAATTAACGATGCGGCGAATATTTCTGCTGTGAGAATCAATTGTACTTTGTGAACATCCTTCTTCCTTTTTTTTCTTAGCGAAACGTTTCATAAAGTCTGTAGTAATATGACCAATAGTTAAATCTTTATGGTATGTTTCCAAGACATTAATAGTTGTTCTGTAATGGTCTCTTGTTTTTTGTTTAATATCATCATAGTTTTTAATGTAATATTCAAACAAACCTTTTACATTTAAAGTATTAGGTAGTTGTTTATCCTTCTCATAAAAAAGTTCCCGAAACCTATTTCTTGAGAAAGGGTTTAATTCAGAAAATATTTTTTCACATTTGGTCAGGTATTCATTACACTTTTCTCGGTATTCGATGCTATTTTTATCCGTTGCTTTTTTGATGAAGATTCTTTCAAATTGCTGTTTGGTCATCTTACCAATATTCAAATAAATGATATCGGATTTAATGGATGCTCGGATAGTTAAATTGAAAGTATAATTTTTGTCTGCATCTTTTTTCCCTCTAGTGTCTAACCATACTTTAAACTTCGCCATAAAAATTATTTTATTAAATTTTCGGTAGTTCGGGTAACTCATCAATTCTGCACCCTAACATCCATCGGTCAATTTGTTCTCGGTCAAAAAGTGTTCTCGTACCTTTTTTGATGTGAGGTATAGTGTTATTTCTTACCATTTTGTATATGGTTGATTTGGATAGGTGGATATAATCTACCACCATTTGAACTGTCATAAATCTCATAGTTATCATTCAGGGGTTTTAGTTCCACTGATTGATAAAATATACCCAAATAATATTTTTAAGTCAAGGGGGTAATAAATAATGTTGAAAATTACTGATCATATTAACTAGCAATTGTTCAGTTAGGATTATTTTTTTGAATCCCCCTATACCCCCCTATCTGGGTACCTACCCGAATCCCTCCTCCCTTTATAAATGAACACCCCTAATTAATTTCACCATCAATACCATAAAAAAAATTCTCTGGAATTTTTTTAAAATCTCAAACATTAAGTATTTACTATTAGATGGATTTAGTTTATTATTCTGATGAACATATTTGACTATTACGGAGTTGAATGAAGTTCATAAGATATTTATAGAAACCTCTTGAGTGTAGTTGCCGTAATCAACGAAATCAAGGGGTGTTTTTTTACCCGTGTTTAGTTATTTTAAAAATGGTATTACAGATACCAACCCGCAAAAGATTATTGATTTACCCGCACTAATCAAAACCATCAAGAATAACCCTGAAAGAGCCCTGATTGAATGGATCCGTGTTCTGCGCACAAATGGTAATGACGAATACAAGGAATTAAAAAGAGGATTACCCAATATCACCCCGAACTGTATGGTCAGATACAGAAGTTTACAGGATGATGACTTTGAGAGGAACTTCCAATCCTTCAATCAGTATATATTTTTTGATATTGATACCCCTGGTGATGAATACAAACAGTACTTTATTAAGAAGTACGGTCATCTTGTTTCAATGGTATCCAAATCATCCAGTGGGGGAGGTTTATCAATTCTATTAAAAGTATCCAACACAATCACCAAGGATAATTTTGAAAGTATATGGTATAATATCAGAACAACAATATTGAAAGATGAAACAGTAGATGAGAAATGTAAGGATATCGGTAGAGCAATGTTTATATCTTATGACCCAGAAGTATATTATAACTATGATAATGAAATAACAGTAGAAATATCAGATACAAAGGATATTGTAAAAGAGGAAAACCACCCTATATCATATGGAGGGTATAATAATAGACTGGTTTACTCTTTTTCTAATAAAAAGAAAGAAGAATACTCATATTCTGTATTACCAATAGATATTGTATTAACTAAATTGGATAGAAGAACCAGAGTATCAGTCGATAATCCAATTATAGATTTTAAGCCAGTAGAATACGCAGAAGTATATATTCCTAAAGTAATAAAAGATGGAACCAAACATACTATCTATACAGCAATGATACATCAGCTGGTATATCTAAATCCTTCAATTGAAAAAGAATATATTTTCTCCTTTCTCTTTTATGTAAATAACAATCACGCCAAACCAAGGATGAATATAAAGGAGCTGGTAAGATTATTCAATTTTGTATATGATACGATTAAATCCACCGGAATTACGCATCATTCAACTATTACCAAGTATGTTCATTTTAACCCTAATTATAAATTAACCGGAAAGGAAAAAAGTATCCTATCCAATACAATCAATGGGTATTTTAAAAGATACACCAACATAAATAAGATTATTGCAGCAAAACAAGAACTTAATTCCACGGGGGCAAAAGTCACTAGTAAACTCGTATCCAAATTGACGGGATTATCCATCAAAACGGTTCAAACCCATTTTAAGTCAGAACCCATAGATATGGATCAAGTAATTTTGAATTTTAACCACCCGCAGAATTATATTAACCAGATTTAATAGGCGATTATTAACCCTTGATACAAATTGCTATTCGATCGATTTTGAGTATTCTGAATATCCTAATTAGAGCTTTTGAACTAAATAAATAATGGCAGTTATTAAAGGTTAATAAGCTTCAAAAAATGAATTTATTCTTTAATACCTGCCATTAATATATGAACTAACTAGTCCTCTATAAAGAGGGAAAATGGATTTCTCCAACTCGGAAAAATATTTTGATTTTGTAGTAATTCATTCGAATTTACGTAGCTCCAAACTCCCTCTTCATTTTGTTCTATGGGTCTTTTATTTTCATCTCGATAGACCATTGGTATTCTAAAATATTCAGCCACCCCGTTTGAGCAATAAATGGCTCCACAAACTTGTGAAAAATAATCACCGAATGTAACTTTCATTTTTAAATTTGGAAACTGCATTGCGACCTTTTGGAACCAGTAAAATGGAGTTGCATAAGCTGTTCGGAAGTAAAAACGTAATTTTTCGTGTTCTTCAATTTCTATACATCCAATTTCAGCATCCCATTTTGTACCCCAGTTTTGCATCCGCCAATCAGACCAATTATCAAACCCATATTTTTCTTTTAATAACATCCTTCCTTCTTGTGTTTCATCGGAAACTTCAACAATTCCTATGTAAGCTTTTTCTGAATGCAACTCTGGCGGCATTGGTACAAGTTTGTTAAGTGTGAATACTTCTTCACCATTTTCATTTTTTGTTAAAACTGATTCTTTAAATTTTTTAAGATCAGTCGCTGAGCCATACACTGTTAATGTGTTATTAATAATATTAGCCATAATTTAATTTGTTCAGATTTTGTCCTGTCCACGATTTAAGATTTTTTATTTTTAGCAATAGAATCCTACCCGACCCCTCAGGGTTAGTTTTCATTTGTCAGTTTTAATTTTGGGGGCTTGATGAAATGAATGGATACAATCTATTCCATCTTTTTAAACCGGTTTAATAAAATATAAATAAAAAAATTGGTAAAAAAAAATAGCAAGTCATTTTTTTAAAATTTTTTCGAATAACTTATACGCCTTAAGATTCTAATTTTTTTAAAATATATTTATCGTAAAAATGTGTGGTAATAAAAATCAGAAATAGATAGGTCTTTTTAAATGGTTTTTTGATTAGATACCTCGATAACACTAATTTAAAAGGAAGTATTGTTGTTCAAATTGCTTAAGCAATATTGACCCATTCGTAAATGCTAAGCCAATATTTTAAAATATACAAAATCTCTAATTGGTCTTACAATTGTGTTGCAGAATTTCTCCTTAAGCGACTGTTAGAATATTTATATTCAAAAAAAAGAGAATTGGATTTTTCAGCAACTATTGGAAAACGATTCAACTTAAAAAGAAAGTCCATTAGTGGAAATCTTAAATTTTTCCTAGAATATCAATCCTTAAACCGACGTTTATGGATCGATAAACAAAGAGCCCTACTTTAGCCAGAAATATTTTTATGATAAAATATGTTGGCTACGTCCGCACCAGTACGGGAAGACAAACACTCGGACTTGATGAACAAAAATCACGAATACACCAATTCATTCTAGCATCCCAAGATGAACTTATTGATATTATCACCGAGCAAGAAAGTGGTAAGAATAATAAACGGATTGGGTTAGATGCAGCAATAAATCTATGTACTAAAAATGGCTACACACTCTTATTCACTAAACTTGACAGATTAAGTCGTGAGGTTGAGTTCTTATTCACATTACGCAATAAAGGTGTTAAACTTCATTGCATTGAACTACCTGAATTAAATACACTTACTCTCGGCATTTTTGGATCCGTTGCACAATATGAAAGGGAATTAATTTCAAGCCGGACAAAACGTTCGTTAGCTGAATTAAAAAAGATTAAAAAATTAGGTACTCCCAGGAACCTTACTGATACTGCAAGAAAAAAAGGTGTTGAAGTTGTAATTCAAAATAAGATTGAAAATGAAAATTGGAGACGTGCCATTACATTTATCGAACACTTCCAAATGAAACATGGCTATATTAATTATAGTGAGATTTCAAGGAAGTTAAATAATAGTGGGTATAGAACAAGAAACTCGTATTTATTCACCCCCACTAGTGTGCGAAGGTTGGTCGGAGGAAAATATAAATTTATAAAGTAAAGTCATAAGATTATTACATAAAGCGCTATTTATATCTAATAAAAATTACAAAAAATACCTTCAATTACTGAAGGTGTTCGCTTTAAAATCAGAATAATCCCCCGATTTTTTCTGAATAGCTATTTAAATACTACTGTAAATGTTTGTGAAGCAGAATTACTAGGTGTTGCTACAGAACTAACAGTTATAGTTGCACTACACCAATGCTGCTGTGGTAAATTGATTAATGTAATACTGTTTTTTGCTGCTGTGCTGGTTAAGGGTGGATTTTGCGTAATTGAGATATTATTGGTTTGATCGGAGAGAGTTGTAGTAATTTTTATCCCAGAGCTAGATGGCATTGTGGAAGTAAGTGTAACATTTACATTGAAAGTACTACCCGGAGAAATACTTGCATTTGACGCATCAATACTAAATACTATTGAAGGCTCTTGTGCAGGTTGTGTGCTACTTCCCCCTCCTGAACTTGATTTATTACAACTGAATAAAACAAAAGATATGATTGACAATATTCCAATAATTATTCTTTTCATTTCTTACCTATTTTTTATAATTAGCTGTTGGGTCTGGTCATAATCCTTGCCAATTATCTTTAGAAAATAATTACCAGTAGATATATTACTTAACGGGATAGTGGTGCTCTGGTTATTTGTATTAATCTCCTTAACAATCTGACCATTGGCATTTACTAATTGAATAGTGATTGTAGCTAATGGTATTTGGCTAAACTGAACAATAAATTCTGATGTAGCTGGATTCGGAAATAGTTTAGCAATATGATTGTTCGGCGTTGTTGGTGGAGTGTTCACAGCGGTGACCACTAATGTAAAACTATCACTCACATTCTTACATCCATTAGAATCTATAACCTGCACTCGATAATTGCCAATCACAATGGGTTTATAAGTTGAATTATTTGCGCCTGTTATAGGACTATTTGCGAGTAACCATTGATAATTAACTCCAGTCGCAGTTGTTGCAAACTGAGAGCCATTCCAAGAGATGGATGGCTTGGATGGTAAAGGATTAATAGTTAAAGTAAGTTTAGATGATCCAACACTACAGCCATATATATTAGTAATTGTATCAGTATAAATACCAGCATTATATGTTTGATAAATGTTTCCTGTAGCATTTGTAAGGGGCACATTATTCAAATACCATTGATTCCCAATATTAGCACTTGAAATAATATTGATATTATCTCCTTGACAAAATGAAGTTATATTACTTGATGTTGTTAAATTTGGAATATTAGGTGTTGGATTTACTGTAATATTTATAGCACTACTAGTTGCACTACTACAGCTATTTGCCGCCGTAGCATTAACTGTATAATTACCAGAAGCACTCGCAGAATAGATTGATCCTGTTGCCCCAGTTATAGCATTTCCATTTAAATACCATTGATTGCCGCTATTAGCACTAGAGAACAATGTATCTACTCCTCCCTGGCAAAAGGTTATTGGATTGATAGAGTTTATTATTGGTATGGAAGGAATTGGATTTTCAACCACCGTAATATTGTTTGATGTACTTGAAGTATTGTTTGCAAACGTTACTTTCACATTATATATACCACCTTGTTTTACTATGATACTTTGCGTAATAGCACCATTTGACCATAAGTAAAAACTTGCGGCACTTGAAGTCAATAAAACACTATCGCCTTGACAAAAAATCGTATTCCCAGTAATAGTTGGTCTTGGAATAACTACAGTGTCAACATAGGTATTGGTAGTCAGCAAGATTGGTGCAGACAATTTTCCAGCTGAATCTATTCCTGTACCAAAATTGGAATTATAGATACCAATGGTACCACTCAGTAATGGAGTTACATGTATCGCATATTTTAGTCCATTTACTATCGCTGTTATAGTATCTATCCTTAATGAAGGACCTACACTTGTTAACATCGGTATTATACTATTTGGATAAAAATTTTGCACCGGTTGACTAAATATAAGTGTATCGATAAAACTACCATACACCGTTTTATTTGCAGGTGAAATCGATATTAAAAGTGGTGAAGCATCTACCTTTATTTTTGTTGAAGCAATCGCTACAGGACTTCCATATTGATTTTGATAGGATAATGTTATAGTATACTTGCCATCTGCAATTGAATGAGGACCAGTATAAGATACTACCGATGATACAGGCAGTGAATCTAAATGCTGAACATTAATCCATAACGAATCTTTTTGTCCTCCTACTAAACCTATCGTTGAAACTAGATTATTGGCCGAATCAGCTATTGTTAAAAATTTACTACTCGCCTGCGGTACATCTGGCAATGAGTCCTGAAATAAGAAATAACCCTTCTGGTAGGAATTATTAATCGGATTAAGTATTACAGGCATTCTTGTTAGTGAATTTACTATCAAACCAATTGACACAGATGCTGCACTATCTCCATACACATTCTGATATTTAAGTTGCATCACATAATTCCCGTCAGGTAGTGAAGTTATTCCTACTATTGATTTATAGTTAGACGAAGAAGACATTAAATTCTTAAGATTAAGCGTCAAAGAATCATTCTGATTATCGTTTAAAACTAGTTGGCTTACAATACTACTGCCTTGATAAAAATTCAAAACTTT
>Ga0364866_10762_pt3 | contig 11148 bp, 11 predicted proteins | sample ExccelAu500001D3_3_FD_206913 | JGI IMG/M metagenome (GOLD analysis project Ga0364866, IMG submission 206913) | Enriched cells from Trout Bog Lake Hypolimnion, Wisconsin, USA - BchlTB.Aug13.5000.01.D3 | ecosystem: Environmental > Aquatic > Freshwater > Lake > Hypolimnion/Profundal zone | place... | reverse complement strand
TCTTTATGCTTTTCTGTTGACAACATAAAAACTTCCTGTGATGAGAATCTTTATGATTCGAATAGTTTATAAACTTAAAATAAACATTGCAATGAAGAAGTTGAGAAAAATCATTTTAAGGACTTTAATTATTATTCTATGGATTTTAATTATTTCCGGATGTGGTGGAAATAGCAACCCAAAGAAGCCGGAAACTGAGGCTATTAAAATAATTCTGATGTCAGCAGTTGGTGCTAATCGATTTCTGGAGGACAACAAATTTACAGTCCGGAATTTTGTCGCTTCGGTAACAAATGGAAAAGAGTTGTCCCAATTTTTAAAGGACACCCTGAAAGTTTCAAATCTGAAAATATTTTATGCTGATCCAGAATATTGGAAAAGCGTGAGAGGTGCAGTGATTAAAAATTGTATTGAAAATAAATTCAAAACTTCACCACAGAATTTCTCTGCCATAACTTATGATGGAGTTAATTTGCTGTTTCCTGTTATTAAGAAAGCAGGTACTCTCAATTCAGATATACTTATTAATGAACTGAAAATGTATAAGGTTATCTGTGAGTTTTATCCTGTCTCGGTTTAAGACAGGAATATAAAATATCGTTTTGCATCTAAAACCTTGAATTAATTGGAACGGAGGGACTTATCATGATAAGAGAAATTAAATGGCGTCGCATTCTTAATGCAGCCGCAGGTCTTATCTCAATCGTAATCCTGATACCCATATGTTCTTATATAACAAAGGGATATGAGGACAAGCAATCTAGCCAGAATCAAAAAGACGAGATAACAGCAGGGGTAAATCAATCAACAATGACGCACCAAGGATTACCAACAGAAAAAACAAATATTATGGAAAAGGCAGTAAAAACAGATCTGGAAAACGGGGCACGCATACAACCTCTGCCCATAAGTGAAATGCGGAATGAATGGATCAAAATATTGGAAAGACTTCCCGGAGCCGGACTGAAAGGACTTTATACCCCCGTTAATGTGTTTGGAACATTGATGTATAATCCCCGGACTATGGGTTCATTTCTTGATTATTGGGTTACCTCAAAACTTGAGATGGGCTTATCCGGTCGCGAACAGGAACTCATTATTCTACGAATGGCTTATCATTACAAGTGTAACTACGTGTGGAAGCATCATATTCCTGCAGCTAAGGAGTTTGGGGCAAATGATACAGAAATTGAGGCGGTTAAGACCTCACCGCTTCCATCAGTTTTTTCTTCCCGCGAATATGCTTTGCTTAATTTAACCGATGAAATGGTTGAACATCGTACTATTGGCGATCAAGCATGGACAAGATGGAATGGAAGTCTAAAGAGATCAGATTTGGTCGATTTGGTTTCAATCGTTTCACAATATGTGTTTTTTTCGTTACTCAATAATTCAATCCGGATTGAGCTTGAGGAGCCGTTAAAAAAAATCCCCGGACTATAGCACTTTTAGCTCACACTAATATAGGATTACTTTTTATCAGAACTGACAAGCATTTACTAAAAAATATTGAGAAGTCGTTGATGCCGCATGTTTATTAACCAAAGAACTTAAGGTTAATCATTCACCAATTGTGTGGGAAGATGTGCTTGATATTCCTGTTAATTCCATCGGATCTCATCATGAACCACTTTATATGAGAATATTCCAATAGTGGTGTCGGAGCCTCTTCTTTTCAGTGCTTACTGGCTGGGCACCCAATTGTAGCACAACCTTTTAATCCCTTTTTGTAATATTAAATTCAGCGATTATTGAATCGGGATTCCGAACAATTGTACTTTCATTTAGATTTAATTCCAAATCAACAATTACAGAATTTCTTGTCGGCCTCCAATAGATCATAAACAAAATCATTAGGGCGATGTAAGCCAGATACAATAAATTACCTGTCAACATTATCGCCACAAAAGCAAAGAAAGTTGGCACCTCAATAAGTGCATATCTACCGATTAATATATCCCGATAATTCGCCATCTTGGCATTCAGATCCTTCTTTTCTTTTAATTCGCTCAGTTTATTTTTATAAATCCAATTACTAACAAACAAACCACCAAGTGAAAAAACAGGAATTATATAAAAAAGGACCTCGTTAAGATCGGTCATATTATTTGACATTTTGCCGCTAAATATTAAAAAAGAGCCAATCAGTCCAACAAATACAATACCCAATGTTAAAGCCAAATGGATAATTTTAAGTGTTTTAAAATACACTTTTGATGTTTGTTTAGTTGTTTCCATTAAAAATAATTTATCAGGTAGTAGTTTTGAAGGATTGTGCCATAACGTAATAACATTTTATTATACGTTCCCCCAAAGGTATATTAAATAATTGATGGGAATCATTTAATCTCACTGATATGCATTCCACCATTGAAGTACGGGAACCCGACTTGTAGGTCGATTCTGTATTCCATCAGATATCAAAATGAATCGTTTTATATGAGACAATTCCTACGATGTCAGAGCCTCGCATTGTCAGGGTTCACGGATTGGAAGGGCTAGTCGATTACTAAACGTGGTTATTTATTTTCCAGTACATTAATTACCAACCCACTCAAATAGTGGCTACCTGTCATTTCCAAAATTATCTATCTCCTTAATGAAATCCAGGGCTTGAGTAACCGAATAAAAGCCGACTCCTTGAAGGAGATTACGAACCCGTTTTTTGTTTAAATTCTGATAATTAATATTTCTGAACGCCCATATGGCGAACCAGGTAGTCAGTCCTGTAACGAGTATCTGAACGATGCGGAAAATAATGCCCCCATGCATTATCAGCTCATAATTCAGATACCAGGTCGTATAAAATGGTAATTGCAACCACGAGACACGAACAGACTTAATAATTGATAATTGCAATGAAGCCAGTTTCAGTTGCGTAACCGTGACACTTTCACAGTTGTCGATCTGTTTAAGTGTAAAAATATCTTTTACATACAAAAATACGGCAAGGCTTGTACTAAGCGATATCATACTTAAAGAACCCACGAAAAAACCCTTTCCTAAAGACATGGGAGTGTAAAAAACGCAGTAATAAATCAGAATAAACATAAACGAAATCCATCCCAAACCGAGGGTTATCCCGACTATTTTGGAAAATATCAGGGATTTGATTTTAGATTTTGCTTTCCTGGTTTGTGTCAATTCAAAAGATTTATCATTTATGTTTAAAAAATCTTTAATCTCCCTGTTCGGGGAGTTCCATATCTTTTTTAAATATTCGTCTTCCATCTCTTCTAATTAATAAAGTTTATAGTCTTTTGTTTTAACTGATCTTTGATCCGATAAATTTTGGTAGCTACATTCGTTTCAGTCATACCCAGGATTTCAGCTATTTCCATATAGCTTTTTGATTCTAAGAAGAGAATGATGAGTGTCCTGTCAAGTTCTTTTAATTCATTAATGAAGCGTTGCAATAACTTCCTGTTTTTTTCATATTCGTCTTCAATATCATCATCTTCATCTTCAATGTCTTTCAAATTATCTGATAAAGAAACCACGGCATCAGATCTTTTGCTCTTTCGGTAATAAGAAATTGCCACATTCAGGGCAACCCTGTACATCCATGTGGAAAATTTAAGATTAGCATGAAACGAATGACTGGATCGCCACAGCTGATAAACGATTTCCTGAGCCAGATCTTCCCTTTTTTCCTTATTGTGGCAATACGAATTGCATATTTTAAATATAATTCCCTTATTCTCCTGAATAAGCTTTACGAATTCCTTTCGATCAATTGGGTTGTTCATTATGGTCAGGCAATGTTCTTTAGACTATTATTCGCATCATGGTTGAAAAATCACAGTTTTGTAAAAAATATTACTTCAATAGTTCGCTTAATATTAAACAAAATTGATTTTTCATCGTACAAACAGGATAAAAAAAAATCTTTAGCTGATTTTCCAATATTATTCATTTTTTCTCCGTAACTTATTGGCTGAAAAACAATCAGCTTTTTGTTAGTAGAAGTTACTTTCCGTGACAAGTTCTGTGCGTTTAATGTTTCTTCCCTGCTTAACGGCCTGACTGGTTCAGCGGTATAATGCAGCCTTATACCATTTACTAATTTCCGCATTTGAATTCAATAAAATTTGAATATGTCAAATCGGGTCAGTACACAAATTTCCGATGATGACCTTCAGTCGGTACTTCAGGCGATTACCACGATTCATCAGAAACTTCCGTTTCTGATGAAATTTTCTCCCGGCGATAAAAAGTCCACCGCCATGCTCGAGGACGGACGTTATCCGTTTGCAAGCAAAGCTCTTGATTATGCATCGCGCGAAGCTTCCATTTATCCCAACGCCCAGTTGCTGGGCGAGGCTCAAAAGGATATGAATGTATATAATAAACTTCAAACTGTCGACCGCGAACTAAGCCGTCTGAGTGAAATGGTGACCGATACCCGGATGGTAGCAGGGGCTGAGCTTTATGAATTTGCCCGGGTGGCTTATAAAATGGCGAAGATCTCGGCTTCGATCGGCACACCCGGCACTCAAAGCATTGTTGATGACCTTGGCCGGCTCTATGCCAATAACGGAAAGAGCAATCCGGTTAACCCCGCTGTTGCTTAGTAACTCTTAAATACCCCAATAATCCTGGCTGCAAATGGAATGTTGGGGTATTTTATCCCCTGTGGCGGCACACAAATCCGGAGGATTTGTGTGTTTATAGAAAAACGGACGGTTTAAATCCACGTAGGACTCCGCCGGAGTCTTAGGTGATCGCTTAGCATCTGTTTCTATAAACCTGCGACCCCGCTGAGGTCTCTGCGATACTGCACCATGTCATTCATGACCATCCTCACTCCAAACTCAACCTCCCCGACCCCAAAAACGACTTAATTTTGTCCGCTTTTGGGGTTAAGATGAAGCCGACCGACCGTCAGAACAAACCAACCGTATCTGAAAACCAACCGATTGACCTGAAAAACAAACATACTGGGGTGAATAGATAACATATCGATATCGAAGAGTTCAATAATGGATTAAATCTCAGACAACACGAACTTAAAATGAAACCAACCGGGGTGAAAATGAAACCAATCGGGCATTAAACCAGAACGGTTGATGTTCCGGACCCTGGTATCGTACCGGCTGATATGAGAAGTTTTGTTTTTAACATCAATAATTAAGTTGACGCTAATAGTTGGCTATTCAGAGTATTTCTAAGGCTACCTTTGGTAAAGACATTTTCTGATTACAGGGACGCGCAATAAAGCGGTGCTTTTACTTTGCCTTAATATCATAAGCCATCAGTGCATTGGTGTGCCGGATATATAAAACCCCATTATGGATTGCAGGGTGTGCCCAGAATGGACCGGACTCTCCCAGGTTAATTTTGAAACTGCTGACCAGGTCAAATTTCTCCGGGTTTGCCTTAAGAAGACCTACGTTTCCCCTCTTTTCGTCATAAATATAAAGCATCCCTTCGGCTGAAATGATTGAGCCTTTACAATTCCAGTGTTCTTCCCACTTTTTCTCACCGGTTTTCCAGTTGATGCAGCACCAGTTTCCATCACCATTATTCAGCCAGTTTGATCCGTAGATATAACCGTCTACCGATACCACTCCGCCATGATGAACATCCAACAGCTGATCGGTCCACACCACAGTTGCACTTTTCCCGTCTTCACCAATCCTGATCATCTTCCCGCCAACATTATATCCGCCGGTTACATAAACCATTCCGTTATCATAGAGCGGGGTCACGCACATAATGAGATCCCAGTTAAAACCGGCCGGTTTTTCAATGGGAACCTTCCAGAGAATCTCCCCGTTTGAGGCATCCACCGCGAAGACATTTCCCAGCGACACATTTACAACCATCTTTTTCCCGGCATAACTGATCAGGATCGGAGAAACATAACCCGGCTTGTCGTTGAGGGGAGCCGACTTCCAGATCAGTTCTCCTGTGGCTTTATTGATGGCAATCGTCATCGTCTCGGGACCTCCGGGAGTGAAATAAAGTTTATCTCCGTCAATGATCAGCGATTCGGCAATTCCCCATCGCCCGTAGGTCCCTTTATTCATTTCACTGGCTTTGTAGCTCCAGATCACCTTTCCGGTAGACCCATCTATACATGCAAGATCCCCAAATCCGCTGGTGGTGTATACCTTGTTGCCTTCAACAGTGGGGGTTGCACGGCTGTCAGGGTACGATTCATTCCAGGCCCGTCCCATCACGGTTTGCCACAGTAATTTTCCTTTCATATCCAGAGCATACAGGATGTCGTTCCCTTCCGAAGTTCCCGTTATGTAGAGCTTATTATCTCCAAAAGAGACCGACGAATTTCCTTTTGCAAGTTCCAGGTTTGACCATAAAAGTGCGGGTCCTTCGGTAGGCCAGGACTTTAACAGGCCGGTTTCAGCTGAGACACCGGTTCTGTTTACCTCCCTCCACTGGCTGATTTGGGCGCTGCAAACCTTTGAGAAAATCAATAATGATAACAAAATCAAGCTGACACTTTTCATCGGATCTGTTTTATAGTTTTAGAAGCATTTTGTAAACAAATATATTGCTTTGATCCAATAATTTAAGCTGCCATAACCATCTTTTTTCTGGAAAATTATAACATTGAATTTTACTCTTTTATATTTTCGTACTCTGCATCGGTAACTGGTTGTAGCCAAACTACACTTCCTTTATTGGTATTAGGACTTATGGCAATATGGGTAAGGCTGTTGTCCGAAGCTGCACCATGCCAATGCTCTGTATCAGGGGGAATTTTTACAATATCGCCTTTTCGGATTACCTGACCAGGCTTCCCTTTTTCCTGATAATACCCCGAGCCATCTGTAACAAGCAGAATTTGCCCGCCAGGATGTTTGTGCCAGTTGGTTCTTGCTTTTGGTTCAAAGGTCACGTTGCCAATGGATGTATTATATGTACTGTCATTGTTTACAAGCATTTGGAGCCATGCAGTGCCTGTAAAGTTATTGTTCGTGATTTTATTTCCTTTCGGAAAAACAAGTTCTGTTTTATTTTCCATGGTTTTTTCAGAATGTGTATTGATACAGGACGTAAATAAAATCGGCAGGATTATCAGACTGATTATTAGCGTATTTTTCATTACTTCTGGTGTTTTCGAGTTTGTTTATTGCAGGGATCTTTTAAAATCTATTTAGTTTCTTTAAGGCGAATTTCAAGTACTTCATCTAGAATATCACGTGCTTCTCTTGCTTCTTTTCTACCTATGGTCGATTTTATAATGGTCACAAATTGCTTTAATTGTTCCGGCGCTAAACCAACATTCAGGCAAATTTTCAGATGTGAACGCAGCATCGGTTCCGCCCCACCAATAGTACTAATTACAGAAATTGTTACCAGCTCTCTTTCGGTGTAGGTCAATACATCACGTTCAAAAATATCCGCGAACAGATGTTCTTTGAGAAACACATCAATTTCGGGAGCAAATGCGGAATATCCTGTTTTTGATTCTTCTTGTGGAGTCCCCATTAGTTTTTCTAAAATCTCCCTGCCGCGATCGTATTTGCTTCGCTGCTCCAGGATGGGCGATGGTTCTGCGCCCAATACATCATTTATACCTTTGCTTTTTCGTTCAGCCAATACTTCCATAAAAGTTTGCAACCCCCGGATACTTCTCGGAAACCCGCAATAAGCATACAAGTGAACAAGGAGTTCTTTTATTTGGTTGATTGAAAGTCCAGATTCAAGCCCTGAATTAAGCTCCGGTTTTAAATTTATTAGATCGCCTTTCGCCGTTAATGCCGCAATGGCAATAATCCTTTGTTGCTTTGTGGTTAATATCTGATTGAAATTCATATTATTTTGGGCGTTAAGGCTTTCAGATATAAAACTAGTTGCTATAAAAACTGCGATAATACATTTTAGAACTATTTTTGTCTTCCTTTAATAACCTGTTTGTTAGTCTATTAATAATTTATACGAATAGTTAAAGATTTAGTCAACCCAGGTCTCAATGCTATTAAAATCCCTTTACTTTCAGTTAATCTACATGAAGTTTAATCCTTCAGTCACTGGGCAACTTTCAGACACATTATCCGCTTTTGATCCCGAATGAGGAGTTTACCGTTAGAAAGTGCAATAGGTGCCCAGTTTTGAGTTCCACCTCCAAATCCTCCCGACATATTGTTCCCTTTATCAAGCAATTCTGCGGATGCAAGTGGCTTAAATGCTGATGGATCAGGATTTATAAGATATAACTTGGTGGCACCATCTGTGCTCAGGAGCAGACCATCTGCCAAAATCATACTCCCTTTATCAAATGATGGTGAACGTTGCGTCTTCCACATAATCCGGCCATCCATGCTCATGCATACCAGTCCATCACGCCGGTTATTGGTTGAGTACTGAGCATAAAAATATCCGTTATAAAGTATAGCCGGTAGATTATGTGCGCCAAACTCAACAGTCCTGTAAAGTTCTTTTATGTCGTATTTGCCATCTTCCTTTTTGACCACTTGTATCATGACTGCTCCCAGTTCATATCCACCCATGACAAGTATTTTATTATTGCCTGCATCAACTGCACTTGGAACTGGAAATTGGCATTGCCAGCCCGAAAATTCCCATAGGATTTTACCGGTTTTGGGATCAATTCCAACTACATTTCCGTTTCCATCTCTTGGTGATGCAGTGACCATTACAACTTGATCATCTCCGTCAATTTTAATCAGGGCCGGACTGACATTCCCAACGGGCCCCAAGGATGGAGTTGTCCATTTCACAGTGCCGGTATGTTTTTCATAAGCTACAACACCAGCCTGAGGCGCCTGTGAAGCCAGAATTAGTAAATCACCATAAATTAATGAACATTGCGAAATTCCGAACATAGGTATTCTATCGCCGCCAAAATCCTTCCATACGTTTTTCGTCCAGCTGGGCTTATGTGTGTTAATGTCGAAGCAATAGATATCGCCGTTTTGACCGCATGAATAAACAAAGTCACCATCCGCTATGGGCACACTTCGTGAACCCGGAAACGGCATAAATCCCTTAGATTCATAACTAAAATTCCAAAGTTCTTTTCCATTTGTGAGGTCAAAACACCGCATGTTGTCGTTACCCTGATCATCCCTGTCGAGTAAATATACTTTACCATCTTTGATAACAGGACCGCCATAGCCGATACCAATACTGGCTGTCCAAAGAACTTCGGGACCATTATCCGGCCAGGTACGCAGAATTCCTTTTTGAGTCGTTGTACTGTTTCTTTCTGGCCCAAGAAATTGTGGCCAATCCTGTGCGTAAAGGCTGGTTGCAAAAGCAATCAGTAAAAATGCAGTAGAAATAATCGGTTTATGATTCATATTGACTTGTTTCTTATTCGGTGATTTTTCTGATCAGTTGCTTTTTTGTTGAACAATAGTAATCTTGATGTGCGGGAGCTTCACTTTTTCAGCTCAGGATTCCTGAATACGGTAGTTTGATCCCGCGATTCATAATTTTTCATGGCTTCCGGTTGCCTGTTAAATGCCATTTGGTTGTAGTTTATCCCCTTTATTCACTGCTTTTTCAATAACGTCAAGTCTCGCTTTCCTTGGATCTGGTTTACCAACAGGTTTACCATCGGATTGGATGTCGAGTATCTCGTTCTTTTGGGGACTATAGACAGGCCATTTAGGCAATCCGTTACCGTTTGGATCGCCACTCTTTGCGAAGTTTACCCAATAGGCGTTCATCAGCCTGGCGACCTCTTTATCTTCAGGCGTAGGTGGAGGCGGAGGAGGTCCGAAACCACCTCTTCCCAGGTTGTCGAATGCAAAAGAAATATCGGTTCCGTGTCCGGGGCCAAACTTCATCCATTGCTTCATGGCTGCAGGTACATATGAGAATAGAAAAATGTAGGCCGGTTCGCCAACGGCGGTAAAAGAACCCGCAGTGAAACGTGCAGGCTCTGCCCATACCTTATCAGAGTTAAATCTGGTTTGTACCTCAGCAAATTCTTTGTTACCATCAGGATCATAAGCAGTTTTAGCTTCATCTTTGAGATCACCGAACCGTGAAAACAATTCTTCCTTGGAACTGCTGGAATTCACAAAGCCTCCACCTATTTCCGCACTATTATTCCCGATCATGATGGGAACATGTGCCTGTCTCCCTGCCTTATAAGCACTTTCGGAGGTCTCAGTAACCAGTTTGCCGTCGAGAATCGGACCTGAATAGATTCGCGGACCTCCCTGTCCATCATTTTCCTGTCCCCCATCAACAATTTCTTCGACTTTCAAAGCCCTTAGTTTAGCCAGTGCAGCAGCATCTGTACCGGCAATTCCATGTTTGCGGGCAAAGTTTATTCCTATTGTTTCTGCTGAAACGGGGTAGTAAGAACTTGAATTATCTTCATGGATCGGTCTGCCGGTCAGAACGCCATCGCGGCCACCACCGGAATGACTGATTGCCTTTTGGAAAAGGCCCTTTGCAGCCGGAATCGTTAAAAGTGAATGTACTGAGACGCCACCGGCAGAGAAACCGAAAATGGTCACATTTTGAGAATTGCCCCCGAAGGCAGCGATATTTTGCTGCACCCACTTCAGTGCGGCGATCTGATCCATGAAGGCGTAGCTCCCTTTTGGCTCTTCAGGGAACTCCTTGCTCAGTGCAGGAAATGCAAAATGTCCGAGTCGCCCCAGACGATAATTAAATGTAACCAGAATGACTCCCTTTTTTGCAAACTGACCTTCAACACCCGGACCGGAGCCACTGCCCATTACGAAGGCACCACCGTGAATCCACACAATAACCGGCAGCTTTGCATTCTTTGCAGCTCCCGCAGGTCTCCATACATTAAGGAACAAACAATCTTCTGAAGAGCCCGTCTGAATTGATCCCGGAGGTCCTCCCCATCCTGCCTGAGCACAATTTGGGCCAAACTTGCTTGCATCACGTTCACCTTGCCATGGGGTAACGGGTTGAGGAGGTCGCCAGCGATATTCACCTACCGGTGCGGCAGCATAAGGTATTCCCTTGAAACTTTCGACATCTCCTTCCGTCACTCCGCTTACGATTCCCGGGACAGTGCTAACTTTCGGGGACTCTTGCACAGAAGTATTGACTACTGTTTGCTGAGCGTGCAAATTGGAACTAATGATGATGGCTAAAACTGTTAAAATTCTTTTCATAATTGAAAATTTAATTTAATGCTTTACCGGGGCTTCAACTTTCGAA
>Ga0364866_10930_pt2 | contig 11160 bp, 10 predicted proteins | sample ExccelAu500001D3_3_FD_206913 | JGI IMG/M metagenome (GOLD analysis project Ga0364866, IMG submission 206913) | Enriched cells from Trout Bog Lake Hypolimnion, Wisconsin, USA - BchlTB.Aug13.5000.01.D3 | ecosystem: Environmental > Aquatic > Freshwater > Lake > Hypolimnion/Profundal zone | place... | reverse complement strand
AAATTAAAAATGGGGGCGAAAAGCAGGGAAACCACAGAGACACAGAGACACAGAGGACGAAAACAAAGCTGAAACTGGAAAAACTGAACTTAATAAACCGTAGGCGAGGCTGGTCGGAGACCGGCACCTCTCATGTCGCAAACGCGGCATAGTTCGCCGACCCTCGGTTTAGCGGATTTGCTGCGGGTCACAGACCCGTCCACCCTCCGCCGTGCTGTTACGGAGGACTGGCGCTCCGTTCGGGCTCAGTGGTCAGTGGTCAGTGGTCTGGCCGGCGTTGCGGGGCTTGCGGCGGGGGCGCTTGGGGACGCGACGTTGGCTTTGGAACTGAGGGTCGTTGAGGTGGTTAAAGGTGAAGGGGGGACCGGCGGGGGCGGCCTCCGTGAAAGGCAGGCTATTTTGAGGGTGGCCAGATTCAGCCTCTAGTTGGGCCCGCATGGATTCAGCGCGTAGGCGGCGGTAGGCGGCCGGGCGCACGGTAAGCGCCTGGTCCTGGTTTAGTTCGCTTGGGCTGCCGGTTCCGGACAAGGCGGCGCGGAGGGCGGGGAAGGTAAAATAAATGAAGGCGGTCACAAATGAAGCTTTAACCACCCAGTTCAATACTTCTGCGACCCCCTCCTCGGCCTTCAATGCTGTCAGGCTGATGTACACCACAAAGACCCACCAAAGCGGTTTGTTTGCCGCCCACAGGGAAGCCAGGCGGTAGGCCAGGCCCAAGACCAAGGCATAACCAAAACAGCCCGCAATGCCTCCCCAATAGCCAAAATTGGCATACATTTCTCCGGCATAGCCTAGATTCATGCTGGTGCCGCTACCCGTCAGATTCATGCCGGCAAAGCGGTCCACGTATTCCTGGCCGCCCGCCGCATGTTTGTTGGGGGCAAGAAAGCGAGGCAAAACGGCCGCTTCGACGGCGGCAACCAGCGTTTCACCGTGCGCATATGGCTCAGTCATTGGTACGGTCTCCATGATCCGGTTGACGATCCAGCCCTGATTGTACCGCACCGCCGTATCCCCTAAGAAGTCCGCATTCCAGCTCCAAGTGATGGATCGCACGAGTCCGTCACCCAAGTCCTGAAGCCACTCAGCGGCATTCTGGAAGTTAGCAGCGCCAGCCAACCCCGCGGATGGCGAATCTAAAGCTGTGTCCCAGGTTTTCCCACGGAGATTGTATTTAGCTTGTTGGAAGGCAGGCAGGAGGAGGAAGCCGAGCAAGGAAAGGGTGATGACAGTGACCTTATTGGGGCGGTATTGGTAAAGATAAAGCGCAAACACACCCGTACACCATAGCAACAGGGAGTGAAACATGCCGCTCTGGGTGGCCAGCAATGACTCTAAAATAAGCGTAAGCAATACTCGCCAGAGCCAACCCGGACCGGCCACCAGCATGCGACCCAGAGCGCCGACATAGCGGAGATTGGCGCAGAGCTGCAGCACAAAGCCCAAGCTGCCCAAGCTGGAAAAGCGCCCAGCAAACTGGCACACAATCCCAAACCAAAACAATACATCGAGCTCCACCAATAATGCTTGGGAAGCGGAAATGGCCCGGATGGGAATCTGCCGGATGCCCCACAGCGCCACGGTCCAACCCAACACTACCGCCAGCAGGACGAAGCTGGCAAATTCCAGATACACCGGCAGCCGGGTGCCCGTATCGTAACTGAGATTGCTGGGTGGGTAATAATAAGACAACCAAGCCGCCAAAACATACTGCAAGCCGGCAATAAAGATGGCCACATGGGGCAAAGGAACGATCTGCCCACCGGTGAACACCAGATGCATAAAAACTGCCGCTAGCAGAAACACCACCACCCCAATCCAAGCGGAAATCTGACCATACCAAGGCCAAGTGAGCCCGCCCGCGAGCAGGCCAGTCAGAAGCATGATCCCCCATTGCGAGGGTGTGCATAGCAAAAAGGTAGCTTGGCTCGGCGCGGAGCTTTGCGGGTCGGCAGGCGGGCTGCGCCGGGCGATTTCCAAGGAGGAGGCTTCCGTCATATTTGGGTTCTGAATCAGGCTAAGATCGCAGTCAGGCGGTCGGCGTAAGTGTGGCGGCCAGCGGCTAGGCGCCGCTGCACGCTGGCTTGCAAGCGTTCGCGCTGGCGGGGATCCGCCACTAATGCTTGAATCTTTTTCACCATGGTTTCAAGGTCAGTATAATACACCACGCAAACACCCTCGTCGCCAAAGAAATCGCGATGCTCCGGGGTGTCCTCCACTACCAGACAGGCGCCCATGGCGGGAAGTTCCAAGCTGCGCATCGCGTGGCCGTCCCGGTTGGCTTTGCGCCCCAAGCAAATATTGACTTTGGCTCCGCCAACGGCCAAGCGCAATTCGCGGCCATGGACGAAGCCACGCCAATGTGGGCGCAATTCGACATCGCGCTCCCAGTAGCCGCCGTAAAGGTGCAGGTTCAGACCGGCCCGGACCAGCGCCCGGGCTACCGGCAGGCGGTCGGCATCGGCCCCCCCCACGAACACGACGTCGCAGCCAAATCGCGCCCGTTCCGCGTCGGTTTGGGGCGGTTCGGGAAAATGCAGGGCGGGGTTGTAGCCGAACGGTAGGAATTCCAACTGTTGGCAGCCCCACTGGCGCAAATCCTCCAGATTCGCGCGGCGCGGCGAAAAGACTGTGCCGTATTCCTTCATCGCCGCCCAGAAAAATCCCGAGCCGTTTGACGGGTTCCAGGGATCGTCGGTCAGGAAATTGGCGCGCCGGATGCCCAGGGCACCGATTTCCTGGAGGGCGGCAGCATGCGGAGCGGAAATGCCGGTGACCAGGAGGCTATCTGGTTTCCATTCCCGGCACCGAGCAACCAGCTTTTGGCTGAACCGGTTCAGGTGGGCCGGGCGGCGGTTCATCAGGCGATGGAATAAGCGGTTGATCCAGATATTTCCGCTGTGCGCCTCCCGGGCGTCCACTAAGGTGGCCTCCAGCCCCAAGGTGCCGGCGGCGGCCAGGAAGTGGGCGCCGACGTGTTCTTCGGCGGGGTTGCCGACTAGGAGGAGACGGTGGTAGGAGGAACTCAATGCAAAAACAAAAATGAGAAATTAAACCACAGAGACACAGAGACACAGAGCTTTCTTTACCACAGAGAACACAAAGCACTTTAACCGCGAAATACGCGAAATAAGCGAACAGGAACCAGAATTCTTAACCACGGATGACACGGATCTTCAAATTTAAAAGCAAATATGTAACAGGAAATTCTTTTTTCGCGTATTTCGCGTGGTTCGCGGTTACCTCAGTTTTTGAACTTAGCTCGGTTCTGACCTTCGAGTTCCGGCTTCTGACCTCTATCTTCTTTTTTGCGTTGCTTGCACGGCGGCGAGGACTCCCTCAACGGTGCGGTCGAGGGAATAGCGGGCGATGGTTTGGTGGACGGCGGGGGCAAAATCGTGGCCGGACTCAAGCCGGGTGACCAGTTGATCCAGTTGCCGGGTCAGGGCGGGGACGTCGCCGGAGGGAAATTGATAGCCGGTCTGATCATTCTCCACCAGGTCTGGCGCACAGCCGACGCGGTCGGACACGATCACGGGGATTCCGCCGGTCATCACTTCGTTGATGACGAGGCCCCAGGTCTCATATTCGCCGGAGGGCAGCACGAGCGCATCAAGGTCGGCATAGCCTTTGGCCACAATCTCGCTTTGATTCAAGAAACCCCGGAAATCAATCTGCACGTGGCCAGAACGGGCGTTGGCTTCCACCTCGCCTCGCAAAGGGCCGTCCCCGATGATAACCACCTGAATCCGGCTGGCGTGCTGGCTGCGCGCCACGGCATCAATCAGGTCGAGCGGGCGCTTCTTGGGAATGAGTTTGCCGGCAAAGCCGATGCGCCATGGGGCCGGCTGGCGTACCGCAGAGCGATGGCGTTGGAATTGGGCGGCGAACCTGTTGGTATCAATGGAATAGGGTGCAAAGTGCAATTTAGATTCCGGCACCCCATAATGGCGGTAAAATTCACGGTTACGTTGCCCGATCACGGCGAAGGATTGAAAACGCGCAAACAACCGGCGGAAATAGAAAAACTTCACGAATCGCTTCAGCAGAGAGCGGCCAGAGAGGAGATTGGATTCGCCACGGCAGACCAAGGGAACACGCTGGCGGGAGGCCGAATGAATGACTTGCAAATAGCCATGCGGGAACCAGCCCAAAGTCATCAGCGCTTCGGGACGCAAGGAAGCCAAGAGCGCCTCGTGGTCCTGCAAGCGGATACCATGGCGCTGATCGGATGAAGGCTGGATCGCGACATTATTGGCGAAAACATGTGGGTAGCCATCCAGCAGCGGGATATCCCATTCAAATTGCACGCCAAAACCACCCGCGGCCTGGCCTTGCGGCGTCTGCCGCATCATGAATAACACCGTTAAATCCAGTCGCCGCGTCAGCGCCCGAAAGAGAGGGGCTTGATACTGGATCGGGTGCGTGGTAGAGATGACGAGGCGCATTAGCGAAAAGGATGAGGTCGGAGGCCAGAGGACAGAGGTCGGCCTGCCTACGCTTAGCTACGGCACGGCGTGTGAGGACGACTGAGGACTGAGGACGGAAGGCGGCGATCCGAATTCAGAGGTAGGAGATCAACAAACAATTAAAAGTTAAAAATGTAAAATTAAAAAACAGGCAATGGCCCAGCAAGGGACGCCGCGTGGCGGAACGCAGCCTACGGGTTTTCTCGGAAAGTCTTGGCAGGTGTGGGCGCAACGAGCGCAGCGGGTGAACAAATTATCTGGTCGCTGAGGTGTGTCGACCAACGCTGGTTTAGCCAACGACGAACGGAGGCCGTGCGTTTCTCGAACAAGAAATACATAACCCAAGCAGCGGCCAGGCAAAAAATCAACTCAAGCAAAAACGTAGAAACCGAGTAAAAATCCAGAATCTTCGCACGCCCCGGGAAAAAAGGTTCCCAAATGCCGATGAAACAAAAATGCGTCAAGTACAGGGTGTAGGAAAAAGCCGCCAGCGGGGCACCCAGCTTCTCAACCTTCCTCCATCTGGGCGACACTGGCTCCCAATCGGCGACCGTAGTCACCAGCAGAGTGAAACCCATGGTTAACACCAACAAACACACCGAGCGCGAAGGTAGCATTGCCTGCAAGCCTTTAAGATGGAAAGAAACAGTGTCATTAGTTAGCTGGCATAACCCCACGCCAACCCCGATTAATAAAAAGCTACACATCAAAGACAACACTCGCGGCATTTTCAACTTGATAACGCAAGCCAAAGCGCCCACTAGCCAACAAAACAGGTAGACAGCTTGAAGTTTGGTAAAAACTGCGCAACCAGCAAATATTGCCAGCCAAGCCAAAACACTTACTTTTTTGGAGCGATTGACAACTAGGACCAAAACTGCCCCCCAAAGTGTATAGAACCAAATCTCGTACGCCAGCGACCAAAGCGGTGCGTTACCGCCAAAGTTGTCTACAACCAGTCCCTGCAAACCGGCGAGATTGCCCAAAAAGGATAACGTCGAAATGTGCCCGCCGCGAAATATAAGAACCGCCGCGGTAAGAAGCAACGCGGGCAACAGTGGCACATAAATTCTAGTGATCCGGTCGCTCGCATAGGGCCAGATGCGGAAGGAGTAATCCAATGCTTTCCGCGTGGAACGTCCCCCCACCAAAAATCCACTGAGCACGAAGAAGAGCAGAACCGCCTCTTGCCCTAATCGCGTCAACATAAACGCCGACGCTACGAGAATTGAGTGGTCTTTCGAGTCAAGCTCGCCGTAGTCCACAAAATGTCCGCCGCGCACATGGCCAACCAAAACGATGAATGCCGCCACGAACCGCAGCCAATCCAACCAATAATAGCGGGCTCTAAGACTGTGATCCATTTCAGTCATGTTGATCCAGACTCTTTCATCAGCAAACTGGCATTTTGCCAAGCCCATCAGAGAAATTCCAATGCTCTTGAATATTTCTCTGGAGCAATGCCGGCCAATGCTGAGCTGGGCCAGTTGCTGGTCCTTCGTAAAACCTATGGTTCACGAAATCCGGACGGATGGGTTGGTGAATGTGGTCCGGATGCATAATGAGGGCCGAATCGCCAAGAAAGCCAGCCCAATATCCGAAAGTGCTCCCAGCAGAAGGAACCAAAACCTGGCTACAAGCCATTCTCAAAATATCAACGATGGCCGTTTGCCGGGTACCAAGATTCACTTCCGGCAAGGTCAATAAATCCTGCAATTGGCCGCGTGAGCCGTCGCTTACAATCGTTACCCCCACACACGAGCCACGAATCTGTCGAATCCCTTCAATAAGATTCCTAAAATGGTCCAGCGGGGTACGCGTCGATCCAACCTTCGCAAAATCCACGCCTTGTGCGAGCGGCTGGAAGTCCCCCAAGCGAACCTGGATACAAATCCGAGACTTCACTGCCTGCTTGTATTCGCGCATGCGAGCGGGCCTGAGCAGTCTAAATAACTCTTCGCGGATCAGTTCCCGGTGAGGCTTCAGATCACCAAAATAATCTGACCAATGCGGAACCTTGTGGAACTCATAAATCGTCGAATGGAGCGCCGGTGCCCGCTCGCAGACAGGAGGTTCTTGCACAACTGTGGCCTGGCGGCGCATCTGAACCTGTTTGAATATGTTGACGTCCCTGATCGCATTAAAATAATTCCAATAAAAACGAAAATCACCACCGAGCAAAATAGGGGCGAGTTGAAATTGAGTCCAACCCGTGACCACTAGCGGAAGATGATTTAATCTCGCGAATACCAAGGCTTTGGCCCAAACAAAAAGTTTGTTACCCAAACCAGCGTTGGGCAATTTGGCGTAACAGAATGATTCAGGGAGCGATTTCACACGACACCAAAAAACGAATGCAACAGGTGGCGAGACGGCACACTTCTAAGATCGCAAAATCCGTCGCACGATAACCTGGTCATTCTGAATATGCAACGCAAATTCAGGAGCGGGAAACAGATCCTCAATTGCGCGAATTAATTGCGACTTAGGCGGATGGCCAGGCTCCACGCCAAAATTACGAAAGTCATCGATTATTATGGCGTTAACCGCGATGCGGTTTTTGCTTAAAATCCTCAACTCCTCAATTGCCGGCTCCGCCACTTCACCGTGGGCCGTGTTGCCTCCCGAAAAATGCCCATCAAGAAATACAACCGCGCGATGGATGGAGCCGCCCCGAAAGAGACGGTCGAGTTGCATAACCGCGTCGCCTTGAATCACTTCGGTATTGGCGCAAGATTTCAAATTAAGTCGTGCTTTCTCAGCTAAGAGCGAATCAAGTTCGATGGTGTACACTTTCTGAAAGAGCTTAGAACAACGATATGCCGTGCCACCGAGATACGTGCCCGTTTCGATGAAAGTTGTGCTGCGGGTGGCCTGGCAGGCTCGCTTGATGGTTAAGAACTTTAAGTAACTATGCGGATTGATCAGCTTGCAGGTTGCAAGCAAGTATAGGTCGTGCAAGTAACCGGCGAGTCCGGAAAATGGCTTGTTAGGAGAATTCATTAGTTTTTATTCTGGTCAAATGTTTCGTGTACAACTTAGATAATTTCGAAGGCGGAAGCGAATTGCTTTTGGTAATTCCAATCGCTCGCGATACGGAGCCGCCCCCTTTCCCCCATTTCCCGCGTCTCGCCGGGGTGATCCAGACACCAATGCAACTGGGCGGCGATCGAATTCTCATCCTCGGGTTGGCAGGCTAACCCGTAGCCCGGGTCAACGAACATCGTTCGCCAATCCGGCAAATCGGAAACGAGCAGCGCCAAACCGCAAGCCAGATAATCAAACGGCTTATTGGAGGCTCCGGTCATGTTGACCATGTTGACATCACCTCCTCGGGCTGGCATGAAGGCTACTCCAACATCGCATTTGGACGCTTGTTGAAAGATATCGTCTCGAGTGGGCAGTGCACCGACAAATTCCACCGCATCGGCCAAACCCAAGGCCGCCGCCTGGTGCTGGAACTCGTCCATATAGCCTTGAGCCCCGACGGTTTCAAAGCCCACCACCGACAATTCCACGCGGCCTGGAAACCCACTCATCGCTTGCAGCAAAGCGAGGGGCAAACGATCACGATTGATCGAGCCATGAAACGCCAACCGTAAAATCCCGTCTGGCTTAATTTTGCTTTTTTTCGGTCTAATTTCATCTTTGCGCGGGCAATTCCACACACACAGAACCGAGCCCAACCTCCCCGTTTGTTTCTTGAAAATTTCAATCCGCCGCTCATTCGGCAAAATGCATAATTCCGCCCGCCGCGCCAGGTTGGTCCGGGACCAGAGGGTGAGTCTTTGAAACCAGGAAGTCGGGAGCCGGAGGTCGGAGGTCGATCCGCCGACGCATGCGCTTCCGCCATCGTTTTGCGGTGGCGTGACAGGTTGGCGCGACGAAAGGTCGGAGGTCAGGGACGGGCTGTCGTGCTCATGGTAAAGGACGCGGACACCGGGGAAAAAACTCAGTGCCAAGGCGATGGGACTCACCAACGGATCGGAAGCATAAATCCATTTGGGCCACCAACGCAGTACCCAGCCCAAGGCCTTCACACTATAATAGAGATAATGCAGTTTTTGCCGCCAGCCTGGCGGGCAATACCTGAGCAGCACAACCTCGGTATCCAGGTGAGCAGGAAACCGCATCCGGTCCGTTTTGTGGGTCCAGGTACCGAACACCCTGATCCTCCAGCCTTTCTCGGCCAACAGCCAAGCGCTGTGCTGCACAGGCGGGTAAGCAGCCGGGTTGGCATATTGTAGATATAAGATTCTTAGATCCATCGCAAACATTTCAACACAGGCAGATGCAATTCTCTAACGAATTTTTCGCGCAACGAGGTGCAACGATCCATCATTCAACCGAAATTCACGACTCGGCGTATCGTTCTCGGCCAGCAGCACAAATCCCGCACTGATTATTCTTGCGGACATCGATTCGCGATCGTACATCCAACGGTGCTGGAGGCCAAAGCCTCCGGACACTTCCAACCACCTATACTTCAAACTGGGCCGGCACCTTTTGCTTAAAATGGTGGTTTCCAAGAACTCATCTGCCGCCAACGCATTGCCCTTGCGTTGAGTGTACGCCCTAATTTGCAAGGCAAGATCGGGCACAATGATGTGAATTGTGCCATTGCAACGCGCCACGCGATGGAAGTCCTTGAGCACCTTTTCAGCTTCATCCGAATAGATATGTTCAAGGAAATGTGAACAGAGAATGTGGTCCGCAGACTCATCCGGAAATGGCAAAGCTCTTCGACAGTCATGTTTCAGCAAAGTCGCTTTGTTTAATGCCTGCTGATAGCCTTGTATCGTTGGCGAGTATTTTCGCGGCAGCAAATGGCACAAAGCCGGCGCGGTCTTCAGCAGCCAAAGAAACAAGTGGTTATCGAGGTTAACAAAATTCTCCAACACATAAATTGAAGAGGCTACGTTCAGCCACATTTTTCCTTGTTTATTTAATAGATGTTTCATTTCCTTTTTATAATAGATATGGTCCGGTTTTAATTAGGGCTTCTTCAGCCAGAAATCCTAACCCGCTTACTTGGCGCGGCCTTGCCCAGCAGCAACCCAATTCAGACTCACCTTCCAAAGCGGACATTGCGGGCGGCATACGCCACCCATTCCGCTCCGCGGAACCCCAGCAGCCGATGCACGGCCTTATATAAGGCTGTCCCCGGTGGTTCGAAGTTGGGTTCAAGTTCCAAGACTCGGGACATGGCCAAATCATATTGCTTGCGATCAAACTCAAACCAGCCTCGCGCCATGCGAAAATAGGAGAGCGCGATGGCATGACGATAACCTGAGTTCAAGCGATTGGCCCGGCCCAAAACTTCACTGGACTTGTCCAATACCCGACAGTGGCTTGCCAGCCAGCGCCGGGGATTACTGGTACCGACCGTGACCTGCCCATAGCGGCGATAAATGGCATGGCAACCCGGCTGATACACGGCTTTGGCCCCAGCCAACAATACTGAAATAAAAAAGTCCCGATCTTGTGCGGCTTGGATGGTTTCATCCCAACCGCCGCACTTCTCCACTGCCGTCCTGCGAAAGAGCAAGGCGTGGCAAGCCACCCACCAATCAGAAAGCAATGCTTCCAAGACGTCCGGCTTATCGCCTGAGATTTTAATGGCTTCAAACTCTTTCCTGCCATCGGGCTGATGGTGCAAATGTCGCCAATCGCCATACACAACGTCCGCCCCGGTGGCTTCCAGGCGCGCCACCTGCCGTTCGATTTTTTCGGGAAGGAGGTAATCATCTGCATCAATAAACTGAATGTAATCGCCCTTGGAGAGGGCGAAGCCGCGGTTCCGGGCTGCATTGCCGCCTCGGTTCGGCCCACTTTCCCAGCGGATTTTGGTACCAAACGACCGGATGATATCCAGGCTCCTATCCGTCGAGCCGTCGTCCAGCACGATGACTTCAGTTGGGACATAGGTCTGTACCAAGGCCGATCCAATGGCTTCCGCCACCCATCGCTCGGCGTTGTAACAGGGCACAATAATCGATACCAGCCGGGCCATGCTTGAGTTTAGGGAACAAATTTGACAATGCGCGATAGCCGCAACGCGGTTCGCTTATCCCAATACACGTGTCGGGTTGCCGCAAACAGCTTGCGCCCCATTCGACTACGGTGGAGATCCTGCCGGAACGCGCAATTGGCACGGATTCGGTCACCGCCGTCGGCGGGAAAATCGGTGATCGTTTTTGCAATCAACTGCCGACGAACATTGGGCACCGCTTGCCACCGGCAAAGCAGCTTTTCAAACTCCTCCAACTTAAGACTTGAAACTCCCAGCCCGCTTTCCGCAAAATCGTAGTCGTGAAGCATTGTGCCAACGGCACTATCATCTCCACCATACCGCCGTGCCGCGACCAGTGCACGCTCTGTGTCATGGATTTCCGTGGCCGATGGCAGTTGGGGGAGCGCCAGCAAGGCAGCATCCGGCTTTTCGTGGCAGTCACCCGCGAGCAAAAAGTGCTCCTCTTGGAGTAATGCCGCAGTGGATCGCGCCAGCCGGTTCCAAGGTGGCACGTAGAGCTGGACACGAGTCCCGAACACCGCCTCCAAGTGCCGCCGCCCTTGCTGTAATAATCGCCGCTGGGTTTCAATAGGCATCCGATCCGAAAACTCTTGGTATCCCCTTACGGGCGCCAAACTAAGATGGCAATACCCGTGCAGTGCAATTTCCGCCAGACCC
>Ga0364866_10506_pt3 | contig 11193 bp, 6 predicted proteins | sample ExccelAu500001D3_3_FD_206913 | JGI IMG/M metagenome (GOLD analysis project Ga0364866, IMG submission 206913) | Enriched cells from Trout Bog Lake Hypolimnion, Wisconsin, USA - BchlTB.Aug13.5000.01.D3 | ecosystem: Environmental > Aquatic > Freshwater > Lake > Hypolimnion/Profundal zone | place: USA... | reverse complement strand
CAGCCTGGCGATTCCATTGCTCGCCGTTCTGACCATGCCCCGGGAAGAGCTAAGGAAAAATTTCTCCGGTCAGGCCGTGATCGAGTTTGATCAGGTCCTGCAAAAAGCAACGAAGACGGAAGTGCTCCTTCCATCTCCCCAGCTCGATGCCGCAACCCGTGTGCGACAAAAGCTGGTGGATGAAGCGGATGTGCTCCTGGCCGTGTCGGATGATGTTGGGACGACCGCCTCCGGCGACACCGCGGAGGTGATCGCGTATGCAACGCGCCGTGGCCGGCCCGTGATTCACCTTCGGGAAACCGCGAGCATGGTTGAGGTTCACGACATCAAGTCCGATCAAGACCTGACGCAACCGCAGTTGAGCATCGATCAGTTGGAGAAAATGTTGGGAGAACCTCCTGCTTATCCTGTCTTCCCGGATGAACTGACTCAATATTTTCACGCTTGCGACACGCTTGCCACTCGCACCGCGCCGCGAGTCCGCCGTTACGTTTTGAATATTGTCCTGGCGAATGCGATCGCCTCGATGGCCGGAGCGGTCGCCTCCTCGTTTCCTCATTCCGCAGCCGAGGGAACGTTGCTCACGGTGATCAAGTCCGGATGCATTTTCCTCGGTCTGGGGATATTCGCCGTCCTGCACCATAGGCAGTCGCAAAATCGCTGGCTCGGACTTCGGCTCAAGGCGGAGGTCTGCCGTTCGGCCATGGCCACGTGGCACTCGCCCATCGCCATTGAGCCGCTCACCGCCGACGAGGTTCCGGAACTGCGCCAGTTGATTCAGGCTCTGCGCTATTTTCGCGCGACCCAACATCATGTCCACGCCGATATTTCCCTGGAGGCATTCAAGGCTGCGTACGGCACGAGACGCCTGGTGGATCAGTATCGCTATTTCCAACGTCAGGTCCAATCGGCCATTCATCTCTCGTCGAGACTGACGCCTCTCTACTGGTTTCTCAGCGGCAGCGCCTTCCTGGTCTCCGGGGGATCCCTTGTTCTCCAATCCTTCTGCGGGCAGCATGATGCGCCGGGGCGGTGGATGAACCTCATCTTTGTTGTTGTGCCCATCGTGGGGCCTGCCCTTGCCTCGTGGATCATCGCCTGGCAGGCGATTGAGTCGGTCAGCCGGAAAAAAGCTCGTTTCGTCGAAATGGGAAGACTGATGCATCAGGCGGTAGTCGACTTGATTCACTGCCACTCGTGGGAAGCGGTGCAGTATGTGGTTAAGAAGGCCGAAAGGCAGTTGCTGACGGAAGTACTGGAATGGTATTCCTTCGTTAAATACTCGAGTTGATTTCGTAGCCGCGCTTGTCAGAGCGAGCCGTCGCAGGGAGATGTCTTCCGGCGGTAGGGAAGGAGGAAAATTACTGCCGTCCGCAGGAGTTTTTTACTCTTTGGATTACTTCATTTTAGTGATAAAAATCATGTTTGATGTTCCAACTCAGAAAATAGCGGATGCTATTTATGTGACATTTCCATCAAGCTCAAAATTGTCGCCTTCATGGTCTACGACGTCTTCATAAGCCATTCTTCGAAGGACAAGACCGTGGCCGACGCGACATGCGCGTGGCTAGAAGCACACGGGATTCGCTGCTGGATCGCCCCGCGCGACATCCAGCCCGGCGCAAACTGGGGATCGTCCATCATCAAGGCGATCCATGGGGCGCGGGTGATGGTCCTGCTTCTTTCTAGTCACGCCAATGCCTCGCCCCAGATCAAGCGCGAAGTGGAGCGGGCCGTCAATGCCGGTGCGATCATCATCCCCATGCGCATTGAAGACGTCCTGCCCCAGGACGATCTCGAGTATTTTCTGGGCACGCCCCATTGGCTCGACGCTTTCACCCCTCCGCTTGAGCTTCATCTTAATAAGCTGGCCGCTGCGATCAACGAGATACTCGAAATACCGGCCCCGGCATCGAGTGGGCGGGTGCCGGAAGATGTACCGGAAACAATGGCCGAACCGGAACCCGTTCCGCGTTTTACGATTGAAACTCCTCTACCCAAACCTCCGCCGCACAGGCCCTGGGGTAAAGGATGGCTGATCAGCCTGAGCGTTGCCGTCGTTGTGTTGGCGCTGGTCGGCCTTGGTTATTACTTTGGTGTTGCGACTCCGACGGAAAAAGTAAGGCGGGCGGAGATCGCCCAGCAGGAAGCACAAGCCAAAGTCGCCGCTGCTGAGGCAGAAAAGCAGAAGGCTGACGCAGCGGCGGCTCAAGCCAAGAGCGAGGAGGAAAAGGCGGCTTTGGAGAAGGCGAAGCAGGATGCGGAAGCGCGAACGGTAGCAGCGCAACAGGCAGCGCAACAGGCCAGGGCGGAGGTGGACAAGGCAAAGCAGGCCGAACAAGCCGCCGCCACGCCACCTGCCCCACAACCGACTGCATCGGCAAGCGGGCCTGTTTTGGGCCAGCTGTGGGAAAACAGCCTGTGGATGAAGTTCAACCCGGTACCGGGAGTAAATGCTCTCTTTGGAGTGTGGGACGTGAGGGTAAAGGATTATGCGGCCTTCGTGAAAGAAACCGGCCGGGACTGGCCCAAGCCTGAATTTACCCAGACCGAGAATGATCCGGCGGTAATGGTGAGTTGGGACGATGCGCACGCCTTTTGTGACTGGCTGACGAAGAAAGAGCAGGCCGAAGGAAGACTGGCTTCCAATCAGGAGTACCGGCTTCCGACCGATGCGGAATGGAGCAAAGCGGTGGGATTAAACGAGAGCAGCGAGGGCACGCCCGCAGAAAAGAGCGGCAAGATCAAGGGAGTGTATCCATGGGGTACCCAGTGGCCTCCGCCGCAAGGTGCGGGCAACTATCCTGAATCCTTAACCCACGACGGTTATGCCAATACCTCACCGGTGGGGAGCTTTGCCGCGAATCAGTATGGGTTATATGACATGGGCGGCAATGTCTGGCAGTGGTGTGAAGACAAATATAATAGCACAACTCGGGTATTGCGCGGTGCTTCATGGTACATTGGTGGTTCCGGCAGCTTGCTCTCGTCGTTTCGCAGCGGCGCTTATCCCGGTGGTCGAAGCGGTAGCCTTGGGTTTCGCGTTGTCGTGGTAGTCTCGCCCTATCCACCAGTCGCGACGACGCCTCCCGTTACCCCATCGCCGACAGTTTCCGCGCCGGTCATTGGGCCTGTTCTGGGCCAGCCGTGGGAAAACAGCCTGGGAATGAAGTTCAACCCGGTACCAGGGGTGAACGCTCTCTTCGGGGTGTGGGACGTGAGGGTAAAGGATTATGCGGCTTTCGTGAAAGAAACCGGCCGGGACTGGCCCAAGCCTGAATTTACCCAGACCGAGAACGATCCGGCGGTGAAAGTGAGTTGGGACGATGCGCATGCTTTCTGCGATTGGCTGACGAAGAAGGAACAAGCGGAGGGGAAGCTCGGGCCGAACCAGAGTTACCGGTTGCCGAGAGATGCTGAGTGGAGCGTGGCAGTGGGACTTGGAGATGAGGGCGCAGGCACGCCGAAGGACAAGGATCAGAAGATCAAGGGAGTTTATCCGTGGGGCACCCAGTGGCCGCCGCCAGTTGGAGCGGGGAACTACTGCGGGGAAGAAACCAAGAGCAAGCACCCTTCCTGGACTGTCATTACCGGCTACAACGATGGCTATGCGGAAACAAGCCCGGTTAGAAGTTTTAAAGCGAACAAGTACGGTCTTTACGACATGGGCGGTAATGTGTGGCAATGGTGCGAGGACAAGTACGATCCAACACAAGAATACCGGTTGTTGCGCGGGGCTTCGTGGTACCATGATGAGCTGCAGGGTTTGCTTTCGTCGTATCGCTTCCGCAATATTCCCGGTAATCGGCGCGCTAACTTCGGATTTCGTGTTGTGGTCGAGGTCTCGCCCTAGTCTGGAGGTTGAGGCGACTTACTGACCAGCCGTCATGGCTGCTTCAAGCGCGGCGATGATTGTCCACAGGGCGCATTTCTCCAGACGGTTATTCGCGTAGATGTAACACCGCTGGAGCGGCGTTACGGGGATAACCGGACGGCGTGCACTCTCAGGTTAAGCCCAAGGAAACGCTATATCGCATGCGAATCTGCGCCTTGGATGGGATACGCAATCACGCCTCATCCTTGACGCAATAACTTGAGTACCCTTAACTTCTTAAGCCAAGGCATTCCACCACGACGGGAACCCCATGGCCTACGATGTCTTCATAAGTCACTCCTCCACGGATAAACAGATGGCCGATACCATCTGTGCGTTTCTGGAATCCAAAGGTATTACCTGCTGGATCGCGCCGCGCAACATCCTCCCGGGTGAGGAATGGGGAGATTCCATCCTTCGCGGAATTCACGCCTGCCGTATCATGGTGCTCATCTTTTCCAAAGCGGCGAACGATTCCGGCCCGGTACGAAGCGAAGTCGACCGCGCCGTCAACGCGCAGAAGGTCTTGATTCCGTTTCGAATCGAAAATGTCTCGCCCACCGGTGCAATGGAATTTCACATCGGTCGCCGCCACTGGCTCGAGGCCTATACGCCGCCCATGAAACGCCATCTGGACCTGCTCGTCCGGGCGATCCATGATATCCTCACCCCGCCAGCCGATGCCCCCCAGCCGGCCACACTGACCTCGGAGAGCACCGCGCCGTTGTCAACGCCCCCTCGTCCCGACACGCTCATTCCGCCGCGGGTGACCCAGGACGATGTGCCACTGCGCGTCCTTCTCAATTTCAATCATGTGGTGGTTGCCGGTCATCCTTCCACCTTTCAAATGATTGTTGAAAACACGGGCGCTACTGTTCTTAAACAGATTGAAATCCTGATGGAAAGCCGCGGCCTGGAACAACCCGCCAGAAAAATCCTGCCCAAGCTCGCCCCGGCCCAAAGTCAGCGCCACCTTTTTGAAATTGAGCCGATTCGCTCCGGTAATTTTGTGCTCCAATGCACGATCAAGTGTCAGGAGGAGGTCAAGCAGATCGCCTTGGTTGGCTCCCGATCACTTCGCATCAACGAAACGCCCCCGACCTCCAATATAGTCATCAGCATGAAAGACCTGAAGGGCAATTCGGCTAGCACCGAAACCGCTTCGGGAGGGGAGCCTCATCTCGACAACCTCATCCCGTCCGGCACGATCCGCACGCTGAACGATCTCCTGGACTTGGAACTGGCGGAAAATTTCGAACCCCTCGAATTGACCCTTGATTATGAAGTGAGCATGCGTGCCCTCGCCCATGAAGAAGCCAGCGCGCGGCATCGTCTCCAAATACCCGGCTCATTCTTGAATCAGGCTCAGGAGGGAACGCTCCTGAAACTGGAACCGGTCGATGCCGTACCCCAGGCGAACAATTGCGAAATTCGCCTCGTGGCGCGCTCCAGCTTCTGTCTCGGGCGCTCCCGCGAGGAAGCCGATTTCCTTACTTGGTTTTGGCCGCGCAACGAGGTTAACGACCAAAAAACACGCCGCATCAGCAAGAAACACTGCATCCTTGCTGTCGATGGCCTCAAGATTCACATCCGCGACAACAACACCTCCAACCGCACCACACTTGGAGGGCAGGAACTGACGGCGAAGGAAGGCTCCCTCCTGGAACGCCGGGGTATTCTCAAGATCGCCGACACTTACTCTCTTGACATCACCCCCTTTCCATCGAATGCGCCGGAGGGCCCGGCCATCGCTAACTTGCATAATTGGAGCGGTGCTAAAACGGAAAACGCAACGGTGATTCGGGGAAGTGTCCGTTTTATCCCGATGACACCCCAGGTTCTCCCGCAAAATTCGACATGGCTCCTCACCGACGGAGCCTTCGGCACCAGCCGCGCCATTCCCATCATTGTCGATGTCCGGGGCCTCGCCGAAATCCAGGGCCGTTTCTACCACTATCTCGGTGGATTCTGGATCGAAAGCTCCGTCGATAACGGCGCCGTTCACATCAACGGAGCCAAGCTCGAACCCGGGTTCATCGTGCCCCTGCTCACTGGCCAGACCGTCAAGTTTGGTGAAACCACCTTTCGCGTTACGATTGCGACTTAGAACTCAATGCTTACCATGGCACCTGCGCGACAAACTCATCGTAGCGCTTTTGGGCCTCTTCGACGGACCCTTGCGGTTGAGAAAGACGCTGCTGATCGGCATCGATCCGCACCTGGAGACTCGCAATCTGCTGGTTCTTTTCCTGTTGGGAGGCAAAAAAGGACCCGGAGTTAACGACGGAATGACCGGTGACGACTTTGCCAAAGAAATTGACGGTATCGGTCACGGTTTCCGCATTATTATTCCCCACGCGCCTTTTTTCAGCGGAGGCTTTTTGTTCTTCGAGGTTGGCGATCTCGCTTCTCACGCCGGACGGCCCATTTTTTGCCTCGGCCAGTGCGCTTGCAAGATCATCGAGTTGCTTCAGTTCGGTCGCGAACTTGTCCTGCATTGCCTGAAAGTCGGGGTTGACGACGGCCTCTTTATTCTGCGCTCCAAACTGTTTGAATGTCTTGAGCTGTGCGGTCAACCGGTCGTGATCAGGCGGCATCTCGGTCTCCAGTTTTGCCAGTGCCAGTTGGAGATTCATATCGTTCGGATACTGCGCCGCGAATGTCTTCAATTGGTCGTAAGCGGCGGCGGGCGGCCCGTTCTGGCTCATCTTGATCGCCGCATCCACCTGCTGTTGATACTGTATCAAGCGCGGTTGGAACTGAGCATTCAAACGGTCCACCGATTCCTTTTCCAGCACGCCGTTCAGCTGATCCAGTTGCACCCGCGCCGTCGCAAATTTTTTTTCGTCCATCAGATCGTTGATTTGCGAGGCGATCTGCTTTTCCGTCGACGTCCGCTTGTCGGCCAGCTCCTTTTCTTGCGTCGTTGTGACCTGGGCGAGTCCCTTCAACTTCGCCAGATCATCGGACGCCGAAAGCAACAACCCGTAACTCAGATATTTTTCAAAGGCCCGGTTGAGAAGATCGACCAACTCACCCTTCCCCTTGCTGTCGAGTTGCCCCGCATCCATCTGTCCGAGAAAAACCTTGGCGGGATCAGGGCTGGCATCCGTAATGACGCCCAGCTTGATCAGGTCGATATTTTCAACCAGCGTACCGTGTGCGGACACTTCGATCGTTTCCGTATGCGGCGGAATTCCCGGGTTACTGAGCGTGAGCTGATACTTCCCGGCGGGAATATTCCCGAGGAAATCGGGGGTCGTTCCCTCTTTGGTCGTGCCTGTGGCGGCGTCCGTGCCGACAAGCGTGTAATGCGCGTGGCTCGGCTCGGACGCGATATTCAATTTACCAAACGTCCGCTTCAGATGAATGCCTTCCAGCATCGCCTTGGCGCCTTCGGTAATCGTTACCGTTTCCTCCACTGGATCGTATCCCGTTTCAGAAATCGTGACGTGATAGCGACCAATCCGAAGGGGCGTAAAATCAGTCGGCGTTACCCTGTCCTGTTGTCCGGAAATATGGACCGTCGCGCCCACCGGATCCGACGTCACGAAAAGTTCGCCGGGCGTCGCGATAAAAGACCACAAAACAAACGACCAGAGCACCCATCCCAAAAGCCCGAGCGCAAGCACACCGCCGCTCGCCATGGCAACCAGCTTCGTCGGGAAAGGTTTCCGCGGCGCTTTCGGCACCGCGGGCGGCTTCGCGCCGTTTTTTGATTCCTTGGTCACCACTGTTGTTTTCTTGACCGTGTCGGTGGAGGCGTGGGTTTGCCTTGTGCCGATGGGAAGACCGAGCCGCTCCGCGAGGTCCAGCATGGTTTGAGGGCGTTGTTCCGGAACTTTTTCCAGGCACGCCGCAACCGTGTCCTCCCATTCCTTCGGAATCTCCTGTCCCGTGATGCCAAGCTCTTCGCGGCGCTCGCTCATCTTACGCGGAATCGATTGCCGCACTTGGAACGGAATGTCCCCGCTATAAAACGGCGGCTTGCTGGTCAGAAATTCGTAGATCGTCGCCCCGAGGGCGTAGACGTCGTCCGTCGCACGCGACATATCACCGTTCATCTGTTGCGGGCTCATGTAAACAAGCGTGCCGCTCGTCGCCCGCCGCATCGTCACGGCCGTCAAAGGAACCGTCACGCCCGTATTGCCGTCAGGATGGACCCCCGACAAGGCTTCATTTGACTATACCGTGGATCCGAACCAACACACCCGCACGACCGTTCTTGTCTCGATCCCGGCCGATGCCGCCGAAGGTGTATATCCCATCGGCATGCAGACGGTCTATCAGGGGGCCGTGCAACGCGAACTACACACCTATCGGGTTCGCATCGCTAAATAGGCCTAATTTCGAAGGAGTACCATATAAGCGATACGAGAGCGTGTTTTCAAAAAGATATAACCCACTACCGCCTGATGGCATTGGGTGCCGCCATATCCAAACGACGGTCTTTTTGCCCCACGCAGGTCTACCGGGAATCGGCTGTCAATAAGGCACTTCGCGTACTGCTTACTCAGAAGTCGATGCAGGAAGAGGACGAAGCGGCCTACAAGGCGGGAACGAAAGTTGGACTGCCGCAAGGTTCCGACCAACTTTTCGCAGGGGTAGGCGCTTTAAGCGTTTCTCGGCGCACAGACGACGCAAAACTAGCCGGGCCTTTTTGATGTCAACTCACCAGACGGCAAACGCCGCTCCTAGGCGATCCTGAGCGCATGGCGGGCAGGGGATAAGGGAGGATGCAGGCAGATTACCCGCCGCCGATTCATTACAATTCATTACAGAATTTTGACGTTTTCATGCGTAATCCAGCATAAATAAGAAAAGCCAAAACCAGTTCTAACTTTATCCAACAAACACCACCTTTCATGAAATGCCTGGCATTATCCCTCTTCTCTCTTGTCGTTATTGGGTACGGAAATGCAGTCCAGGCGGACACCTCCAAACCAAAGGGCGCACCGCTTCCCGCGCCGGGCGAATGGGATGGCGTGACCGAAAAAGCCAAGCTTGACCGTCCCTACGAAGAGCCCCTGCAAGCTTATGTCCCTTTCGGCGTCACCTCTTATTTCCTGCATCCGTGGCGGGCCTATATGGATACGCATTCGGCCAGCCAATTTCTCGGGGCGATGGGATTCAACATCAACAATCAGCCCAAAGACATGGATGCGGTCATGCAAATCATGAGCGAAGCGGGAATCAGGAAGGTCCGCTACGAATGCAGCTGGGGAAATTTCGATTGGAATGATGAGCTGACTGGCGACAGACGCGCCCAAACGCTCCTATTTCTTCAACTGGCCCAAAAACACCATATTCGGCCTCTTATACTTTTGAATGGTCATCATGGGACTCCATGTCCTGTGCGCGACGTTGGCGTCGAGTTGATTGCGAACGCCAAAAAGGGAGACCGTTCCTTTAAGGTGCGCCCGGAGGATGTGGCGAAAATCCATGTGGGTTACACCGGTCCCATGGATGCCCCTTCTTATTGTTCAGCCAAACCCCTGATTATCGAAATAAAGAGCGACAGAACCTGCCTTCTCTCGGGTCCCTTGGGAGAAGATCTCAAGTCGGGACCCTTCAAACTGCGCGAACTCAAGTATCTTCCGTTGCACGGCGAGAAGCTCAAGGGAGCCGATGACGCAACGAACGTGGAGGAAGCCGCAAGCAACCAGGCCACTCTGGACGGATGGACGAAGTATGTGGCCGGAATATGCGATGTGTGCCTCGAAGGACTGGGCAGCAAAGGGCAGGCGGATGCCGGGTTCGATCTTGAAGCGTGGAACGAACTGACTTTTGGTTCCAACTTTCTTGATATCAATCACTATTACGATCCGGCGCTCGAGTTTACCGAACCGCTCGTCTATAAACGCGCACAGTCTCTTGGCCCCGACATTAGGCCGGATGCGCGCACCGAGTTCAAGGCGGAGGGATTTGGCGTTTTGCTTCCTTTAACGGTGGACTACGTGCGTTCGCGTCCGGAGCTTTCCGCCGTCAAGGTGGACAACGGATTCGGAAACCAATGGCCTTGGAATGGCGGAGCCGATGCCTGGCCCGGCGAGGATGCCTACAGCCGCCACTATTATCAGGGAGGGTGGACGGACCTTTCCCCCAAGACCGTATACCATCCGGATATTGAAACCATCGATGGATTGGGGCAGCCCGACGGAATACGCCCCGTCAAGCCCCACGATTGGAATGATATCGTGCCTGGAAGCAATTTTATTCCGACGATGCGGATCGGCTTTCCCGAGTACCCCCATTGCGGATTCAAAACGGAAAGCCTGGCCCGCGACGTCCTGCCTGATTCACGATGGGGCAGTGATCCGCTGCATCATGGACGATTTACCCATAACGGCGACTATCGCTTGCAGGAATTGTGGGAAACGGAAGTCAATGAAGATCGCAGCCAATTTTTCAACGAGATATTCAAAAAGTCTAAAGTTGCCAAGGACGACCCCCGCGCCTATGCGCTTGACAACTACATCATGGAAAAGATGCTCCTACGCCAGTATATTTTCCATAATCACAAAGGCCTGCGCAATCTCTACATTTTTGCGAGCGGGTGCGAGCCCTATTATCTCGGCATGTTTGAACCGCCCTTTTTCAAGGCGCTGGCGGCCGGCGGGGGACAACTCACCGATGAGGTTCGGCGCGAAGTGCCCTCCGTTTACCAGGGGCTGGGCTGGCTGACCAAGCTCATGGAGGCGGACGACCCGTTGGTGGCGACCCGCGCTCTAAGAGTGGATGCATTATGGGAGTACAAGCCGCGGCTGATGTATGCCGGTGATGGCACGCCCGCGCATCCCAATCAGTGGAACCGGGACTGGTTTGCGTTCCTGCCTTACCAGCTCACGGCCAACAAATTCGTGGTTCCTTATTATGTGGTGACTGTGGATGCCTATAAGGCCTGGCAGCCGGCGAAGGACGTTTTAGATGTCTCGCGCTACCAGATGCCCGAGCAGGATTTCGAGGTGACGATTGGAAACTGCGCCGGGAAGGGAGCCAAGGTCTCTGTTTACGACCCCTTGTCGAATGCCGCCGTTCCCGTGACGCTTGTGGATGACAAATCCTCCGCCACTCAGTTGACCGTGAAGTTGAAGACGTCGGATTATCCGCGTTTCCTGGTGATTGAAGAAGCCGCGCCGGGGCCGCTGATCCAGAAACCGAAGGTTGCCGCTGATGCCAATGGGACACTCCACGTCGATTGGCAAACCAATATTGCGGTGGACCGGGCGAAGGTCAGCTATGGCCGGGACTGGCCGAATCGAAACGCCAATGAAAAGACGGTTCCCGCGGGAAAAGACAACCAATACAGCGTGGAAGTT
>Ga0364866_11075_pt1 | contig 11197 bp, 3 predicted proteins | sample ExccelAu500001D3_3_FD_206913 | JGI IMG/M metagenome (GOLD analysis project Ga0364866, IMG submission 206913) | Enriched cells from Trout Bog Lake Hypolimnion, Wisconsin, USA - BchlTB.Aug13.5000.01.D3 | ecosystem: Environmental > Aquatic > Freshwater > Lake > Hypolimnion/Profundal zone | place: USA... | reverse complement strand
AAAAACATTCGATGATGTGCACCAGATTGCACAATTGATCTGGGCTCAAAAGCTCGGACGTATCAAGGCAGAAGGGGGTGACTCAATCAGCCGGGTGAAGTTTTATACCGGATTGTATCATGCGTTGCTGGGACGGGGCATATCGAGTGATGTTAATGGGCAGTATCCATTGGTTGATAAAGGGATAGGACAAATACCACTTGATGAAAAGGGGAAGCCCCAGTACCACCACTATAATACCGACGGGATCTGGGGAGGTTTCTGGAACCTGAGTCAGCTTTGGGCGTTGGTTTATCCTGAATATTTTAAGGAATACGTTCAGTCCAATATCGATTTTTACAAAACACGCGGGTGGCTGCACGACGGTGAAGCTGCCGGAGTATATACCAATGGCGTCCAGACCAATTACCAGGGTTTGATGATTGCCTCTGCCTACAATTGTGGAATACGTGATTTCGATTTGAAAACAGGTTATGAAGCTGCACTGAAAAATGAGGTCGATTACCATGGCAGGAACCTCGGAAACGGAAAATTCGATCTGAACTATTTTGTAAATGGCGGATATGTCCCTTCGCGCGATACGCTGTTTTCAAACGGCTGGAAATTTAATTTTGGGTGCTCCCATACGCTGGAGTATTCTTACAGCTCCTTTGCAGTTGCTCAACTTGCCTATGAATTAGTTCATAATGAGGACTATAATAAATTAATGAAACAGGCCACCTACTACCGCAATCTTTTCGATCCGGAAACAAAGTTCATCCGTCCAAAATTGATTGATGGGACATTTATCCCAAATTTCGATCCGATGAAAGCCTGGATCGGATTCCAGGAAGGAAATGCATTTCAATATACCTGGTATGTTCCGCACGATGTGGCAGGGCTTATACGGCTAATGGGAAAAGATGAATTCAACCGGAGACTGGAATATGTATTTGACACTTCTCAAAAAACCCAGTTTGGCGGTGGTTCAAGCGATGTCGATAGCTTTTCGGGCATAGAAATGGTTTATAACCACGGAAATCAACCTTGTTTACATGATTCCTGGTTATTCAATTACAGCGGTCAGCCCTGGCTTACCCAAAAATGGACAAGGGCAATTTGTGACGAGTTTTACGGTGCAGAGCCCCTTCGTGGATATGGTATCGGACAGGATGAAGACCAGGGGCAACTGGGAGCATGGTATGTGTTAGCTGCATTAGGTATTTTCGATGTCCAGGGTCATACGGCAATAAATCCAACCTTTCAGTTTGGAAGTCCGCAGTTTGACCGGGTAACAATTCAACTCAATCCGAAATATTATAAAGGGAAAGAGCTGATTATTCAGGCTAAAAATAATTCTAAAAAGAATGTCTATATCCAATCGGTCTCTTTCAATCAACAAAAGATCGATAAATGCTGGATCGATCGCAAGTCACTGACCGACGGTGGTACCCTTCTTTTCGAAATGGGGAAACAGCCGAATAAAACATGGGGGATAAATATTCCTCCTCCAAGTATGAGTGACGATTCAGTTAAAATCAAATAACCAGTGGATAATAAATACAATTATTTTTACACTGTCTCTAAGCTTTGTCATAAAATTTATTAAACCTTATGAAGACTAGAAGTTTCTATATTTTGGTGTTTTGTATCCTGACAATTCAAGCCTTTTCCCAACACGATTTGATTAAACTTAACTCGGGGTGGAAGGCTAAAAAGGCAGTAGAAGTTGTTGTAGATGGAACTGTTATCTCAGGAAAGGATTTTAAGTTCTATGATTGGATGGATGCCGTTGTCCCGGGAACAGTTCTTACGACCTTACTTCATAATCAAAAAGTTCCCGATCCGTTTTTCGGGATGAACAATGAACTGATTCCAGATATCTACGAGACAGGCGCCGATTATTATACCTACTGGTTTTTTGACGAATTTAAAGTTCCTGAATTAAAAGAGGGGGAACAGGTTTGGCTGAAGTTTCGCGGGATCAATTATTCTGCCGAAATGTTTCTCAATGGAATGAAGATCAATCCGGATACCCATGAAGGGATGTATTTGAGGGAGAAATATCTGATTACGCCGTTCCTTGAAAAAGGGATAAACAGGCTGGCTGTCCTGGTACACCCCTCTGAACCTGTCGGAGCTCCGAATGGACAGGGTGGTGACGGAATAATCGCACGGTCGGTAGCTATGCAATTCACAGCAGGATGGGATTGGATTTGTCCGATCAGAGACCGGAATACGGGTATTTGGGATGAGGTTGCCCTCGAAATAGCAGGTCCGGTTGATCTGCTAGATCCATACGTTCAGACTAAAGTACCAGGGAAAAGAGTCCCGGGAGGTAACCAGGCTGCTGCCATTGTTTCAACCTCTGCTGATCTTTTTAACAGTACCGATATGATCCAAAGCGGAAAGCTGACAGCACGCTGCGGCAAGGTGGAAGTTTCGAAGCTTGTGACTATTCCTGCGGGCGAAAAAATTACGGTTTCTCTTCCGGAGATTAAAATTGAAAACCCTTTGCTTTGGTGGCCAAATGGTATGGGAGACCACCCTTTATACCAGGTTGAATTCTCATTTGTCGGGGATAACGGTGTTTTATCCGATATCGAAAGTGTCAATTTTGGCATTCGCCAAACCGGGACCCGTTTTGATGATAAACTGCATGCCAGAATTTTCTCAATTAACGGACAGGATGTCTTTATAAAAGGGGGAAACTGGATTGCTTCGGATGCTCTGCTGCGATTATCCAGCAAGCGGTATGATACCGACGTGAGGATGCATGCCGAAATGAACATGAATATGATCCGTGTCTGGGGTGGCTCGATGACCGAACGCCCGGAATTTTATGATGCCTGCGATAAATATGGGATCATGGTTTGGCAGGATCTTTACATCTCCGGCGATTGCAATGGACGGTGGTTCGACCCTCAGAAGAAAGAATCCCAGGAACGTCGTCGTGCTTATCCTGACAATCACTCCCTGTTCATCAATACCGTTATTGATCAGGTTAAAATGTTGCGCAACCATCCAAGCCTCTATTTGTGGTGCGGTGGAAATGAGTACCCTCCGCCTGCCGATATCGCAAAGAAACTTTCAACTGATATTTTCCCGAAATATGACGGTGCTCGTTACTATCTTGAACAATCAACATCTACCGACCTGGCAAAAAATAGTCTGGGTGGAAACGGAGATGGTCCATACAGCATTCAGAATCCACTTAATTTCTTCACTATAACCTCTTTCCCTTTTAACCCGGAATTAGGTTCCGTAGGGATACCCAACGTGGAAACAATGCGGAAAATAATGGAAGAAAAAGACCTGGTGCTTCCTACCCAACATGGAGAAAACCCAACGTGGAGTTATCACAAGTACATTCCCTATGATAATTTTATCGATCAGTATGGGAAGTCCGATGGAATAGAGGATTTCTGCAAAAAAGCGCAATTGGTTAATTATGAGCAATATCGCGCATTACAGGAAGGTTTTAATGCCGGTATGTGGACCACCTATTCAGGGATGCTGGTATGGAAAAACCAAAACCCATGGACAGCCTTGCGCGGACAATTTTATGATGTTTTCCTGGAACAGAACGGTGGTTTCTATGGATATCAGCATGGCGCCAAACCTCTTCATCTGCAATTAAATCTGAACGATTCATCCGTTTGTCTGGTCAATCAGACATTTTTCAACCTGAAAGACCTGACTGTTTCAGCAGAGCAATTTAACATTCATGGAAATACCCTGTCAAAAGATCAATACACGACTTCAATTTTGGCTAATAAGGTCTCGGTACTGAAAAAAATTAAAACTCCGGATCCAAAGGAATCAGTCTATTTTTTAAGATTGAAGGTGATGGATAAAGATAACCAGATTAAGGATGAAAACTTTTATTGGTTGTCCGAACCCGGGAAAAGCTATGAAAAACTAAACGAATTAAAGCAGGCTACTCTCGAAAGTGAGTTGAAGACCAATACCAAAGGGGTAAAATCGGTGATTATCAGGAATCCCGGAAAGGAAACTGCATTTTTTATAAGACTGAAAATATTGAGAGAAAATGGGGGAGAACTTGCCCTTCCGGTTTTCTTCAGTGATAATTATATCACATTGCTTCCTGGCGAAAGCAGGGAAGTTAGTGTCGATTGCAGCCAACTGCCGGAATCCATCTCTTTAAAATCATTATGGTTTGAATTGGAAGGGTGGAATGTGAAAAACTATTCTTTAAAAATGGAATGAAATGAAGACATTTAGCTTTAGGATTGGACTGGTTTTTATGCTGTTAATCGGCTCGTGCCAGAATCAGGTTGAACGGAAATCGGCAGAACTTAAGACAAAGATTAAAAATGACGTTTATTTCCCCTATGTTAAAGCAAAAGCGCTTGAGGTGATGAAAGCCGGTTTTAATGCCGGCGATGGCTACCGCGAGGTATGGATTCGCGATTACAATACCTTTATTCAGCTTGCCGCACAGGTCAATGATAAAACAATACTGAAAGAAAACCTGCTTGTTTTTTTCCGGATGCAGGGCGAAGATGGCAATATTCTGGATGGATTCACCCCTATTGAGAAAGTTGGCAAGGGAGAATATGATTTCTACTATTCAAAACTTGAACCAAGATATGCCGGACATAAAAATACCGTGGAGACCGACCAGGAGAGTTCTTTGATCCAGGCGGTTTTCAAATACATCCAATTAACGGGTGACAGGACCATTCTGGACGAGAAAATCGGGGACAAAAAAGTCAGTGACCGGATTCAATTGGCTGCTGATTTTATAATGAATCATCGGTTCAACCAGCAATATGGCCTCGTGATCGGTGCGACTACCGCCGATTGGGGAGATGTGCAACCCGAGCATGGCTGGGGAGTTGATCTCGATGCCAATACCCATCCTGCTATTGATATTTATGATAATGCCATGTTTTTAATTGCCTTAAATAATCTGATGGAGATATTGCCTGATTCGAAAGTCAAATGGGAAAAGATCAGAAACAGTATTGCTCAAAACAGTCGTAAATATTTATGGGATGAGCAAAATCAGAAATTCATTCCCCACATTTATCTCGAAAAGGGGTCGCCGTTTCCAAAAGATTTTGACGAAAATAGAATTTATTATTTTGGTGGCACAACGATTGCCATTGAAGCGGGGCTGCTGAGCAAAGCAGAGATAAAAACTTCACTACAGGAGATGATTAAAAGGGTAAAACTGGCAGGTGCGGGTTCAATTGGTTTAACTCTTTATCCCCCTTATCCGAAAGGTTTTTTTGCCAACAAGATCATGAATCCGGAATACAGCTATCAAAACGGTGGTGACTGGACCTGGTTTGGCGGAAGGATGATTCAGCAGCTTATCAAAAATGGGTTCATTGAAGAGGCTTATGAGCAAATGATTCCAATGGTTAAACGGGTCAGGGATAATAATGGTTTCTTTGAATGGTATTCAGTAGATAACAAACCGCGTGGTTCCGGCACTTTCAGAGGCGAAGCGGGCGTTTTGTTTACCGCAATTACAATGTTTGAGGATTGGGTTAAATAATTTTCCGTTCTTTTCTCACCCAATGCTGGAGGGTTTGTAAGGTATGTGGAGATGAAATTAATAAACTGTTCAAATTTCACCGTAGGAGATAAATATCAATAGAAAAGTATAATTCTGAAAATAAATTTCCATTAGGGAATTAACCGGAAATCTGTTAATGTCCTAGCGGACAATGGTTTTTCTTTCACTCGTTTTTCTATTGAAATTGATGCCCTCCGGGCAAAAAGGTTTAAATATAATTTTTAAACAATCTCTAAGAAAATTAATCTGATGAGAATTCTAATGACACTAGTCTTAATTTCTTCGTTGACTTTAAGCCTAAGCAGACCTACCACTGCTCAACCAAAAGTAAAAGAGGTTATCGTCGTATTCAAAACCCATTTTGATATCGGATACACCGACTGGGCAGATAATGTGGTGTATAATTATTCGCACACTACGATTACCAATGCCCTGGATTTGATTGAAAAATCGAAACAATTCACCAAGGATAAGCAGTTTAAATGGACAATTTCGGGCTGGCCCCTTACCCAGATGCTCTCAAAGTCTGAGCCGGAGGTAAAGCCGCGGATTAAACAGGCAATCCGGGATGGGAACCTGATTGTTCAGGCAATGCCCTTAAGTTTCGAAACCGAGGCACTTGATCTGGAACCATTGGTCAGGTCACTTTCATATTCCTCAAAAATTAACAGGGATGCTGGTTTACCTTTACCTATTGATGCCAAACAAACCGATGTTCCGAGTCATTCCTGGATACTACCAACAATGCTAACTAATGCTGGGATCAAATTTCTGCATATTGGATGTAATGCCGCTTCGATGTCTCCAGAGGTTCCCCTGCTTTTCTGGTGGGAAGGTCCCGATAAATCAAGAGTCATGACGATGTATTACGGTCCCTATTATGGAACTAGTCCTGCTCCTCCCAAAGAATGGCGTTTCCACACCTGGCTCGCGATTATCATGACCAATGACAATACTGGTGTTCCAACATTCCAGGAATATAAAGATGCGATTCAGGATATTGAAAAACAAAATCCCGGTGCAAAGGTGCGGACAGGTTCGATGGGTGATTTTTATAATTCGCTGATGAAAGAGCAACCGGAATTGCCTGTAGTCAGAGGCGATATGCCCGATACCTGGATTCATGGTTATATGTCAATGCCCCGGGAAGCCAAAGCAGGGAGAATTTTGAGTAAATCGGTGGCAAACCTTGAAGCATTGAATACCCTTACCGGTATATGGGGAAGCCAGACCGAAAAACGGTTAGCTCCAATCGTGGATGATGCTATGGAACAGATTCATCTCTGGGATGAACATTCATTCGGAATGGCCATGAGCCATGGTTTTGCAGGATATTGGGCATATGGTGATCAATTTGAGAATCTAAGGGCCAAAGGGTATTACGAACCAATTGAATATTCCTGGAAAGAGAAATCAAATCATATCACTCTGGCAACAAAATTGATTGATCCGGTGCTAAGTCGTGAAATTAAGGGGCTGGCAGCATCGGTTAATATTGACGGTGAGCGCATCGTGGTCTATAATCCACTGCCCTGGGAACGAAGTGATTTAGTGACGATCCAGGCTGTTGAACCACTTAAAAGCGGATTAAAAAATTGTATCTCAGGTGAAATTGTTCAGGTATTCAGAAACCATAATATCGTTCAATTCCATGCAAACCATATTCCCGCAATGGGTTATGCAACATTCGTACCTGCTGAAAATACGCACTCTAAAAATCCTGACACTCTGGTTTGCGATATCAAAAACGGAATCCTGGAAAACGAGTTCTTCCGCCTTGTTTTTGAATTAAATAATGGAACAATCAGCTCTTTGGTCGATAAGAAATCGGGACGTGAAGCGGTTAATCCGAATTCAGATTTTCAATTTGGACAATATGTTTATGAACGGTTCAGCAAGGAAAACACCGATAAATACGCCAAAGATTACATCAAAGGGGGGTATGACTGGGCCTATCCAGAACTTGGACGGATTAATCTGACAAATGAGCCTTATCACCGGATTTCCGGCAAAAATGCCCGGATTGAATTTTTGAACGATTCTGTTTCTGTTTCGGCGATAATGCATTTTGATGGTGAAAAAGACTTAAATCACCACTATTCACTGACATTTACACTGGCTGAAAATAAGCCTGTAGTTGAAATTATCTGGAGCATCAACGGTAAACCGGCTGATGCGTGGCCTGAAGGTGGCTGGATCAGCTTTCCCTTTAATATCGAAAAACCGCAGTTTAAATTAGGACGTCTGGGCGCTGTTGTAGATCCTGCAACCGACTATATCAAAGGTTCAAACCACGATTATTGTTTTCTGAATTCCGGAATGGCTGTCCTTGATTCAAAAAACCAGGGTTTCGGGATTATGTCGCCTGATGTTCCCGGAATCAGTCTCGATCGCCCGGGGTTATGGTCGTATTCACCAACGTTTGTGCCGCAAAAGAGCAATGTTTTCTTTAATTTATACAATAACCAGTGGAGTACCAATTTTACAGAATGGGTTGAAGGATCATGGAATGCCCGTTTTTATATATGGAGTATTAGACAATATTCAAATGAAGCTTCCATTATTTCCACTTCGGAGGAGATCCGGAACCCTTTAATGACGGCATTGGCAATCGGAAAAGCTGGAAAGCTTCCTGCAACCGGGCAAGGGATTCGTTTATCCGCAAAAGGTATCCTGGTGACCTCTTTTGGGAAGAACAGGGACGGGGAAGGTGATCTGGTCCGTCTTTGGGAACAAAATGGAGTGAATACCAAATGTAAAGTTTTCTTCCCCAAAGAGAGCCTTTACAAACTGGCCCAACCCTGCAACCTGAGAGGGATAAGTATGGGAAAGTCATTGACAATTTCTGATCATTCATTTGAAGTGAAATTAAATGCATATCAGCCGGTTTCTTTTATTCTTTATAAGTAATTAAAGGCTATCAGGCTATTAGACTTTAAACTATTAGCCTTTAAAATTTTAAATTAAACTTTTTTTAATATTAAGCATTAACCATTATTCTTATGGCAAATAAAATAGTTGCAATTGCTCTGATAATCACCCTTTTCATTGCTTGTACATCGAAGGATACTTTGATTCAGAACCCTGCACGTCTTACTGATATTCAACGAATGTTGTCAGTTCAGAGAGGACTTACCTCAAAAAGTCTGCTTCGGGTCTGGGATATATTCAATCAGCCACTCCCTGAATCAGAAAAACAGGCCATGGAATTTTTGTATGCCTATATTCCTTTGAGTGATCTGGCAGATTATAAGCCCGATTTTTTCCTGAAAAATGTACAGCAAAGCCTGCAGGCAAAGCAGGAAATGCCGTGGGGAAAGACAATTCCGGAGGAGGAATTTCTCCATTTCGTCCTGCCAATTAGGGTGAACAACGAAAACCTTGATAATTTCAGGGAAGTGATGTATCCGGAAATCAAACAGCGAATAAAAGGTTTGGGGATGAAAGAAGCTGCCCTTGAAATTAACCACTGGTGTCACGAAAAGGTCAATTACCGTGGTACTGACTCACGGACCAGTGCCCCTTTGAGTGCAATCAAAAAGTCATTCGGGCGATGTGGCGAAGAATCGACATTTACCGTTACAGCCATGCGAACTGCAGGAATCCCGGCACGCCAGGTCTACACCCCCCGTTGGGCTCACTCCGATGATAATCATGCCTGGGTGGAGGTATGGATCGATGGGAAATGGAACTATCTGGGGGCATGTGAGCCTGACGTCGATCTGAACATGGGATGGTTCAGCGAACCCTCACACCGCACCATGCTGGTTCATACCCGTGCCTTCGGACGGTACTTTGGAAAAGAAGATGTGGTAATTGCTACAGACCGTTTTTCGGAATTAAACCTTACTTCAAATTATGCTACGGTTAAAAAAATTACTATTGCAGTTAAAAATAGTGATGGAACTCCTGCCGACAGCGCCAAAGTGGAATATCAACTTTATAATTATGCAGAATATTATCCCATTGCCACAGGTTTTACGAATAAGAGCGGATTGACCAGCCTGACTACGGGAATGGGAGATCTGATTATCTGGACATCTAAAAACGGGAAGTTTGCCTACCGAAAATTTTCAGTCCCAGAAAAAGATACAATGCAATTAGTACTCAATCAGACAGTTCCTGCTGATCAAAGTGAAATATTTGACTTCATTCCACCCCATGCGGTAAAGGTCCAGTCAACGGTTTCTGATCAGGCAGTTAAACAAAATACCCGACGTCTGGCATATGAAGATTCAATCCGTGGAGCTTACCAGAAAACCTTTAAGGATTCAGTATGGATCGCGGGTTTTGCAAAAAAGACAAATCTTCCTTTTGATACCATCTCGCGTTTTTTTAAACTAAGCTATGGAAACTGGGATCAGATAGCTTCTTACCTGGAAAAAAATGGTCTGTCATACAGAAGCACTTTGCTTGATTTGCTCATCCAGATATCGGACAAGGATTTCAGTGATACTCCTGAATCTATCCTTACCGATCATCTGGCGCAGATTGAAAAAGCTGGTGGTCAACAGGCAGGAACTTCGAAGGAACTTTTTACCCGATATATCCTTTCCCCACGAATTGGACTCGAACAGTTGAGCCCATGGAGAAGCTTCCTGATTAATTCATTTAGCAAGGAAATGGCACAATCGGTTCGTGGAAATATCTCAGTTTTGACAACCTGGATCCGTGAAAATATCCGGATCAATGCTGATGCCAACAAACTTTCACGAAATCCGATTTCTCCTGCAGGTGTTTACAATCTGAAAGTCGCAGATCCTACCTCCAGGGATATCTTCTTTGTTGCAGTATGCCGAACTTTTGGAATTCCGGCACGTCTTAATCCGGAAACGCAGCTTCCTGAATATTTCAAAAACGGCCAATGGCTTCGTGCAGGCTTCGAACCTGAAGCGGTAATTCAACCCGATAAGGGGAATCTCCTGCTTATCGATAAAAACAATCCGGTTCCACCTCAATATGCCCTTCACTATACTCTTGCCATTTTGCGGGATGGGTTTTACAAGACCCTGGAATTTCCTGAAGGAAAGATCCTAACAGATTCCAAAGAGCCAATTCCGCTGGAGGTAGGTCACTATGCGCTGGTTACCGGAAGTCGCCTCCAGGATGGCTCTGTATTGAGCAGTCTTACTTTCTTTACCATTGGGAAAGGAAAATTGACCACTGTGCCGATTGAGATTCGCAAACAACCAGGAGAGCTCAAACCATCCGGAAAACTGAATCTCGATCAGCTGACTATTGAAAGTATCGGAGGTGGAAAAGGAGAGGGCCTCTCGTCACTGGTGGCAGGAAAACATTCTGTTATTATGATCCTTGATCCGAATAAAGAGCCCTCCAAACATATTCTGAACGATCTTGGTCCATATGTCGATCATTTCAATAAATGGGGTGGTTCATTCATTTTTGCAATTCCTGATGAGAAAATTTCTGAGGCAGGGGTCCTTAAAACGTATAATCTGCCCAATAAAATGGTGTGTGGAAGCGATAAGTCCGGGAATATTTTCAAGGCAATTTCGGCGATTTATGGTGAAGGACTTAAAGATAAGTTACCATTGGTAATACTTTGCGATGAATCGGGAAATATTTACCTTTTCTCTTCAGGTTATAAAATTGGTGCGGGCGAGCAGTTGCTTAAAGTAATTGCCGGGATGGAAGCTCTGAAAAAGT
>Ga0364866_11074_pt1 | contig 11201 bp, 11 predicted proteins | sample ExccelAu500001D3_3_FD_206913 | JGI IMG/M metagenome (GOLD analysis project Ga0364866, IMG submission 206913) | Enriched cells from Trout Bog Lake Hypolimnion, Wisconsin, USA - BchlTB.Aug13.5000.01.D3 | ecosystem: Environmental > Aquatic > Freshwater > Lake > Hypolimnion/Profundal zone | place... | reverse complement strand
TGAGAATTCGATGTCGCTCATTTCGGTGTCCGTGCCCTTACCCCTCTTGCCACGCTTCCGGTTCGCGGACTGACTTGATCGCCGGCCCCGCTGACGATCAAGAGCGACTTCAGTTGCGGCGCGATGGAACTCGCCTCGTGTGCATTTGTGAGACCGGCCCTCATCTGCCGCGCCGCGCACTTGCATGCCCATATCGCACTGGCCGGAGTGCCGGCCACCTGTGCTCGCCACACGGCTCAGGCCGTAGAAAGGCGTTAGTGAGCGATGCTTGTCCGCAGGTCCGGTTTTACTCTACTCGAATTGCTCGTAGTAATCGCAATAATCGGGATTCTTGCAGCGCTTCTATTCCCCGTCTTCCCTCGAGCACGTGAGGCGGCTCGGCGAACCGCGTGCCTGAGCAATTCGAGGCAGATCGGGACGGCCCTTGCCGCTTATGTGCAAGACAACGATGAAGTCACGCCCTCCGTGTTCGCATTCAAGGACGGTACGCTCGTCGATACGTTCATGACGCTACAGCCGTATCTCAAGAGCATGAGCGTCTTCTACTGCCCGGATCGCACGGACCATTCACCCGTTTGCGCCTTCCTGGTGCCTACGAGTTACACGGCGCCAAGCGACGCGTGCGTCGGCTACGGGTACAACTGGGGGTTCATCCCGTGGACAGGCGGCGGGTTACTCGGCCCGTCCATCCAGAACGCCGACGGGAACGGCACCGAGGTGGACCCGGGCATCCCGCTCTCCGCGATCGATAGAACCTCGGAGATGGCTGCGTTCGCGGATACGTACAATCATCCGCGCTACGCGATGTCGGCGGTGGGCGCGATCCTCGATATCGCAACGCTGGGGTCGGGGATCACGGCCAATTCCGCACTGCGCCACGGCAACTTCTTCAACGTGAACTTTACGGACGGCCACGCTAAGGCGGTTGCGTTCAAGGGGGGATCGCTTGCACTTGGGGCTGTGACGCAATATGTCGGGGTGCCAAAGGACGACGCTATGCGATCCATGTACTGTTCGAGCGCGAACGTGACGGTCAGCACGTCAGATCCCGTCCTTCAGGCAAATCTCGGGATATCTATCGCGGGCGATCTGCCCTGCAGCGCAGTGCTTCAATTGCCGGAAGCCTTTGGGATTCAGTGGTGGAACGACTAATCGGGCGAGATCGGAGCCGGGCGCCTGAACGAAGGCCGACGGCCGCCGACCGCAAGTTGTCGATCATGCCAGATCGCTTGGGGTTGGCTCCGGGGCGGGTCCGGGGCGGCTCTTGGAAGGATTGAAGCGATTCATAGCTATCTCGAAGCCGCTCCGCACCGCCTCTTCTGCCGCGTCCGCCGCGATCTCCGCGGCGTCCTGGATCGCGGGCAGGTCTTGGCGATCAAACCTGGAGAGCACATGATTTATCAGATCCCCGGAACGAGCCGGGCCGACCCCCAATCGAATTCGGGCGATCTCCTGCGTATGCATCAGGTTTAGAATATTCGCCATCCCGTTGTGCCCGCCGGCCGATCCCTTGAAGCGCAGGCGAATCTGTCCCGGTGGGAGTGCCACGTCGTCCAGAACAACGATGATATCGTCAGCGGAGAGTTTGTAGAACTGCACGGCCGCAAGGACGGCCTCGCCGGAGAGGTTCATGAAGGTCAGAGGCCGCAATAGGACCACACGCTGCCCCGCCATGTTGCCCTCGCCATAGCGAGATCGAAAACCGTTTCGGGATATACCGATTCCATGACGGACCGCCAGTTTGTCAACGACTACGAACCCCACGTTGTGCCGAGTGCCTTCGTATTCGCGTCCTGGATTTCCGAGCCCAACGATTAGTTTCACGACCGCGCTGCCCTCCGCAGACTCCAATGTCCCATTCGCATTTGCGCCTCCGCACGAAATATGAGTCCACCGTACCGACTCGCGCCCGATAGAAATCCACATAGATCCGATTAAGAACCAGAGCGGCATCCTCGTACGACCGGACGGGGCGGACCGAACATGAGAGAGTCTAGGTCCGGAGAGGTTTCGCGATCTCGTTGGCCGTCTGCGCGCGCCAGTATTCCAGGGTGTCGGCAAGTGTAACGGCCAAGGGAATGCGGGGGCTCCAGGCAAATGTCTCACGGATGCGCGCCGGATCTCCCGAGGAGCAGGCGATATCGAGCGGTCTCATGAGTGCCGGATCGGCGATTACTTCTGTCGGCGTGCGGCAAGAAGACCGAAGGCCGTTGAGGATGTCCCCCATCCGGACAGGTCGACCGGTCGAGATGTTGTACGTGTTACCGGCAGCGCAAGGCTCCATCATCGCGCCGTAGGCCCGAACCACGTCTCGGACGTCGAGCATATCCCGCAGCGCTTCAAGATTCCCAACGCGCAGCACCGGCGGCTCCAGCCCAGCCTCGATCCGCGCCAACTGTCGCGCAAACGACGGGATCGCAAACCGAGGCGGCTGGCCGGGGCCGGCATGTTGGAACGGCCGAACGATGGTTAGCGGTCCAGGATATGTGCTTGCAAGAGCCTCCATCGCGACCTTGCTGGCGGCATACGGACCAAACCGCCCGGCAGCGTCGATGGGATCTGTTTCCACGGCGGGACGCTCCGGAGAGGTGTTCCCATACACATAACCGGTGCTAACGAGAATCACCGATGAACGAAAGGGAGCCGCGGCGTTGAGGACGTTGCGCGTACCTTCGACATTCACCGCGAACACGGACGCCTGATCCAGGTCGGCGCCGCTCGCACGCGCCGCGAGATGTATAACCGTGCCCGGACAGTGCTCAGCAACCACATGTGACATAGTCGGCACATCAAGGACGTCCGCCTCGACCACCTCAAGCGGGCAGTCCAGTCCAAACGCTGCCGCGAAGTGCTCCACGACGGGATCGCGTCGGTGCGCCAACGCGACGATGCGGACGGAGTCGCCACCGGAAGCGCGATGCCGTTCAAGCAGGTGCGCCACCAGGTGTCTGCCGACGAATCCGCCTGCGCCTGTCACGAAAACACAGTATTGATGCGAGCGACTACTCGGCATGACGGATAATCCGCTCCCAACGTTCGATATCGGCCTCGACCATCATGGCGATAAGCTGCTCAAACGTGACTTCAGGAGTCCACCCGAGAACACGCTCCGCCTTCGCCGCATCGCCGACGAGCAGATCCACCTCCGCCGGGCGGTAGAAGCTAGGATCCTGGACGACATACTCTTGCCAGTCCAGTCCCGCATGTCGGAACGCAACCTCAACGAGATCCGCAACCTGATGCGTCCGGCCGGTAGCCACGACATAATCGTCCGGCTGATCCTGCTGCAACATCCGCCACATCGCGTCCACGTAATCGCCGGCAAATCCCCAGTCCCGGCGCGCGTCAAGGTTCCCCATGCGGAGTTCCTTAGCCATTCCGAGCTTGATCCGCGCCACGCCGTCCGTGACCTTGCGAGTTACAAATTCGAGACCACGGCGAGGGCTCTCGTGATTGAAGAGAATTCCAGAGACCGCGAAGAGTCCGTAACTCTCTCTGTAGTTGACCGTAATGTGGTGACCGTACGCCTTGGCGACACCGTAAGGACTGCGGGGATGGAAAGGCGTCATCTCGGACTGCGGCGTCTCACGGACTTTTCCGAACATCTCGCTGGACGATGCCTGATAAAAGCGAATATTTGCGTCCACGAGTCGAATCGCCTCAAGCATTCGAGTAACGCCGAGGGCCGTGAACTCGCCCGTCAGGACGGGCTGGTTCCAGCTTGTCGGAACGAACGACATCGCCGCGAGATTATAGACCTCAGACGGCTTCGTCAGCTGCATCGCCTCAATCAAGGAGTACTGATCCAACAGATCCGCCTGAATGAGCTCGATTTTGTCGTGAATATGTGCAATGCGTTCGAAACTCTCTGTACTGGAGCGGCGAACTACACCAACGACCCTGTAGCCCTTCCCTAACAGGAGTTCCGCAAGGTACGAACCATCCTGACCGGTAATCCCGGTTATCAAAGCGATTCTGCGGTCTACACCCACGTGTCGATTCCTTTCGTCTGGCGCTTAAGCGCTGTTGTCGATGGCGAGATAGTCTTGTATGGCTTACGGGCAAGCAGCATCAACGCCGCCGGACTGCGGCAACGTCGCGCAGGCGCTCCTCCGAGACGTAATAGAGCACACCGCCGGAACGGATGGGCGCCCCCACTGCCGTGCCCATTACCGAGCGTGCGGCCTCCAGTACCTGTTCTTCGGAGATGGCATCGAGACAGCGTCGGACCTCCGAATCCCGGTGAGCCGGGCGATCCGGAAAGACAACGAGCGACCGATGTCGCGGCGCATCGTAGCCCCACCGAGCAACCTTATTCGGTCCAAACAGGCCAACACTCGGAACGCGCTGAGCGACGGCGGCATGAAGAAGGCCAGAATCGTTTCCCACCCACAGGTCAGCCAGCCCAATGACAGCCAGCGCATTGCGGAGATCGAGCTTGCCCACCAAATCGATGAGAGGACAACGAGCCGCCGCGGCCATCCGGTCTGCAGCACCACGCTCCCCGGCTCCTCCCAACATCAACCCCGCCCCGCCGGTCTCTCGAAGCAGGGTATCCGCAACGGAGGCGTAGCGATCGGCTCCCCAGGCGCGAATTGACGCGTCGTTCGCGCCTGGCTGGAAGGCCAATAGCGGTCTTCCGACTGCATCGTCCCACCCGAACCGGCGCAGGATCGCCTTCGCCGCTTCGCGTTCCGCGTCTTGAAGCCAGAGTTCAGGAAGCGATGCATCGGCGTTCCAGCCGAGCGAGCGCAGGATATCCAGGTGACAGTCCACTTCGTGCCGATGAAACGAATACGGCACCGAGACAGTGAGAAACGGACCCCTCATCTCGCAAACAGGCCCGATGCGAATGGGTATTCCCGCTAGGACCGCAATGAGTGCACAATGGAATGAGCGGTTGATCAGGAACGCGGCCGCGAAGTCCTCGGAACGCAAGGCCCGCACCAATTCCCGAGCCTGCTGCAAGCGGTTCTTCCCCTCGTATTCCAGCGGCACTATCCTGTCGACGTACGGGCAATTCCTGAGTGCGATTGCCACGGATGGGGCGGTGAAGAGCGTGATCGATGCGTTAGGTATATACTCGCGCAAATAGCGGAGCATCGGCGTGGCAACGATCGTGTCGCCCATATAGCGCTGCTTCGTGACCACAGCGATCCGGCTCGCGTTGCCGAGCGTTCGGAGTACCGGAGCGAGGCGCCGCTCTGAACAACGAACGTGCGATGCTGCCGGCACAACAACAGTCTGCGCCGCGCCGGATAGGGTCTGCTCATGTTCGGACGTCTCAGCCATGCAAGATAGATCCCACTTTCGATAGTACGTCGTCCACGGATATACTGCGCAAACAGGGCGCCATCGCTACCCCGGCTTCTGGGGCGTCAATAGCGCCGGAAGAGCGATCTGCGAGATCGCGTGCGGCCGGCAATCGGTTTGCCGACCGCGCCGAGCAGTATCGCACCGGGCAATCCGAACTACAGTGGTCACGGCCGGACAACACATTCGCGCCCTGCCCCCAGGGTCCGGCATGTTCCGGATCGGTCGGCCCATAGATCCCGACAACTGGACGCCCGAGAGCAGCCGCGATGTGGGCGGAGCCCGTATCGCCGCAGACATGCACACAGCATTTCTCGATTACTGCGGCCAACACCTTTAGTCCGGTCGCACCAGCCAGATTGGCCGGAAGCGAAGCACCCACGGGGGCATCCCCACGCGCATAATTAATGACGGCTTCACATGCAGCCGAGTCCTTTGAGGAACCGATAAGGACGGAAGGGATCCCCCATTCCGACGCCAATCGGCACGCGAGCCGACCGAACGGGCGCTCACCCCAGCGCCTGGCGAGGTCTCCGGTCGCCGGGTTCAACACGGCATACGGCCGGCGCGAATCTATGCCCACGCGTGAAAGCAGACTATCCGCCTCCTTGTGGGCGTCGTCCGGAATAACGATGGGAAAGCGCACCGGTTCGGTCGGAGCGCCGAGATGCCATGCGACGTCCAGAAACTGGTCGACGCGATGGAAGCTCTTTTCACGCCGTGGAAGCGCCTTGGACGCCAGGCTCGCGCCATCTCGAAGGTTCGACCACCCCAATCGATGAGGCGCTCCCGCCAGGAAGGCCATCAGACCGCTCTTCGCGTGTCCGTGCAGATCCAGGCTTACGTCGAAATCTCGGCGGCGAAGATCACGCGCGAACGCGGCGAACTCGAGCCAGATGCGCGGCGAGCGAGCGCGGGCACGCTTCCACCGGGACCGAGGGATTACGATCACCTCGTGGAGGTAGGGATTATCCAGCACAATCGGCGCCGACATCTCTTCGACCAACCAGGTGATCTCCAGCCTCGGAAACCCCTCCGCCAGAGCAGCGGAGATCGGAATCGCATGGACTACGTCCCCAATCGAACTAAGCCGAATTATCAATAAACGCCTGACGTTGTTAAGGTCAGGTAGTGCCTCCGGAAACATAGCGGACGGGGCCTCCTCACGCTGTCAGCGCGTGCAGTTTCCTAACGACGTCCTGAACCGAGATGCTCGAAAGGCAGTGCGGCTGGTGAAAAGCACAATGGTGCGGCCGGCACCGGGTATCGCAAAGGTCGCGGCGCGAAACTACGTTGTCGCGCTGCCCATATGGGCAGGCTCGATCCGGGTCGGTCGGTCCGATGAGGGCGACGACAGGGCGCCCGAGTGCGGCGGCCATATGACCGGACCCCGTATCGCCGCAGACGTGAGCAGCGCAACGGTTGAGCAGAGCCGCCAGTTGCCTCAGGTCCGTGCGCCCGGCGAGGTTCACGCACGGCGCCTCCGCATATTCCGCTATACGATCCGCGACAGGACGATCTGCCGTGACCAGCACAGGCGTTAGGCCGAGATCACGGTGTATCGCGTCCACGACGGCTGCAAAGTTGCGTTCGCCCCACTGCTTAAGCGGGTGCCCGGCGGCCGGATTGACCGCTACAAACCTGGTTCCGTCGGCTATGCCGGCCCCGACAAGCATCGACTGGACGGCGGCATCGGCCTCCGCGGAGACCGGCAGAGGAAACTTTACCATCTCCGGACGCGCTCCCAAGTAGCGGGCTACATCCAGATATTGGTCGACGATATGCGTGCTACTGCTTTCGGCAGGAACGGGGCGAACCATGTACGGCGCCAACTCGCGGAGCCAGTGATACCCGAGGCGAACGGGCGCACCTGACGCGACCGCAAGGACCGCGCTCTTCGTCAACCCCTGCAGGTCAATGGCTACGTCGAACCGACGATGGCGAATCCCTGCGAGCGCCTCCATATACCTCCGCTGCATAGCGCGCGACCGGATCTGGCGACCGCGGACCTTCGGAAGCGGTATCACCTCGTCAAGGAAAGGATTCCCATCGAGGAGAGGAACGAACATCTCCTCCACCACCCACGAAATCTTCACGTTAGGGAACGCCGCTCCGATCGCGGCGGAAACGGGAAGCGCGTGAATGATATCACCCATCGCGCTCAACTTGATAATAAGAACGCGGTGTGCCCGCGAGAGATCAACGGGCTCCGCTATCATTACGCGTGCGCTGCTCCTCTGTCATCTTATTGTACGGTAACCTCAACGATGCTGCTTCCTTATCTCCACCCAGGAAGACCCCGGGTGATGCCTTCCACCGATCGTGCAACCAAAGCCACTGGGTCGGGTACTTCCTTACCTGAGCCTCTAATCGCGCGTTTATGAGTGCCATAATCTGTGCGATGTCGCACGCCGGATCTTCGGTGGGCGGGACGACTACGGGCGGTTCGAATGTTAACAGAAACCGATTATCCGATGTCCTGACACACCAGCTAAAGAGCAACGGAGAGCCGGTCTTGCGATGCAGAATAGCGGGCCCGTCCACGGTGCCGGTCGGATGTCCAAAAAATGGGACGAAGACATCCGCCGCATTCTGGTCCGGCAAGAGGCCGACGATCTCGTTCTGCTTCAGAGCACGCAGTACCGAGCGGGCCGAATTGCCGCGGGCGAACACGGTCGCGCCGCTACCCTGGCGCGTCTCGGTCAGCAGCTTCTCCGCCTCAGGGTTATTCGCCCGACGGGCGACCACGTTGAGCGAATAGCCGTGCGCCGTTAACCAACGAGCCATTATCTCCCAATTGCCAAAGTGCCCCGTAATAAGCAGGACACCCTTGCCGCCTTCGAGAGCGCTGTCAAGATTCTCGGCGCCGGCGATAGTAACAAGCGCGTCCAACTGCTCCCGGCTCAGTTGAGGAGTCTTCACAAACTCAAACGCCACCTGTCCGAAGTGGCGGAACACCGCGACAGCCATACGCCGCCTTTCACTTGCCGAGGTCGCTGAGCCATACACCAGGCTTATATTCTTCAAAGCGACGCGTCTGTAGCGCCGAACCAATCGAAAAAAGAGCGTGCCGAAGCCCCGCCCAACGGCCTGTGCCACCGGCCACGGAAGTCCGCGGATAGGCGCCACGATCAGGCGGAGAGCAATCTGCTGCGCAGCCATAGAAAGCTGTTTTCGCGTTAATCGCTTCGATCGTAGTGAGCTCTTTTCGGTACTCATGGTTCTTGTGTTCTAGCGAAAGCCAAGCGAGCCGAGTAGGTCGGAATAGAATGCCTGTTCCTCGCACAGCGTCATCTCAACGGACAACCATAAGATGGGTAATCCAATAGCACCGGGATGCAGCTTTACCGCGTCCTTTTCGGTAGTAATGATAGCCTCGGCGCCCGAAGCCTGCGCCTCGGCGCAGATGCGCTCCAGATCGCTCGACGCGACAGCCAGATGATCCCGATAGCGAAAAACTCGGACGATATCGGCGCCCAAGGCGGTGAGAGTCGCCTCAAAAGACTCTGGATTACCGACCGCCGAAAGCGCGGCGATGCGCCGCCCGCAGAGCCATTCAAACGGCGGACAGGGGCTCCCGTCCAGCGCCTTCAGGCCGGTCGGACGCAGGTTTGCCTCGAAGACCGGCTTCCCCGCCGCGTATCGCGACACCTCTTTCCGTGCCCTTCGAGTCCGCTCAGGCCCCGCCTCGCCGGTTCGAGTCAATACGACGATGCCTGCTCGGCGAAGGTGTGCGGGAGGCTCCCGCAGCAAGCCGCGCGGGAACGTCCAACCATTGTCAAACGGCCTTGAGGCGTCCAACAGCACAAGGTCGACATCCCGATGGAGCTGCCAGAACTGAAGGCCATCATCCAGCACCAAGAGATCCGGCGCGAAGCGAGCGATGGCGAGACTGCCGGTGACACGGCGGTCTTTGCCGACAACTATAGGAACGCCGGGTAGCGTAACCGCCAGGAGATAGGCCTCGTCACCCGCCTCTTCCGGCGAAAGGTGCACGCCGTCCCGATCGGCCACAATGGCGCAACCGAATTCCTCACGGCCCCTGTAGCCGCGGCTGAGGATGGCCGGCGCGTAACCGCGCGCAACAAGGGCGCGGCAGACTGACTGCGTGAGCGGTGTCTTGCCGGTCCCTCCGGCACTCAGATTGCCGACCGAGAGCACCGGGCAAGGCAGCCTTCTGCGCTTGCGCAGGCCGATCTCAAACGGCAGAAGGTAGGCCTCCAGGCCCAGCCTATATATCTGCGCGAGGAGAGCCAATCCAACGCGAAGGATGCCGGGAAGGAGCCCCGGTCTTCCGTTCATAACCGAAATCGCATAGTCCTCTGCGGCACTCATTCGACTTGGCTCGATGTCGATCGCGCGAGTTCAGCCACGGTTACGGCATAGCGCCGGGAGACGCCGCGGTTCTCGTCAACGAGCGCCCGGGCCGCAACCGATATCCGCGATCGAAGGTCGGGATCTCCAAGGAGACGCTGCGCCGTGCCGATGAATTCTCCCCGGTTGCTGACCTGGAAACAGACCTGCGCGTCGAGCGCGAGAGCTACCTCGGCGCGACAACTCGCGGTATTGGGACCGACAATCACGGGCTTGCCATGTGAAAGCGGTTGAATCAGATTCTGACCGCCCCCCTGGACGACCGGTGGAAAGGTGTTCCCAATAAAGACGAGCGTCGCAACGGCGTACAGGTTAGCTAACTCGCCGTACGTATCCAGCACAAGATGGCGCGCGGGACCAGTCGTCTGTGCCAACCTCGTCTTGCGTATCCCCTGCAATCCGGCGGCGGACATAGCCCCGACGACCTCTTCTGCACGCTCAATGTGTCGTGGCGCAACGATGAGGCATAGGTCCGGTGACTGTTCGCGCAACGCCAAATAGGTCGCCAGTACCTCAGCCTCCTCTGATGCGCTCCGCGTACTTCCGGCGACGATAACCTCCGCTCCTTGCGGGAGCCTCAGCGAGAGGCGCAGGTCAAAAGTCTGTTCGGGTGTAAGGCGCGCGATATCCTGATCGAACTTCGAGTTCCCAATGACGGCTACGCGGCCGACGGCGGGACTTCCACCCACGAGTTGAGAGACCCGGTCCGCATCACCAAGGGATTGCATCAATAGGCGATCAACGTTTCCCAGTACCCATCGAAATGTGGCACGCCCGAAGCGTCGGATCCGGCGATAGCTGCGGTCGGAGATACGGCCGTTCACCATGGCCGTGGCTCCCATGCGTCGCTTCACCTCATAAAGAACATTAGGCCAGAGCTCACTTTCTAATGTCACGAAGACCGACGGCCGGATCTCGGACACAACATGGCGAGCAACCCATGGCAGGTCAATCGGAAAGTAGAAGATCCCATCAGCCGAGGCCTTCAGATGGCGCGCAAGGTTCGCGAAGGCGGTGTCCTTGCATTCACGCCCGATGGTCCGCGCGGGCCGACGCACAAGGTGCAGTTGGGCGTCATCCTGATGGCTGAGAAATCCGGAGCGCCGATTGTGCCACTCGGCATCTCGGCTAGTCGGCGATGGCTAATGAAGAGTTGGGATTCATATATGATCCCGCAGCCCTTCGCCCAAGGGTACTGCCTGGTCGGGGATCCGATCTTCGTGCCTCCCGGCCTGAATGATGCAGAGCGGGAGCGAATGGCCGTTGAGGTTGAACGCGCTACCAACCGCCTGGAATGCGAAGCGGAGAGACTTGCCGGCCACCCGGACTATCCAGCGGAATGGCGAGTTGAGTAATGGGAATGTTCGTTCGAACGCCGCGGGACACGCGAATCAGCCCGCATATAATGTATAACCTGGCCCTGGCCCTATGCTCTCCGCTCGTCGCCGGCTATCTTCTGGAGCGCTACGTGAGCGGCAAGTCCAGGCCGGGCTGGCGTGAGCGATGGGGCCGTC
>Ga0364866_10613_pt2 | contig 11271 bp, 10 predicted proteins | sample ExccelAu500001D3_3_FD_206913 | JGI IMG/M metagenome (GOLD analysis project Ga0364866, IMG submission 206913) | Enriched cells from Trout Bog Lake Hypolimnion, Wisconsin, USA - BchlTB.Aug13.5000.01.D3 | ecosystem: Environmental > Aquatic > Freshwater > Lake > Hypolimnion/Profundal zone | place... | reverse complement strand
GGATGCGCTTGCCAGCGCATCCAGCGGGTGTTTTTACTGCCCAACGCCGCCATGTCGGCGGCGCGGCTTACCAATTATGGGAACGGCGAATATATCGCTGCTGAAGCCCGACAAACGCGATCACCAATACAAAGAACACCGCGACCCAGAAGGGCATCGCCATGCCCATAAAGCGCCAATCCACTACCGCGCACTCGCCGCTCCCCATCAGCACTTTACCCAGCGCATGCGAAAAAGGCATGGTCTGCAGCAGGTAGTCCAAGCCGGGACCGCACTGTGGCACTTGATCCGGAGGCAGGCTTTGCAACCACAATTGACGACCGGAAACGCCCAAGCCCGCCAACCCGGCAACCACCACCAAAGCCGACCACACGCGAAAACCCCAGCCGCGCGCATCATGCAAACCCGCCAACAAGGCCAGCAAACCAATCGAGATCACCGCAACGCGCTGCAAGATACACAAAGGACAAGGATCAAGCCTGAGCACATACTGCGCATACAAAGCAAACCCCATGGCGCAGGCTGATGCCGCGCTAATCATAAAGAATCCCGCTCGCCGACCCGGCAATTTCATAGCTCACCCTCTAAATTGATTCAAAATCAAAACATGATTAGACATAAAACAACATCATAGTTCCAAAAAACGACCAATAGCCTCTTGCTGACGCAAGGCGTCTTTATACCCCAGCGCAATCAAATCGCGGCAATATCCGGGCTCGAACAACAAATAGGTCGCCAGCGACAATCCGCGCTTACCGGTGGCCCCGGTGCCACGCAACACAAAGCGCAATACCGGGGGAAATTGCTGCACATGGCGCTGCACGATCTGCTCCAGCGACACACTAGGATTGATCATCAGCACATCCACACGTCGTAACGGGGTTTTCCCCAACAGCTCCTCATGCTGCTGCAGTAGCGATACTGTGTGGTTAATTCTGACCAGTCGTTCCATATCACTCGCCATACTGTCGGCAAAGACGCTATTGAGCAAATGACCAAACACCTGAGCCGGGGATGGATACATCCCCGCCCCGCCGGGGGGTGGCTGCTGACTCGCCAGGCCAACCACAAACAATTTTTCCGCGCCCAAATGCAACGCCGGCGATAGCGGCGCCATTTGCCGCACCGCGCCATCGCAAAAAAACCGTTCGCCGACCCGCGACGAAGGGAAAATCAGCGGCAAGGCGGATGACGCCATCAAATGCTCCAGGCCGATTTTGCCCCGCACCCCGACCCGCATCTGGCGCGACCATTCGCCAATAGTCGGGTCGCCATCGAAAAACGTCACCGACTGCCCGCTGGTATAACACGAGGCGGTCAACGCCAAGGCGCGCAACGCACCCGATTGCAGGGCGCTCTCAACGCCATCGAAGGCCATCACCCGTGCCAGGAATGACTGCAATGGCTGATTATCCAGAAAGCTTTTCGGGTTTTTCCACAGCCGCCCACCGGTCGCGGTGGCCACACCAAAATGCAGAAAGGTCTTGAGAAAATAGAATAAATCCGACTGATACACGTCGCTGATACGGATCTGGCGCCAGACCAAAGCCAGGTAGCGCGCCGCCTCGCGAAAGTCGTTGGCGCCGCTGGCCAGGCCGGTTGCATTGATCGCCCCGGCCGAGGTGCCGCAAATAATCGAGAAGGGATTCACCTTCGGATCGGGCAGCAGACGCGAAATCGCCAGCATCACCCCGGCCTGATAGGCGGCGCGCGCGCCGCCACCCGACAAGATCAAACCGATATTTGGTTTTTGCGACATGGCGCCACCTGGGTTTATGATTTTTATCCGTGCACGGCGCTTCAGTGGGTCCCTATTTACTCAAGCTAGCACACCACTCCGGCCAGATCCAGGCTGGCAGTGGCGCGCCATTTTGGCTTATTCGCCCCCGGCCACCGACATCGATTCAATCAACACCGAGCCGATACGGGTCGAGCTGCGCGGCAGGCTATCATCGCCAATCGCCAGCACCTGGCGGTACATCTCGCGCAGATTTCCCGCCACGGTAATTTCCTCAACCGGGTACGCGATCACCCCATTCTCCACCCAAAAACCGGCGGCGCCGCGCGAATAGTCGCCGGTCACGGTGTTGACGCCATGGCCGAGCAATTCGGTTACCAGCAAGCCGGTACCCATCTTCGCCAGCAACTGGGCGAAATTTTCTCCGGTACCGCGCACCAGCAGATTATGCGGCCCGCCGGCATTACCGGTGGTCTGCAAACCGAGTTTGCGCGCCGAATAACTGCCCAGCATATAGCCGGTCAGAACACCGTGATCGATCAGGCAGCGCGCCCGCGTGGCCACGCCTTCGTTATCAAACGCGCCACTGGCCATGCCGCGCGGCAAAAACGGATCTTCATCAATCGTCACACAAGACGCAAACACCTCGGTGCCCTGCGCGTCCTGCAAAAAACTGGATTGGCGGTAGAGACTGCTACCACTGATCGCGGAGATCAAGTGACCAATCAGCGACGACGCCACATTAGCCTCGAACAACACCGGATAACGGCCGGTTTTGATCGAACGGCCGCCCAAACGGCGCAGCGCGCGCTCGCCGGCGCAAAGTCCCACCGACTCGGCGCTATCCAGATCCTCCGGGTGACGCGCGGCGCTATACCAATAATCGCGCTGCATCGCGCCATCCTGTTCGGCAACCACCGCCGCCGACAGGCTACAACGCGTACTGGGGTAACCCGCCAGAAAGCCCTGACTATTGGCGTAAATAAACTGACTCGATTGACGCGACAACGTCGCCCCTTCGGATTTGGTGATGCCGCGCGCGTCGACGCCGCGCGCGGCATCTTCACAGCGGCGCGCCAGCACGATCGAATCATCGACCGACAAGTCCCAGGGATGAAACAGATCCAGATCGGGAAAGTCATGCGCCAGTAGCGCTGGGTCGGCCAAACCGGAGCACGGGTCATCCGCCGTGAAGCGGGCAATATTCACCGCGGCGGCGACCGCCGCGCTCAAGGCCACATCGGAAAAATCGGAGGTACTGGCATGACCTTTTTTCTGACCGAAATACACGGTCACGCCCACACCCTTGTCCTGGTTATATTCGATCGTCTCGATTTCACCCAGGCGCACGCTGACGGTTTGCCCCAGCCCCTCGGAGACATCCACTTCGCTGGCATCGGCGCCCTGATCGCGCGCCAGATCCAGCACGCGTCGCGCCAGGTCTTCCAAGGTTGAACGGGGGAAACTGAAGGTATTTTCTGTCATGGTGTTTTTCGCATTCGCATTATTCGGTGGATGCCCGCCGGGCCGGGCTTTTCCGGTATCATACCAGCCTTGAATTAAGAAAAGACCGAGAGAGCGATGGCCGATTACTTGAATGATGACAATGAAGAAGAATTTGTCAGCAAAACCCAGCGCAAAAAAATGATGGACGCGCTGCAGGAGCTCGGTCGCGAACTGGTCGACCAGCCGAACGACAGGCTCAAGAAAATGGGTTTGCCGGAGGACCTGCTGACCGCGATCCTCGAGTATAAGCGCATCAGCGCGCATGGCGCCAAGAAACGTCAGGAACAATACATCGGGCGTTTGATGCGCGATGTCGACCCGGAACCGATTCGCGCCTTTCTGGCGATCAGCAAGGGCGAGTCGGCCGAACACAATGGCTGGCTGCACCGCATCGAACACTGGCGCGAACTGCTGATCGAGGACGACAAGGCATTACCGGCCTTTCTTGACGCCTACCCCACGGCCGATATTCAGACCTTACGCACCCTGATGCGCAATGCGCGCAAGGAAAAAGCCGAAAGCCGCCCGCCCAAATCTTTCCGTCTGCTGTTTCAGGCAATCAAGGATCTGATTCCACAACCCGGCGTAGCGCCTAAGCCGGTGGAGCAGGAGTCCGAGGAATGACCATCAAGATCGGGCTGGTTTCGGTCTCTGACCGCGCCAGCAATGGCACTTACCAGGATCTGGGCATTCCGGCCTTGCAGCAGTGGCTGGAGCAGGCGCTGGCCACGCCGTTTTCCACCGTCACCCGCCTGATCGCCGACGAGCAGCCGCTGATTGAAGCCACGCTCAAAGCACTGGTGGACGACGAAGGGTGCAGTCTGGTGCTCACCACCGGCGGCACCGGCCCGGCGCCGCGCGACGTCACCCCCGATGCCACTCTGGCGGTCGCCGAGCGCGAGATGCCGGGCTTTGGCGAACAAATGCGCCAGATCAGCCTGCACTTCGTGCCCACCGCGATTTTGTCGCGCCAGGTTGGGGTGATTCGCAAACAGGCCTTGATTCTCAACCTGCCCGGGCAACCCAAGGCGATTCAGGAAACCCTGCAAGGGTTAAAAGATTCGGCGGGCGCCCCCCTGGTCAGCGGCATTTTTAGCGCGGTTCCGTACTGCCTGGACCTGATTGGCGCGCCCTATATCGAAACCGTCGAGTCGGTGGTCAAGGCCTTTCGACCGAAAAGCGCGCAACGACCGAGCGCATGAGCTATTCCGCACCGCGCTGGCTCTATGGCGGTCACGCGCAAACCATCTGGCCGGCGCTGGTCATCAAACTGCCGCGTCCGAACTATCAGCGCGAACTCTGGCCCACGCCGGATGGCGCGCGGATTGCGCTGGACTTCATCGCGGGGCAACCGGGCCAACCGCTGGTGGTGCTGTTTCATGGACTAGAGGGCAGCAGCGACAGTCACTATGCCCGCGCCCTGATGCGGGAGGTCGCGCGGCGCGGCTGGCACGGTGTGGTGCCGCACTTTCGCGGCTGCGGCGGGGTCGACAACCCGCTGACGCGCGCCTATCACGCCGGTGACGCCGCCGAGGTGCGCTGGATACTGGCGCGACTGGCCACGCGCTATCCGGTACTGCTGGTGGCCGGGGTATCACTGGGTGGCAGCATGCTGCTCAACTATATGGCGCAAGACGGCGCCAACGCCCTGCCCCTGGCCGCCGCCGCGATCTCGGCGCCGCTTGATCTGGTGGCCGCCAGCACCCGGCTCGACCGAGGCATGGGACGCTGGATCTATACCCGCATGTTCATGAACACGCTCAAACCCAAGGCACTGGCGCAACTTAAGCGTCACCCCGGTTTGTTTGACGCGCGCCAGTTGCGCCGCGCCGCCACCTTTGGCGCCTTCGACCAACTGGTCACCGCGCCGCTGCATGGTTATGCCAGCGTCGAAGACTACTGGACCCGCGCCAGCAGCAAACCGCATCTGCGTCAGATCGCCAAACCGACCCTGATTCTGAACGCGCAGAACGACCCGTTTTTACCACCGCAGGCGCTGCCGCGCGCGGACCAGGTGTCGCCACAGGTCGAGCTGGATTTCCCGCCCCACGGCGGGCATGTCGGCTTTGTCAGTGGCCGTTTTCCCGGCCAGCTAGATTGGTTGCCACAGCGTTTAATGCGGTTTTTCAGTCAGCACATGCCGCCCACGCCCTAAACGTGATCAGCGGCATCCTTGTCAAACACCGATGCATTCTGCATCATGGGGCTTTTGCCCGGGGTCACGCATGTCCGACATTCTCAATACCATCCTTGAGCGCAAGCGCGAAGAAGTCAGCGCCGCCGAACAAGTCTGCCCTCTGAGCGAAATGCGCGCCTATGCTAGCGCGCGCCATGCCGACCGGCGTGATTTTGTCGCCGCGCTGCGCGCGAAACTTGACGCGGGCCAGCCCGCGGTAATTGCCGAGGTCAAAAAAGCCAGCCCGAGCAAGGGGGTGATCCGCGCCAACTTCGATCCGGCGGCGATTGCCGCCAGCTATGCCGAGCATGGCGCGGCCTGTTTATCGGTGTTGACCGACCGCGATTTTTTCCAGGGCGACGCCAGCTATCTGGAAGCGGCGCGCGCCGCCTGCGCGCTGCCGGTATTGCGCAAAGACTTCATGGTCGACCCCTATCAAATCTACCAGGCGCGCGCCATGGGCGCCGACTGTATTCTGTTGATCGCCGCCGCGCTCGACGATGGCCAGCTGCATGAATTTCACGCGCTGGCGCACAGTCTGAATCTGGCGGTGCTGGTCGAAGTGCATGATGGCGCCGAGCTGGAACGCGCGCTCAAGCTCAGCACCCCGCTGATCGGGATTAACAATCGCAACCTGCGCAGTTTCGAGGTCGATCTGAATACCACCATCCAGCTACTGCCGCAGATCGAGGCGACGCGCATTGTGGTGGCGGAAAGCGGCATCGCCACCCGCGCCGACGTCGAGCGCTTGCAACAGCACGGCGTACACAGTTTCCTGATCGGCGAAACCTTTATGCGCGCGCAACAACCCGGTCTGGCGCTAGCGCAACTGTTTCAATCCTCTCCCGGCAAATAAGCCGCCAGGCGCAAGCGTTCGTTCGGGGTAAACAGATTGGCGCTCAGATCATCGCGCGCCCCCTTTAGCGCGTCGCCACTCAGCCCCGGCGACGCGCCGAGTGCCTGGCGCGCCGCGCGATAATCGGCCACCCGGCGCAGCCACACCTGATGTTCCTGATCCAGCGCCGTCAAGCGTAGCGCGGCGGCGTTACCCACCCATTGTCGGCGCAATAGAAACAAGTCTCGCTCGCCGCCCTGGCGCAGCAACAGCAAACGCTCGGCGCGCGCCAATTGCAGAGGCAAGCGGGTTTGCGCGCGCATTTGACGCAGGGCGGGTGGCAGCCGCTGTTCCAATGCGTTCAGTTGGCGCTGGCGCTCATCGCCAGCCAAAGTCTGATCCTCAATCACCGCCAGACGCGCCAGCGCCAATCGGTCTAGCTGATCCGCGGTGACAAACAACGCCTGGGCTTCGCGCGCGGTAAAAAACCGCGCGCGCAGGCGCTGCTCCCAGGCCCAGCGCCGCGCCAGGCTCATCGGCGCATGAGCGCGCGCCGCGAGATACAGTTGCGCGCGATAATCCAGGGTGCGGCGAAACAGATCCAGCACCTGCGCGCGGGCGCGCGGCGGTAGACGGGCGCCGAGGATGCCTAGCAAGTTTTGGTTCAGCGCGGCGCGACTCTGCCCCGAGGCATTGGACAGCACGTAGTCAAATAGCGCCAGTAGCGCCGGGTCGGGCCGCACCGCCCCGGTGACATCCATCGCGGCATCGCCATCCACTTCCGTCGCCACCGCCTCCCCGCGCGCGCTGGGTAACAGCGCATCCAGCGCGCGCGGCTCGGCCAGCCGGTACAGCGTCAGCGCCGCCGCCAGCGTCAACCAGCCCAGCCCGATTTTCACTTAAAGCCCCGCCAATTTCAGACGGTTCGCCTGCTGGCGATACAGGGTGATCGGACTGACCTCAAACGGTGACACCAAGCCCAGAAGCTGATTGATTTCATTGGCGTGATTCATTTTAAAGTCATCACGCAGCACCAGGCCCAGATGTGAGGAGCAATGCCCGACCAAGCCATCGGAAGGCTCGGAAAAGGCTTGCCCCAGCAACAACAGGGGCACATCGACCGGGTCGAGCGGATTAGTGACGATGGCGGCGCCACTCCAGGAGTAGTAGCGCACGCCATTTTGCAGCAGGGCACCCGAGCCGCACGGGGTCTCGGGCACGCCCGCCGGATATTTGGCATTGAAACGCAGGCTGCCGGCGGTGCTGAGATCGTTTAACGCGGCATTGAACTGCAGCGTGCTCAGCGGACGCGGGCTCAGGGACAGCAAGGCGACGCGCGCGGCTTTGCGCCATGGATCATCACTCCCGGTCAGCGCCAGCAAACGGTCGGCAACCGCCGAACCGCGATTCACCCCGCCCACCGAAGTGACGGAGGCCACCAGATCGGGACGCACCGCGGCGACATAGCGCGCGGTCGGCGCGCCCTGGCTGTGACCGATCAAATTGACCTTGTTCGCCCCGGTAATCGCCAGAATCTCTTGCACCTGCGCCAGCAACTGCTCGCCACGCGCCTCGCTGGTATTCACTGGATCGACTTCGGCGACAAACACCTGGGCGCCATCCTGACGCAGGGCTTCGGGAATGCGGTAGAAATAATCCACCCCGGCGATAGTGGAAAACCCGAACAGGCCATGCACCAGCACAATCGGATAGCGGGTCTGGGTGTAGCCACGGCGTGGCAGCGCGGAACGCACCGGCGGCGCCGACAGACACAGCGCCAAGATCAAGATGAGACAACGTTGCACGGTATGCTCCATTGCTTGAAACGATGACAAGCAACATAGCAGCGCGCTTAAACGTTACACATAATACTTTCGTGCCAAGCAATGTGGACAGTTGACCAGCGAACTAATCGGGGAGTCCGCAAATCGCCCCGAGGAAACCTGATATGACACAGCGTCGGGCTTTGATGAGTCCACGGTTTTTTGTATGCAGACAGTTCAGGCGCCCGAACCCGCAGGACAGCAGGCAGGGCCGGTCTTCCTTCGCGCTGTCGCAAGGCGTCAGCCCGGCCCTGCCTGCTGTCCTGCTTGCGATCTGGGTCTGATCTCCACAACCCACCGGCGCGTCAGTGTCCATCAGGGCGCCCACCCATTGGAAACGGCCTACCCAGAACGCGGCAATGCCTGTATGGCTGATTTATCGCCTTGACTCGAACCCAAGTCCGACGGGCTGCCAGCCTCAATAATCCACCCCCAGGAACATATAGCCAATCACCTGCCCGCCACGCGCGCTCCCCACCCCCAGGAAGAACGGTCCCAGAATCGTGTCCGCGCCGACAAAGATCGAGCCCCCCGGCAACCAGGCGCTATTTTTACCGGTGAAATCCTGATTCCAGACCTTGCCCATTTCCAGCGAGGTACCGAGGTAAATGCCACTCCCCAGGGCCGAAGGCAAGGTGGCGGCGCGCCAATACACCATCATGCGCGCCAGCGCCACGCGGTCACCATACAACTCGTCTTGCTGATAACCGCTCATATTCAAAAAACCGCCCAGGAACTGCGGGTGGAAATTCTGACCGGAATTCTGTTCACTCAGATTGCCCTTGAGCTTGCTGGTCAGACGCACGGTGGTATTGCCCAGGGTTTGCACGTCTTCGGCGGTCAAAGCGTAATAGCGACTATCGACCCCGCCCATCTGCGGCGAGGCATAGCGCAGATCGCCATTGAAGTAGTAACCGGTGCGCGGCCAACGCGGATTGTCGAATTGATCCGCCGCCGCCGATAGCTGCAATCCCGCCTCGCTGGCCTTCTGATCCAGGGTCTGGTCCTGCGCCGCGAGGGTGCCCATGGCAACGCGCGGACTGTACTGCCGCCAATAGGGCCCGGCGCGCAACTCGCCATACTTGCCCAAAGCCAGGCCGCCATTCAGCTCGACATCGGTCTGCGCCAGGGTTAACTCGGCATACTTTTCATGCGCGGCATTAAAGAATGGCCATTGGTTTTCCTGATAGCTCAGCTTGGCCGCGAGAAACTCGGGGCTGCCGAGCCCCAGGGGCTGCATGAACTCGCTGCTGAATTGCTTGTCACCGCCCAGTTCCAGGTCGTTGCGCCAGGTCGCGCCGGCGGGGTTGACCCAGGTGCTCAACGCGGAACCGAGAAAATTAAACGTCGAGTCGCCGGTGGAGCTACTTTTCAAATTCAAACCAAAGCGCAGGTAGTTCGGCCCGATCGAGCGCTCAACCGGCAGTACGCTCATCACATTCTGACCCTCTTGATTTTCGACGTGATAGGTCAGGCTGTCGTAGTCCCCGCTGGCAAACATTTGGCGCAAGGTGGTACGGGTATTGTCCAACGTATTACTGTCATTCGAAGTGTCTTTGGCCAGACTGCGGGTCAACTGGGTCGCGTTAATAAACGACGCGGGATTACCCACGACCTGCACCCGATGAATCACGGGCGGCGGCGGCTGCACCAGGCGCGCGCGCCAGGCTTGATAGGCCTCGGGCGACAGCGACAAGGCGGCCAGGCGCGCGCGCAAGGGCGCGACCGCCGCCGCGCCGGCGGCGATAATCGCCTGATTGTCACCAAACGAGGCGGAGGTATATCCGGCCAGGTTGGGTCGAATCACAATATCGTGACTATCCAGCAGCGCTCTCTGCTGTTTGGCGTTGCGCGAAACCAGCAAATTACTGGTCTGCGCTAGCACATCGAACATGGTGTGAATCTGATTGGTCGGAATCAGTGGCGTACTGACATCCACCACAATCACCACGTCGGCGCAGCGATGTTTCAAGTCTTCAATCGGCAAGTTGCGCGCCACGCCGCCATCGATCAATAAGCGGCCATGATCGGAAACCGGGTCAAACAAGCCCGGCACCGCCATGCTGGCGCGCAGCGCCGAGGCGAGCGAGCCACGATCGAACACCACGGCATCGCCATTGCTCAGATCGGTGGCCACGGCGCGAAACGGAATCGGCAGATGATCGAAACTGTCGATCACGCGGTCGCGGGTCAACTGTCGAATAAACAGATCAATATCCTGGGTATTGACGGCGCTGAGCGGCACGCGAAACTGCATGTCGCGCATGCCGAAGGTGACATCGAGATAATTTTTATAGTCGTCGTTCTTGCGCTCATAGGGCACATCGGCGCGGCGCGGCTTGCCGGACAGCATCGCGTTCCAGTCGGCGTCATTGAAGTCCTGCTTCATCTGCGCCAGCGGCAAGCCATTGGCGTACATGCCGCCGATCAAGGCGCCGGCACTGGTGCCGGCAATGCAGGAAATCGGAATCCGCAGTTTTTCCAGCTCTTGCAGCACCCCCAAGTGAGCAAATCCGCGCGCGCCGCCACCGCCCAGCACCACGCCAATCCGCGGCGGCTTGGCCGCCTGCGCCAATAGTGGCAGACACAGCAACAGCAATAGCGCTTTTTTTAGCAACCCGCTCATTGATTGAGGTCTGGCTTCATAAGTAAAGGCGGTATTCTAACAGCAGCGCTCATGCGTCTGTGGGCGCTTTGAGGTAAGTTTGCGATAAGTTGGGCGCAGCACAAAAAGAAAAAACCGGCCGAAGCCGGTTTTCCCTTAACACTGCCCGCGTTACAGGATTTCGAGAATCCCCGCCGCGCCCATGCCGGTACCGATGCACATGGTGACCATGCCATAGCCGGTCTCGCCACGACCGCGCATGCCATGCAACAGAGTGGCGCTACGAATCGCGCCGGTGGCGCCCAGCGGGTGCCCCAGGGCGATTGCGCCGCCGTGCGGGTTGACCCGCGCGGCATCCAGCTGCAGATCACGCATCACCGCCAGGCCCTGGGCGGCAAAGGCTTCGTTCAGTTCGATCCACTTGAGCTGATCGATGCCGATGCCGGCTTGCGCGCAGGCCAGCGGAATCGCGACTTTAGGGCCGATGCCCATGATTTCCGGCGGCACGCCCTTGACCGCGAAGGTCACGTAACGCGCCAGCGGCGCCAGGTTGAGCAACTTGAGAATGCGCTCCGACACCAAGATTAC
>Ga0364866_11067_pt1 | contig 11311 bp, 9 predicted proteins | sample ExccelAu500001D3_3_FD_206913 | JGI IMG/M metagenome (GOLD analysis project Ga0364866, IMG submission 206913) | Enriched cells from Trout Bog Lake Hypolimnion, Wisconsin, USA - BchlTB.Aug13.5000.01.D3 | ecosystem: Environmental > Aquatic > Freshwater > Lake > Hypolimnion/Profundal zone | place: USA... | reverse complement strand
GAGGGGGCCCACGCTGGCCTGATCCTGGTAGACATGAGTTCCATCAGCCCCCTGGTCTCGCAACAGGTCGGAGCTGCCTGTTCTGAAAAAGGGATCGGCTTTTTAGATGCGCCAGTCAGTGGCGGAGAGCCGAAAGCGATTGACGGTACGCTCGCGATCATGGTCGGCGGCGACAAGGCAACATTCGACAAGGTTGCCCCGCTGCTGCAACTCATGGGCTCCAGCGTAGTGCTTACCGGTGGGGTAGGGGCCGGTAACGTGACGAAGCTTGCAAATCAGATCATCGTGGCTTGCAATATAGCCGCAATGTCGGAGGCGCTCGTTCTTGCGGATCGCTGCGGCGTTGACCCGGAAGTGGTCTTCAATGCTATTAAAGGTGGTTTGGCGGGAAGCACCGTTCTCAATGCAAAGGCCCCTATGGTGATTGCGCGGAACTTCAAACCAGGATTTCGTATTCGCTTGCACCAGAAGGATCTTCGCAATGCATTGCTCACAGCCGAGTCGAAAAAGGTAGCTCTGCCGCTTACTAGCCTGGTCCAGCAGATGCTGATTGCACTGATGAATCGCGGCAGCGGGGACCTGGACCATTCCGCGATTGTGACCTTCATTGAAGACATGGCTCCAAAGGCGGATGCAAAGGTCTGAGCCAGTTCGCAAGTCGGCAAGGGCCTGTACTCCAAGGAATTACTTCAGCAGTTAGCAACAAGCAGTTCGCAACAAGAAGGAGCAGCTTTCAATGCAACGATTCCGCATCGCTTTTTGTTATACAGCCCTTTGCCTCATCGCGTTTTCATCTGTTCCTTCGCTCATGGCGCAGGACACGCGCACAGTCACGGAGCCGAAGATCCCGCCCACCTGTGCCACGCTTGATGCTCAGCTCACCTCCATCTTCGACGGCAAATTCAACACCCTCGCACCGGCCGATGAGTCCAAACTCGACACCGACCGCATCCAGAAAGCGATCGACTCATGCGGCAAGGGCAAGGCCGTAAAACTCGTATCCCACGCTACCTCCAACGCATTTCTTAGCGGTCCGCTGGAGCTGCACGACGGAGTCACCCTCCAGGTTGACAAGGGCGCGACCCTCTTCGAGACCCTGGACACGGTCGTGATGCAGACCGCACCCGGGAGATGTTGCAAACCCCTCATCAGCGCCACCAATGTCTCTGGTGCTGGCGTCATGGGGGATGGCGTCATCGACGGTCGTGGTGGCGAGAAGCTCCTCGGTAAAGATGTCACCGCGTGGGATCACGCTGGCGGTGGGCTCACCCGCCTCATCGTCTGCAACCACGCGGACAACTTCACCGTCTATCGAATCACCCTAAAAAACTCCGCTAACTTTCACATCGTATACGGCCATGGGGACGGACTTACTGTGTGGGCGCTTAAGATCGATACGCCGCAGGACGCGCGCAATACGGATGGTGTCGATCCCGGGAATAATTCAAAGAACATTACGATTACTCACTCCTGGATCAGCACGGGGGACGATGATGTCGCGCTCAAGGCGGGTGGCGATGGTCCAACTACCAACGTGACGGTCGCGCACAATCACTTCTACTACGGGCATGGCATGTCCATTGGCAGCGAGACCAATGCCGGCGCCAGCAAGATACGCGTCACGGACCTCTCGCTGGACGGGACCAAGCATGGCCTGCGCATCAAATCCAACCCAGGCCGTGGAGGACTGGTTCACGATGTGCTGTACTCCGATATCTGCATTCGCAACGTCACTAACCCGATTGAAATGGACTCCGCCTATGATCCCGCGGACATGCACTTTAATATCAGTCCAGACGCTAAGAGCATTCCTGTGTTCACTGATATCACACTGCACAATGTGCGCATCCAGGGTGGAGGAAAGATTACCTTCAACGGCTATTCGCAGGCCGATGCCCTGGGTATGAAGCTGGATGATGTTCAGCTGACCGATACCGGCGGATATACATATGCTCTGAAGAACGCGAATATCCAGCTTGGTCCGGAACCTGCTAACCTGCAACTCACCGGCGGCGAAAATATCACGGTATCGGGCAAGGCGGGCAAAGGCGCGGTCGCCTCCTGCTCAGACAAATTTGTCCCCTATCCGCGATAACAGGGCCGCTGTTCCGCTCCAGTGGTACACTCAAAGCACCAACCAGATTTATAAGGAGAGCCATGCCAAGGCCCGGTCTCCCGCTTTACCTCTCCCACTCACTTAGGATTTTTGCGCTCATCCTGATCGCGTCCCTATCGACTGCGCCGGCAGGCGCGCGTACTCCCAAACCATCCAAGTATCCTTTGCGCGTGCATGTACTGGCGGCCGGCGAGGCACAAAGGCGGGATCGGATGAACCCGTCGGGATCGGTTGCGTGCGACTCCATCGAAGACACGCTGACCTCGATGAATGTCAGCGCCGATGGAACGGTCATGCCCGGATTAGGCAGCGATCCTTGCTCTTTTAATACTGGGATGTTTGCCAGCCGCTTGCAGTATGTCCAGACCGACCAGTCTTTCTCCGGAGAGGGACGCGGCGACCTGGTATCTCCACCCAGTGGGACGCAGGCCATCAGCTTCAAGTATTCAGACTGCTACCGGGTGCGAGCGCAGCCTGGTTTCCAATCGCTGCCAGCACGATGGAAGAAGCCTGGGCAATTGCTGGAGGTCCTGATTCCCTCCGACCGTATCCCCGTTGCTGGCCGTCCATTGCCGCCGGCGAAGTGCTCCTTCTCAGTGACCCAGCACGACTATGTCTATCTCCTGCTTCCAACTGGAAGGCTCGTCGAGGTAACGCAGGATGCTTACTGGGCAAAACCGGCGTTGCGGGTCTTCCTTCGCGGAGCCACGCAAACCATACAGCGGCGTGCACAGTAAGTTCCAGTTGCGGCGTATGGGATGTCTGGAAGTAGGGAAGTGTGAGACACGAGTTCGCGTAGCCCCCTAATGTTCCCCAGCAATGAAGTGCTGTAGCTGAAATCCCCACTATGCTCGGTGTGTAGGGACGGAGCTTTCGCCACCACTGATAGTCTCGGTCTTCAACCCTTCTGCTGCCGCGATAGGCTCCAAGGGAGTGAGATGCGTAGACTCTACCAAGTTACTGACCAATGACTGGCGTCCAGCCGCCCAGAATGAAGGCGGGATTCCTGTAGTTTGCGATTGTCTGTGCGTCCTGCGGCTGGGTGAGCTGCTTTGACACAGGATGCCGCTGGGTTATGTCTATAGAATGGCCATCAATGTCTGTGCTGTTGAACTCCCACAGATGCATGTGGGTGGTGTCATCTTCGATGGGGCCCCAGCCGCTCGGAGGCACGCCCTTCAGATGACAGTTGAGGAGCACCGCCTCAGCGTAGGGGTAGTTGATGCCATGGTTGTTGGGCAGGCGCGCGAGTACGGCGGCCACGCGCGTACCGCTCTGGGTGGTGGCCCCGGGGGTGGAGGCAGTGGTCACTGTCCAGGGCAGGGGCTTGTCTATGGCGATGAAGGTCGAGTTGACGAAGACGTTGCCGTGATTTGCATCGGTGTTGCGAATCCACATGAAAGGGCCGATCGATTGCAACTCGCAGTGGTTGAAGAAGGCTGGACCGACGCCGAGGATTGTGTCGCCGTCACCGATGATCGTGCTGTCGGTAAAGTAGACTGAGCCGCGTAGATTAAGGGCGTCGCCTGAGCCCTTAATAGTTACACCGCTGACTATGTTCTTCGAACCGGAGATTAGAAGGCCTTCAGCCTGACCGATGTCGTAGTTGTTCAGAGAGAGATTAATAAGCTCGATACCGGTGGAGTCATATGCAGAGAAGGCGCAGCGACGCGAGGGGCCGGACATGGGTGGGTTGAACGCACTGTTGTTGCCGTAGCCGATCTGCACCTTTTCACGGTCTTCGGCGCGGAAGGTGATGTTGGCCTTGTTGCGGAAGAAAACAATCTCCTCATAGCTGCCGTTCTTGATGTAGATCAAGACACGCTGCGGATGATTGTCCGGAATAAAGTCAACGGCACCTTGAACGGTGTTGAAGTCGCCGCTGCCATCGGCCGCAACGACGAGGCGCGTGGCACTGGCGGAGGGCGGAGCAGCCTTGGTGGTGAACGTCCAGGCGGTGTCGCTGGTAAAGCCGGAGAAGGCCCCGCTGGCCGGCGTCAACACGCTCGGGTCGATATGCACAATGTATTTGTGGCCGTAGTGCAGCATATTGTTATGCGGATAAATGGTCGCCACATTTCCGTGGACAAGGATGGGGTAAAAATGAAAATCTTCCAGCCCGCCGATCGTGGTGAGTTGGTAGTTATTCAAGTCGGCTGGCGTCGACCGGACTGCTGGTGTAGTGGTGGTGGGCGACGCCGGCACGTTGGTAGTTGCAGCGGGCGTCGGCGCAGGCGTAGAGGTGACGCGGCGCGAGGGGTCGGGACCGGCAGGGACGCTGAGGTCGAGGGTGTCAACGAGATTGTGATCGGCAGCATCGTAGATGCGTATCTGACCGGATTTGCCGATCACCGGAGCGCTGGTGAAAGTTAGTACGAGATGCGTGTCGGGATTGACACCGCTTGCCTTGTTTGCAGGAAAATAGGACACAAGGGTAGCTTGCGCTGTAGCGCGCTGTGCAACGAATGGAATCACTACGAAAAGCAGGCCCACGAGCCTGTGGGCCACGAAGCGAACTTTCATACAGGAACCTCCACTGTCGGATACATCGCGTTTGCGTTGCTAACGGGAATTTCCGTATTTCACTCGTAGTTTGCTCAATTAATACGGCTCTTCAGTTATTTAGGTTGTCTTGAAATAGGGTACTGGCGGAGAGACAGGGATTCGAACCCTGGATACCTTGCGGTATACACGCTTTCCAAGCGTGCGCCTTAAGCCACTCGGCCATCTCTCCGCGATCGGCTCGTCGCGAACATCGAAGCGGATACGCGCACCACGAACCTCTATGAATCTAACACAGGCAGCCAGGCTCAAGGTCTGCGGGATGCACCGTCATCCGGCCTATTGCTTCAGAAGTTGCTCGTAGTAGGAAAGTTGTCGCCTCCTCCGTATCGTTACACCACGTGCAACAAAAGTCAGCCCCATGCCGACCGTATCGGTCTTCAGCCGCAGGCTGTGATTGTAGTATCCCTGTAGCGTCAGGTGGGACGTTAGAGGCACCGAAAGATAGTTGGTGAAACCATTGTCCTCGCTTACGCTGCGGCCAGTGACGACGGTAGTTTGGCCCGAGGCACCCGCGGATCCAGGTGGCCCCGGCCGCGCCAGGGTCATATAGATTTTGCTGTCGCCCAGCGGAAGCTGTTCGTAGGCTACAGCCTCAAAAGTTCCGCGCAGCGGTAAGGCAACCATGCCGCCAAGCTGGAAGTGTGCCAGATACCCCAGCGAGGTGTAGTTGCGCGTCACCAGGCGGTTGAACAGGCTCGTGGAATCGCCACCTCCAAGATCAAGTAGCATAGCCGAGCGGCGAAGCCGGTACGTCGTATGGCTATCCAGGTCGAAGGTAACTCGTCCCGTGCTTAAGCCGTCGTCTGTATCGCCACTGGGTAGCGTTATGGATGAAGTAAACGTCTCGCCGATGCGTCGATAGAAGAGGAATGCATGAGCTGCTAGAAATATGTCCCCAGGATCTAATTTGTGCGCGCTAAGTTGTGTTGTCGCCCCTGTTGCCGACGGAGGAGGAGGGACTCCCGGTGGCCCTGCCGGTACCGTGCCCAGTGCAATGCTTGACGTGGTCTCCGCAAGCCGATACAGATAGACCGGCATGCTAAGGTCCATCGAGTAGCGTCGCGAAAAACTGTAAACCAACGCTGGAGAAACCAATGTGTACCAGCCAGCGGCCGAATCGTGTACTGAGCTCAGCGTGGCTCCGGAATTGAAATTGCGCAGCAGGGAACTGAAGCCGCGATGATTCGGCACATCGACCAATACGCTGGGCAGATCGGGATCGGCGGCAGGCTGCTGGGCCGTCAGTGCGCCACCAGTGCAGCAGATCAGCAGGAACGCGACGATATCAAATGGTTTTGGCAAGTGATCTCAACACATTCTAGGCTTGACGATTGTGAAGTGTGCATTTGTTTTGAAAGGCTCGGGCTTCTGTAAGGCCCCATGCACCTCAAATCTGCATGCGTTAGCCCCGAGAGAAAACTTAACCGTCAGATAATTTATGAACTGATTCAAAACCCTGTTTTTATGCACTGCGTCCCACGGTTGGGTTGGTCATGTGAATGAGTTTAATCAGAAGCAGTGAAAAACTATTTGCTCGCCACGTTTCCGGTCATCACCTCATCCGGGGCGAAGATTTTGATGTCGTCGCGCGCGGACTTGACATCGAGTTTGCTCAATTTGCCTGGTTTGTCTGCTGCAATCGCGGTGACGACCGACTCGCTATCGAGAATCGAATACAACCTGTTGAGCAACGGAGCCAGCGCAGTTGGGGCTAACAGTCCTTCATAAAGGGCTGCACCGCTGGCGTCGCTCACCATTTGCGATAACAGATCTTTACCTGTGAGCGAACCTATGTTCCGGCCGGCGGGACTCGGGTCTTGCCAGAAGAAGGGATACGGGACGATACTGTCACGCTCCAACATCTGTGCGGTGTCATGGGCATCCGGATTGTATTGATCGCCACTTCCAGGCTCGGCATTACTACGGATGACGCCATCGGTAAACATCAGTACGGAGCGGAGCTTCTGCGGGTCCGCATCGGGCCAGTGAGAGGCCAGCCAACGGAGGCAGGCATACGGATTTCCATTGTCGCTCTTTGGGCTGGACGCTTCCTCCCTGGTCTGGGGAATCAGCTGGTTATAGACCTGGCCGCGATCCATTGTGAAGTTCTGAACCACCCTCACCTTGCTCTGCAGCAGCCATCCTACGCCGATCTCGACGTTGAGAGGGAGACTGTGGAGAAAGTTCTCAAGCTCTTCAAACTGCCCGTTGCTTCCTAGCATCTGTTGGGAGTCCAGAAGCACCATCAGTTGCAGCACATGGGGCCCTTTCAGCAGCGGCGTAAAGGAGACGACCGGCGTGGCTTTCCCGCCGATCTTGATCTGCGCGACGTCTGCTGTAGTAAGCGGTGGCAGAGGCGTTGAGTACTCGGCTCTCGTAGTCCTTACGGGCATGGCGCGCATCACGATCAGGGTGGGCGTCTGAGCTTGGGTGTCCGCAGCAACAGCAAGTAAGAGCAGCAGGACGCCGGCCAAGGCGATCCACAATCGGGTAGAAGCTGCACTATGGGATTTGTAGTGCGTGGACGATATGCTGTTGCATTCGGTGGTCATGGCGGGCCCTCCTATAACCAGATCAATCTTCCTTCTATACCGGCGTATAGCAGCTTAAATCAGCGAAACTGCCGCGCAACCAATATACCCCCGATTACAGAGAGTACCGGCTAGAACTGGAATCTCCCTGTTCGGCACCGATTCGCTAGAATTGAATCAGCCCGAGTACACCAAGTCATCCGTTTCAGGGCTTCCCAAGTCAAACCCGGCTCTCAGTCAACGTCCGATAACAGATATTATGTATAGTGAAGGCCGCTGGCCGCTCAAGTACTATATCTCCATGCCAATCCCCTCCCGCCACGCCCTTGTCCTCAACCACGTCGCCTTTGAGGACATCGGCACCCTCGAAGCGCCCCTCCGCCAACGTGGCTTCACAATCCAAACCGTAGACGTCGCCACGGCGCGTTTTCCCCTCCCGCAATCTGAATCCTGCGATCTGCTGGTGGTCATGGGAGGTCCCATCGGCGTCTACGACCGCGTCGAATATCCCTTCCTGGACGCCGAGATCGCCTGCATAGCCGCGCGATTGGCGGCCCGCCGCCCGATTCTCGGCATCTGTCTTGGGGCGCAGTTGATAGCCGCAGCACTGGGTGCCCGTGTCTATCCGGGCACACACGGTGCGGAGATCGGCTGGTCGCCCATCCAATCGCCGTCACACCAGCCTGCTCCGCCGCCCTGGTTTGCCCCTTTGCTCACTCCCGGAGTATCCGTCCTGCACTGGCATGGCGATACCTTCGACCTGCCGCCCGGTGCAATTCACATTGCACACACAGATCAATATGAGAATCAAGCATTTACTATAGATAACATTGCTCTTGGGTTGCAGTTTCACCCAGAAGTAACAGATATTGGACTAGAAAACTGGTATATCGGTCACGCATGCGAGCTGCACCATGCCGGGATCTCGCCCGTCAGCCTACGCTCCGCCGCCCAGCAGCACGCCCCAACTCTCGAAGCCGCCGCCGCTCGCTTCTGGAGCCTCTGGCTCGACTCCATCCTCTAGCAGTCCGCCTACGAATTCCCTCTTGCGCCAGATCGATGTATGGTTGAGCCCGGTGCGATATGAGCAGACAGATTGCTGGCATGCTTTACGCGGTGTCGATGGTAGCTGTCATAGTCGGTGTAGATTTTGCGTTCTTCAGACACCAATTCTGGGAACGGCTGACAGTGAATATTGGAATCGTGTTGGTGTTCGCAGCGTTCTATTTCAGATTTCTGAAGCGTCCATGAACAAGGGGCTACAGCACCCACTACCCTTGCCGTTGTCTGTTCCAACGCACAACCTGCAACTCACAACTGTTTTCCCGCCCCGCCGCCCACAAAATGCACTACCTCCAGCCGGTCGCCCGAAGATACAGCCGTCTCGGCCCAACTTGCGCGCCGCACAATCTCGCCATTGTGCTCCACCGCGATGCGGTCGCCCTTCAGTTCCATAGCCGCAATCGTCATCTCCAGCGTCACTGGTGGTGTCAGGTTTGCAAAGCTGCGACTCTGGCCGTTCACCGTCAGTGTAAAGGACATGATCTATTAGCTTAGACCATGATGTTCAGGAACGATATCGGCTTCACCTGCGATCCGGGAAACACTGCCGCAAGGTTACGCGCTCCCAGCGTCTTGTACGCCGCCTCGCCCAGCACGTTGCGGAAGTCCGTTGTCACCGCCAGGTCGCGGCCCTCATTCAACTGCTCATTCTCGATTCCAGGCCACTTTCCGTAGACCTTCCCGCCTTTCACGGAGCCGCCAAGCACAAACATTACGTTGGCGTGCCCGTGGTCGGTGCCCCCGGTCCCGTTCTGCCGCGCCGTCCGCCCAAACTCCGACATCGTCACCAGAGTCACATTCTCCGCGTCTGTTCCCATGTCCATCCAGAATGCCGCAATCGAATCGGAAAACTCCTTCAGCCGGTTCGCCAGTTGTCCATTCGCCGCGCCCTGGTTCTGGTGCGTGTCCCATCCACCGATATCGGAGAACGCTGCCTCTACCCCAAGGTTCGCCTTCATCAGTTGTGCAATCTGCTTCAAACTATCTCCAAACGGTGTGGTCGGATACGCCACGCCAACCGCCGGTTGATACTTTGCCGGGTCGGCAGCCTTCAGCATCTTCACCGCCTCGAACGTCTCCCGCCCTGTTCCTTGCAGCACCGTGTCTGAACTATCGTCGTACATCGCCTGAAAAGCATTCGAGACTGGAGACATCTGCGGCCCCTTTCCGCCCACCGAGAAGTCTGTCAGGTTGTTCAGCGCGATAGCCGGAAACTTCCCTTGCAAAGTCCGTGGTACCTGGGTCCCCAGCGCCACAGCGTGAAACGGAGATGGCTTGCTCGTCTCCGGCTCCGCCAGCAGAGCCCGGTTCAGCCAGCCGTCCTCGGTCGCTTTCACGCCCGGCGTGCCGCTTTCCATATAGTCCTGCGCGTCGAAGTGCGAGCGTGACGGGTCCGGCGAACCCGCTGCGGGAATAATCGCCAGATGTCCCTGCTCGTACAGTGGCTTGAACGCAGCCATCTGCGGATGCAGCCCGAAAAAACCGTCCAGGTCGAGCACCTCGTTCTGCTGGATCGCGATCGTCGGCCGCATCGCGTAGTAATTCTTCTCCGTATACGGCACCACCACGTTCAACCCGTCAACCGCGCCGCGTTGAAAGATCACCACAAGCTTCTTCTTGTTCGCCGCCGCCGTCGTCATCTCGGCCAGCACGCTGCGTGTAAGAAACGCCGGAATCGTCGATGTCCCGATCAGCGCCAGAGCTCCGTCCTTCATAAATCCTCGCCGCGTAACGCCGCGCTTTTCTGCATCCCGTCCGCAGATGTCGCAACCCCAATCGCTATGGTCCGCCGTATTCCATCCTCTGCTTGCCATCTCGGTGCTCCTTATCGAAGTTGCTCCAGCATTAGCCGCGCCTCGAACCCCGTGCCTGGAACCTGTGTTCCCTTACCGCTTCTGAAACTCCGGTGACCCCAGCATCAGGCCTGCCATCATCGCCGACTGCTGGTCGTCCAGTACCGCATTCCGCTGCACCGATGCTTGCGTCCCCGGTCGTATGCTATTTGTCTGCTGCAACACTGCATCCCGTGTCTTCTCATCCAGCGGCTGACCCAGCAGGATCAGCTCCAGCTTCTGCTCCTTCGTCGCTGCCTGGGAATCGACGGCTTCCTGCACCTCCTCCATCCCAGACGTCTTCCCATTCGCGGTTGGCGCAGCCAGCAGCTTCGACCAATCCATCCGAACTCCCGCCATTCTATCGCCGCTCATCATCAGCGCAAAGTTCATCCGGCTAACCAGATCGCCCGTGTTCATCCACGAATCGTTCTTCCAGGAGTAGCCATTTGGCGTCTGCATCCCATACAGAGGCATACCCAGCCGGTTCAGTGCCTGCACCAGAGGCATCGCATCGTTCACCTGCGCACCGCTCGCACGCATCGCCGATACAACAAACTCCTCCGGCGTCTTCACCTTCGACCGGACTGCTCCCGGAGCCCAGAACTCCGGCGATTCGAACATCGTCCGCAACACCGTCTTGATATCGCCGTCGCTCGCAAGGAACGACTGTGTCATCCGCTGCACCAGCGCTGCTGGAGGAGTGTCGCTCACAAACCGCACGGCCAGCTTCGTCGACACAAACTTCGCCGTCGATGGGCTGGTCGCCAGCATGTGGAGCACCTCCATCCCCTCGTTCATGCCGTTCTCGTGGATGGTCTTCCCCAGCACCATCTTCGATCCTGGCTCGTGCCGCCGCTCTTCAAATTGGAACTGCGCACCCTGTTCCGGCGGACTAATCGTCCACCCGGTGAACACCTTCGCCACCTCGGTCACGTCTTTCTGTGTGTAGCCGCCGTTCACGCCCAGCGTGTGCAGCTCCATCAGTTCGCGCCCGTAGTTCTCATTCAGTCCACGGTCCTTCTGGGCCAGCTTCGCCTGCGGGTTTCGTGCCATCGCCGATTGCCGCTCCGAGTTCTTTGCCGCCTGTGAATCCGGCCCAATGCTCTGCCAGTTGTCCAGATACATCAGCATCGCGGGACTCTTCGCCGTAGCCACCAGCAGGTCTTCGAACTTGCCCAGCGCATTTGGTCGAATCACGTCCC
>Ga0364866_11065_pt1 | contig 11334 bp, 9 predicted proteins | sample ExccelAu500001D3_3_FD_206913 | JGI IMG/M metagenome (GOLD analysis project Ga0364866, IMG submission 206913) | Enriched cells from Trout Bog Lake Hypolimnion, Wisconsin, USA - BchlTB.Aug13.5000.01.D3 | ecosystem: Environmental > Aquatic > Freshwater > Lake > Hypolimnion/Profundal zone | place: USA... | reverse complement strand
TGCCAACGACAAATATTATGGAATCGTAATTGAGCAAAAAGGATATTCGAAAAACCAGGTGATGTTTGAATTTACGAGCAATTCCAACCATCAATTCAAAGGAAGCTATTTCCTGGATTATAATAATTTTAAACCCATGTCTGTCATTGCATCCCTCCATTTGAATGACAAGATCCTGGAGATTCACGATTTCTTTCGCTTTGTCAGGCAATCAAACTCAAATGTCTACGACCAGGCTCTGCTTCGAACTTACCGGCCACAATATCCCAATGGTAGCAATATTTATCCAATGGCAACATATTTGAGTGACAGCACTTTCTTTTTAAGGATCCCCGGTTTTGATGATAACCAATCTGAAAAGTTCGTCAAAGCCCATTGGAAAGAGATAATGAGCCGTCCAAACCTGATCATCGACATCCGTGGAAATGGGGGAGGTTCGGATGAATATTACCAATCTCTGTCAAAACTTTTTTACACGAATCCCTATAAAAGCACGGGTATTAAATGGTTCGCAAGTGAAGGAAATATACGCAATTCTGAAGAAGCACTAAAAAGTGGAGATATCGTTAATGGCGATGAAGGAAGAAAATGGCTTGAAGAATTGGTCAAAGCCATGAAACAAAATATCGGGGGTTTTGTAATTCATCCGATGATGGGAGGTGATGAAATCGTAAAGGAGGATACAGTTTATCCTTATCCCAAAAAAGTAGGGATCATTATCAACGAGGGGAACGGATCTTCCGCAGAACAATTCCTCCTTGCAGCCAAAGAAAGCAAGAAAGTGATCCTTTTTGGTAACCACAATACCGCCGGTGTTCTTGATTATTCCAATCAGGTAGAGGAAAATTTCCCTTCTGGGAAATACACATTTTTCTGGCCGATATCTAGGTCCAACCGCTTGCTGGATCATCCCATAGATAATATCGGCATCGCTCCCAACGTCATTATCCCCTTTCCCGAAACGAAGCAGCTCTACGACAAGCTTGATGATTGGGTTTATTTTGTGAGAGATTATCTGGAATTCAGGTAAAACTCTTAAATTCGCTCTTTCATTTTTAGGTCTATGGCCCGACAGGAAGAGAAATATTACAACCGGAAGATCCGTACGTCCCATTTTTCGACGGTGGTCAGCATGACCCTGGTGCTCTTCATGCTCGGATTATTAGGACTTCTCCTGCTCAACACAAAAAAACTCTCCGATTATGCCAAGGAAAACATCGGGTTTTCCATCATGATCAAAGATGGGATCAAAGAAGCTGAGATCCTCTCCTTTGTTAAAAAACTCGATACCGAAAAGTTTGTTAAATCAACAGAATACATCCCCAAAGACAAAGCAGCCATTGAGCTGAAAAAAGAGCTGGGCGAAGATTTCATCGGATTTCTTGGCTATAACCCTTTGTTGCCCACCATCGACCTTCGTTTGAAAGCCGATTTCGCCAACCTCGAAAGTGTTAGCAAGATCGAAAGGAAACTGTTGTCGAATCCTGATGTAAAGGAGGTTTTCTATCAAAAAGACCTGCTCGAAATGGTCAACCAGAACATGGAGCGGATTAGCCTGATCATCCTGGGATTTAGCACTGTTCTGATGATCATTTCCATTGCTTTGATCAACAATACCATCCGGCTTTCTGTATATTCCCGTCGGTTCGTTATCCGCACAATGCAATTGGTAGGAGCAACGCGAAGTTTTATCCGCCGGCCATTTATCCGTAATGGGATCATCAATGGTTTCATCAGCGCCATCCTGGCGATAGGGCTCCTCCTGGTAGTCGTTCTTTTTCTTTTCCAGGAAATCCCCGAACTCATTCAGATGGTCGATCTCAATCTTTATATTGTCCTTATTGTCACCGTTCTTTCACTCGGGATACTCATTTCATGGTTCTGCACCTGGTTATCGGTAAGAAGGTACCTGCGGATGAAAACCGATGAATTATACCGGTAATTAAAAAAATTCCGTAATTTTGAAACGAATTAGAATCATACCATGGAAAAGAAAGTAAAAAAGGGAGTGCAGAATAAGCCTTCTGCCCCGGCTCCAAAACATCAGGCTACACCTGCAGCCCCAGTGAAAACGGGTGAATTTGCTTTCGGTAAGGAAAACTACCGGTTGCTCTTTATAGGCCTTGCATTCATTGTGCTTGGCTTTATCCTCATGATTGGCGGCGGCTCGAAAGATCCGAAAGTATTCAATCCGGCCATCTTCAATTTCCAGCACATCACCCTGGCCCCGATCCTTGTCCTCACCGGATATGTGATCGAGATCTTTGCCATCATGAAGAAACCAAAGGATTAGTATGTCACTGATACAGGCCATAATTCTTGGCATCGTCGAAGGGATAACAGAATTTCTACCGATCTCATCCACCGGTCATATGGCGTTGGTTGCGTCGTTCATGAATATTGAAAAGGAGGACTTCACAAAGCTCTTCATTGAAAATATCCAGTTTGGTGCAATCATCTCCGTTCTCCTCATCTATTTCCGGAAGTTCATTGATTTTAAGTCTTACAAGTTTTACGTGAAACTGGTAATCGCAGTAATTCCTTCCGTAATAGTTGGATTGCTTATTAAGAAATACATTGATAATGTTCTTGGAATTCCGCTTTTCATAGCCATTGTGATGTTCCTTGGAGGATTTCTCCTAATTTTCGTCGACAATTGGTTCAAAGGTTCTAATCTTGAAAAAGAAGAGCAGATAACCTATAAAAAGTCTCTTATTATAGGGTGCTTTCAACTTCTTGCTATTGTTTTCCCGGGCTTCAGCAGAAGCGCTGCTACAATAATCGGTGGTATGCAACAAAAGTTGACCCGCAAGCTGGCTGCCGAGTTCTCATTCTTTTTGGCAGTTCCCACATTGGCTGGTGCATTTCTGAAGAGCCTCTGGGATGCCTATAAAAATACTCCCGAACTCCTCAGCCACCATAATGTAATGATGCTCATCCTGGGAAATATCATTGCATTTGTCGTAGCCATCATCGCCATCAAAGCATTCATCGCCTACATTACTAAACATGGCTTCAGGGTCTTCGGATATTATCGCATTATCGTGGGATTAGCGATCATTGTGCTGATTATCCTCGGAAAAGGATTTACCTTCTAATTCATTGATTTCTCTTCTGCGAAAATCTGCGTGTAATCTGCGTTGATCTGCGAGAAATAAAAACCTTTCTATGGAATTTGATTTCGAAAAAGGAGAGATCCTGCTCGTCGATAAACCTGTTAAATGGACTTCATTTGATGTAGTAAACCTCGTCAGAAACTATATCCGGAAGCAGCTTGGAATAAAAAAGATCAAAATCGGCCATACCGGAACACTCGATCCCCTGGCCAGTGGCTTGCTGATCCTCTGCACCGGTAGAATGACCAAACGCATTGAGGAATTCAAAGAGTTCGACAAGGAATATACAGGTACGTTTGTTCTGGGTTCTACCACGGCCTCTTTCGACCTGGAAAAAGAGATCGATTGCCATTATCCCTGGGATCATATAACCCAGGAAGAAATACTTGCTGCTGTGGTCAGGCTTACCGGGAGTTACAACCAGCTTCCACCTGTTTATTCAGCAAAGAAGATCAAGGGTAAAAGAGCCTATGACTATGCCCGTAAAGATCAGGAAGTGATCATGCAACCCCGCCAGATCACCATTTCAGCCTTTGAGGTTCAGGAAATGAACCTCCCACTGGTTCATTTCCGGGTTGCCTGTAGTAAAGGAACCTACATCCGTGCCCTCGCCCGCGACCTTGGATTGACCCTCAACACAGGAGCCCATCTCAGCGCCCTCTGCCGCACCCGCATCGGCCCCTATCACCTTCGCGATGCCTTTACCATCGAAACCCTGAAATCTGAGCTTACACTGCAAACAGGATTGGATGACGTACAGTAGCAGGATGGTATCAAAACTCCAATCCTCCGAAATGGAATTTCTTCTCTGTTTTCTATTTGCAAACCGCTATTAGAGGTCTTGTTAAAGATTCAAAAGCAAATGAACCGCTTTCTTTTTTGCTAAGCTTTCTTCTTTATTCCGGCATCAAAGAAAAAAACAATCCATTATAATGTTTTTTACAATCTTTCCAATTCCAAATATAAATAGTGAACCTTGCTTATTTTCTCATTTCAAATTTTTCTCTTAAATAAGGATGTTATTCATAAAATGATAAATTCTGGCTGATAATGGAGAATATTTCAAATTTTAATGCTTCATTAAAGTCTCTTTCGTTTTCAAGAATCGAATGAATGATCTTCCGGAGCAAATCCTTATCGATCAATCCGGCAGCCATATGGTAACTGATGTTCTCCATTTCCTTAATAAACCTGCCCAGGCAAAATAAATATCCGTTAATATTCAGGAACTGAATGCCAAGGGAGATGGACAACCTTTTATTGCCATCCGAAAAACTGTGATTCTTGTTAACCGTATATACCGTGTGAGTCAGCTTATCTTCAAAAACAGGATAATAGTCATCATTTTGAATATGATCCAGAACACTTTCAAGCAATCCAATGTTGATGGCACCCAGATCGCCGCCGCCGCTTAACTGTACCGTTTTTTCGTGAATTCGAACAGCTTGTTCTATGTCTATGTAAAACGTCATGTTCTATTCTCGTTCTTTAAGTCGCTTGAACACCTCTTTGAATTCTTCTAGCCGTTCATCAAGTGACATGCATTTCTCTCCCAAGAATCGCGTAAAATCTTCGGTAGAGACTGCAACGATATATTCTTCCAGGTTTTTATGCAGAGCATCGCGGAAGCCTAAATCCCGACTGGCCATTTTCTGACGTGCTTTTTCGCGCAAAGGTTCCCACAAACGCTGACCTTCAAATTCCCTGAAAAGCCGGTCAACCTCATCACTCTTTAGTTTACGGCCAAGCTCTTCACTTTTCTTCTTCAGCACTTCGGCAAAACCTGTCTCATAACTTGAAATCAGATCGAGTACCTCGCTATACATGGTATGACGCACATTCTCATCTTTCTCCAGGCTTAATATTTTACGGTACTCGTCGGCGTTTTCTTTAAATATGCTGAGATACACCTTGTTGGTATAGACTATGTACTTGAAGTTACCCATAGCAACATAATCGCGCAACGCATCGGTGAATTCACGCCGGTAATCTTCACCGCGCAATAAATTTACCACAAAGTCCTCGTCACGCTGGTTTATATATTTGGTGCCACCGCCGGTGCGTTTGTTGATGGTGTCAATTACAATGTCTAATATAGCACTGCGGAGCTCACGGGCCTTCAGACTGTCAACAAGTAACATTCCCAGGTTAAGCAATGCTCTGAAGTTATAGATACTCAACCGTCTTGTTTTGATCCCGAAATCCAGTTCGGGATCAAATTGTTGTCGAACAACTAACTTGAAGTCTTTCAGGCGGTTATCGGTTATAACCTCGTAACCGTTTTTTGACAATTCAGCTTTGTTTTTCTGCGTATAATGCTCAATGGTACGTAATGAAACCTCAAAAAATTCAGCCAATTGTTTTTTGGTAAACCTGAACTCGTTCTCAAACAATACCCCACTGATGCCGACAGCAGTCTGAATTTCCTGAAGCGCATAAGGGTTGTTGAGGATATTTTGACGGGCAATGCCCGAATTTGTTAAATCGTTGCTCATGATCTTTAAATTTCTGACGACATAGCCATCGGCAATTGTACTGTACTACAGTTTCATTTTATTTGAGAGCCAAACTATTAAAAGGTAAAATTAAAACAAAATTCCGGTATCAGACGCAATTACACCGGCATCATCTTTAGACATCACTTATTGAGATTATTACAAAGTATTTGCATAGATAAAAAAAAGGCACCGATAACTATTGGTGCCCGGAGTTGGATACTACATAGTACTTTCATTCCGAAGGAATAAAACCGATCATGAATCGGCTATTCTTTGTTCATGAGCTATAATCAATGCCAAAGAGTCAGCTATCATACTCTCAGGACTTACTTTGTCCGCAATTTCTGTTACCCTGGGCCCGCAAGAGTAAATAAGAGCCACAGCACCAATTATTAAAAGTATTGTGATTTTTTTCATTTATTAATTATCAGACTAAAAGAAAGTCAATCAGAGAGTTCATTTTTAATTCTATTGATTAACCACAATCTTCTTTACAACTTGTTTTTGGTCGGTTTTAATGATCAGGGTATAAACGCCATTGGGCAGTGGCCGCAGGTCAATCACCTTCTGTAGCGAGCCGCTCACTTTAAAATTGGATTCTTCATAAATCGATGTACCAAGAGTATTGTAAACGTTGATGGAGAATGACTCATCAGATAAAGTCGTAATAGAAATATTGAACCTGCCTTCATTCGGAACCGGATAAACATTGATCATGGATTCAGATTGTGAATTCATGCCTGTTATAAGAATTAGTTTGTGATTGGATGTATCAGATAAGCAACCGTTGAGGTCAACAACATCCCAATAGTTCCCATCCTGTGTTGCGACATAGGTTTGGGAGATGCCACCAATAATGAGGTTTCCTTCAAAATACCACTGGTTCCCGGATGGAGCGCTACTAAACAGGGTATCTCCGCGATTGGTAACAACAGGAGTTGGTGGAATGGGGTTCACCGTCACTAATAAGCCGGGGGAAACATTCCCATCACCGCATATATTGTTACCCAAAACAAGAATATCACCACTTGAGGCATTGGCTGAAAAGTCCACAGTTATTGTGTTTGTTCCTGCTCCCGAAATGATCGTGGCGTTAGGAGGCAAAGCCCATAAATATGTGGTAGTGTTCGGGATCGGCGAAACAGAATATACTATACCATTTGCCCCTGCGCAAACATTTGCATTTCCTGTAATGGGTCCGGCCACACCTGGTAATGGGTTGGTCATGACATTCAGAACCGTGGGCATTAATGGACTACAACCGGCTGTTGTTGTATATGTGACACTCACCGTTTGTGGGCCTGCAATTATCCATGAAACCTGTATTTGGTTTGTGCCAGACCCATAGTTTATGATTCCTCCTAAGGAAACAGTCCATGCATAATTTGTCATGTTGGCTTCAGTAGAATAATTATAGTACCCTGAATTGACGCACATGCTGGTTTGTCCGGTAATGGTTGGCACTGGCAGAGGATTCACTGTAACCGGAATACTGGTTCGGGTTGGACTTGGACCACAAGTGCTGTCCTGAACATAATATGTAGTACTGGTCGTCAATATTGGTGTAGTATAACTCGTTCCACCGCCAAGCCATGTTCCTCCTGTTGCTGCGTTGTACCATCCAAGGGAACCTGTCCCGCTTGCACTGAGGGTTGTTGAATGGCCGGTGCATATATTTTGATTTGTGGGAGGGGTAGTATTGGTTGGCGCATTGGGTAAAACGCATGTGGGAGTATATTGCCAAAAATCATTTTTATCACTTCCGTCATAACCAGTTCCAATATACCCTTGTGTACCTATGCTATAACCAACTGCTTCCTTTCGCGCTGTTCCCCCGAAATTGGCTTTCTGAGTCCAAAAATCGGCAGTGGGATTATATTCCCAAAAGTCGTTACAAAAAGTGCCAAAATCGTTTTCACCAGTTCCGATATATCCCAGGCTACCTATGCTAAAACCAACAGCCCAAATCCTTGCCAATCCTCCAAAATTTGCTTTTTGAGTCCATATATTGACAGATGGATCATATTCCCAAAAGTCATGTTGAACGCCAATTGTGTTATCATACCCAGTTCCAATATACCCATAGGCTCCTATACTAAAACCGACTGCATACTCTCTCGGCGTTCCACCAAAATTAGCTTTTTGTGTCCATGTATCTGTAGTCGGATTATATTCCCAAAAATCGTTAACGAAATTGGAGCTTGTGTCTTCACCAGTTCCGATATACCCTTTTGTCCCAATACTGAAACCTACTGCCTCATATCTCGCCGTTCCCCCGAAACTGGCTTTCTGCGTCCAAGTGTTAGAAGAAGGATCATATTTCCAAAAGTCACGTCGAACGTCACTTGTGTCATACCCAGTTCCAATATATCCATAGGCTCCTATACTAAAACCAACAGCTCCATATCTTGGCGTTCCACCGAAGTTGGCTTTCTGCGTCCATGTGTTAGATGAAGGATCGTATTCCCAGAAATCATTTACAAAACCTCCTATTCCTCCAGTTCCTATATAGCCTTTGGTCCCTATACTAAAACCAACTGCTTGCAGTCTCGGCGTTCCACCGAAATTAGCTTTCTGTGTCCATGTATTGGGTGCCTGGGCTGAAGAATCATTAGAGAAAGCAATAACAGTTAGTATTGATGCAAAAAGATAAAGAGGTTTCATCACTTCATTTTATAATAGGGGATTTAGTTTTACTTTTACTCATTCAATTTACCACTGGCCTTTTTCTCCTTTATATTCACTTATAACCAAATTACTGGATCACTAACTTTTTCGTTTCAATACCGGACGAAGTCTGTATTTTCAAAAGGTACATCCCTTTTGCCAGCGTGCTTACATCCATCTCCATCCTGTTTTGATTACGAAAAACATCGGACCGCCTTTGTTGTCCATTCATATTAAAAATGGAAACTTGGGTTGTTCCATTTTCCTTCCGGTTCTCTGAAAGGATGATCTTATCATTTGCAGGGTTTGGATAAAGAGTGAATGTTGTATTTTGTTTGACAGGTTCCTTTATAAAATCTGTCCCTCCATTACCGGTTTTCATAATGGTTCCATTCCTGCCAACAACCCAACCTGTATTTTCGTCAGAAAAGAATACAGATGAAAAATCATAGTTTGTTCCAACCGGAAGTTGCACCCATGTTGTTCCCCCATCAATGGTTTTTAGTATCAAACCATTCAGTCCTGCGATATAGCCGGTATTAATATCTGTAAAATAGATAGATGCTAAATATGGAATTCCAAGTTTTACCCTAGTCCATGATGAACCTCCATCCATGGTCTTAAATAAATATCCGTCCCGGCCAACTACATACCCAGTATTGATATTAAGAAAAGACATTGAAACTAAATCCTCATCCATTCCGATAGATAACGGAATAATAGTACCATAAGTAATCATCAAGGCTATTCCACTTCCACCGATTACATAAGCTGTATTATCATCTATACAGAAAACAGAATTTAGAGAAATGTTAGTTCCGCTGTTCAATTTAGTCCACGTTGTCCCTCCATTGGTTGTTTGTAATATGATTCCATTCGAACCCACAACAAATCCATTGTTGGCATCTGAGAAGGACACTGAAGCTAAGTCTTGGTTTGTACCACTCGTTAATGATGTCCATGTTGTACCTCCATTGACTGTTTTAAAGATTTTTCCATACTCTCCAACTACATAACCTATATTGACATTAGTAAAAAACAAAGAAGTAAGGTAATCCGTTGTTCCGCTTTGGATGATTGTCCATGTTTCTCCCCCATTTACTGTTTTTAATATTGTACCGCCAATCCCTATGGCATAGCCAACATTACTCTCACCGACAAAGAAAACAGCGTTTAAGTCTTGAGTCGTAACATCAGAATAAGTCGACCATGATGATCCTCCATTATTTGTCTTCGAAATAACCCCATTTACACCTACAACATAACCTGTGGAGGAATTACTAAAGAAAACTGAATTTAATGAAGTATTCATAGAACTATCGGGATAGGTCCAGTTAAAACCTCCATCGATGGTTTTCATTAAAAACCCGTTAGAATTTATATCCACTCCTATAAGATATCCTGTATTGTTATCAGTGAACGACATTGAGTGAAATAAACCAGCCGTTGCAGTGTAAATGATACTCCAACTGGAACCACCATTTGTGGTTTTTAGTAGGATCCCATAACCATTTCCGTTGTTTCCCAACACATATCCTGTGTTTGCATCAGTAAATGTGATGGAAAATAAAGAACATAAATAAGCACTAAAAACTGTGCCCCAGGTAAGGCCGGAATCATTGGTCTTTAATATAGAACTGCCTGGGTACACTTCGTTTGTTATGTATCCGGTATTGGCATCTTTAAAATAGACAGAAGAAAGAAAAGTATCTTGTCCAAATCCGCAAAGCAATTCAGCCCATGTTGAGCCACCATCAGTACTATTTAAAATAGTACCACTGTCTCCAACAATATAACCGATAGTGTTATTGGGAAAATAAACTGAATTTAAATTGTTCAGCGTGCCACTGGGGATAATTGTCCAGGTTGTTCCACCATCATTGGTCGATAAGATGGTTCCTTCTGCTCCTATTGCAAACCCTTTATTTGGATTGGCAAAGTAAACAGAAGACAGATCCATGCAAGTTCCGGTATTTATGAGAGTCCATGAAACACCTCCATCACTTGTTTTAATAAGAGTACCAAAATCACCCACAGCATAACCAACATTTGCTGTCGGGAAACAAACTGATGTTAACGTATTACCTTGTGGCAAAGGGTTCTGCCATATCCACTGCGAAAAAGTAGTGAATGGAACAAAGAACAAAAAAACATAGATGAACTTTTTCATTTTGATTTTTATTTTAATCATATATCGTAAATTTAAAATACAATCATAAATCCACAATCGTAATTTATTTCTTTATTAATTTCCCCACATCCACTGTTTTATCACTCATTAACCTCAAAAAATAAACCCCCATCGGAAAATCAAGATTCACTTCAACAGCATCGCCTGCCCCTGCCGAAAACTCAGCTTCATAAACCTTCTCACCGGTCTCATTTAATATTTCAATACTTTTAATATTACACTCTGCACATTGCACTTTACACTTGTCTCTCGCAGGATTGGGATAAATAGATAACCTGGTTCCTTCATGTTCATTGATCCCAACAAAGAGGGAATCATATTTCATAACTGTTGCTGCCTGTGAATTCCCATAATCCTCATATGCAACATATGGTTCGCCAGATGGACTAAGAGCAAGGCTTGTAAATGAAGATTCTCCTGAAGAAAAACCAGGTATTCCAACATTAACCCAGTTGGTTCCATCAAATTTCATCACAGTTACTTTGTATGAATTTAAGGAATCTTGGAAAGCCACATATGGTTGACCAGATGGACTGAAAGCAAGACTTGTATATGAAGCCCCTCCTTCTGAAAAACCCGCATTTCCAACATTCACCCAGTTGGTTCCGTTATATTTCATGACTGTAGCTTTATTTGAAATCGCTTCATCTTTAAAAGCCACATTAGGTTGACCAGAAGGGTTGAATGCGAGACTGGTATATTCAACAGGCCCATTTGAGAAACCTTCATTTCCAACAAGCACCCATTGGGTTCCGTTAAATTCATTAACTGTTGCTTTATAGAAAGCATTAAAATCCTGACAGGCTACATATGGCATACTATCCGAAGGGCTGAACGCAAGACTTATATATGAAGGTTTGAG
>Ga0364866_11064_pt1 | contig 11338 bp, 5 predicted proteins | sample ExccelAu500001D3_3_FD_206913 | JGI IMG/M metagenome (GOLD analysis project Ga0364866, IMG submission 206913) | Enriched cells from Trout Bog Lake Hypolimnion, Wisconsin, USA - BchlTB.Aug13.5000.01.D3 | ecosystem: Environmental > Aquatic > Freshwater > Lake > Hypolimnion/Profundal zone | place: USA... | reverse complement strand
CTCCTCCAGCGTCAGCCGGGACAGCAAATCCTCGACCCGCGTTTCCAATGGTTGCGTGGCATCGCGATAGGCGGCTTTCGTCTCCTGTGCCGTGAGCGTGAAACCGGAATGGCCGATTAACAGTCCGGTCAGCAATGACCACGACCGCAGTATCAAGTTAACTTTCATGTGTAAAAATTTAAGGGTGCGCTGAAAACTGGCGAACATATTAAGGGAAAACCATCCGAAAGAAAACTACGCCGTTCGTCGTAGTCAGCGGCACGGTGATTTGATTAATATTGGCGGAGCCGGGGACGTCCGACCAATTTGTGCCCAAACCTTGCGTCAGCAAATTCGTCTGCGCTTGCAACCTCCAGCCGGTGTGATCGGCCGGCCAGGACAATTTGAGCGCATTGCCGATCGGCACGGCAACCAGATTGGTGCCCAGCACGCCGATGGTCGAAACCGCGCTGGCGGTGCTGAAAATCGAGTTGGAAGCAAGGTTCTGATACGTCGCCCATAGCCAGTTGGTGGAACGGACGATACTGGAGATGCGGACTTCGTCCATGCGGCCGTCGAGATAACGTCCGCCGTATTCGCGGGCGAGGTTCATGGCTGATAAGTCGTTGGCGGAAATTCCGGTGGTCGTGGCGACAATCCCGCCATTTAAAAACAACTGCATCCCGGTGTTGCCGGTATTGGCCATCACATAGCCGGCATAAAACCAGTTGCTGACGGCCAGCGAACCGGTCGCCGAATTGATGGTGGCGCCGCCATAAGCCCCAGCCACGACGCGCAGGTAGTTGTCGCAACGGAAATCGGTGATGCCTGGCCGCCAGGGATCGCACGAAACCAGTCCGCTCATGCCGGTTGGCACCGCGTTCAAGTTGGCCCAACATTCAACTGTGACCTGCGCGTTCGTGCCCATGCTCGGCAGGCTCACGTAATCGCCGGAACCGTTCAGGTCGTTGAAGTCGTCGCCACCGCTCGCGATGCCGGTGGGAAAACCCTGGCCCACGGCTTGCGTGAAAAGCGCCGTGGCCAGATTGGTCGAGGAATCGGCGTGTTCACCAAACAACTCGTTCAAGTGCCAGACCCCGATGAACCCGTTCGACCACGTTGCGCCGTTGGTGGTGCAGGCCGGCGCGGAGGTGCCGGCGAAACCGCCCCATTGCGCGAGCACTGAGCAGTTGTTGGTGAAGCATGGCACCTGCACCCAGACATAGGAATTGCCGGCGGGATTCCACTGTTCAATTTCATAGTTTAAACTCGTCGCGCCATCCCCGCTCTTGAAGCGCAAATCGCTGCCAGCGGAGTCGGCAAACGTGTGATAATCAAATCCCAATAGGTTTGTGTTCAGAACCACCAGCACCGGGAAGTTGGTGAGCGACGCGCTGCGGGGATAATTCGTAAACGCGATCCTGGTTTGATACAGCTTGGTGACCAGCAGTGCTGGCGGGAGTGAAATCACCGTGGCCGAGTATGGCGGGAAGGCGTAACTGAATGCCGATGGACTCAGGGTGGTGAAATTGGTCACGGCGATGTCTGTCAGGCCGGGGCCGTTGGTGCGCACCATCTCGTCCTGCGGAATGCCGTAGCGGTAAGCCGTCGCATGCAAGTTCCCCGCAAAGCCGGTCAGATTGAAATTACCGAGAAGCTCCGCCGTCGAACCCTTGTTGATAACCAGCAATACCAGAGAACCATCAGGACGTTTGACCGCGTAGGTGGCCAGCAATAAAGAACCATTGGTCACCGGCAAGCTGGCTTCCCCGCCGCGCGCGAAGTATTGCGTCAGCTTGAAGCAGTAGAATGTCGGATACCGGTTGATGGCGCCAACGCCGGAGCCATTGACCATGCCGTAGTCCTGATAATTACGCCAGCCGTAAATGTTAGTATTGACGACGATGGCGGTGTGGCCGTTGCGAAAATCCCACCACCACCGCGCGCTATAGCCGGACAACAGCGCCTGCCCGGTGTTGTCGGCATAAAGCAATCCGCCGACGAGACTGGTGGAGCTTTGATCCGCCACGGAAGGCCCGATTTCGGTCAGGCACAAGTCCGTGTTGGAAGCCATCGGCCCGAAGTAATCAACGAGCATTTGTCGCAAGGTGGCGGACCAGTTCGCCAACGAACTGGACCATTGCAGCAGCGCAGCATCACCAGAGCCGGCATATTCGTGGTCAATCAGGAAATCCGGCGTAACGCCCAGAGCTTTGAGCGTGGCCAGCACGATGGGTGTCCAGCCATAATTGGTCACGCCGGTTCGTGCGTTGTAGGCAAAATGTTGCGTGTAGCCATTGCCGTAGGAAGTTTCGTTGGCCACCACCACGGCGCCAATCTTGATGGTGGGATCCACGGCTTTCATTCGCGAACAATACTGGGCGAAGCGTTGCGCGTATGTCCAGGGATCGTGCGGCAGATATACATTTGGCCAGTTGGAAGCGAGGTTGATCGGCGGCGTAAGGGCCGCGAGTTCGGCCGGATAAGCATCCTCCAAGGTCATGCGGTTGTTCAAAATTTGTCCGACATTGGGCAGGGACAGGGACAGATTTGTCCAGGTAACGGCGCGAAACGTCACGCCGGCAAATCGGTTGGGGTTGTTAAAATAAATAGAACTAGGTCCGTTCGTGCTGATGAAGTTATGGTTGAGGTCTGCGCTGATATCCGTGGACAGTGCTGCTGCATAACTCGAACCGGAAACAATATAATTGGTCAGCGTCGTCAGTGTGCTGGACGAGAGAACCGTGCGCAGATACGCCGAAATGTTATTCGTCGGGTTGTAGAGCTTGTTCGCCAGCGAAGGCAGATTCACAATGTCATTGGTCGTGAACCACGGCACGGTGCTGTCGTTTTCCCAAGTGCCGAAGTTTTCATTGCCGATTTCCCAATAATTGCAGCCCGCTTGGTTGGTCAGGTTGCAACACGCCACCAAACTCGCGGCGTCCTGCGGCGCGCCGGTGCCGTAGTTGGCAATCATGGACGCCTCCGCGCCGGTGCTCTTGATGAGGTGGAGGAAATTTGTCAACCGCGGCTGGAAGCTCGGTCGCTCCGCCTCGGTGGACAACAACCAGGAATCGCCATAGCTGCCGCCGGGCCAGCGCAACGCCTGGTTGCCCATTTCAAACAGCAGCGGAAGGCTGAACTCGCCCTGCAAGCTGCCGTCATAGATCGCGGTGTTCAAGGCGAATAGCCGGCGATCCACCATCCGTAAGGACTGCGTGGTGTTCACGCCGATCCAAACGTTGGTAATCGGCGCCAAAGTGGCGGCCGTGGCCGGCCGACTGCGCAATTGCAGCGCATTAAACTGGCCGGATTGCTGGCTCTGAAGGTAGAACGTGAGTGCGGGATAATCCGCAATGAAGGTGCCGATGGCATATTGTCCGACCCCCCCGATTTTTTCCGTGTGGTTGTAATCCAGCGTGACGCTGTTGCCGCTGGTGATGGTGTTGGAACTGTTCGCGCCGTTGCTGCGGCTGTCGTTGATCCACAACTGCACATAGTATTGATAGCCAATGTTCAGATTGTTCAGGGTGATGGAGTTCAAATTTGTCGAGCCGTACGCACAGCCGCCGAGCAAAGTTTGATAAGCGGTGGACAAGCTGACTTTGTTCGTTCCCATGCCCATGCCGGAATAGGCGGTGCCGCCGTTGGCAAAACTTGCGGAGAAATTCGCGCCAAAACTGTGACTGCCCCCGGAGCCGGTGAAAATCACGCCATTGACGGTGACCGTGGCCGTCATGGGCGCGAAATAGCCGCCATATTCAAAATTGCCGTTGGTGGAAATATCCGCATCGTTCGTGATGGTGATGGCGTTGCCCCAGGTGATGGTGGCGGCATTTCCGATGGCCATTGGCGCCACACACACCATGGTTGCCAGGGCCATTTTTATCAGCAATTTCATCAGGTATTCGCTATCTTCACGGCGTCAACCGGCCCAGAATATTCTGAAAATGTTGCGGGTTCGTGTCCGGGGCGGGATTCCACAACGAGCCGGCGAACGCGGGCGTGCTGGCGGAAGCGCTGACATGCATATCCCCCCAGAGCACATTCAACGCCGGCGCAGCATTTCCCGAACGATGCGCGAGAGTGCGGTACGAGTAGATGGTGTCCGTCATCGTGGCCAGGCACGGATTCAAATCCGAAGTCTTAACCGCAAACTCATGCGCAGCGCGGTTAGCGGGATTCACCAAAGTTCTCGACTGTGGGAAGAAGAGATAGCTTGACCGGGCATAAGCACTGCCGGTGGCATCATTGCCATAGGCCGGCCATTGGCCCTGCGGGGTCAAATAATGCTCGTAGGAAAACATGGCCGATGGACTGCACGGCGTGGCACTTGGACAATAGAGACTTTTGCCGCTGTTGAGGATTTTGGTGGTGTAGACCAGCCCGTGATTCACGCCGGGATGCGAGGTGTCCACGGCTTGTCCGGGGCGGCCGGAAGCGGCAAGATTCGGCTGGCTGGTGGAGGCGGCAAAGAGAAAATAGCCCTGCTGGGGAACCGCGTCCTGATTGGTCACCCGGGTCGGCAGATTATCTTGGAAATTTGGGCCATAAATGGCAAACGCCATGCCCATCTGTTGCAAATTGTTCACGCAGGAATTGCGCAACGCCCGTTCCTTTGAACGCGACAAGGCAGGCAGGAGCAACGCCGCCAGAAGTGCGATAATTGCAATCACCACCAACAGATCAATCAAAGTCCATGCGGCTTTTTGAGACATTTGATATTGACCAAGGTATCCCGGCTGTCGCTGGCATACATCGTCCAAGCCAGCCCGAATTGTTTGTGGCTGCTGATACAGACGGCGGAGGTTGCCTTCATCTTCGCCTTGGACAGCGCTGGCAGCAGCATGGCCGCCAGAACGGCGATGATGGCGATGACCACCAGCATCTCCATTAGTGTAAATGCCGACACACAAACTCTTTGTTTCTCAATTTCTTTCATTTTCTGCTTATTTGATTTAGATTGCCGGCCCGCGGCGAACACCCTGCGCCGCAGGCCGGGTTACCCAACCCATTGGTTAACTTCCCGCCAGACCCATGACTGGCGGAAATTGATTTTGTTCGACTGCTGCCTCACGGTTCGCGCAGGCGATAAAAGACATTCGTCTGGGTGGGATCAATGGTGATGCTATAGGTTGTAGCCGTGGCCGTGTTCGAAATGTCCTGCCAATCGGCGGGCACCGCCAGATCCACGGAGTTGGATTGCACCAACCAGCCCAGGTGATCCGCCGGCCACGAAAGGGAGAGGGCATTGCCGCTCACCGCATAGGTAAGGTTGGTAGGGTTGGTGGCCATGCTGCCGACCACACTCAATACCCCATTGGCGAAACTCCAAGCCAGCCCCGCGCCCGGCGAACCGGCGATGCTGCTAAAGTTGCTGGGCGTGCTGGCCGTATTTCCACCGGTGAACAAGGTGAACGTCTGTCCGAGGCTGAACGTGCCATTGGTCACGATGGTCAACTCGCCGGCGTAGGTCACATTGCCGCCGATTGAAACCTGACTGTTCTGCGTCGTATCGCCATCCACTTCAAAGGTGTTGGTCGAGCCTGAACTCAAAGTCAGATTCCCACTGATGGTCAGGGTTTCCAGGGAATTGGAACCGGGTGTCAGCGTGCCGGCGGGATAGACATACACTGATCCGGCGATATAACCATTGCCGCCCAACGTGCCGCCATAGACGGACACGTCGCCGGAACCGGTCGAGCCAGACGGGTTGTTGGCTAACAAGGTGCCGTTGCTGACGGTGGTCAGGCCATTCCAACCGCTGGTGTCGCCCAGGAGCGTCAATTGTCCGCTGCCGGTTTTCGCCAGGTTCAGCGCCGTGCCGCCCGCAATCGCGCCGGAGTAACTCAACGTGGCGCTTTGATTGATCGTGAGCGTGTTGGTACTGCTCAGGCTGCTGTTGAGAATCGTGCCGGTGTTCGCTCCCGACTTGGTCAAGCCGCCGACGGTCTGGTCGAAACCGTTCAAATCAAAAACCGCGCTCACGTTGCCGGCGCTGCCGACATTCAGAACCGTATTGGTCGGCAGTGAGTTAGTGGCTCCAAGCTGCAGAGTTCCACGCCCGATGGCTGTCTGGCCAGAATAGGTGTTAATGCCCGCCGGCGCAGCAATTACCACCGCTGAGCCGGGGGTGTCGCAGTTGACAACTAAACCCAGACCCGCGCCCGTGGCGGACAATCCATCTTGAATGCTGCCAGAAAGAACCAACACGCCCGTGCTCGAACCGGACACGCGCACCCCGACGCGTCCTTGCGTGGTGCCATTGCCTATCCGGACCGTGCCGGCCCATTGGTTGGTTTGGCCGGCATTGCCTTGGAGTGAACCGTTGCCGTTGCCGGTGCTGGGTGAACCGCCGGTGCCCCAGATATTGATGGTCTTGCCAGTGACCATGAGGTTATTGTTCAGCATCACGCAATTGTTGTTGTCCACTTCAGTGACTTGGCCGTTGGTGTTGCCAAACGCATTCGGATTCGAGATGGTAAACAAAACGCCGCTGGCGCCCGAATTGATGGTGGTCGGGCCGGAATAGTTGTTGCTGGAGGCGAAGGTTTGGTAACCCGCGCCCACCTTGGCCACGGCGACCGTGCCGGAACCGCTGAGATTATCCTCAATGGTTCCGCTCCAAGTGCCACCGCCGCCGCCGCTGCCGATGGTGAGCAAAGCCTGGCCCGAACCGGCATTGTTCAAAATCGTTCCGTTGGTCGCGCCATTGAATCCATTGGCTGAAAGTGGCTGGCCGTTCAAATCCACCACGCCTTGGGCGACGGTGAGCGAGATGCCGCCGAGTGAATTGTTCGCACCCTGCTGCAAAGTGCCGGAACCGGACTTGGTCAGGGTCAAACCAGGAGCGGACAACGAGCCGCTGACTGTGAGCGTGCTGTTGCTCACGGCAAACGTGCGATTGGCCGCAAAGGAAATCACGCTGCTGCCAAGGTTCAAATTCTGCGAGCCAAGGAATATCAGATCGCTGTCCAGCGTGATGGCATTGTTGTTTGCGTTGACCAGGTTGGCCAGGCCGCTGTCCAGGCTGCCGCCTTCAAAATCCAGCGTGCCGGAACCGAGCGCGCCGCTGTTTGCCAAAACCAGCGTGCCGTTGCTGACCAGCGTGCCGCCGGAATAGGAATTGGCCGAGGCAATGGTCAGGCTGCCGGCGCCGGTCTTGGTGAGCGCGCCGTTGCCGCCGATGGAACCGCTGCCCGTGAAGGTGTAATTCGCCACGCTGTTGCTGACGGTTAAGCTCGACGGCGTGACGGTGGAATTATTCGTCACGAACGAATTTCCCGCACCGGGCGCGTCGCTGAAGGTCGGCAGATCGAGTTGCTGGAATTTGGTGATGTTCAAATTGGCGTCCAGCCAGTTGGTGGAAGTGTTGATGTCCCAAGCCCCGCTGCCAGTGTTCCAGGTCAGTGAGCGCGGCGCGCTGCCGGCGGTGTAGCTGATGATTTGCGCCACCGGGTCGTAGCTCAAGGTGCCGCCGATGACGCCATTGGGCGTCGCAACCAGATTCAAAGTGAGGCTGCTCGGCGCACTGCCGACAATTTGCAGCAGCGGATAAGTCAGACCGGAAGCCCAGCCAATACCGCCGGTCACAATCACGTTCAACGTCCCGCTGACGCTGCACGCTCCGTTCACAAGCACCGGCGCAGTTGCTGTGCTGGGACTGGAAATGGTGCCATAGTTGAATTCCGCGTAAATCGAGCCGCTGCCCGCCGTTTCGGCAAGGCCGCCGCAGGTCCATTGCCCGCCAGCGGAATTGATGAACACGCTGTTGGTCGTGGCCGCGCCCGCACCGGGCGAGAAAGTGAACGCGCTGCTGCTGCATGAACCACCGGTGACCCCAATGACATTGCCGCCAGTCACGGTGGTCGCGCCCCCAAAGGTGTTTACATTCGTCAAAATGAGCGTGCCGTTGCCCGTCTTCGTGAGTGTCGCGCTGGTCCCGCCGATCACCGCCGCAATCGTTCCGCTCTGCACGGTGTAGGAGCTGGCAGTTAGTGTGCCGTTCGTGATCATGCCACTGGCCATGGTCACATTGCCGACTGTCTGGCTGCTGCCGCCAAGGTTCAGTGTGCCGGCATTGACGATTAATGGGTTCGCCGGATTGCCCAGCGTGCCGGTGTTGGTGATCAGCAAGGTGCCGCCATTGATTGTGTTGGTGCCCGTGTAAGTGTTCGCCGCGCCGAGGGCCAATTGGAAGGGGCCATTTTTAACCAATGAGATCAAGCCGCTCACGATGATGTTGCCCGCGCCGCTGGGTGCGATGCGACTGTTTGCGGTCATCGCATTGACGGTGAAGACGGATGGATTCGCACTGCTGTTGGTGAAGAGATTGACCACGCTGCCGATGTTGTTGGTCACGATGACGACGGTTTGGCTGAAGCCATTCAGGTCGAATGAAAAAGTGTTGGCGTTGCCCTGGCCCAGCGCCAGTGATCCCGTCGTGCACAGCGCGTCGTTGGTGCCGAGCTTGAGCTTGCCGCCATTGATCTGGGCATAACTCCATAGATTGCTGTTGGAGTAAATCGTCCAGGTGGCGCTGTCGGCCACATAGAAAGGCGAATTCGTCAGCCAGATGTTGCCGTAAAGATTCCCGGCACCCGAGCCCCGAAACAAGCCGCCGCCGCCGACGTTGTTTCCCGTCACGTTGCCGAGAATGGTCATTGAGGTGCCGTTGGCATAAACATTCGGCGCGGTCGTGTCCGTCGGGCCCGGATTCAGCATGACCACATTGCCGCTCCAGGTGGCCGAGCCGGACTGATTTTGCATGCCAGCGCGCTGCGAAGCGCCACATTGCAAATAAATCGTATCGGTCGCCGGGGTGGTGATGCCCGCCGCCAAACCCAGCATGTTGCCGCCGCCGGAATTGTTTCCGCCCACGACCACCGTGGTCGTGCTGAGCGCATTGTTGTTTGCGACTACGATGCCTGCTACATTTGCGTTGCCGGCATTATTGGTCAGCGGCCCGGTAAAAGTGTTCGCGGCGGAAAGCGTCAGACTGGCCGCGCCAATCTTGGTAAAGCCTGCCGCGCCGGCGATGGTTGAACCAATTGTGGCAGCGACCGTGTTCGTGATGCGTGGCGCAGCCGCAGTCAAGGTCAGCGTGCCGTTGGTGAGGATGTAATTGGCGGTGCTGAACGTGAGGCTATTGGCGCTGACGCCCAAGTTGGTCACGGTGGCGGCGGTGCCTTGGAAAACGGCATCGTTGCTGTTGGCCCAAGTCGTGTTGTAAGGTCCGCCGGAGACGGTGCCCCAGTCGGGCGTGGAACCATTGTCCCAGTTCAACACGGCGTTGGTGCCGTTGAAATACTGGAAGGCGGCTGGGGAGGTGATGACGGACAACAACAGAAACAAGCCGGCGAGACAACCGCGGCTGGCGAGCCTTGGCCGGTGGAGTGCATTGCGAATCCAGAGAAGGGGGTTGGTTTTCATGGGATCAATTGGTTCGATTGAGCATTGGTGCATGTTTTTCAATTTGGTGTTTAACGGCTTCAGGTGAGACGATACACCGGATCTGAAATTTGCAACCTACCCACCTGGGTAGGCTTCAGGAGAAGAACATGTGCAGGCAACCCCCGCCGAAAATCTACCGGATGATTCCGCGCTGAAATGCCACCGTCACCGCCTCCGTCCGCTCGCACACCTGCAATTTGGCGTAGATGTTTTTGATATGAAACTTGGCCGTGTTTTCGGAGCAGTTCAAGGCCCGGCCAATTTCCCGGTTGTTCAGACCTTTGACCAGCATCTGCAACACTTCCAGTTCGCGCTCCGTCAAATCCGAGCCGGCGGTGTGCTCGGCCAGTTTGCGGGCAATTTCCGGCGGCACGTGTTTCTGTCCGGCGGCCACGGATTTGATGGCCCGCGCCAATTCTTCCACCAGCACATCCTTGAGCAAATAGCCGCGCACCCCGGCTTGAAATGCCTGAAAAACCTCCTCCGGCAAATCGTGGCTGGAGAGAATGATGACTTTGGCCGCCGGAAATTCTTTGAGGATCAAAGCCGCCGCCGCCGCGCCACTCAGGTCCGGCAATCGCAAATCCATCAGCACGACGTCCGGCTGATGCTGGCGGAATAATTTGATCGCCTGCGCGCCCGTGCCGGCCTCGGCCACGACATGCAATTCGGCGTCCGTCCTCAACGACGCAATCAAACCCATGCGCACGATGAAGTGATCGTCCACCAGCAAGATTTGGATTGGCCGTTTCATAAAATCTAGGATTTAGACCCGTTACCAGACCAGGGCACATGAACCATCACCGTCGTGCCCGCGCCGGGCTGGCTGGTGATTTTCAAGGTGCCGCCCAGCTTGTCCGTCCGCTCTCTCATGCCGAGCAGCCCAAAATGGCCTGCCTCCGTCGGAGCGGTCCGCGCCACGTCAAAACCGCTGCCGTCGTCAGTGATCTTTAATTGCACAAAACCGGCTGCATAGGCGAGTTCAATCTTGATGTTGTGCGCTTGAGCGTGTTTGAGCGCGTTGGTAATCGCCTCCTGGCCAATGCGCAGGAGGTGGTTTTCGACCTTAACGGGCAGCAAAACCGCCTGGCCAGACACCGCAACTTCGATTTTTGTTCCCGCGCCACTGGCATTTTCCTTCGCCAATTGTTCGAGCGCGCCGGAAAGATTATTTCGTTCCAGCGCAAACATCCGCAGGTTGCGCACCGTGCGCCGCGCTTCCGCCTGGGCGTGCCGCGCCATCAGCCGCGCGCGTTCCAAGATTTGCTGGGCCTCCGGCGCCCCGCCGCGCAACGTCCCAGCCAGCGCGCCCAGTTGAAAATTGATTCCCGCCAGCGCCTGCTCCATGGTGTCGTGCAGTTCGCGCGCGATGCGTGTACGCTCCTCCAAGGTGGCCGCGTGCTCGACATTTTCGTGAATGATCTTGGTTTGGATTTCAACCCGACGGCGCAATTGAAACACCCACAACATCACGCCCGCCAGCATCACGAGCACAATTCCCAACGCCGCCAGCGACCGGCGCAAGGTCCACCATGGCGGCCGCGCCAATACGCGCACGTCGCGCGATGAATCCAGCAATAATTCAAATGAGTCCACGCTCCTACCCACCACTTGCGCGCCGCGTTGCCCGGCATAAACCCCCGTCAACTCCAATCGTGTGCCGGGCAACATGGACAACAGAAACCAGGCGCCTTCCCGCAGCCGGGCCGAAAATATGCGGGACCCGTTCTGGAGGTCCAGCATCTGCTCGTCGCGCACCAAGCGCGTATTCAACAGCACGCCTTCCATCTGCACTCGCGTCGCATCATTCTCGGTCAGCAAAAAATTTGCCGCCGGAATTCTTTTTGCCGCCGGCAGCGGGGCGACACCCGTTTTTCGCGCGGAAGCCTCGCGGAGCACCGGCGAG
>Ga0364866_10906_pt3 | contig 11375 bp, 11 predicted proteins | sample ExccelAu500001D3_3_FD_206913 | JGI IMG/M metagenome (GOLD analysis project Ga0364866, IMG submission 206913) | Enriched cells from Trout Bog Lake Hypolimnion, Wisconsin, USA - BchlTB.Aug13.5000.01.D3 | ecosystem: Environmental > Aquatic > Freshwater > Lake > Hypolimnion/Profundal zone | place... | reverse complement strand
AGAGATGTTCAAGGGTCTTGATTGGAAAGAGATTCTGATACAACATCTTTACGAAACTGCAAAGCATCGACCAGTTTCCTACAAGAAAATATTCGGACATACGGACAACGAGGCTAATTTGCATTCAAAGATTAAGTGGTACCTTCAGAGAGAGGGATTCGCCGTTCGAGTTACTGCGAATCTGAAGCGAGATAGGTGGCCGGACGTGTACGGCGTGAAACCTGGTACTTTTCGAGGTTTCAACACTATAGCCGTCGATGCGAAAGCAAAGTATTCAGAGTTCAGCAGGTTCCTAGAACAATGCACAATGTTTCTGAAATATTCCAATCATGTGTCCGTCTGCACGACGCCGGGCATGGTGGCAGAAGTAGGAATGAAGCAAGCGGGCTTGGTCGCGCACGGCGAAAAGGAAATCAAAAGAATGTTGGAGTCTGCGAGGGCGGGGGCCTATATTATTGATTTGACAGGAAATGAGACTAGGAAAGTGTTAGACGCTCCTGACAGTGAATACATTAACGAGACCGAAAAATGGCGGCGTCTCCAATCACTAGGGTATAAAGAATGACCATACGAACAAACGCCGCACAAGCAGCTAATAATGAAAACGGGAGTAGTCACTGCCACCGCCATCTGGTTTTCGACGCGAATCTTAGGCATTTCACGGTGCCAGTAATACTTCTCCAGAGCTAGGCCTCTTAACCTCAATCGCTTCAACGTTTGAGTTGTGAGACTGAATGCCTGAATACAAAGGTGATTGGTGGCTACCGAATGAAAAAGACTCCAAGGTCAAGGGCACCCTAGTAATTCCAGTGGACGACCGACCTGTGCTAGAATTAATGGGTGCTTTAACCGACATAGGACCTGGCAAATCAAACGATTTCAGGCCTGAAGTAATCTTGGGCACTAGCATCGAAGGCAAGCGCGTTACATTGCTCAGGTGCTTTCAATTTGATCCCACGGTTAACTTAGGAACCGGAGCAAAATCTTCGAAATTCTACGCGACGATAATAGTGGTTGGAGAACACTTCAACGATGCCAAGGAGCTCAAGTTCAAAGCCCTGTATGCGGAGTACGCAGGGTTAGATGACTGGGTGAGAATGTCAGGGTTCGATATTCAAACACCAGATCCAACGACATCAAGTGTGATCTATAAACAGCCGGGTCCGATTCAAGCAGTAATCAACGGACTCCAAGTTTCAATAATCTTCGAAGGGTTAATGCACCAAGAGATCCCAAAACGGGTAACGATAAGACAGCGAACGAGTATTGAAATGAGAACCAGTGCGGAAGAGTCTATCGATGAATTTCTCAAGCTAGCCTACACTGTTCAGAATTTCTTGTCCCTCGCACTCGCTCAAGCCACATATCCTACTGAGATATACGGCGAGGCCGAGCTTCACAAAGTCGAGTTTCAAGGTCACACAATATACCCACCAATACGCCTGATAATCCCCGCTGCCACGTCGAGTAAACGGTTAGGACCTATTCCGCAGAAACCCCTTCTCCTCTTTAGTGACGTCGCGGGTCGTTTCAGCCTTATTCTAAAGAACTGGTTTGCCAATGCAGAACTCTTAGAGCCTGTATACGCTGGATACTTCGCCGTGATGAATGATCCACAGATGTACTTGCACCAGAAATTCTTGAGTCTTGTAAATGCGATCGAATCATATCATAGGCGACGGTTTGGCAATTACGAATTGCCCGAGGGAGACCACGAAAAGAGGAAGCAGGCAATCGTGTCTGCTGCGCCCGCGGAATTTCAGAAGTGGCTAACGAAAAAGCTTCGATACAGCAACGAATTGACGTTGAGAGTCAGACTGGAGCAGTTGGTCCAAAAATTCTCCTTCCTAGAGTTCAAGAACAAGGATTGGTTCATAAACAAAGTACTAAACACGCGAAACTATCTCACCCATTACGATCCAAGCCTCAAAGACCAATCAGCGACGGACTCCGAATTGCTTGAAATAACGTACAAACTTAAGGTTATGAATGAAGCGGCCTTGCTGACTGAACTTGGCTTAGCATCCGCTGATGTCGAAAGGGTAATTCGCATGAGCGATGGATATCGGCTCGCATTTGTTTCATTGCAGAACCATCCATCTTCGTGACCAAGGAAGGAAGTTTACCCCCGTCCATTATTGGACTCAGGTTTGGCAACCCCCGCATGTTTTCATATGAAGGTTAGACCACTTCGTCAGGTCGTTTGCAAGCAGACCAAGGGCCACTCTCCCGTCGAACGCAATCACCACTCCACACGCCCAAATAGCATTAACGGACAACACTCATACGAAGAACCGTTTTTCGACTTTGGCGTATTCCTTCCGCATAAAGTCGGTTTCTTTCGAAGCCCGTGAACTCGACTAGCCGCATTCTAGCCCTTAACGCAATAGGTGCACGTTGTGGAACCCTTGGGATGTGTACGCACCAATATCGTGTCACAGAAGTGTTCGGTGCCCTAACGTTCTACTTGTCTTGTCGTCGTCTTCCGATTATTATGATGATAGCTAAGACGACTACGCCAACTATTGGGAGAAGTTCTGACACTGAAAAGGTGCCTAGTGGAGTAGAAATTCGAAGCGACGATTCATTCGCGAAATTTGTTTGACTCGCAGAAGAGCTAACGAGGGACTGAATAGAAGCCGTTCCGAAACCAATGATCGGAACGGTCGGCGCCCCGCCCGTTAGGAAAGTTCCATCCTGAAGATACTGTACAGTAGCTCCATCGGTCGCAAACGAATAAGGTCCATTCATCTCGTAATCGGTCACATTGTTGAACAAGGAGATTCGAGCGTCCCGATCGCACGATGTATTGAGGCAAAAGTACTCGTCAGCCCACAACCATGCTGGCGAGTTGACCGAACCGTGAGGGGAAAAGGTTTCCACTAGTTCGTTCTGATAGTAAGGCGCTTCGTGATACCATTCCGTCATTAAACCTGTAAAGAACCCATTGTTGTCCGAGGACGAAACCGGGTTCCCGACGAATATGCTTGCCCCATATGCAGAGAATGATTTGCTAGAGTAAGCGCCAGTTGTTGCATCATCGACCGAGAGAACAACATCGCCTTCGCTGAAGAACATTCCGAGTAAAACTCTGTCGTTTTGGTAGATTGGTCCAGAAAGTGCTAATGATCCGCCTCCTCCGGCCACTGGGAATACTGAGATGCCGGATGGTGAGAAGACCTCATAGGTTGCTTGGAAGCCCTGAGTATAGCTAGTCCTTGTTTCGGTGTCCCAGTTATACGCGAGACCGACCTGATACCAATATCCAGTGTTAGACAAGCCGTTTAACAAGTAATCAGGACCGAAGCCGTCCGCGTCAGCCTGAGGTATGGCCGTGACTTCGTATGCTAAGGAAGTGAAGTTATCTACGAACGTTAGTCCCATCTGTTCATCATATGACGCCTGGTTCGAGGTACCGCTCGCAAGGGAAGTGAGCGTAATGTCACCAGTCACGTCAACGACACTCGATTGGGCTCCTGCGAGTTCAGATGGGTCCTGTATGACGAGATACCAGTTACCAGCACCTAACCAGCAGTCTACGGAGCCATCAGAAACGGTGCCGGTCGCGCAGTAGTAAGATGAAACCGTATTGTTTGCGGTAAAAATGGAATACTCAGCGGAATCGAGAATATAGGCGGCCGCTTCGCTCGAAGCTGCGAATGAGCCGAGAACGAAAAATGAAGAAGTGGAAGAGAATCCTTGATAGATATACTGTCCAGGACCTAAAGTCCAACTTGTCCCCTTCTTTATGATAACGTAAGGAGACTGCGGCGCGAAGTAGACCGGATACATAGCGAGGTCCGAAGTCAAAGAAACATGAACGTCTGCATTCTGATCATTTAGGAAGATGACGTACCAATCTCCGGCATGCAACTCGCAAGGAAAACCACCAGACACGATGTCTTGGCCAACTAAGCAAGTATGGCTCTCGAAGGAACCGGAGGACTCGAAGCTAGAGAACTCAGATGCCGTCGCTACGAAGACCGTCACACCGCCGTCGCTTTTGAACTGTCCCGAGAGGAGCGAAGGCCCGTAAGCAGTAAACCAAAGATATTGATAGCTTTCGGGTGTTAGAGACCAAGTGGTTCCGGATGGTTCGAGGGTTACCGGCCCAGTAACCTGCATATTCCTTGCCGTATGGGCTAAAGCGTGTGGCAGACCTGAGAGAAGAGTAAAGATTACCAGGGAAAAACTCAGCATTACGACGCTGTTTCTGCGTCTCAGCATCCGAATACTCTCATGGGTTATCTACACGCAGACTGCCTACGGTTAAATCAATTGTGTCACTAAAGTGGTACAAATTGTGTTCCAGAAAGATGTGATGCCAATACGGGACACCCATCTTGCTTCAAGGAAAAGGTCGATTCTCAGACATCCCACAATCTCACATACGCCACACATATTCTTGGTTTGGAATTCTCGTACAACAACTCTAAGGGCAAAGTGACGGAAGGGCGAACCGCTCTAGGTTTCGAACTGTCTTCTGAGCCGCCCGTATTTTGCGGCGACGCCAGCGCAGAACTTCCGGAAGGCGACGAGCTCCAGGTCGACGTGCCTGTCCCCAGACCCGTAATCCGGTTTTCTCCCGACGTTCTGCCAATCTGCAACAGTCGAGTCTTCGAGAAGGCTCCTCTTCTCCTCGAACACCCGGTCGATCCTGCTCAGCTGCTCCTCCGAAACGCTAACGGATGGAAGCTTTTGGCCCGCGTTCCAAGTCCGTCTGAACCCCCCTTTTGGATCAGATCAGATTTGGCGGAGGACACATACAGTTGAGAGTACGATTAGCATCGCCTTCAAGACTTCACCTGAGCCGACCTTCTGCAGCCTCTCCGGGTGTTCGAGTCTATTTCCAATCTCGACCGCTTCCCACAGAAATGATTCAACTTCCTTCAAGGCTTCTTGCTGCGCACCCGTCATTCCTGATTTGACGACGTCTATCGTCTTCCTCAACTTCTTGCCGAGTTCTAGATTCTTAACTAGTTCAGTCCGTCCACCAGCTGTGATTTCCGTTATACTATGGCGCTCAAGCCAGTCTGTAACAAAGACACTGAATATTGCGCGGAGATGGTGAAGAACGTCCTTAAACTTCCTTATGTCTTCAGTGCGTATTGAGTTCGTGAACTCAACTGTAAGACCGTATATCTCATCTGATAATATCTCTCTGTATTTTTCGGACACTGCGTTTGACAGGAAGTTCAAATCGACGTCTGTCGTGGCTAAGGGCGCACCACTTGGACCGACACTTACCGGACAAATTCCGACGGCCCGATAAGTCTCTATTAGCTGATCAGTCAGTTTACTCTTTGCACCTTGCAACCGGACTATCAGTGGAAACTTTCTTTCTGAAGAAACTTCTTGAATTGAGGAGAAGATATCTCTGTACGATCTAACGACGGGGTCACGACGGAGGTCGAGAAGTTGGTCGACACGTGTGATTTCTAGGTCGACAAGTGATAGGTCGAGGCTGATGCTGAGCTTAGAAGACACTCGAATACAGTCAAGAAGCAGAGCTTTGTGGTCTTCCTGGAGTCCTACCGCAGCAGAGATCAACTGCTCGGTCAAGGGTGAAATTCCACTTGTCCTCAGAGTGCGTTGAAGAATTGGCATCTCAAAATTGGCTGTATATAGATCTGCTCTGAGGGATATAGCGTATGCAACCTGGCTGTTGATTGCGTTGAAGAAATCCAAGTATACCTCGTAGAGGTCACGAGCAGCCCAAACTATCTTGTTGAATTCATCTCCCCGAATCTGTCTCGATCCAAGTTGGTTCGTCACTGCATCTCTGATGTTTCCTGCGTCCGCGAGAAACTGGTTCTGAACCCAAGAAGCTGCGGCATCTGAGAAATTCTCTCTTGGCCAGTATCGGTCCAGAAAATTCATGATTTCCCAAATACGCTGCACTGCATTGTCCCCTGTGTCCATACCATAGTATTTGGCCCTGTCCCAGAACATTTTCAGCGCATCCTTATCTCGGAAGTTCAACCGCGTAAGAAAACCAGCGAGCGACTTCAACGAGTCGTCTCTAACGATCAAAGGCACTTGTTTGAACACTATGTCCTTGTTCGAAATGTTGTAGAATTCCCCCCAAAGTTTCATCGCTCTGTTTTCAGTATCGCTCGTGCTCATCGTACCTTCCATTGAAGGATGTCCGATGGCGGGAAGGAGGAATTCATCGTATGACAATAGGAGCGGTAGACCAATTCGATAAAATTGTTCGTCTGGTAGGGTTATGGGAGTGTCTCGTTGGAAAATTTGTTTCATTGTCGCTGTCAAGTATTCTGAATCTACGACGTATGCCCGTGCCAAGAAATTCAGCTACCGAGGACTGTACTTGAAAAGATTGGGCCACGTGAAAAGTACCAGGAACCCTCTCCATAGATCTCCTTCTCTATCTCGGTCCGAATTGAACGACACCAGGCGAGCACCTTAGCCTCACGGGGTTTCTCCCGAAACTCTGATGCTATAGCCTCCTCTGGCATCTCAAACGTCTGAACAAATTCTTTTGCCCATCGCAAGTTATCGGCATCTTTTGATGCTCCTCTGAACCACTCCACGAAGTGCTCGTCGGTGCTCGTTAACACGAGAAGCTTTGCCAACTCAAAGCAGACCTTCTTTTGATTGTCTCCGACTCGCTGCGCTTCACACGTCTTAAAGAAAGAAATGAGGAGTGGCAAATCATCAGTACCCTCGCGCCGCAGCCGGGCTAGAGTCGTCTCCAACTGCTTTCGATTCAAAGACCCTCCTGTGGCTCTTACCGAGCTTGGTGACTTAACCGTTTAGACCTTCGAGGGACTAGAAAGACGACGAGCACATTCACGTTGAAAAGGCATACTCGTTCTGTTTGTTTGATTGGATTCTCCGTTCAGGCATCGCTGGAATTCTAAGAACGTCGGGCATTCTGGAAAGAAACGGTAGATACATCAGAGTGTGCGTCCGGGAGCTAAGCGCCAACGACTTAAGAATTCTAAGGTGCAAGAAGATGATTGCGATGAGGATGTCGAAAAAGCGAAATACGCACCGCCGTGCATTCACCTCGTGGCTAGTTTGATCCCAAAGTACAAGAATGTTGAAGACCTGATCGCGAAACTCTCCGCGATGTCTGAACTAGAAGCCACAGAAAAGCTAATGGAATTTTTCGTTGACGCAAGATTTCGCATGTCCAATGACCAATTTGAGCGGCAATACGTTGACGGTAAGGACGACGGAGGAATCGATTTCTGCCATAGCGAGGACGAGACCTTCTTCATAGTACAGTCCAAGTTCATATCCAAGCCGCATAGATGCGATTCGACAACCATCGAGCATGAGCTTGGAAAACTTAACAACACACTAAATGGGCACAACCCAAATTCACACGCTGAAGAATTTGTAAATGCACTTCGCAGAAACACAGGAAGCAACGGGCTTCTTGAGGTAATTTGGATAACTACGAACGTAATGGAGCAGTCAGTAATAGACACGGGACAGAAACTACTAAACAAAATGAAGCGGGACGAGGGCTGGAAGCTTGACGTAGACTTCGTTCCAATTGACAAGAACTCCTTACAACGGATGATTTTCGACATCGCTCATGGTTACATACCGTACACCGGAAGAAAGACACTCAAGATCCAAGGAGGATACATTGAGAACCGTGGAGATAGCACGGGCGTATACTCTCTCGTTTGCACAGTAAAGGTAAATGACATTCTCGTATGGTTCAAGCAGAGGTCAGACGTGCAGAAATTTCTGCAAAAGAACATTCGCGATTATGTTGGAGAAACCAAGATCAATCGGGAGATCAAGAGATCCTATGCAAACTCGCCAGATTGGTTCTGGTACAAACATAATGGCATCATCATATTTGCCGATTCAATTTCGAAATCCCCCAACGGTTCGGAATTAATCCTTAGGAACCCGCAAGTTGTTAACGGCGGCCAGACTTTGATCGCTCTCTTCTCTGCTTATGATCAAGCACAGCGCAAGGATTCGAATGCTGATGCCCTTGTTCGGTTTTATCGTTTACCTTACGAGGATAGTGAGACATATCGCAACAGCATCGAGATAATCAAGGCTTTGAACTCTCAGAACCCAATCCGTGCGTCCGATCTCCACTCAACAGACCCAAGACAGGTTATCGTGGAATCCCTGATGAAGCAACTCGGATACAATTACTGGCGGAGGCGTGGTAAAGAAGCTAAGAGTGGTCGCTACTCTGTGACTATGCGGAATTTGGCCCTCTATTACTATGTGTGTAAGAAACAGGTTCCCCATGAAGGAGTAAGGAGCGAGGTCGAGCAAATATTCGAAGAGGATCAGAAATATGATGACACATTCCCTGAGGATTCGATCAACAAGGAACTATCAATGAGCCACGTCGTCCTAAACTACGTGACAGTATGGAATATCGCTGAGACGTTGGACAGGTTCATTTCTGACTTAAGAAAATACACACGAGAACTCTCACAATATACTTGGTTTTTCGTTCTCGCGGACATCTATGACAAACTAATGGACTGGAGAGCCACATGGTTCGATTTGCACGGCTGGAGATATTGGAAGGAGTTCGTCGAATCGGATGAACTGAAGGAAGGATTATGGCAGTACGCACGAAGAGGGTTCGAGATCGGCACCACGATAATTCCAAGAAGCGAGGAACCTCGCAGATTCTTCAAAACTAAGGAAGCGACGCAGCGATTTGCAGGCAAGGTTACAAGCGCGAGGAGTCTCAACACCGCCGTTAGCAGATCCTACAATGTATTCAAGAACACACTAAAGGAGTGAACTTAGTAGATGGTCGACCCATCATCATGTACTAAGCAGACGGCTCTTTCGGAGGTTCATTGGTTGTGCTGGTGAGTGAAGATGCTTCAGCTGGGGTAGGTGGAGGCGGCGCGGTTTGTGGCTTCGTTTCGGCCGCCGGTGCCGGAGCAGGCGGCGCTAGAGCAGTCGGTTTAGGTGCTGGCCGCGGGCCCTTCTTTCGCTTCACCGTTTTTTTGCTGACTTCTTTCCTTTCTTCTTCTTGGGCAACATTTTCACCGACCTACAGATTATCGCAGATTGCAGATAAGGCTTTGATCTTTGATGGCAACATAACGCTTCGTAGGTTGCGTTCTGGCAATCATGTTTCATATAATAGATATGTCGCATAGACCCTCGAAGTCGCATTGCGTTCCTTTGATCGTAGCTATACTAAGGAGGAGTTCGTACAACGCCTTCGAAAGATCAAGGAGAAAGGATGGATTCCAAGCGGTCGATCTAGGGAGAACGTCGGGGCAGTGGGAAATACGCTTGAGGATCTTCTCGGTATCAAAGAGAATAATCTGCCAATAGCTAACGCCGGTGCATGGGAACTCAAGTCGCAGCGAAGCGACACCAGTTCTCTTACTACACTCTTTCACTTCGAGCCATGGCCGAGACAAGCAAAGATCGTTCCCAAAATCCTTCTTCCTAAGTACGGTTGGCCTCATCAAACAGAAGTTAATGAAATGAGTTTTCGAGTTACGATGAGCGGCGACAGATATACTGACCGTGGCTTCAAGGTAGTCGTTGACCGAGCGAAGGAACAAGTGCGGATTAATTTCGATGCAAGTCACGTTGACTCCAACCACAATGATTGGTTGAAGGAAGTAGAACGTAAGGCGGGATTGGGAAAAATCGACCCCGAGCCCTACTGGCCTTTTGACAAACTTGAAGCCAAAACTCGACCCAAACTCAAGAATTCATTTTATCTCGTCGCCAAGACGCAGATCATGGACGACAAAGAGCAATTTCTTTACGAAACTTGCTTGATGCTAGAGGATTTCAACTTCGGCAAGTTGCTCAGTGCGATAGAGAATGGATTTGTGCTGGTGGACTTCGATGCCAAGACTACCCATAATCACGGAACTAAGTTCCGCATGAAACAGGATATGTGGCCGAAGCTCTACAATATAGTTGAACGAGTTTTCTAATCATTACTCTTTCGAGAAGACGGTCTCCAGAAATCAAGCAAATACTCGAACGTAGTTCCCATCGTGATGTAGTTAGATGGCCATCCGAAGATGCCTATTTGGTTCACGATGTTTGTGCGATTCCAGATTATGGTGTTCCGAAGTTCGTAGCCAGCTTCAAGCATCGCATGGTAGACATATATGTGAATGGGAATGCGTTTGCCGCCGTCTCCGTCGCTCCACCACATATCGGGGACATTGATGACATTGTGACCTCTTGGAACCAGCAGAGGAAGCAATTTCTCGTAAATCGCCTTCAACTGGGCAGCATAGTCATCTATTTGCAGTGTTCCCAAATCACGTTCGTCTTGGCTGTACTGCTCCACTCTGAGATACTGTTTGTTCTGTCGCATATCGCCCCTTCTGCTCTTGTTGAGTCTTCGTCGGTTCAATAGGTTGGCATATGGTGGTGAAGTGAAGATCAGTTTCACACTCCCTTCTTCCAGGTAATTGGGAATGTTTCGGGCATCATCGCATACAACGAGTTGCTTTGACTCGCCTGCAAGTTTGCTCTGCGCGAGCCTTTGTTTACTTGTCTTGCAGAACTTCTCATTGATGTCGAAGCCTACTGCGTTCCTGTCAAGGTCCTTGGCTGCCAAAAGTGTCGTCCCTATCCCGTTGAACGGGTCGAGGACGAGCTCCCCTTTATGTGTGAAAAGTTCAATTCCTCTTTTCGCCAGCGCGATTGGCATGACAGCTGGATGGACATCTTTGTCGCGGACATCCCTTTTCTCATAGAATACCTCCCACACTCCGAGCTGTGATTTTATCCAGTCTTTTGCAGACATGCAGTTGAGATGGTTGCTCAAGCATGCGCAGGTTCGAGCTTGGGAAATCTTGAGTCTTGTCACTGTTTCCGTTTTTCGCCCGCTCCAACCGTCTTCATGGTCGCCTCACAATTCCTAGTTGGTTCTCTATTTACACTGTACGTTGCGACCAGATTGACTTCCTGGTCTTTTGATCTTAACTTGCCTGTTCTTGGACGCTAACATTGCCTGTTAGAGCCACGATGTTTGAGATAATCGTTTCGAGCGTCTGACTTCGTTTCTCCTTTTTCAACGCTTCTTGGAATAATTCCTTGACTACCAATGGATTCTTTCTTGCATGCTTCTCCATTGTAATTTGGAAACGCTCGCCGCACTCTCCCAGAAGCTCGTCAAAAGTGTCTTTGCCTATCTCATCCTCGTACTTCTCGATCAAGCTGGTCTTGAAGCAAGCGAAGCGAGCGGTGATCTTTTCTGGCCAGTCTTCAGTGGGTTCACCAAAAAGTCTCAGTAAGTTGTGATTCTCTTGTGGGTTCGCTTTCGGGTGTCCGTAATCGCTATCCCAAATGGCATACACTTGAATTCCGAGATTTCCGAAAATTGCTGAAGGTCTATCAATGTTGTTCTTCCCCATGCAGGG
>Ga0364866_10600_pt1 | contig 11426 bp, 9 predicted proteins | sample ExccelAu500001D3_3_FD_206913 | JGI IMG/M metagenome (GOLD analysis project Ga0364866, IMG submission 206913) | Enriched cells from Trout Bog Lake Hypolimnion, Wisconsin, USA - BchlTB.Aug13.5000.01.D3 | ecosystem: Environmental > Aquatic > Freshwater > Lake > Hypolimnion/Profundal zone | place: USA... | reverse complement strand
CTTATAATGACCCCTACCGATGGCTTGAATCGATTGAAAAACCCGAAGTGGTAACCTGGTTTAAACAACAGGCGGAGTATACCAATTCCATTCTTAATAAATTAAATGGAAGAGATGAGCTGATTGCGGAATGGAAAAAGCTCGACAAAGCTCAGCCACCAAGAATAGGATCAATCATCTATGAAAACGGCAGGATCTTTTATCGTAAAACCTTACCCGGAGAAAATGTGGGAAAGCTTTACTTTAGACAAGGGATAAATGGGAAGGAATCACTCCTGTTTGACCCAAAAACTTACATAAAAGGCAAAACCCTCACTTTAGAATCGGCAATACCCAGCTATGACGGTAAAAAAATTGCAATTGGATATTCTGAACAGGGAGCTGAAGTTTCCACTATTAAGGTAATGGATGTTGAGACTAAGAAATTCCTTAACGATTCAATCTATCCCACCGCAGGCGTGATGAATTGGACATTCGACAACAAAGGGTTCTTCTATATGTGGATAAAATCTGCTGACAACAAAGATCCGGAGTCAAGGCTGAATTCCAAAACAAAACTTCATTTCGTGGGAAGTGCCACAAGCAATGATGCCGATTTTTTTAGCAATGGAAGTTATCCCGAATTAAAAATTGCCCCAAGTGTCTATCCTTATGTATTCTTAAGTGAAGACTCCAGAAATTACCTCTTCTCGGGAGTTGGAAGTGTACAGCCGGAATTGATTCAATATTATGTGCCGATTGAACAACTTGGCACCACAAAAATTCAATGGAAGCCTTTATGTACTGCTTCCGATATGTTGGTTCGCGGGTTCACGGCGATAGGGGACGATGTATTTGCAATAACTCATAAAAACGCTAAAAACTATAAGCTCATCAGTACCAACCTCAAACACCCTGACTGGTCAAAAGCCATAACTATTGCTGCCGAGAAACCGGATAAGACCCTGGAATATTTCATCAATTCAAAAGATTATCTCTTAATAGTTCACAGCGATGGCATTAACAACCATTTGTCAAAATACAATCTCAAAACAAGAGTCACAACCAGCGTGAAGCTACCCTATTCCGGTACGATCGGGTTGTACTGTATAAATACCAAAACAAATAATTGCAATGTCGGAATTACTTCCTGGAACAGACCATATACTGAATTCAATTATGATGCAGCCACTGATGCCCTTACACCAAGCAGTTTCAATAAACCCGCTGTTTATCCGGCTGCATATAAAGATTTGATGGTGCAGGAAGTTGAGGTAAAAGGGCATGACGGGGCTTTAATTCCTCTTTCGATTATTTTCAGGAAAGGAATTAAAATGGATGGTAAAAATGCCTGTTTGCTCGACGGTTATGGGGCGTATGGCTATAGTGCAGTACCTTATTTTAGTGCCCGTGAAAATGCACTCGCTGTAAAAGGTGTTATAATCGCAATACCTCATATACGCGGAGGCAGCGAAAAGGGGGAAGAATGGTATAAGGGAGGATACAAAACGACCAAGCCCAATACATGGAAAGATTTTATTAGTTGTGCCGAATACCTGGTTGCAAAAGGTTATACCTCACCGCAAAAACTAGCCGGCACAGGAACCAGTGCCGGTGGAATACTGATATCCAGATCCATAACTGAGCGCCCAGACTTATTCGCAGCGGCAATTTGTAATGTGGGATGCGCAAATGCTATGAGAATGGAATTCGGTGCCAATGGCCCTGTAAATATTCCCGAATTTGGAACAGTAAAGGATAGTGTCGAATGCAAGGCATTATACGAAATGGACGGAGTGCAACACGTTAAGAAAGGTACAAAATATCCGGCGGTTATCTGTGTCGGAGGTTGGAATGATCCCCGTGTAGTGGCCTGGGAACCAGGAAAATTCGCAGCTGCATTGCAAAATGCTACCACCTCGGGAAAACCTGTTCTAATGAAAGTAAACTATGACAATGGCCATTTCACAGAAGATAAGAATGTAACCTTTGCCAATTTCGCCGATCAGTTTGCATTTGTGATGTGGCAATGTGGGCATCCCGATTTTCAGCCAAAGAAATAGAAGCGAGAACAACTAAAATTAGGCAGAACCTTCCTGAAGTGATTTCACATCAGGAAGGTTCTGTTTTTTTCTGATTAAAATATTAAGCCATGTAAAATAAAATAATGTCTGCCGTAAAATTATTTTATTAAAAGAGAACAAATCTGACCATCTTAATATATCTTTGTTTATTCTTTTTGGTCTGATAGCTACTGTGTTTTAATAAATAATTCTGGTTTGATAACTCTGGAAAAATTGTATAAAAACGGTAGCAATTTATTTTATTGCTAATAATCAGTGAATTAACACCTAATAATGGTTGTCCTTTCTTTTTTAACCTCTAAAGAAAACAGTATGAAAACTTCAGCAAATCGTTTTGTAATTGCAATTACATTCATTACGTTCATATTATATGGCTGTTCCAAAACAACCGATATTAACAGTGCCGGGAACCTGCAATCGGGCACGATAACCAGGACAGGTTCACACGTCTATGGTCTTTTACCCACCACACCTGATCAAATCCTGAATGTGCCACTTTATTCCAGGGAAGCTTTCAATTCAAGCCTGATTGAGAAAGGGGTAACTCCACCTCCCTCAGTCCCAAAAGTATATACACTCGTTTCTCCTCCGGTAAGAGATCAGGGGCAAATTGGCTCATGTACAGCATTTTGTGGTGCAGAATCCGATGAGATTCTCTATTATTATAAAAATCAATCCTGGCCAAGTACTTTAAGTCCGGCATTTGTCTATTACTGCGAGCGTGTTCTTATCCTGAAACAAAGAATAACCGCCGATAATGGCGCATCAATGGTGAATATACCTCAGGCACTTCAAAAATATGGTGATTGTTTAGAGACTTCTTATACTTATCCAAGCAGCAATACATCAACGGCTTATAAGACAGCCCCAACCAGTACAGCATTGACAGAAGGATTAAGTTATGTAATCGGCCAAAAGAAAACAAATTATGCAATGATTATTTCAGGAGATACTGCCGCAGTTAAAAACATTCTCAGAAGCAATACCCCTGTCATGTTAGGATTTAATGTATATGATAATACCAAGTATGCCTATTTTGAAGGATTAAATACAACAAGTTACACCTATAATCCGCTGACAAGTACTGGTAAACTTGCGACCGGAGTAAGATTGCTTGGCGGACATGCAGTACCAATTATTGGTTATGATGATAACCTAAAAGCATTTTTAATCGAAAATTCATGGGGTACTTCATGGGGAAATGGCGGATATTTTTATATGCCTTACACCGTTTTTATGAGCAAAACAATCGTTCCTTCGAGTAATGTGTATTATGCAACCTTAAACTGATTCATTCCTTTGGAATAATTAATTATAAAATAGCTGAATATAAGTGCTCCGTAATTGGGGCACTTATGTTTTTATCACTTTATTTCTTGGACTTACCTGAATTGGTTGGAGGTGTACCAGTATCAAACAATTCATTGAGAAACGCTTCAAAAGTATGCCCTATTGTAGTCTGGGAGCCCTCAAAATTATTTGTGATCATCGCAAAAATAACCTTTCGTCCTGCCTTATTGGTGAAGATTCCTGCCAGACTCCTGACACGTGTCATAGATCCGGTTTTTGCCTGAAGATTATTTTCGAGGGTTGTCCCTTTGAAGGCAAATTGCAACTTTCCGCTTTGCCCCGCCACCGGAAGAGAATTGAAAAAAACTTCCCGATTGGGACCAAGATACATGTAACGGAGAACTTCGGCCAAAGTGCGGGTACAAACTCCATTGGAACGGGAAAGTCCGCTTCCGTCAGTCGGGTAAAAACCTCCCGTAAAGATCTTTTTTTCAGCCCAGAACTCTTTTAATGCTTCTGTACTCACTTGCAAATCAGTCGATCCATTTCTTGCACGGCCGATTTCACGTAATAAATGTTCCGCAAATAGATTAATGCTTTCATGATTCAGCGGAACAATCAGCTCGCTCAGTTGGGGTGAGCTTTTTTCAGCAATCAGTTTAAAATATGGGGCACTAGAAGTATTGGAGTTCCATATATTCCCTGAAATCGTAATTCCGTATTTTTTTATCAGGGTAACAAATTGATCCGCTGCGATTTGGGGAGGAGCTGGTAATGCAGCCTTAACTACAAAATCGGTACTCCCCACCGGAATAGTCCCTTCAACCATTTGTGAAAAAGAACCCGGGGCCCCATAAACTACAGAAAGATCATGTTTGTCCGTTGATGACAAAACCCTATTGGTCAAATCCACACCGATTTCCGGCTCCATACGCCTGATCTTAACCGGCTTACCAGCATCCTTTTCAGATGAAAAATGAATTTTGTAATTATTGTCCAAATAGGAAAGCGCTGAAACTCCAGCTCCATAATAGTTTCCAATATCTTCCCATACCCAACCACCCGGAACCGGTTCCCCTCCCAATTGAGATAAATCGAGGACCAAAGCTCCATGAATACTATGAATTCCTTTCTTTAAAATAGCTTCTGCCCAGGAATCAAAGGTCCCCTTGTAATGTTCGGGAAAATATTCGGAATAGAATGCCGGATCACAGCCACCTTTAAGGATCAGATCTCCGTCAAGCGAACCGCTTTTCGAATTAATTTTTCCCGAGTATCCTATTTGGGTATGAAATTGAAATCCGGGGCCCAGGATCTCCAGCGCTGCAGCAGTGGTCATCAATTTCATTACGGAAGCGGGTACCAGACTGACTTGCGGCGTTTCATACAAAACTTCTCCACTTTCTGCATCCATGGCATAGACAGAATATCCTGCATTTCTCAGGACTTGACTAGTGAACAGTAATCCAGGCTGAGCAGGAGCGGCAAGGGTGAAAATAAATCCTAAAATCAGGACTACAAATAGCTTCATTTAAAAGTATTAAATTTGTTTAATATCATTTGTAAATCATCGTGAAATTAGCAATAACCAAAATAGCAATGAATTTTACTTAAAAAAAAGTTTTTGATTAAGGGTTTATTTGGTGGTACCTGTCTTTAAGGTATAAAGTTAATCTTAAATATTGAAGCCATGAAAACACATAAATTTCGATTCGGAAGCAGAGTGTTGATGTTGTCAACGGTAATACTGATCATTGGGGGATTTTGTAATGCTCCACTTGCCACTTCTGCTGTTCCAAAATCCAACCAGCCCGATACGCTGACCTATGTGCAGTATAAAGGTTCGGTCATCGATCAGGAATCCAGAGCTCCACTTGCCTTTGCTTCTTTATCACTGGAAGGAACTAATATTGCAACAGTCACCAATAGTGATGGAGAGTTTTCTTTGAAGGTTCCCAAAAACCTTATTGAAGGGAAAGTTACCGTTTCCTTTATTGGGTATAAGAATAAAATTGTCAATCTTTCTCAGTTTAAACCAGAGAAAACAAAAATAGAACTTGAATTACTGATCATTGCCATAAATGAGATCAGGGTGTTTCCTAAAGATCCGGAGCTATTGATTCGTGCGGTAATGAACAAACGTGCCGAAAACTATTTCAGTGATCCTACTTCAATGACAGCGTTTTATCGTGAAACGATCAAAAAAAGAAAAACCTATGTTTCATTATCCGAAGCTGTTGTTGAAATATCCAAACAACCCTATACTACTGAAAAATCAGATTTGGTTCAAATTTATAAAGCCAGAAAGAGCACCGACTATACCAGATTAGACACCCTTACTTTTAAACTGCAGGGAGGGCCCTACACCAACTTATATGAAGACATCATGAAAAATCCTGAAATGGTATTTACGGACGATATGCTGGGAAATTATGAATTTAAAATCGAGAATATCTCGAAAATAAATGACCGGTTAATGTATGTACTTTCATTTAAACAGCGCCCTTCTGCTTCTCAGCCACTCTATTTTGGCAAGCTGTTTATTGATACTGAGAGCTTGGCCATTACCAGTGCCACGTTCAATCTGAATGTCACAGATAAAGTAATGTCATCTGAAATGTTTATCAAAAAGAAACCATTTGGTGCAAAGGTTTATCCCACTATGGCAACTTATCGCATCGATTACCGCGAAAAAGGGGATAAATGGTATTATAGTTATTCTCGGGGTCAGATCACGTTCAAAATTGAGTGGAACAAGCGACTATTTAATACAATCTATGAATCTACCATTGAAATGGCTGTTACCGATTGGGAAACAAGGGGAAGTAAACCGGTAAAAGTGGGAGAATACATAAAACCCAATGTCGTTATGGCTGATAAGATTTCAGGATTTGCCGATCGTGCTTTCTGGGGAGAATACAACGTCATTGAACCCGAGAAACCAATTGAATCGGCTATCAGAAAAATTCAGAAAAAACTTGAACACAACAAATTATAGCGCCATATCTACTTGACATTCAACCTATAATCATATAATTAAAATACTGAAAATAAGGCCTCCGGATCGCATCGGGGGTTTTTATTTGTTTTAATTTTCAACCTGATTTATTCTCAAATTCACAGAATCCTGCACGACTGAAAATTTAACCTCTTCTTAACAGTAACCCGATTATTTTTGCTCAGATCAAGCGATGATTGATTATCTTTGTCCGGTTTAATGATTTTTGATCTATTTTATGTAAATCACTGTCAACCTGACAGCAATATTAATGTTTAATCGAATAAATACACAAAAACAATGTTAATCGACAAAGTAATCGGAAGAGAAATTCTTGACTCACGCGGGAACCCTACCGTTGAGGTTGAAGTCACCCTTGAAAGTGGAATCATGGGTCGTGCTGCTGTACCATCCGGAGCATCTACCGGCGAAAACGAAGCTATTGAACTACGTGATGGAGATAAAAAACGGTACCTTGGCAAAGGTGTTCTCAAAGCTGTAGAAAACGTCAACACAATTATTGCCGAAGAAGTAGTCGGGATGAGTGCTTTGAATCAGGTTGCTTTGGATAGGAAACTGATTGAACTTGATGGCACCAAAACCAAATCAAACCTTGGCGCAAATGCAATTTTGGGAGTTTCCCTGGCTGTTGCAAAAGCAGCTGCTGCTTACCTCGATATGCCACTTTACCGTTATATTGGCGGAGTAAATGCAAAAACATTACCTGTTCCAATGATGAATATCATCAACGGAGGATCACACTCTGATGCCCCTATCGCTTTTCAGGAATTTATGATCCGCCCTATCGGCGCAACATCATTCCGCGAAGGACTTCGCATGGGAGCTGAAGTTTTCCATAATCTTAAGAAAGTTCTTCACGATCGTAACCTCAGCACAGCAGTTGGTGACGAAGGTGGATTTGCCCCAAAGCTAGATGGAACGGAAGATGCTTTAAACAGCATTATTGAAGCGATCGTTAAGGCAGGTTACAAACCGGGTCGCGCAGAAGATGGCGGAGATGTTTCGATAGGTCTGGATTGTGCCGCTTCTGAATTCTATCAGGATGGCATTTACAATTATGCCAAATTTGAAGGTGCAAATGGAGCAAAGAGGACCCGCGAAGAGCAGGTTGACTTTTTGGCAAGCCTTGTTGCCAACTATCCTATTGACTCAATCGAAGATGGTTGCTCTGAAGGCGACTGGGATGGCTGGGTTATGCTGACCAAAAAAATCGGGGATAAAATTCAACTTGTCGGTGATGATAACTTCGTGACTAACATTGAATACCTGAAAAAAGGGATCGAACTGGGTGCATGCAACTCAATCCTGATCAAAGTTAACCAGATTGGTACACTGACCGAAACTCTTGACGCAATTGAAATGGCTCACCGTGCAGGTTATACCAGTGTTACTTCACACCGTTCAGGTGAAACTGAAGATTCTACCATTGCTGACATCGCAGTTGCAACCAACAGCGGACAGATTAAAACCGGTTCGTTAAGCCGTTCAGACCGTATGGCCAAATACAACCAACTGCTTCGCATTGAAGAGGAATTAGGCGAGAGCGCAATTTATGGCTATAAAAAAGTGAAAAAAGGATAATTATCCACTTAAATAATAAAAAAGGTGCTCCAAAAGGGCACCTTTTTTATTATCAATGTGTCAAGAAACCTATTTAAAAATCCCGTGAGGGCAATGTCATTAAGTTAGTAAATTCCTTGGTGGTTCTAAGTGCTTCGTGACTTTGTGTCAGGAAAAAATGGCCATTAAGGCACTAAAACACGAAGGTTCACAAAGAAAATAAATCGACATAATCCTTAACTTAATGACATTGCCCGTGAGGGATTTATTATGGGTCGCAACAAGGCTAAAGCTTAATATTTCGTGCTGTACGAAACCCCTTCGACAATTCTCATTCTGCCCATATTTAGTGCCTGTGGCACAATCTTCTAAGGTAGAAATGATAAGATTAAGTTGATAGAATAAATTCAGTCTTCATGCTGATTTACCGGTTATCCACCTTTTCGGGACAAAGGTCATGGTTTGTCATCCGATATTCAGCCATTGATACGAACTTAGTATTGGGTTTACCATAATTGCAATATGGATCGATGCTGATGCCTCCACGAGGAAAAAATTTCCCCCAAACTTCAATGTACCGGGGATCCATTAACCGGATCAGATCTTTCATAATCAGATTCACACAATCTTCGTGAAAACCGCCATGGTTGCGAAAACTAAAAAGATAAAGTTTCAGGCTTTTGCTTTCAACCATTTTCAATTCAGGAATATAACTGATATAGATAGTTGCAAAATCGGGCTGACCGGTAATCGGACATAAAGAAGTAAATTCCGGACAATTGAATTTTATCCAGTAATCGTTTTCAGAATGCCGGTTTTCGAACGTTTCCAAAATATTCGGATTGTAACTGAATTCATAGGCCGAAGACTTCCCTAAACTCTTCAAATCATCCATTTTCTTTTGATTTTAAATAGTTTAACAAACCTCGCCGGCGCAATTTACAGGAGGGACAAGTGCCGCAACCTTCCCCCGGAATACCGTGATAACAGGTTATCGTCTGGAACCTGACCAGATCAAACACTCCAAGTTCATCAGCCAATTTCCAGATCTCCGATTTGTCGAGCCACATCAGCGGCGTATGAATGCGGTATTCAAAATCCATAGAGAGATTAAGTGTTTGGTTCAGCGAGACAATAAATTCATTTCGGCAGTCGGGATACCCGCTGAAATCAGCCTGACCAACACCGGTGATCAAATTGTCGATTAAATTTGCTTTCGCGAAAATAGCTGCGTAGGTGAGGAAGAGCATATTTCGTCCTTCGACCAATGTGTTTGGTGGACGATGATCGGGCTGATCTGTCTCGACCTCCATTTTGGAATCGGTTAACGAATTATGAGATACAGAACTAAGAAGGTCCAGATTGAAAATAGTCAGCGGAACACCTGCCTGATCTGCAATCTGTTTTGCAGCCGTCAGCTCGGATACGTGTCGCTGCCCATAATTAAAAGCAATTGCGGATACGGAATCAAAATGGTTCTTTGCCCAAAAAAGGCAGGTGGTTGAATCCTGTCCACCGGAATAGATTACTAATGCTTTTGACATTTCAGACTTGTTTTTTACGTGGTGTTCAAGCACACGGAGTTTGACCTCTGTTTAAGCCGTAAAGGTAATAACAAATCATGTAAATCAAATGTCATTAAGGACTAAGGACCATGTTCTATTTTCGGCTATCTTTGAATATTGAGATTTTAAAAAGGGAAATAAGCAGAAATAAGTAGAAATAAGTAGAAATAAGACAATGAATCAGAAATTTGCAGAGTTAATCGCGGCATCAACGCGTTATGGAAGTGACAAAAGTTTTGTCATCGCGGGTGGCGGAAACACCTCCTATAAAGACGATAATTTCATTTGGATTAAAGCCAGCGGAGCAGCCCTAGAGACCATTGACGAAAACGGGTTTGTGTGCCTGTCGCGCGCCAAACTTAAAATTGTCTCCTCAAAAATATATAGTCAGGATGCCGCCCTACGTGAGGCAGAAGTGAAAGCAGATCTCGCAAATGCCATTGTTTCTGCCGGGAACAACCGGCCATCCGTTGAAACATCAATGCATGAAATTATCAATTATCCTTTTGTGGTTCACACCCATCCAACCCTGGTAAATGCAGTGATGTGTTCAAATAACGCAGCCAGTTCCTGTCTTGAACTCTTCGGGGAGCATTCTCTTTTTATACCTTATACCGATCCGGGGTATATCCTTTTTAAAAAGGTAGAAACTGAAATAGCCGCATTTACGGCAAAATTCAGCCAGGCGCCAAAGATCATTTTCCTCGAAAACCATGGGGTATTTGTTGCAGCCGATTCAATTTCCGAGATTAATGAATTGTATGCTTCAATCATGGAAAAAATTAATCAAAGAGTCAGAACAGCACTGCCAGAAACTGAGCAAAAACCTTTTATATCAGCAATAACCGGGCGCATCGGACAGATAAATTCCGGATTCGAAGGATTTACAGCTGTAGCAAGAGAAAGCAGTTTGATTCACTTTTTTGCAAAAGACTCAGCAACTTTTCTGAAAGCAAATACAGCCTTCACTCCGGATGATATCGTCTATTGCAAGGCGTATTACCTGTTCCTGCCGGCGTGTAACAATGATCAGGAGCTGATCGAATCAGCTGGAAAATTAATCTCCGGATACGTGAAAGCTAATGGCTATCTTCCTAAAGTGCTTGTTCTCGAAGGGAAAGGGGTTATTACCATTGAAGAAAACCTTAAGTCGGCGCTGAATGTGCTGGAAGTATATTCCAATATCCTCAAAATTAGCTTTTTATCGAATAATTTTGGGGGACCTAAATTTATGAATAAAGCCCAGATCGAATTTATAGACAACTGGGAGGTAGAAAATTACCGTCGTAAAATGGCAAAATCTTAATAACCTAAATTATGCATTTACTCGATATTGAACTTATGCATCCGCGCGATCAGATTGTATTGATCATCGGAAGAATCTACCGCAACGGAATGACCACCACATCCGGTGGAAATATCTCGATTATTGATGATCAGGATGATATCTGGATCACCCCTTCGGGAATTGACAAAGGCACTTTAGGCCCTGACGATATCAATTGCATCAAGGCTGACGGTACGATCCTGGGGAAACATAAGCCCTCTTCAGAATTTCCATTTCACCGCGCAATCTATAAAATCCGTCCTGATTTAAAGGCAATTATCCACGCCCATCCTCCTGCATTGGTTTCATTCAGTATTGCGCATGTTATTCCTGACACCAACGTGATTCCGCAGGCCAAATATGTTTGTGGACCAATAGGATATGCACCGTATGCGATTCCGGGAAGCGAAGAGTTGGGAGAAAAAATTGCATATGTCTTTGCCCAAAATTACAATGCGGTCATCATGGAAAACCATGGGACTGTCGTTGGTGGAACGGATATGAAAGATGTATATCAGCGTTTCGAAACTCTGGAATTTTGTGCCAAAACAATCATCAATGCCAAAACAATCGGGAAGGTCAATTCACTGAAGGATGAGCAG
>Ga0364866_10927_pt2 | contig 11447 bp, 7 predicted proteins | sample ExccelAu500001D3_3_FD_206913 | JGI IMG/M metagenome (GOLD analysis project Ga0364866, IMG submission 206913) | Enriched cells from Trout Bog Lake Hypolimnion, Wisconsin, USA - BchlTB.Aug13.5000.01.D3 | ecosystem: Environmental > Aquatic > Freshwater > Lake > Hypolimnion/Profundal zone | place: USA... | reverse complement strand
CAATGTGCGCCCCGGCTATCAGCTAACGCCCCTGTTCTTAGCTGGCCCGACGTTTCCATTGAAGCAGATCAGGAAGCCGGTATTCAAATCCGAATTGAGGGCTACGTCCGGGATCAGTCGATAGGGAGAGGTAGCCTTGCTCGGCACACCCGGGCCAGCTAAGAACAGGGGCGTTAGCTGATAGCCGGGGCGCACATTGAACGGGTCCGAAGTTGGAGCCCAACCGCCTCCTCCGGAATCGCCTTGTCCATTCCACCCGATCTCGCTTATCCGGTTTCCGGCGCTGTCGATGGTGGCAGTGGTTCCCCCTACCGTGAGTACCTCGGGGTCCATCATCGGGTAGGCAGCGTATTCGTTGAGAGGATTATAAAAGTAGTTCGTTCCATGGTCTCCAGATGCGGCCATGTAGGTGATGCCTTGGGCACTCATCGAGAGGTGCAAGTTATGAGCGGAGAGTTGAGTCAGGCTGTCCCAAACCCAAATGTAGCTTTCGGTGACGATGTCGGCAGAATTGTCATCGGCCTCGGTAGTCAAGAGGCCGACGTAGTCGTAGCTTCCGCTGGGCTCGCTGTTGTCGTAGATGATGAGATTGCAGAGCGGAGCCATGCTGATCGCCAGGTCGATATCCAGATCGCCTTCCGACATCTGATAGTTGCTTTGGCCGGTGCCGCCGCTGATCGATCTGACAGACACGTTTGTTCCTGCACCATCCACTGGAACCGGCAACCCAAACGTTTCGCATTGAGCGATTTCGTTTGCGAGCCGAAAACCGTCGAAGCTTGAGATGGCAACGGTTCGACCTTGACCTTGCGAGCCGCCGTTGAAGATTGGCGCGACGCTATAAAGGACTTTGGCTTGAGCTGGTGAGATGCCAAGTGATCTAGGGCGCGTGAAATTCTCTAATCCGGAAACGTCGAGTACATAAGGGGCGATTTCCGATGGTATCGAAGGGGGAGATGTCGCTGAGAATCGAATCCCAGAGTCCATTGGGCCGGATGGCGCCACCTTGAACAGCGAGATCGGCGTCAGAAACGCCTTTTGGACTTGGGCGACGGTTGCATCGGCCAAAACCGAGAGGTGGTTCTTTCCCTGAAGGCGTACCTGCATTCCCACTGACCTAAGGTAATCGACGACCTTCTGAACTGCTGAGGAGGGGAGGCCGAACCTGCGGCCGACTTCTTCCGGTGTAACGAAATGACGGTAATCGGGGCTTTTAGGATCGGAAACTGAATCGACGAACTGCTGCATTCCGACCGGATCTCTATACGGGAGGCTTACTGCAATGTGAAGGAGGTCGGATCGGGGTTTCGCTCCTATCGGTTCAGCTTGCGAGATCTGAGCGGGCAGGGTTTTTCCAAGCTGAGTCCACCCAGTAATGTCGTGAGGCGATCGGTGACTTCCCAAATTACCGAACAAGCCCAAAAGGACAGTTGTATAAATCGCAATCATTGGCAACTACCTATCTGACCGATCCAAGCTCCCATTGTAGGGCAAGAAATCAGGGAGCGATGACCCAATTATGTTCAGCCGATTCGCCAGTTGAGGGCGACATAACCTAGACATCTGACACTTCGAACGGAGATACTCGGTCTGCCACGCAGACGACTGAGATACCGCATTCGATTCGGGTGTCACGTAAAAGCGTGAGTTGGCTCGTTTCGGCAAGTGGATCACTATATCGTTAGGAATCTGCATCCAATAGATATGCCTCCGAAATTTCTGTTTACCGACCTAGGCGGCGTCATCCTGACAAACGGCTGGGACCATAGTTCGCGTGAGTGTGCGGCCGAGCATTTTGGGCTCGACCCTCACGAACTGCAGCGCCGCCACGAGGCGGTGTTCCCGAACTATGAGCAGGGTTTCAATACGCTTGAGGAGTATCTGGACTTCGCCGTCTTTCATCAGCCGAGGAGTTTTGGGAAGCCTGAGTTCGTCGAATTCATGGAAAGGCAGTCACTGCCCTATCCAGACATGATCGACTACGTCAAGAGGCTCAAAGCAAAGCACAACCTAAAGGTTGTGGCAGTCAGCAACGAAGGGCGCGAACTGGCGAGATACCGGATCGACACTTACGATCTCCGGAGCTTTATCGACAGTTTCATCGTTTCGGCGTTTGTGGGGCGGCGAAAGCCGTATGCCGATATTTTCCGCTTGGCGCTCGAAGTAGCCGGTGCGGAAAAGCAGGAAGTCGTCTATCTGGACGATCGGCAGATGCTGGCTCAGGGCGCCCATGACTTTGGGATCGATGCCATTTGGCATCGTAGCCTGGAACAGACAAAACGTGAATTGGAGGAGCGAGGACTCGCAAGCTAGACATATTTGCTTAGTTTTCAGCCAGGGATAGGCCGCATTACTCTCATCTCGAATATGCTTCGAACTTGAATGTTCGTTTAAGCGGTTAAACAAAAAGGAAAAGTCGATATGGCCACCCAATCCGCAAGACGCGGAGTTCAGATCTCAAGGATCATCACCAATACCGTCGCTTACATGGTTGCCATGTTTGCGGTCGTCGTGTTGGGGGCTCACGCCTTCATTTACACTGAAACGGAAGACAGAGCGCAGTGGCTCATTTCGATGAACCCGACTGTTGCCCTTATGTTGGTGCTGCTGGCGGTGGGCTTCCGAATCAAGGCGCTGGGTGATACTCCCAAACTCGACGGCTTGGGAAACTTCATCGGCGTGGCGGTCGCGTCGGTAGCCGGCATTAAGATATTTGGCTGGATCACGGGTAGCAACTTCGGCGTCGACGAACTGCTGTTCTCGCAACGATTCCTCGACTCGAGCCCCTATAAGGACCACCTAATGGAGCCGATGGCTGCGGTGTGCTTTGCTGCAAGTGGTCTTGTTCTCCTTTCGGTCAACGCCAAAAGGTCCAGTGGAATTCGTATCTACCAGACACTGGCACTCCTCGTGTTGTGCGTTGCGATGGTTTCCTTGGTCATCTTTGCCTACGGTGCGATGTCGATGTACACGCAGACCGGGCCGACACCGATGACGCTTCAAAGTGCGACTTGCTTTGCCCTTCTGGCTCTTGGAATGCTGAGCGCTCGGACGGATGTTGGCGTGATGCAATTGTTCACAGGGGAAGGTACAGGCAGCATTCTTGCTCGTCGCGTCCTTCCTTTAGCTATCGCCTTGCCGTTCGGCCTTGGCGCTCTGAGAGTCGTCGGAGAGCGCACCCATGTAATCAGCACCGATATTGGCGCATCTCTGCTCGTCATCTTGACCGTCGTCTTTATGACCGTTCTTATCGGCTCTGCGGCGGCTTACCTAAACAAGACCGACGAACAACGCAGGCGAGCGGTCAAAGAGCAAGAGCTCCTCACAATCAACCTCCGCGATGCCTTCGAGCGCGCAGAAGAGGCGAGTCGAACGAAGTCTGAGTTCCTCGCCAATATGAGCCACGAGATCCGAACGCCGATGAACGGCGTAATCGGCATGACAGAGTTGCTGCTTGGAACTCCATTGACCTTGGAGCAGCGGGCCTATGCAGGAACGATTCAACGCAGCGCCGATGCGCTTTTGACGATCATCAACGACATCCTCGACTTTTCGAAGATCGAGGCCGGAAAGATGACCGTTTCACCGACTGACGTCAACCTTCGGTCGCTTGTAGAAGAAGTTGCCAGGCTCCTTGCTCCCAGAGCCCACGAGAAGGGTCTTGAACTCACCGTATCGATCGATCCGAGCCTTCCCCTCGATGTGAGTGCGGACCCCGTCCGCTTGAGGCAGATCTTAACGAACCTTGTCGGCAACGCGGTGAAGTTCACGGAGAAGGGCGAAGTTGTAACAAGAGTCACCCTTGGCGCAATTGAAGAAGGCCGCGTCTCAGCCCACTTTGAAGTTAGCGATACCGGGGTGGGAATTCCAACCGACCAACTACAGACGATATTTGAGAGCTTTACTCAGGTCGATGGCACATCGACTCGGAGATTCGGTGGCACTGGACTCGGCCTTTCGATTACCAAGAATCTCGTCGAGATCATGGGCGGAAGGATGGGAGTTACCAGCGACCTCGGACGAGGAAGCACATTCTGGTTCGACCTTTCGTTTGAGAAGGGAATTCCCAGCGACGAAGGCGTACCAGCCGATTTTCCCGGATTACGTGTGCTCGCGGTCGATGACAACCCTACGAATCTGTGGGTGCTTCGCGAACTGCTTAAGTCGTGGGGCATGGTCGTAATTGAGGCGGTTTCGGGGCCCGAGGCGCTATCCGTCTTGAAGAACGAAGGACCAGAAGGGAAGATCGATCTCGTCATCATCGACCACCAAATGCCGGAAATGGACGGTGTTGCCGTCGCTCGAAGGGTCTCGATGGACCCACTGCTTAACAAAATCCCGATGATCCTTCTGTCGTCATACGGGTCGTACGCTTCGCTAGAGGAGCTACAAGAGGTTGGATTCGTTGGAGCGCTCGTAAAGCCAGTGCCAAGCACCGACCTAAGAAGATTGATCCACGACGCCGTATATCGATCGACCACGACCGAAGAGGTCGAGACGATCGACATGAGCGAACGGCAGATGACAGACCTGCGCGCATTGATTGCCGAGGACAATATCATCAACCGCGCGGTAGCGGCATCGATGCTTGAGCGTTGGGGATGCCTTGTCGTTCAGGCGGAGAACGGCATCGAGGCGGTCGATGAGATTCGGAAGACGGATTTTGATTTCGTCTTGATGGATTGCCAGATGCCGGTAATGGATGGCTTTGAGGCAACGGCTGCAATACGCCAGATGGAAATTGGCACCGGCCGTCACACCACGATCATCGCTCTGACGGCAAATGCGATGGAAGGAGACAGGCAAAGATGTCTCGATGCAGGAATGGACGGATATGTGTCGAAGCCAATTGACGCAAAAACCCTGTTAACAACGGTTTTGAAGCTTTGTGCTCAGGCACAATCACAGAACGTTGAGAGAACGATGAGCACAGAAGGAACGATCGACTTAGAAGGCTTGCTTGAGCGATGTGGCGGAAGCAAGGACCTCGTCCATAAAATCGCCCAAAAGTTTGCGGAGACCGGTCCCGGCATGGTTTCTCAAGTCAGGGACGCCATCGGCATTCGAGACGCCGACGCCGTTTACCGCGCCGCGCACCAACTAAAAGGCGCAAGTGCGACGATGGGAGCCGTGAAGTTGGCAAGCATCGCCGCCGATATCGAGATGCTCGGGCGAGAGGGGAATGTTTCTGCTGCCGCGGATCGAATATCCGCGCTTGAGATCGAGTTCCAGCGTGCCGTCCCGATGTTGCTGTCCGCCTCAAAATCGATCTGAAATCGACTCTTCTTATCGGTCGGCCGTTATGATTTTGTTCAGGGCCGCCGATAAGTTCTTATGCGACGGTTTGCTCATCGACTAGTATTCGGCATGGTCACTTTCGTGATCGCACTGGCGCCGAGTTTTGGAGCGGCCCAGACAATTTTCACTTACTCGGCGACCGACTACAAGACCATCGTCGCAACAGAGCCCGGGCCAATTACTGTGCCTGTAAACACGCTGATCATCATCCAGCCGACGGTGGGAGCGCCGCGTCCTCAAGTTGCCACCAGGACATTTAGTATCTCGTTCCGACCACCGGAAGTCGCCGGAGCAAGAATTCTGCAGGCCGTCGTCGACGATCAGATCGTGGACATCAACATTCTGCGAAGCAACATCGACGGTGAAATGGAAGCCCTGGTCGAGATTCCGATAGCGTCCGGAAATTCTCCCGAACTGAAAATCGATTGGAGCACGAAGAATCTTGGCCCCCTTGAGATGACCCTCAAGCCTGAACCGACAATCGCCACCGGAAAAATGCATGTTCGCGGTAATAACTCTAGGCCAAGCTCTCGCCCGATAGTCTAGGACACAAATTATCGGATTTCTGGCGCGAACGGGCGCGAGCACGAATACGACGCTGTAATATGGTTAGGCCATGATAGCGCTCTCAAACGGGGTCCTAGCTCTTTTAATTCCGCTTATTTCTACTGCTGCGGTTTCAGACGATCCAGTCTCTGTGCCGCAACCGCAAGTCCAGGCGAGCAAGCCACAACAGGAGAAGCCGAAAGAGCGAGATCCGATTAATCCGGATCGTCCGGGAATCGCCGACGGAAGCATGGTCGTTGGTCGCGGAGTCTTCCAGATAGAATTGGGAGGGCAGTACGAGAACCACGATCAAGGCGGAGGCGGACACCAGAGACTGCTTTTCACACCGGCACTCTTCCGCTATGGACTCGACAACCGATCCGAGTTGAGGATTGAGACCCTCGGATTCAACGAGGTTTGGCAAACCGGACAATCTGCGATGGGAGGATATGCGCCGATGTCACTGGGAGCCAAATGGCAGTTTCAGCAACCCTCCGACAAGAACGGTCAGTTATCGCTTGGGACGATTGCGCGTGTTTTTGCTCCTTCCGGGAGTGCTGGGTTTCAAACGGAGCACGCTACGGGAGATCTGAGGCTGGCCGCCGATTGGGTTGTTGCTCCGCACTGGTATCTAAACCCAAATTTCGGTTTTGGCTGCTACGAGAGTGGAGGGAGCCAGTTCACCGCTCTACTTGGGGCGATGACATTGAGCCGGGATCTCGATAGTAAGACACAGGTCTTCATCGACGGTGGAGTTCAAGCGCCCGAGGAGTGGGGCGGACTTACCGGAACGATTCTAGACTTTGGCATCACCTTTGTGCCTTCTAACGATGTTCAACTCGATGTCAGTGTAGGAACAGGTGTTAGTGGACACACCACTCCGCACCCGTTTTTGGGGATCGGATATAGCATTCGCTTCTGATGGCTCATTTCGTCTCGAAGGTGGGACCTTGAGCGAAGGGGGCCGGTTGTGGTGAAACTTCCTCAAAGCAAGGACACTGCCAGGATTGAGTCGTTCAGCGACAATGTTTTTGGAATCGCGCTCACCTTGCTGGTGTTGACGATCAAGGTTCCCGCAATTCCCGACGGCGACCACCCTGGATTTCTTCTGGAGACGTTGGCTAAACAGTGGCCCTCGTACCTAACGTACGTCATCAGTTTCTTCACGGTGCTGTTGATGTGGATCAACCATCACGTGATGTTCGAACGGGTGCAGAAAGCAGACCATGCGCTGATGTTCCTGAACGGAATGATGCTGCTTCCAGTCACGTTGGTTCCTTTCCCGACGTCTCTTCTTGCCGTCTTCATCAGTCATCCCCAAGCTAGGTATGCGGCAGCACTTTTCGCGGGCTCCTATGTGATGATTGCGGGCATGTACAACCTTGTCTGGGCTCACATTTCCCGGCTCAATATCAGGCTTGGCGTCAAGGAAGATGAGACTCGCATCCGTCGGATGACTAGGAAAATCCGGATCGTTTTCGGGCTTTACGTGGGTTCCTTCTGTCTCGGATTCGTGTATCCCCTTGCTTGCATAGGAGCCTGTCTTATGCTCGCGATCTATTTGGCGCTCCCCGAACTGCGAAATGCAACAGACTGACTGCACGCCATTTGTGCACGTTTAACCGCTCCCCTATGCAATTGAAGATTACACGGTTAAGTGCAAGTATTTGCCCATAAAGCTAGTAACTCTGACGGGAGTATGGTCACCAGTCTGCAAATTCGGGGAGAGAGACTAGACGAGAAGTCGGCAGACTTCGTTCAAAGTGTCGGTAATTCGTCGATTTCGACAATTTAACGGCCCAAACCTAGTTTCTACCGTTGTTTCTACTCCTTTTTGCCTACCTGAACAGTCTTTTTCATATTGGGTAGGGATGATTCCGCCCGCAATTGTGAACTATATGGTCAGTCAGCCTTCCTTATCAATCCCCAGCTTGGATTTCCAACTATATGGTAACGATGTTGTTCGGCCACTTCGTAACGGGACTCTTCCCGTTCGATTGCTGTTCATCTGTCTGTTGCTGATTCTCAGCCTATGTGCGAACGCCCAACTTGCTAGTTCGCCTTGGGCGAAATTCCACGGGAACAGCACGAACACGGGCGTCGGGACGTCTTCGGGAGCGACGAACGTCTTGAAATGGTCGTTCGCTACCGGCGGTCCTGTCAATTCTTCTCCTGCCATTGGAGTTGACGGAAGCGTCTATATCGGTTCGAACGATGGGAACGTCTATTCGCTTAATGGAGCGACTGGGGCGGTCAACTGGGCATTCGCAACCGCTCGCCCGGTCGTGTCCTCTCCGGCGATCGGCCTCGATGGCACCGTGTACGTCGGTTCGGAAGACGGCAACGTCTATGCCATCAACGGCCAGACCGGAGTCGCAAACTGGGTCTTTTCAGCTCAGGCCTCGATTGAGTCGTCGCCGACGATTGGCAACGATGGGACGATCTATGTTGGATCGGATAGCGGCGCCGTTTTTGCTCTAAACGGCTCGACCGGTGTTCCTATTTGGACCTATTTCACATCAGGGCAAATCCACTGCTCGCCGTCGATCGGTACCGACGGGACGATCTATGTCGGTTCCGAAGACGGGAACGTCTATGCGATTAACGGAGCCCTCGGTACCGAGAATTGGATCTTCGAAACTGGCGCGCCAGTAGAATCTTCTCCCTCGATCGGCCTCAACGGAATCATCTACCAAGGCTCCGATAATGGTGCGGTTTATGCTCTGAACGGAACGACGGGCGCGATGGTCTGGATGCAGCCGGTGTACGCCCAATTCGTCAACTCATCCCCTGCAATTGGAGCGGACGGCACGGTGTTCGTCGGCGCCAACTCGATTCAAGGTTTCTTTTACGCGCTAGACGGTTTGACCGGAGCGGTCAAGTGGAACTTCGCGAGCGGGAAGTACATCGATTCGTCGCCTGCAATCGCATCTGACGGAACGATCTACGTCGGCGGATCGACGAGTTCCGGCAACGGCGTCGTTTACGCCCTAAACGGTACGACTGGAGTTCAGGAGTGGGCTTTCGGTACCGGAGATACCGCTGGAATCTTCTCTTCGCCCGCGATTGGATCCGACGGCACCGTCTACTTCGGTTCGAATGACGGAAATGTCTATGCGCTGGTCGGAGTCCACATTCAGTCGCTCGGTGTCTATCCCTATGCGGTCGCCGGTGGAAACGGTTCGACTGGAACCGTAACCCTGAGCGCTCCGGCGCCGGCAGGCGGAGTCACTGTAATCGTCTCCAGCAACAATACGCTGGCGACTGTACCAGGCACCGTTTCAATTCCGGCTGGACAGACCGACGCGACCTTCCCGATCACCACGACTCCGGTTGATGCCTATACGCCGGTAACGATAACCGCAGGGTTCGGAATCACGTTATCCGCCACCTTAACCCTGAACCCCGCATCGGTGATGTCGGTCAGTTTGGATCCTTCCACCGTCTATGGTGGTGTCTCCTCAACTGGGACCATAACCTTAACTGGCCCGGCCGGCCCCTCTGGCACGACAGTGAATCTGTCGAGCAGTGACCCGAATACCGCCTCGGTTCAAGGTCCAATCTTCTTCAATCCAGGCGACACGACCGCTACTTTCCCAATTACAACGAACGTTGTCGGCAGTCAAGCCACTGTCGTTATTACTGCATCGGTTGGTAGTGCAGCACAGAACGCAACCCTCACCGTCCAACCAGCGACGGTGTCTTTGATCTCCCTCAATCCGACAACGGTGATCGGCGGAAGTCCATCGACGGGAACGGTCAGCCTTACGGGACCGACCGGTCCAGATGGCGCCGTTGTGACGTTGTCAAGCGGAAACTCGGCGGCGACAGTACCTGCTTCGGTTACGATTCCAGCGGGTCAGACGACGGCGACCTTTACGATCACGACGACCAGCGTCGGCGCGGCGACTTCCGCATTGATAACTGCCGCCGTAAACGGGCAATCTCAGACTTCAACCCTGACCATTTCTCCGGCCTCGATCGTATCGCTGACGCTTAACCCTGGCTTTGCCGCACAGGGAAGTTCGGTTACCGGTACCGTCACCCTTTCAGGTCCGGCTGGACCAGGTGGGGTCTCGATCACCCTTGCCAGCAACAACGCTTCAGCCGCGGTTCCTCCGACGGTTTCGGTTGCCTCCGGCCAGTCCTCCAACACCTTTGTCGTGACGACGACGTCGGTTACGACTCAGAAGGTCGCCGTGGTTACAGGCAGTCTGAACGGCGCTTCTCAAAGCGCTAACCTGAACCTTGTGCCGTTGGGAATCGCATCCCTAAGCTTCCTTCCGGCTATTGTTCCAGGGGGATCGCCGACGACGGGAACTGTCACGCTCAATGGCGTCTCTCCGAAAGGTGGCACGGTTGTTCAGATCACCAGCAACGTAACGACCGTCAAGGTTCCCGCAAGCGTTTCGATCGCAGCGGGGCAGACGAGCGCGACCTTCACTGCAACGACCTCGTCGGTAGCGATCCAGAAGGTCGCAACGGTGACGACTCGGGTTGGCGCTTCGACGCAGTCGGCCTTGATTACGATGACGCCGCCAACTCTCCTGTCGGTGGCGCTATCTCCTACGACCGTTTCAGGCGGTAAGTCTTCGCTCGGCACCGTGACGATCAGCGGACCGGCGCCAAGCAGTGGAATCGTCGTTCAACTATCGAGCGATCAGTCTTCGGCGACCGTTCCGACGACGGTTACAGTCGGTCCCGGAGCCACGAAAGCTTCGTTCACGGTAAAGACCTCGGTTGTTTCAGGGCAAGCGGTCGCGAACATCAAGGGAACGCTCAATGGGGGTTCGGCAACGGCGCAACTCACCATCAACACTCCCGCTATCGTATCTCTGACTCTCAATCCGGCATCGGTCGCAGGCGGTAAGTCGTCGACAGGAACGGTTACGATCAGCGCCACTGCTCCGGCGGGCGGAGTCTTGATCACATTGGCAAGCACATCCGGTTCGGCTTCCGTTGCCGGATCGGTGACGATTCCGGCAGGGAAAACTTCGGCGTCGTTTGCGATCACGACGACCAAACCGGGGTCGAAAACGACGGCGACGATATCGGCGACTCTTGGAACATCGGCGAAGGCTGCCGTACTTACGATCTCATAGAAGGTAGATTTACTTTTTTATAGCGTAGGATCGTGGTATCCGTGATCCGAAATAGCTCCCTCCATATACTGGTTCATCGCCTCCGGCTTTACAGCCGGAGGCTTTGCACGAAAGCTCCGTCATTGCGTCTTTTCGTGGCGATCACCCTCACTCTGATGGCGACACTGCGGAATTCGGTGGCCTATGGCATTGCTCCGACTCCGCTCGGATCTCCCAGCCTGGTTAGCGTCACTGTAAACCCTACAAGCGTAATTAGTGGCGCAACGACATCCGGAACGGTAACTCTCAGCGGAGCGGCAGACCCCGGCGGGGATATTGTGACGCTTTCGACAAACAACCCAGTCGTTTCTGTCCCGCAATCGGTTAAGGTCCTCGCCGGACAAACGACAGCGAACTTTACGGTCACGACTAACGGCGTCGGCGTTCAGACACCCGTTGTGATAACGGGAGCTTTAAGCGGAGTTGTGAAGACGGCAACCGTTACTGTGAACCCTGCCGCTC
>Ga0364866_11034_pt1 | contig 11473 bp, 8 predicted proteins | sample ExccelAu500001D3_3_FD_206913 | JGI IMG/M metagenome (GOLD analysis project Ga0364866, IMG submission 206913) | Enriched cells from Trout Bog Lake Hypolimnion, Wisconsin, USA - BchlTB.Aug13.5000.01.D3 | ecosystem: Environmental > Aquatic > Freshwater > Lake > Hypolimnion/Profundal zone | place: USA... | reverse complement strand
ATCCTCCACCTTTCGGGACATGCAGTCCGAGCGGGATCATCTTGTTCGCTTTGTGTTTCCGAGACTGCGGCAGGAACTGCTGCACCGGCGAATCCATCTCGTAGATGTGGACTTTCGTTGGGGCGTGACCTCGGAACAGGATGCGCTCTCAGTCTGTCGCGAAGTCGTAGATGAATGCCGGCCCCGGTTTCTCTGTATGCGGGGTGGCAGGTATGGCTGGGTGCCACCTTACAAGACCCGGTCCATTACGGCGGATGGCCGATAAGCGACACATCGTCGGAGGATTGACAGAGCATCGAAATCAAAATCCTTGCGCTGCCTTGTAGAACCTGAATTTCTGGCTACTGATGTTGGTCACCATGATCACGGTCTGATTTGTCCCCAAGGCGGCCGTAAAATTGGTGATCGGATTTCCCCAAGAGCCGGCTAGTGTAGTGTATCACAATTGACTAGACATAAAGGATTTTTCATGCAAAATCGTTGCCGATGCCAAAAATTGCCAGCGCGGTGGTCCTTTCCGAGCCCGAGCGAAATCAATTAGAGAGTTGGGTGAGAGCCCAGTTCACTCCACAGCAGGTTGCGCTTCGCTCCCGCATTCTCTTGATGGCTGCCGAAGGTAAACAAGACTTGGAGATCGCCGATGAATTGGACGTGAACCGCCATACTTCGGCCCTATGGCGGAAACGCTTTCAGACGCAGGGACTGGACGGTGTCTGGGAAATTCAACCCGGTCGTGGTCGTAAGCCTGCGTATGATGAAACCAAGATGGCAGCAATCGTAGCAGCAACTTTGCAGACGAAGCCAAAAGGCTCGACGCACTGGAGCTGTCGGACGATGGCGCGAGCGCAACGAGTCAGTCCGAGCACCATCAGTCGCTTGTGGCAGCAACACAATCTGAAGCCCCACCGGACCCGCAGTTTTAAACTCTCTCGGGACGTAAAGTTTCTGGAAAAGCTCACCGATGTGGTTGGACTTTACCTAAATCCTCCGGATAAGAGCCTGGTATTATGCATTGATGAGAAGAGCCAGATCCAGGCCTTGGACCGCACTCAGCCGGGTCTGCCGCTCAAGAAAGGCCGTTGCGGTACCTTCACTCATGATTATGTCCGCCATGGGACGACGACGCTATTCGCAGCGCTGGAAATCCTGGAAGGCAAAGTTATCGGCCAATGCTTTCCGCGGCATCGCCACCAGGAATTCCTGAGATTCTTGCGGCAACTGGACGATGAGTTTCCCGAGGAGTTGAAACTCCATTTGGTATTGGACAATTATGGCACCCACAAACATCCTAAAGTCCGGTCCTGGCTAGAGCGCCATCCTCGATTTACTCTGCATTTCGTTCCGACCAGTTCTAGTTGGCTCAATCAAGTGGAACGGTGGTTTGGTGAACTGACGCAAAAGGCGGTGCGCCGTGGAACATTTATTAGTGTCGCGGAGTTAAAGGAGGCAATCGAACAATTCCTGCAAGCATGGAACGAAGCCCCCAGACCGTTCGTGTGGACGGCGACGGTCGAGAAGATAATGGTTAAAATTGAACGGGCACGCCAAAGGCTGGAAGGGACAAAACCCGGCTGGTCGAAAAGGAAAAAACGTAAAAAGCGGAGATAATATGTATAGCTATTTGCAATACACTACACTAGTGTTGTAGCTTCGTTCGAGGAGCGGCGCGGTGATGGCTTGGTCGTTCTGCGCGTTAAACACCGCGCCCGACAAATTGACGATGCCACCCGTGAGGCCATAGTATTCGGCATAGTAGATTGCCAAGTCTGCCGTTGCCTCCCAATTCACCGTCCCCGCATTGGTCAGCATCCCGCTCAAGTTGAATGGGCCGCTCCCGCTCAGGTTCAACACCCCGTTGGTCGCCACCGTCAGGGTACCCCCGCCAGCAAGCGTGCCTCCAGTCCAAGTCATTACTCCAGCAAGGATGCCGTTGCCGGCCAGGGTGCCATTGCTAAAATTGAACAGCCCCTGAGAATTGACCATCACCTGTCCATTGAGCGTCAACGTCTGGCCATTGATCAAGAAAGTTTGCGTATTGACCCCGCTGGTCGCGCCCACGACCAGACCCGCCACGTTTGCACCGACATCCAAAGTGACGGTGTATGTGCCATCATTGGTAATGACGGCCGTATCGGAGGAGCCTGGAACCTGGTTCGGACTCCAATTGGTCGTCCCGCTCCAATTGCCGTCGACGGAATTGGTCCAAGTGATGGTGGCCGCAATGGTTGGTTTGGAGAAAAGCAGAACAGCCGCGAAGGCGGCCATCCCCAAGTTAAAAAGTTGAAATTCCCGTTTCATAGATACTACTCGTTATTTTTCCAATACTTGGGTCACGCGGGCGGGCCGCCCGTACTCCCGACGTGTCCAGCATTGCCAGGAAACCTTCCGATTGTCCCGGTGGTTGCACGCTTCTGAATCGTTAACTTCGGCCCTTTCAAAACCACTCTATTGGGACAGAAAATTGGATTTTCGTCAATAGACGGATTTTGCTATTTTGAATGGCAAAAAATGGTAAGTCGTGGGGGATCACGGGACCTGGGCAAAGGGGCAACATTCAACATTCAACATTCAACGCCCAACATCCAACATCTTGCGAAGAACTACGAGACATGGATTTTGAACCACGGAGGCACCGAGGCACAGAGCAGGAAGTGGAGGGCGGAGGGCGGAGGACAGAGGACAGAGGGCGGGGGAGCGGGCTGGTCAACAAAACGAGGATGAGGACGAGGACGATCAATTCACGCCGTCATTGCGCCAAAGGCGTCGTCGTCCACGAAGAGAGTTGCCGAAGGATGGGAGCGCAAAATGCTGGCGGGACAGGCGGTGCTGATACTTCCGCGCAGCGTGGCGGCCACCGCCGACGCTTTGCGCGGACCAGGAACGACACACACCAGCGACCGGCCGGACATCAGGGCCGGACAGGTGAGCGTGATGGCCTGCTGCGGGACAGAGTCGAGGTCGGGAAAGCAGCCATCGTTGACCTGCTGCTGCCGGCAAATTCCGTCCAACTCCACCACCTTGGTTTTTCGGGGATCGTCAAAATCGGCCACGGGCGGGTCGTTGAAGGCGATGTGGCCGTTCTCGCCAATGCCCAAGCAAACCAGATCTATCGGCCCTTCGGCGAGCAGGCTGGCATAGCGCGCGCATTCGGCATCGGGATCGGGAGCTTCGCCGCGGATGCCGTGGAAGGTGGCCGGAATCACATGGGCAAGCAGATGCTGTTCTTGATAATGGCGGAACGAGGCCGGATGGGCGGCCGGCAGACCGACGTATTCATCCATGTGGAAGACGGTGACCCGTCCCCAGTCAATGCCGGGCGCAGCGACGAGGCCAGCGAGCAATTCGTTTTGGGAAGGCGCGCTGGCTACGATGATGCGCGCTGAACCCTGTTGCTGGAGGGCGTCCCGCAACAAGCGCGCCGCTTGGCCGGCGGCAGCCGAGCCCAAGCGGTTTCGGTTGGGGAAAACCTGGACCTGAAGGTGGTCAAATTTGAAGGATTGGTGGTTCATGCTGATTGAGTTTCAAATTCACCACGGAGGCAAAGCAAAGGCTGAAGGCTGAAGGCTAAAGGCTGAAGGCTTCGATATGTTTGACTGTATTCATCCTTATGTCTTCTCTGTGTCTCTGTGCCTCTGTAGTTAAATAAAGTGAGGATGAGGATGAACTGCAACTCAGGTTGGTTCCGGGATAGCCGGCAACTCGATACTGAACAACTCGGCACTGGCGGTGGAGAAGAGGCGGCGGGCGGCGGGCGCATCCAAACCCAGCCAGCGCTGGATGTTTTTTACGCCCTCATCGGGGCACAAAGCCGACCCGGCCAGGTTCTGCCGGCCCGGCAGACGAACCACCCGGTCAGCTCCCACCTCCAGCGACAGCTTGCCCAGCGGGTAGCGGCCGGGAGGGGCTCCCGCCGCCGCCATGCAATCCGTTGAAAATAACGCCTTGCCCGCGGGCTTGGCCCGGAAGAAATTCTTCAGAATACCCGGCGGCAGATGAATGCCATCGGGAATGAAGAAGGCGATCAGTTCGTCGCGGGTCAGGAGTCGCTGGATGACGTTATCATGCCGGGATAGCTCGATCGGCACGCCGTTGCCCAGATGGGTGCAAAACCGCGCCCCCGCCTCGATGGCCGCGTCAATTTCCGCATCCGAAGCCTTCGTGTGCCCCAGGGAAACATGCACCCCCTGCCCCATGATCGCACGGATGAATTCAATGGCACCCGGCAATTCCGGCGCCAGCGTGACCAGACGGATGTTACCACCGGCGGCCGCTTGCAACCGTTCGAAGGTCCGAAGGTTCGGCGCGCTCATGTGCTTCGGATCATGCGCGCCGCGATAACCCGGCTCCGGCGAAAGCCAGGGCCCCTCCAAATGATAGCCCGCGATGGCCGACGCCACCACCGGGTCGGACGCGCGAAGGCGCTCCAGATGCTGGAATTTTTCGCAGAGCGCGTCGGGGGCATCCGTGATCAGGGTGGCGAAGAAGCGCAGGGTTTGATGCGCCGCCAGGGCATCCACCGCGCGGCGCAATTGCGCGGCGGTCAGGCCGAGCTGCTGGAAATCCACGCCCGCGAAGCCGTTGATTTGAATGTCAAAGAGACTGGTATTCATCATACTAGAGTTTCAGAAAAATTTTCCGCTGATACATGAAGCGCATCAGCCAAAAGGCCAGGAACAATCCGGTCAAAGACACGATCAAGTCGCCCGCGCCCGGGGCCAGATGCGCGTCAAAGAAGGATTTCACATCGCCTCCCACCAGCCGCAGCGCGGGTTTTCGGAAGCCGCCGAGCAGCGCGCCGACCAGGTAAATGGTGATGGAATTCATGCCCATCCAAACAAACGGCTGGCACCATCGCCGGGCCTGCATGACCTCGACGAGCCAATAGAAAATTCCCAGGAGCATCGCGCTGTAACCGCCCGCGACCAGCACGAAGGAGGAAGTCCAGAGCTTCTTGATGACGGGAAATTGCAGACTCCACAGCCAGCCCATCGTTGCGCAGAGCACGCCCGCCGCAAGCAGATAGAGCACTTTGCGCCGATCCGGCACGGTCTGGTTTTGCAGCAGCAGGCCGGCAAAAATTCCGAGGAGACAGGTGGCCACGGCCGGCAGCGTGCTCAAGCAGCCCTCGGCGTCGGCAAAAACCTCGTATTTGAGGCCCGGGAGGTATTGAAAATCAAGGTGGTCGGACAAATTGCGGCCCGGCTCAAATTTGCCAGTAGTCCAGTTCGTCGTGGCGTAAAACATCGCCTGTGCGGCCGCCATGGCCGGACTGTGCTTCACGCGGGAGGGATTGCCGAACTTCGGGTCGTTAAACAAGGCGGCAGCCGCCGGGTTCCCGGATTGTTCCGCCAACCGGGCGAGATTGGTACGTCCCAACTGGATGTCCCGAATTGGCACAAACGTCATCAGCGCCCAGTAGCCGGCCAGCAGGCCAATGCAAATCGCCGCCAACGCACGCGGCTTGAAAAAGCAGAAGAGCAGCCCGCCAAATAAGTAAACCAGCGCAATCCGGCTGAGCACGCCGCTCAATCGCACGTCGGGCCATTCATTCGTCAAGCCACCGTTGTAAAAAAGTCCGGCCAGATATAGCGCCAGGCCGCGAAAGCAAATTCGTTTCAGGGCCTCGGCCCGGCCCGCGCGCGCCAGCGTGCGGCTCAACGAAAAAACCAGCGAGCAGCCCATGATGAAGACGAACAGCGGAAAAATCAGGTCATAAGCGTGAAGACCTTCCCACTCGGCATGTTCCAACTGTCCCGCCAAAAAGGAAACCGGCCGTGTCTGACTCATGCGGTCGAGGGCATAGACGAGCGAATCGCCGCCAATGATCCAAAACATGTCGAAGCCGCGCAACGCGTCCAGGGACATCAGGCGCTGGCTGGAGGAGGTTTGAGAAACCGTGGCGTTCATTTTTTTGCCTGCGCCGGTGGCGGCTCAAGAAAAACCACGCCGCTGGAATTCGTGCCCCCGTTGCCGGATGCGGAAACTCGCACTGCATATTTCGCGTCCGGTTTAACCGCAGGCAGTTCGAGAAAATAATTCCAATCGCGCGCTTTGGGCACGCGGTTGTAACCGGCCCCGGCCAGGCCTTCATGCGTGTCCCGCGCCAATTCCTGTCCGTTCTCGAGCAGCACCGCATAATGGATGACCAACTCCTGCTTGCCTTGGCTGTAATTCAAGCTCAAACGGTATTTTCCGGGCGTTACGATTTGCGGCGGCACCTCCCATTCCAGCACATTGGTCGCCGAGCCAAGTTGCGCCGGTTTCCAGTCGCCGATCTTTACCGCGTGATCCTGCCAATAAGCAATCCCGGCCTGATCCAAGCGGGAAAGCTGCGACTCGAGCCGCCGCGAGAAAAAAACGTTCTGCGGTCCGGGGAGAGACCAAGCCACCTCGGCCAACGCGCACAAGCGCGGAAAAGTCATCGTTTCTTCCTCGTGCAGCGAGGCAAAAAAGACCGTCCAGAGACAAGCCTCCACCCCCAGAATGTGCGTCTCCGCCCCCGGTTTCAGGCCGGCGGGAATGGGATCGAACGCATAGGCCTTGTCCAAGGGCAGGTAACGGCGGGCAGCCTTGAGCTGGGGCGGCCGGTCGAGCGATTGGTAATAGCATAGGTAGGTGAATTCCTGCGAGGCCATGACGACGTCGTGTCCGCTGTTGGCCGCCTCGGCGCCGCCGCCGTTCCAATCCATCACGGTCGCATTTTGGGCGAGCCCGCCCTGAAGAATCTCGCTCCAGCCGATGAGTTTGCGGCCATGCGCCTGGACGAATTTCCCGATGCGCCGGATGAAATAGCTTTGCAATTCCTCCTCGTTCTTCAGCCCTTCGGCCCGCATGAGCGCCTGGCACTTCTCACAGTGCTTCCAATTGTCCTTGGGCACTTCGTCGCCGCCGACATGGATGTATTCCCCGGGAAAAAGCTGAAAAACTTCCGTGAGCACATCCTCCAGAAATTTGAAGGTCTGGGCGTTGCCGGGGCAATAGATGCCTTTGAAAATCCCCGCGTCGAGGTCCATGCTGAACGGCCCGCCGGAGCAGCTCAATTCGGGATAGGCCGCCAGCGCCGCCGTGGAATGCCCCGGCATTTCGATTTCCGGCACGATGGTAATATGCCGGGCCTGGGCATAAGCCACGACTTCCCGGATGTCGTCCTGGGTGTAAAATCCGCCATAGCGGCCATCCGGCGCATAAGCCGTGCTTTCATTGGCCGCCAAATCAAAGCCGATCTCTTTGCGCCACGCTCCAATTTGGGTGAGTTTGGGATATCTTTTTATCTCAATGCGCCAGCCATGATCATCCACCAAATGCCAGTGAAAGACGTTCAGTTTATGCCAGGCCATGAAGTCGAGCGTCTGTTTGATCTGCTGCTTGTCATAAAAATGGCGGCTCACATCCAGCATGTACCCGCGCCATGGGAAGCGCGGCTGGTCCGCAATCCGCACGGCGGGAATCCGCCACGCGACGCCGGCCAGCCGCCCGGCGGCGAAGATTTCCGGCGGCAAGAGTTGGAGCAGCGTTTGCACGCCATAAAAAACGCCCGCCGGAGCGGCGGCTTGAATCCTGATTTCCCCGGGGTGCACAGCAAGTTCGTAGCCCTCCCCGCCCAAGCCCGGTTGGGAACCGCTGGCGGATAAAGAAATGTTTCCTTGGTTGGTGTTCGCAGGCGTGGACACCTCAACTGGAACCGGGTAACCCGTCACATTGCGCAGACGGGCAGCCAGATATTCGGCGCTCTCACGCGCCGACGGGTCGGAAAAAATCCGGAGTTGGGGTTGCAGCTGGAACACTCCACGGCCGGGTTGCACCGTTTGGGGCCAGGGAATGAGTCCGAGCGCGTCGGGGCTGAGCGCCATGCCGGTCGTGGTCAACAGGCAAAACAAGCCAAGGGCGCAAAAGAATCTCATATTACAGGTGACCCGCCTGCGCTGCTCTGCGGCGCGGCAAGTGCGTGATGCGTGAATAGAGCATAGTCAAAGCCGGTCGCAAACGCGAGCGCGGATTTGCAGCCGCTGGGCGCCGGCCTCCGGTACGGCACGACGGCGGCCAATTCCAACAAGCCGGGCCGGGAGGCCGGCGCGCCGGTTCATGGGCTTTGTGCCCCAATCTCTTTGGGATTGGGCACATTGCAAGGATGAGCATGAGCACGAGGATGAGGATGATTTATAGCCTTCGTATTGATTCAGAAAAAGTATCGCTTGGGACGATGAATTGCGGGAACATAAAGGCCATCAAGCGCATGACCCAGATGGCATGAAAATACGCGGCTTAAGATGGTACGTGGCCGGGCTGATTTGCCTGACCACGGCGCTGAATTACATGGACCGGCAGACGCTGGCCCTGCTGGCGCATACGCTGGAAAAGGAACTGGGCATCACGACCATCCAGTATTCCTACGTGACCGCCGCCTTTCTGACGAGCTACACGATCATGTATGCCGTGAGCGGACGGCTGATGGATTATCTCGGCACGCGCCGGGGCTTCGCGATTTTTGTCGCCGGCTGGTCGGTCGTGGATTTCACGCACATGTTCGCGCGCAGCGTCGGGCAATTCGCTGTCTGTCGCTTCTTTCTGGGTGCGACCGAACCAGCCAACTTTCCGGCGGGGGTCAAGGCGGTTTCGGAATGGTTTCCCATGCGGGAGCGCGCGATGGCGATGGGCATCTTCAATTCCGGCACGGCGATTGGCGCGGCTTTCGCCGCCCCCATGGTCGCGTGGGTGACCTTGCATTTTGGCTGGCGTTACACCTTCGTCGTCGGTGCGGTGCTGAGCATTATCTGGGTGATGGTGTGGTGGCTGTTTTATCGCGTGCCGCAAGAACATCCCTGGGTCACCGCCGGGGAACTGCGGCTCATCGAGGAAAATCAACCGCCGCCCAGCCGCCCCAAAACCGTTCGCACGCTGGCGATCCTCCAGACGCGCGAGGCGTGGGGCTGCATTCTGGCGCGCGTGCTAACGGACCCCATCTCTTATTTTTTCGCGTTTTGGATGCCGAAATTTTTGCAGCAGGAACGCGGCTTTGATCTCGCGGCCATTGGAAAGTACTACTGGATACCGTATGTGGGCCTGGCGCTCGGTAATCTGACGGGCGGGGCGGTGCCCGCCTATTTGACCCGGCGCGGCTGGCCGCTCAACCGCGCCCGCAAAACCATGATGTTCATCTCGTCGCTGATGATCCCCACCTGTTTTGTGACGATCACGCGCGTGCCCACTCCGGCGGCGGCGATTGCCTGCGCCACCGTGGCGATGTTTTTTCACGCGGCCTGGGCCAACATGACGCTGCCGGCGGAGGTGTTTGAAAAGCACATCGTCGGTTCGGTCTCGGGTTTTGGCGGCGCGCTTGGCTCCCTGGTCGGTGCCATCACCATGCTGGCCATCGGGCAAACCGTCACCGTCTCCTCGTTCACGCCCGTGTTCATCATTTACTCGGCCCTGCCCATGACGGCGTTTGTTTTGGTCTGCTGGTTAATCAAACAACTCGGCCAGGTGCGGGTGGTGCCGGATTAAGACGTTCGCCATGCATAAAACCAAGATCCTCCACAAGTTGACCACCCGGGTCATGTTTCTTTTCTGCGGTGTGGCTGACTTTTTACGGGAAGTGACAACGTCGGCAGGACTCGTCGCCGCCGAGGTCAGGAGGCGGAAGTTTCCAAAGAAATCGCGGGCTCTGGTCCACCTGCTCACGTTGGCGGCTACATTGTCATTCACCCTGGCCACCCTCACCGCTGCGGGGGCGCAATCGCCGGCGACTATTGATGACGGTTCGTATCCCAGCGACGCGGCGGTGCAGGCGGCTTGGAAACCAATGACTGACTCGCCGCCGGTTTTGACAGCGGTGCTCGAAGGCGTCAAGGCATTGCGGCTTCGCTGTAGTTTTGCCACCAGTCCGGCGGAACGCGCCTCCTGGGATCAAACGGTAAAATTGAACCTCACGGACGCGCAGGGCATCCAGTTCAGGATTTTTTGCCGCGACACTTTGCCGGTGACGTATTTCGGCATTTATCTTCAAAGCGGCAACGGCTGGTACCACGCGGATTTCTTCCCGGAGTCGGCCGGCGAATGGAATACGATTGCCATCAGCAAATCCGACCTGAAAACCGAGGGCAAACCCGGCGGCTGGGAACAGATCAAGACCATCCGCGTCTCCGCCTGGCGCGGCCAGAAGACCGACACCGAGTTTTTTTTGGCCGGCCTCAAGCAAACTCGCAGGGCAGAAACCGATGCAACGCCAGAGCAAGCCGTTGAAGCCAGCCTGGCGCGGAATGGCCAATTTGCCAGCTTCACTAATTTTGACGAAGCGGTTGCGCAGATCAGACAGCAAGGCGCCGGCAACGAGGCGGTGACCAGAAGTCTCGCCACCGTCACCGCCTTGCGCAACTCCGCGCGCCAATTAGCCGCCGATAAAAAATATGCCGAAGCCACTGAAAACGCGTCTGCCGCCGGACAGGAATTGAAGACGGCATATTATCTGGCGCAAAAGCCTTTGCCCGGCGAATTCCGGGCGTTTTGGTGTCACAGCGCGTGGGGCGTGCCGGGCCTGAATTGGGACGAGGCGATTCATCGGCTGGCAGACAACGGTTTCACGGCCATCATTCCCAACATGCTATCCGCGGGCGTCGCGTATTATCCAAGCAAGGTGCTGCCGGTGGCGAAAGAGGTAACGGCACGCGGGGATCAAATCAGCCAGTGCCTCGCGGCCTGCCGAAAATACGGGCTCCAGATGCACGTCTGGAAGCTCGACTGGAATCTAAACGGAGCGCCCCAAGAGTTTGTGGAGCAGATGCGGACGCAACACCGGCTGCAAATCAGCAATCAGGGCAAGGAGGAACTGTGGCTATGCCCGTCCCAGCCCAAAAATCAAGAACTAGAAATTAACGCGCTGCTTGAAGTGGCGCGCAATTACGGCGTGGATGGCATTCATCTGGATTACATCCGCTATCCCGGGGCGGAGTATTGTTTTTGCGACGGCTGCAAAGAGCGTTTTCAACATGCCCGTGGGATCACGGTGCAGTCCTGGCCAGCGGACGTTTTGGCCGAAGGCCCCTGGCGCCAACCCTGGCTGGACTGGCGGCGCGACAACATCACCACGGTGGTCAAGTCCGTTAGCGAACAGGCCCGCGCGCTCAAGCCGGGAATCAAGATTTCCGCCGCCGTGTTCCGCTACTGGAATACCGATCGCGATAGCGTGGGCCAGGACTGGAAACTCTGGTGCGACCGGGGCTATCTTGATTTCGTTTGCCCCATGGATTACACGCCCAGCAAACTGCGTTTTGAAAACATGGTATCCCTGCAAGTTCAATGGGCGGGGAAAGTGCCCTGCTATCCCGGCTTGGGCGCCAGCGCGTCATCCTCGCACTTCGGCGCGGATCGCGCCATTGAGGAAATCGGCATCGCCCGCCGGTATAAAACCGGCGGTTTTGTCATCTTCAACTACGGCGCGAATGAAGCGCGAGAACTGCTGCCGCAATTGGGGGCGGGA
>Ga0364866_11054_pt1 | contig 11490 bp, 10 predicted proteins | sample ExccelAu500001D3_3_FD_206913 | JGI IMG/M metagenome (GOLD analysis project Ga0364866, IMG submission 206913) | Enriched cells from Trout Bog Lake Hypolimnion, Wisconsin, USA - BchlTB.Aug13.5000.01.D3 | ecosystem: Environmental > Aquatic > Freshwater > Lake > Hypolimnion/Profundal zone | place... | reverse complement strand
GAGACGATTCCATCAGAGATTGTGTTGGTTAGCCCTTCTGGAGATCCGACAACGTAAATCCTCTCGCCTTGGTTGCCGCCTGTCGACTTACAGATCGCTATCGAGGGGTTTGGCGTTTTAGGTGAGGGCCTTCCACAACATTGACGTTGCCAGGCTTGGCTGACCTGAGCTCTCTTTGAATCAACTGGACGCACGCCACCTGGTTGACCAGGATGTCTGGGTGGATATCGAGCACGATCAGAAACGAAGATCTTCCTGTGGTGCTTTGCCGATACGGCATATGCCTAGCCGCGCCGATTTATGCTTCGAATCCCGCGGCGATCATCGTGGGAGCAATGCCGCTCGGATGGGACGGAAGCTGGGCGGGCCTACTGGGTGCATTCGAGCCGGAGATCCGGCATCGTGAAGCTTGAGTCGGTGTCGCCGCCGTCGTCTCTGCCGTTCTTTCCGACGCTGTAGAGGGAGAACTCGGCTTGGTCGGCATGGTACAGGAACGGCGAGCCGGAATAGGGATCGATCGTGAGGGCGGGCGTGAAACCTTCGAGGTTGGCCGGATACGCCTTATTGCGGATCCCGAGGCGGTCGATTTCTGCGTAAAGAATCAGAAGTCTGGTTCGGGCGACGGTTGCGTCGTTGATGTCGAGCAAAGGACGTGCGGCGCCGTAAATGTGCTTTGCGAGCTTTTTCCAGGGGGCGTCGATCTTGCCGTTCGGTTTTTGTCGGGAGGTTACCGGCAGTTCGGAATCCTGCTCGACCAGGGCGAACTCGTTCTCGGCAGCCTTCGAGAGGGTATCGAAATAGCTCGTTCGCTTATGGGTGTTCCCTGCGATCCCCTCCAAATAGCGGATCGCTTCGTTTGAGTCGGCTCCGAGGCCGTCCTGTATCTGCTTCAGATGACCCGACTTCATGCAGTCTTGGAGGTTCTGGATCGCCTGAAGCATATTCTCCTGCTCATGCCCGATAGCGACCGTGATCGCGGGCTTGGCATCGAGTGCCGCCTTCATCCCTTTCGCCAACCGATCGAGTTGAGTTGGAGACATCTTGATCAGGGAAGGAGCGATCGCCTTGCGAACGTCGTCGGCGATGGCCATCCCAAGCGATGCGTCGGTCGCCCCACCGCCGGTGAGGTCAAAGCCAAATCGGGTGCCGGCGATCGCCGAACTGATCGCGGTATCGTAGTCCGCCGCTTGGCAAGCGTCCTCGACGTTCCACAGAATGACCCGACCGATGAGTCGCCATCCGCTCTGGTACTTGACGGGCTGAAACGGCTTGTGTGGGACGAACTTGAATTCGCAGGTCCGCCGCGTCGCCGTAACGACCATCCGAACATAGTCCTTGATCTCGGCTTCGACTTCATGCTTTTGCCCGGGAAAGAACGAAACCCTCCCGAGAGACGCCGCCGCTTTGACTTCGACCTCTTCGGCCGCCATGGCGTAGGTATCGAACGCGTTTAGGGAGTTGGAATTGGGGACGTATGCCCTCGGTTCGGTCGCCCAGGTCGGATAGACCTCACTGTCCCCGGAGTGGCAGCCGAGAACACTCATGAGCGCGAACGCAATTGCGCTCGCGATCCCCAAAGTGGTTTGCTGCCTACTGGGCGCCATGGTTGGTGAGGGTACCCCTCTCCCATCGGGGATTGAACGGTTGGGCTTTCGAGTTAGTCTCCAATTTTCCACTGCGACCTAAATCCAAACTCATTTGATCCCATTGGCGCATTTGCAGACGGAGAGTTTCCACAAGGTGTATTATCGGGACCTCAAACATATGAAAGGTGTCATCCTTGCGGCCGGGAAAGGGAGCCGTTTATATCCTGTCACTCGCATCGTTCCCAAGCCGATTTTGCCGATCGCAAATCGCTTAACGGTGGAATACGCATTCGACCGTCTCAAGGAGATCGGCATTCACGACATCTGTATCGTGGTCGGAGAAAACGAGCCACAGATGCGAGCAGCGCTTGGGGAGGGCCGTCAGTTCGACGTTCACCTCACCTATGTTCGCCAAGAAGAGCCTAAAGGGCTCGCCCACGCGGTCGGATTCGCGAAAGATTTCGTCGGCGGCGATCCGTTCGTGTTGTACTTAGGCGACTCGGTCTATGCCGAAGGGTTTGCCAAATACGCTGAGCGGTTTCGCGAAAGCGGTTGCGCCAATCTCAACATCGTCAAAGAGGTCGAGGATCCGTCTCGATTCGGAGTGGCGAACGTCATCGGCGAGCGGATCGTCAAGCTGGTCGAGAAGCCGAAGAATCCGGAAAGCAACCTTGCGATGGCAGGTCTCTACTTCTTCGGGCCTCAGCTTTGGAACGTATTGCCGACTCTCAAACCGAGTTGGCGCGGGGAGTACGAGATCACCGATGCGATCCAGGCCCTGATCGATACCGGAGAGACCGTCTTGGCAGGCATCTACCATAACGTCTGGTTCGACACCGGAACCCTCGATTCGTATTTGGAGACAAGCGCCTTCCTGGTTGAGGACGGCACGCTCGTCGACCCATCTTCGACCGTTCACGGGCATATCGGCGATAAGGTCGTTATCGGACCCGGCGCCCATGTCGAGTGCGACTTGATCGAGGATTCGGTGGTTCTGCCCGGCGCCCACGTTAAGGTTTCAGGAATTATTCGCCACGCAATTCTCGGCGGCCCCGTATCGTCAGATGGAGACGTCGATTCGACGATCCTCCACGGCGAATATACGGAATAACGATGACACTTAGAACTGGAATCGCATTAGCAGCACTTGCTGCTTTCACAGCGGGTTGCGACAAGAAGGATCAAGACGCCGCGCTCAGCCAAAGCCAAGCTGTCGTGTCGAAGGCTCAAGACTTGGCCTCTGGGGCATGGAAGTGAGCAAGCGAACAAGCTATCTGCCGATTCGGGCAAATCTGCAATCGAATCGGCAAAGGCCCAACTCGAATCCGTCAAAGAGAAGATGTCGCACATGCAGGCGCCTTCGAGCCTCGATGGACTTAAGCTCGATGCGGTGAAAGAGCAGATTCAGCGTCTACAGGCCGCACTCACCGTTCGGCATCTCAAAGACGCTTTGGATAGGCGAGTCAAGCTCGCGATGGAAATGAAAGAGAACGCCGAACGAAGCGTCGATGACGTCAAGGCGAAGCTTTCCCAGACCAACGCCGAGTATCAGGACTTACAAAAGAAACTCGACGACGCCAAAGCCACCTACGATAGCGCATCGGAGAAGGTCAAAGAGGCGGACAAGAAGCTTCAGAGCCTCTAAAAACAAAGCGGGCCATTGTCACTCTTGGACAATGGCCCGGATTTGTGCCCATTAAATGAGCAGCGTTCGGTTATTAGCTCTTTGTCGCGTCAGCGGCAGGAGCATCAGTCTTTGCGCCAGCAGCCGGAGCGCTGCCACCAGCAGCGGCATCATCGCCATCCTTTTTGCAGCCGGCCACAAAAATGGAACCGAGAACGCTGATCACCATCACGAGCGCGAAAATCTTCTTAGTCATACAAACACCTCCAGACAATCCGTCCCTTTACGGAACGTTAATGCGCTTTTTGAACCAGCGCTTGAGGTGTTATACCCCCAAGTTCCAAATTAGGTTGCAGGTTCAAACTGCTCAGCCATTATAGTCTCGGTCTGGCGTCTGTGCAAGGACTTCCATCATCAATTGCAAGATCGGGTAAGGTATTTCTAATGTTTGGTGTATCCCTGGCTTTGGGAATGTACACCACCGCGCTGCTCCCGCGCGAGAACCGCCGTCGTGCCCCACGTATTTAGGGGAGACGGGCAGATGCCCGAGTCGCAGCGACGCAACCCGCCTCCCCTGAGCTTTTGTTTTTCTCAGTGCGCAAGGTAGCGTGCAATTGGCCACAGATTCAGAAGAAAAAATGCTCAAGTACGACAACATCAAATCGACCGACGACAAACACCTGATGCGGACCTATTCCAGGCTCCCCGCATTGTTCGTTCAGGGCGCAGGCTGCAGCCTTTGGGACAACCGAGGCAACGAGTACCTCGACATGCTTGCCGGTATCGCCGTGTGCGCACTGGGGCACTGCCATCCCGCAGTCGTCGCCGCAATCACCCGCCAAGCCCAACAACTGATCCATACGTCGAACATCTTGCTTACGGCGCCTCAAGCCCAGCTTGCCGCCCGCCTATGCCAAATCAGCGGCATGGACCGCGTTTTCTTCTCCGGATGCGGGGCGACCGCCAACGAATGCGCGATCAAGATTGCCAAGAAGCACGGAAACACGAAGCGACCGGACGGCGACTACGAGATCATCGCCCTCCATCGTTCTTTCCACGGTCGAACCCTTGGCGCAATCTCCGCCACCGGACAACGAAAGTACCAGCGGCCGTTCGAGCCGATCGTTCCCGGGTTCGTTCATATCGAAGCCAATAACGTCGAAGAACTTCGAGACGCGTTCTCCCATAAAGTCGCGGCGATTCTCCTTGAGCCGATCATGGGTGAGGGCGGAGTTCTTGAATTAACCGAGGAGTTCTTGCTTGAGGCTCAGAGCCTTTGCCAAAAACACGACGCGCTCTTGATGCTCGACGAGGTTCAGTGCGGCATGGGGCGAACCGGTAAGTGGTTTGCCTTCCAGCATTACGGCCTCAAACCAGACGTGCTGGTCCTCGCCAAGGCCTTGGGCGGCGGCGTCCCAATCGGCGCGACGTTAGCTGCCGGCAAAGCAGCGGACATCCTCGAACCGGGCGATCACGGATCAACGTTCGGCGGAAACCCGCTGGCGTGCTCGACCGCGCTCGCGGTTATCGATACGATCGAACACCAGGACCTTCTTGACCGGGCAACCGATATGGGGGCGATCCTCTCAGCCGGTCTTGCCGCGATGGGGTTCGAGGTTTCCGGTAAGGGGCTCATGATCGGGGCCAAACACAGCGAGCCGATCGCGAAAGACTTGGTCAAGAAATGCTTCGAGAACAAGCTGATCATCAATGCGACCGACGAGCACTACCTGCGGTTCGTGCCGCCCCTGATCGTTAACGAGGTTCAGATCGCTCAGGCGCTTGGAACGCTTGCTACCGTAATGGGCATTCCCGCTCCCGTACTCCCGACCGTGGGTGTGCGTTGGACAGCGACGGCGCACACCCTCCACGACGTTCTCTCGATCGACGACCTCTCAAAGGCTCAGATCGAAGAGGTTTTGGACATGGCTGCGTTCAGCAAAGACCGTCGAAAGAAGTCTCCAGCGATCATCACCGCCGTCGAAAATCGAACGGTGGCGATGGTGTTCGAAAAGCAGTCGCTCCGAACCCGGGTTTCGTTCGAATCCGCGATCCGCGAGCTTGGCGGACAGGCGATCCACCTCGGAAAAGGGGATATCGCGATGGGCAGTCGAGAGCCGATCAAGGATGTTGCGCAAAACCTGTCCCGTTGGTGCAATCTGATCGTCGCGCGACTGTACTGGCAGAAGCACCTCGTCGAATTGGCGCAATACGCCGACGTTCCCGTCATCAACGCCCTAACCGAGTGGGAGCATCCTTGCCAGGCGCTCGCCGACATGCAGACAATCCAGGAGAGCTTCGGTCAGGACAAAGTGAAAATCACCTATGTGGGTGACGGCAACAACGTCGCAAGATCGCTTGCCAAGCTAGCAACCCGACTCGGCTATCCGTTCACAATCTGCGGACCTGAGAACTTCCGCCTTGAGCCGATCGAAGGGCTCGCCCAAACCAGCGACCTCGAAGAGGGCCTCGACGGCGCTTCGGTGGTGTACACCGACGTTTGGGTGTCGATGGGCGACGAGCACGAGCAGGATCACCGTCTGAAGGTGTTCGAACCGTACCAAGTCAACGGCAAAGTCATGGACCTCGCATCGAAAGACGCGATCTTCCTCCACTGCCTCCCCGCCCGACGCGGCTTCGAAGTAACCGACGAAGTCATCGACGGCCCGCAAAGCAAAGTAGTCGACCAAGCCGAGAACCGCTTCCACGCCCAGAAAGCGCTGATCCAAAAGGTACTGGGGTTGTGAGAAGGGGAAGCGAATGAGCGTTAAAGCGTTTAAGCGTTGGAGCGAGAATGAGCGCTAAAGCGTTTAAGCGTTGGAGCGTTCGAGGGCGATCGAGCGCGTGCGGTTTCCCTCGAACGCTTCAACGCTCTAACGCTCTAACGCTTCCCATGCTCCAGCGCTGCCTTGCGGGGGCGCCGTTTTGATGTTCGAGGCCCTGGTTGCCGGGCATATTTGCTTGGATATCATTCCGGGCTTTCTTGGAAAGGTCGCGTTCGACCCGGGCAGGTTGATCGAGGTGGGGGAGGCGACTCTCAGCACCGGTGGGGCGGTATCCAATACCGGGCAGGCATTGCACAAGCTTGGCGTGACGACGAGTTTGTGCGGCAAGGTCGGAGACGACCTGTTTGGGCAGGCGATCTGTCAGATCTTGGAGAAAACCGGCTCGGGTCTGAGTTCGGGGATGAAGGTCTCAACCGGTGAAGCGAGTTCCTACACCGTCGTCATCAGCCTCTCTGGCGAAGATAGGATGTTCCTCCACGCACCGGGGTGCAACGACACGTTCGTCGCGTCCGACGTCAGCGACGAAGCGCTTGCTAACACGAAGCTGATCCATTTCGGATATCCCACCCTCATGGCGCAGATGTTCGCGAACGGTGGAAAGGAGACGCTAGAGATGTTTCGAAGAGCGAAACGGCTCGAGGCAACGACTTCGCTCGATATGAGTCTGCCTGACCTCGCAGGGGCTGCCGCCAAGGCTAATTGGGAAGCGATTCTGACGGATGTATTGCCTTTCACCGACCTGTTTCTGCCAAGCGTAGAAGAGCTTCATTTCATGCTGGACCGGACTTCCTATGACCCAGGGAATGGCCAGCCTCTCGCGGTTGACCGCATTCAGGAGCTTTCCCGTAAGGCCTTGAGCCTCGGAGCGAAGGTCGTGTGCGTGAAAGCAGGATCAAACGGCCTCTATTTGGCCTCTGGAAGCCATTTCGACGGTTTTGGGCGTGCTGAGCCACCCGAAAGACGGGATTGGCAAAACATTGAGCTATGGGCGCCTTGCTTCGATATTGAAGTTGCCGGCACAACCGGAGCAGGCGACGCAACGATCGCCGGACTCCTGATGGCAATCTTGCGAGGGATGACGCCAGCCGAAGCGGCAAGAGCGGCAACCGCCGTTGGCGCAACCTGCTGCGAACGGCCGGACGCCGTGACAGGAGTTCAGCCGTGGCCGACGACATCGCAAAGAATGCAGTCGGGATGGGCGACGCGCAAGCCCGAAATTGGCTCAGGCTGGGCTGAGATCGACGGCATCTACGCTCGAATGGCTCCGCGATAGCAACTCCAAAAGCGAGATATGCTTGGCGTGCCGGAAGATAACGATGAAGAGAAGCGAAATCAACCTGTTGGTCAACGACGCCACCGCGCTGTTTCAGCGACACGGATGGGTTTTGCCGCCTGATCCGAAATGGGATGTGACCGACTTCGGCCTCGGTGCCTGGAGGCAATACGGGTTGGTCCTCATCAACTTGGCGGATGAACCGGAGTACTGCGAGAAGTTGATGTACGCGAAGGAGGGGATGACGACCCCGGCTCATTGCCACGCACGCAAGACAGAGGACATCATCTCACGCAACGGAGTGCTTCGAATTCAGCTCTGGGCAGGCAAGCCAGAGGCCAGCGCTGGGAAGTCGGTCAAGATCAAGCTGAATGGAAAGCCCCATGAGGTCGAATCGGGCTCGTTTGTCGACCTTCATTCCGGTTGGAGAATCAAGATCGTGCCCGGCGTGTTCCACGAGTTCCTCCCCCTTTCCGAGGAGTGCATCATTGGCGAAGTCTCAACCGCAAACGACGACAAGAACGACAATTACTTCGTGAATACGATGGTCGGCCGGTTTCCGGAGATCGACGAAGACGAGCCGGCGTCCGTACGGCTACTTAGCGACACACCGTAAGCGGCGATCGATCGTTACGATTCATAACTTCAAACGTATCATCAGTGTTTGAGGTCATGAAATGTCGAAGCGCTTTACTCTTCAGTTAAGACTTGCGTGTGTCCTGTTTGCCGTTCTTTCGATCGGATTTACATCGACGGTTGTCGCTCAATCCATTCTCGGTCGTACAGCGTCGTCACAGAAGGTCGACGTTCAGGAGGCTTTCCGAAATCTATTCAATGAAGTCAACGTCACTTACGCGATCTCTCCGAACGTTCACGGCCAAGTGACGGTCGACGATCGCGTTCTTACGTTCGAGAACAAATTCAACGGCCTTCTCAAGCAAGTCGATGCGACCTATCGAGTGGAGGGGGGCGTGTACGAGATCATCCGAAAGGACGAGGTCGGGAAAGTACTTCTGGTCCTTGAACCTCAAGCCCCATCCCGAAGGCAAAGACCGGAATTGACATCTCCCCAAAACCGATACGAGTTTAATCAGGTCGACGTGCGAATCGCACTTCGTGAAGTTTTCAAGCAGAGCCACCAGAGCTACACGATCGATCCAGCTGTTCAAGGTGTCGTCACGTTGAGCCTCATGAACGTGTCATTCGACGTTGCGCTTGAGAACATCGTCCGACAGGTCGATGCGACCTATCGCATCGATGGCGGCGTCTATATGATCTTTCCCAGACCCGGTTCGAGGCCAGCCATTCGGAGGGATGAACGCATCGACTTTGCCAGCGACTCCAGCGACATAACGATTTCGTCGAAGAATGAAGCGCCAGCGACCATGGTTCAGGACAGTCGCTTTCTCTATGTTCTCATCGGGTCTCGACTTGAGAAGATTCAGAAATCCGACATGAAGATCGTGCAAGTGATTTCGCTGAACCCCACCGGGATAGGAAACCGCTACTGACCTAGGCGATGCTCTTCTTGAACCGAGCGGTTGAAGCCAAAATCAGTAGAAAGGCGATCAAGCTCAAGATAAGGAACTGGGGAATCAAGTCGACAAAGCCGGCGCCGCGGACCATGATTCCCCGCGTTACTTGCATATAGTGCGTCCCCGGAATCACGCTCGAAAGCATGTAGAGCCACCCCGGCATCGTCTCGCGGGGCGAAACGTAACCCGAAAGCAGGATGGAGGGCATCAGGGAGAGCTGAGTCAACTGGAGCGCCTGGCCTTGCGTCTGCGCGATCGTACTGATCAGTAGCCCAAGTGCTAACGATGCGACGACAAACGGGATGCTGATGATGCTCAGCGTAATGAGGCTTCCGCGAGATACCACCCCGAACAACAAGTCGCTCAGGGTCAGAACCGCGATCAACTCGACCATCGCAAGAATCGCGTAGGGCACAAGTTTCCCGATCATCAGCGCCAGTCGCCCGACCGGGGTCACCATGAGCTGTTCGAGCGTGCCCATCTCCTTCTCGCGCACGATGCTAAAGGCTGTTAGCGCCACCGTCACGATCTGCAGGATTACCGCGATCAACCCAGGGATCATGAAGTTCGCCGTCTTGCTGTCCGGGTTGAACAGGACGTTGACTCGGGCATCGGGAACCCCGGCCGGCAGATTCTTAGGAGGTGAGACAAATGCAAATCGCGCACGCACGGAAACCTGGGCGTCCGACCCGTCGATCATCACCCCGACCTGGGGATTCCCACCCTTGAGCAAAGTTCGGGCAAACCCTTTTGGAATCGAGATTCCGACCCTTGCTGACCCGTTTCGGAGCATCTGAGCAACTTGCTCCGGACTTGAGAGGCTGGCGACATAGTCGATGTACTGACCGGCATGGAGTTCGGCCAGGTACTGACGGCTTTCGCGGCTGTTGTCCAGGTCGGCGACGGCGGTCTGAATGTGGCGCACGTCGAAGTTGATCGCATATCCGAAGATGATCATCTGGAGCACAGGCATCACCAAAGCGATCATCAAGGTCGTGCGGTCCCTACGCAGGTGCATGAACTCCTTTCGAATCACACTCCAAAGACCGTTCATCCTTTATCCAAACTCCTCGTAACCGTCACGAATACGTCCTCCAACGATGGTTCGATTGAACGAACCGCCGATGGCGGCAGGTGGGCTTCGCTAAGAGCCGATTGAATCGCGGAATCCGGAGTGCCGGTATCGATCAACAGGTGAACTTCCGCCTCGACAAGGGTTGCGTCGCGGACGCCTTTCATCGACTTGAGCGCCCGAAGAGACATCGAGGGGTTATCGGTTTCCACCGAGACCCGCCGCGTTCCCGCAGGCGAAACTTCGGGCATCGCCTTAAGCTCGACCGGGGTGCCTTTCAGGATCAGTTTGGAAAGGTAGATGTAACCGATTTGGCTGCATCGCTCGGCTTCGTCCATGTAGTGCGTCGACACGAAGAAAGTCTTCCCTTGCCCCGACAGATCGAATAGGAGGTCCCAGAGAGATCGACGCGCCACCGGGTCGATGCCCGCCGTCGGCTCATCGAGAAAGATGAGGGGCGGTTCGTGAATCAACGCTGCGGCGAGGGCAAGGCGCTGCTTCCATCCCCCGGACAGTGTCCCGCTTGGCTGCTCCATGTACTTTCGAAGGCCGACAAGCTCAACGACGGCGTCGATCCGCTCCTTCAGGTGCTTTCCCTTGAGGCCGTAGATGCCGCCGAAGAAGTCGAGGTTCTCCGCGGGAGTCAAGTCCCGGTAGAGGCTGAATGCTTGGCTCATGTAGCCGATCGATCGCTTAATCGACTCGGTTTCGGTCCGAACATTGAAGCCATTTACGGTGGCCTCGCCCTCGGTGGGTTGAAGTACGCCGCAGAGCATGCGAATTACGGTGCTCTTTCCGCTTCCGTTCGGCCCAAGGAACCCGTAAATACTGCCGGCCTTAACGACGAGGTCCACATGATCGACGGCGGTAAAGCTCCCAAATCTACGAGTGAGCCCCTTTGCCTCGATAATGTTCTCTAGGGCCACTTGCCAACCCTCTTCACCGTTGCATACATCCCCGCTTTCACTCGCGGGTCGGCCTTGGCGAGCCGGATCCTCACCCCGAAAACTTGTTTGCCCCGTTCTTCTGGCGATTGGAGGTTTGCTGGGGTGAATTCACCGGTGGTGGCGATACTTTCGACTTTCGCTTCGATGGATTCCGGCACACCGTCGAGGGTTAATTCGGCGGAGTCCCCGACCTTCACTTTCGGGAGTTGAGATTCGGGAATGTACACCCGGAGCCAAATGTCATCCGGATATCCGACCTGGACCACCGGTCCGCCGGCAGGAACCAGATCGCCTACGGCGACGAGGACTCGGTCGATCTGCCCGACACGGTCGGCATAGACCACCTTCTCTTTCAGCGTCTCGGCGACACTTTTGGCCTGAAGATCTGCCTGACTCGCTGCGGCCTTGCTCTTGGCAATATCTTCGGCGCGATTTCCGCGCTTAAGCTCGAGGAGCGCGGCTTGGGCCTCCTGAAGTCGCGCCCTTCCCGCTTGAATATCTTCCTGCCGGGTTCCTCTCACCAGGAGCTTCAGGTTTTGCTCGTCCGCTACCATCTCTTGGCGGGCAGCTTCGATATCCTCTTTTCGATTCCCCTTCAACACGAGGTCGAGTTGCGACTGTGCCTGGCGATAAGCTTGCTGGGCCTGCGCCAACTCCTCCTTCGGCG